>Ga0335074_10000177_pt1 | contig 100385 bp, 91 predicted proteins | sample Lox_Sample_23_FD_206715 | JGI IMG/M metagenome (GOLD analysis project Ga0335074, IMG submission 206715) | Soil microbial communities from Loxahatchee National Wildlife Refuge, Florida, United States - Lox_Sample_2.3 | ecosystem: Environmental > Terrestrial > Soil > Wetlands | place: USA... | reverse complement strand
TCGCATGTTAGGCTGGTTGCTATAGAGGGGGTAATAAATGACCAACCTGAATAAGGTAGTCTCTTCCCTGCGCTTTGAGTATTCCCGTCTCGAGAAAGAGATGGAACAGGTGGGGAAGGCGTTGCACGCTCTCGGACAAGCCAACGGGATGAAGCTCAAGAAAACCGGACGTACCTTGAGCAAGGAAGCCCGCCGGCGTATTGCCGAGGCGCAAAGACTACGCTGGGCAAAAGTGCGGAAGCAGGCTGCCAAGCTAGTCAAATCGTAACTGGAAGTAGTTTCGCAAGCACCGCAGACGGCCTCGTTCGTAACTTCTCCCAAACAATTTGCGAACGGGGTCTTTGCGGAGCTGGCGAGCTTGTGCAAGATGTGTCTTTAGGAACCGCGGGGGTTCGAGTGGCCGCCCGGCCGCTAAGTCCAGCGAAACCACTTCATCGCCAGTACGAACGAAATTCCGCCCCAAAGAATCATTACCAGCAAGCGCGGCCACTGCTGGAGCAGCGGCGTGCCTTGCAGAATGCTGGCGCGCAGCGCATCGTTGAGCGCGGTAAGCGGAAGCGCCTTGATCAGCGGGTGAATCACTGCCGGAAACCTCTCGTACGAAAAAAACACGCCGGAGAAAATCCACATCGGCATCATGACCAGGTTGATGAGTCCGCTGATGCTCTCGATTTTCTGGGCGCGGCTGGCGGTCAGAAGACCGACGCCGCCGAAGGTAAGTGAACCCAGGCCGGCAATGGCGGCTATCGCCGCGACCGACCCCAGCACGCGCATGTGAAAGAAAAGCACGCCGAATACGAGCAGCAGTCCGACTTCGATGACCATCAAGATCAGGCGGCTGCTCATGATGGCGAGAAGGAAATCACCGCGCCGCATGGGCGTGCCTACGTAGCGTTTGAGCAGCTTGCGCTGCCGCATGTCGACCAGCGCGAAGCCGATCCCCCACATGCCGGAATTCATCAGATTCATCCCGAGCAAGCCGGGAATAAGAAAGTCGATGTAACGCGAGCCGGGCTCGGAGGAGGTAACCGCCGTCGTGGGGATGGCGTCTTTGCGGCCAGCCGCCGCCTGCAAGGCGTCGTTGACTTCGGATTTGGCGAGCACGCTCTCAGGGCGGGCGGGATCGTAGCGATATTGAAATCCGCTTTTGCCTTCGGACTCGATCACCAGATCGAACTTGCCGAGACGAAATCCCTGCCGGGCCTCTTGTTCGCTGAGTATTTGTGTCTTGAATTGATCGTGCTGCGGTGACCGCAACAGCATGGACTGTGTATCTTGCGCACTGCTATCCTCAACGATCGCGACCGAGGCGGCGTTGCCCGGCTTGTTGCGGAACGCGATGCCGAGGCCGAGCGCGAGCAGCAACGGAAAGACAAAGACCCAGAAAACGACCTCCGGCTCGCGCTTGAGTTCGAGCATGCGCGCCATCAGCAGATGCCAATAGCCCGACCAGCGCCCGTTGCGGCGCGCAGGCGCCGGCGGAATCTTCGAGGATCTGACGAGTGCTTCTTGGGCGACACTCATACTTAGCAACCCACTTTAACAACCCACTTTAGCAACCCACTTTAGCAACTCAGCTGGGTATTCTGGCCGCCATCGGCAGTAGAAGCGGGAAATATTGTCGATTGCTGCGTTGATTGAAAACCCTACCGGCACCGGACTTGGTATCCAGGATAGGCTCTTCAAGCAACCATCAGAAATTATCAACAATTATCAACCAACCCTCGCCTCACCAACCATCTCCTCACTCAACCGTCTCCTCGCTCAACCATCTCCTCACTCCTCCCGCAAATGCCGGCCGGTCAGCCGCACGAACACATCTTCCAGGCTCGCCTGCCGGGTTGTCAGGTGCTGCAATGTGCTTCCCCGCTTATCGACGGCCTCGAGCAGCGCAGGAATCGTCAAGTGGGGCTGTTTCACGTTGAGAGCGATCAAGCCATCATCCTCGCGCACCGACTCGACGCTGGGCAAACCGCGCCAGGTCTGCAAGGCGGCGCCGTCAGAGTTACCACTTATGGAAAATTCGACGACGTGATGTCCGCCCAGGCGATCAATTAAGTTCGGGGGCGAGCCCTCGGCGATGATCTCTCCGTGATCGACAATCGCGAGGCGGTCGCAGAGGCGTTCAGCCTCGTCCATGTAATGCGTGGTGAGCAGCACGGTGCCGCCGTCGCGCTGGAAGGCGCGAATGATGTCCCACAACTGGCGCCGGCTTTGGGGATCGAGCCCGGTGGTCGGCTCGTCGAGAAAAAGAATTTTCGGATTGCAGACCAGCGCGGTCGCCACCGCCAACCGCTGCCGCTGGCCACCGGAAAGTTTGCCCACCCAGGAATCTGCCTTTTCGGTGAGCTGCAGTTGATCGAGCACTTCGTCGCACGAGCGTGGTTCGCGGTAAAAGCTGGCGAAAAGTTCAATCGTCTCGCGCACCGTCAGCTTTTCCGACAACCGCGTTTCCTGCAGCGAAATGCCCAGCCACTCGCGCATCTCGCGCTCGTCTTGCTGCCAGGTATGTCCGAGGATAAAAACTTGTCCGGACGTGGGCGCGAGCAGGCCTTCGAGAATTTCGATGGTCGTGGTCTTGCCTGCGCCGTTCGGGCCGAGCAGGCCGAAGCATTCTCCGGCTTCGATTTCCAGATTGAGCCCGCGCACGGCCTCGACTTTGCCGTCGTAAGTCTTGCGCAGATCGCGGCATTGGATGGCGGCGGGCATGCAGCGATTTTACCGGAAGGGGCTTCCATTCGCTCTGCGGACGGATCAGACTCGGGCTTTCGCCCAACGAGCCGCCGACAGTTTTCCTGCTCAATTGGCTGTCCGGAGTGAGGCCCTGTCACCGGCCCGCGACCAACTCTCCCGGTCCAGGATTTCCTGGGGGTTGCGGAATATCGGGCGGCGGCATTGGAGGCAGGGGTGTCGCGCCATTTGCGGGTTTGGGAACGTCGTCGGAATCTTCGCCGGGGCGGCGCAGGCTGGGAGCGTTCGCCGGACGATCCTGCTCTTTTTTGGCCTCGGTGTCCTGGTCCGGGTGATCCAAAATGATCTCTTTTTGAGTTCGTACGATCTTCTGCCCACCTGCCTTCATGGTTTCCACGCGCACCACCTCGTCGCCGACGAAACGGACGAAATCCACATCTTGCGGCGGGTCGCCATAGATCCATTCTTCGTACTCGGTGTCTCCATCTCTCTCTCGCACCTTTCTCGGCGGCTTGCCCTTGGCGTACAAGACCATCTCAGAGTTCATGCCAACCAGCACGTAATGCGCCTGGATCGCCTTCTTCACTTTCGGTGGCACGGTGTCGAGATATGCCTCTTCCTTGCTCCTGGCGTTGAAATCGAGGACTGGAAGGAGCAGGTCACGCAATTGCTGGGCGCTCATCTCCGGAACATATTTGTCGAAATAGAGATCGATGTAGCTTCCGTGAGGATTCTGCGGCGACTGGTTCGAGCCCACAGGAACCTCAGCCCCACCGGTTCCGGAGATCTCGATGTGCTCATACCACTTCTTGCGGTGAATTGCCCCGCCGTTGATGTCGAAATGAATGTGATTGTCCTTGATTTGTACCCACGATATCTGTGCGGGATCGCCGGGCTTGATGGCAGGACCCCACAGGGCCAGAGCCTGCTGCAACTCCACTCCGTTCGGCGAAGTTGTGCCATCCTTCAGCGTGAGTCCTTTTGTCCCCATGGGAAAGGTAGTGCGCGCATAGACAATCTGGGTCTCAAAATCGCGGATGATTTCGTAGCGGGTCTGCTTCGACATGTGCGGCGCATCCGCAGGAATGGGCGGCGCTCCCGCTCGCAACGGAGGCAGAGTGGCGGCCGTCGGCGAAACCGAAGGCAACTTCACGGAATCCGGAGAGGCGGGAGTGGTCTGAGCTAGAATCGGTGGCACGCCGAAGCGCAAGAAGAAAATCAGGAATACACTAACCGCGCTGAAGGAAGCTCGCATGAAGCACCCCGACGTGCTCGGTGCATTAGATTATAACCCTCCGTACGGAAGTTGCCCGGCAGAAATGCAGCGTGCCGGAGTGCGCTTCTGGCGCGGCCTTTGGCCGTTGAGGGCACTGTTGGAAATTCGCTCAATACCGCGTTGACAGCGCTGCTTCTTTGGGGCAGACTTCTAAGCAATCTTCGCTTGTTGTGCGGGTTGTTGTGCGCCATTCCGTCGGCAAACTCGTCTGACGCACGAGTGCGGGAATCTTGAGTTTCCGGGTGGACCTACGCGATGCATTCCGCTTCGTCCGATTCCGACCTGCCGGCGAGAGAGCTGTTGAGCCACGCTCACCGGACGGAGACGCTTGGGCAATTTGGCGCCTCTAAGCTCATTGCGGTTTTAGACTCCAATCTTGCCATAGGGGCTGCCGCACCCGATTCTATTTTTCGAGCCGCGACCGACGCGGCTAAGGCTCTGACCGATGCCGATGGAGTTGCGGTCGCTCTGAGAGCTGGGAACGCCGTGGTCTGCCGTGCCCGCAGCGGCGGAATCGCACCGGAGTTGGGGTCCACGCTCGACACCAGCTCTGGCATCTCTGGAATATGTCTTCGGACCGCCGAAGTCCAGCAATGCGACGATGCGCAGATTGACTCTCGCGTCGACCCGGACGTGTGCCGCCAGCTGGGGGTGCGTTCGCTCGTAGCCGTGCCGATTCTAGGAAGCGGGGGCGCGATCGGAATTCTGGAAGCGTTTTCCGTCCGCCCTTATGCTTTCGGCTTCGAGCAGATCCAGGTGCTCGCGCGCCTGGGCGGGATCATTGCGGCCGCTCACGCCGGCGAATTCAGCGCAAGCGATCCCGCGCTGGGTGCTCTTACTTCTTCTTCTCCTACAACTCTCCCTTCGTTGGCTGCTTCTGCTCCGGTCCTTTCTGAAAGAGTGCACTTGTTCCTGCCCCAAGCGAGCGGTCGGCCAACGCTGGAAACGGTGCCGGAAGCAGCCGTGGGAAAGGAACAATTCGCCGCGAAGGAGCCCTCGATCCAGATTTCTACCCGCAGTAGGCAGCGTTTCTGGATTCCTCTGGCGGTAGGCGCTCTACTGCTGGCGACCGGCGGAGTTGTGTGGATGAACTGGAGTGACACCGACCGGGAAGTGAACTCGGCGGCTCAATTGCAGGGAATTTCGCGAGGGGCTCAGCGGCGGGAAGCAACTGCAATCTCCGCTCCAATCTCTGCTCCAAAACCCGATGCGGCGGTGACCGCCGCCCATTCTGACGGGCTTTCGGCGAATCGTGTATTGCGTAACGCCGCCGAGTTACGGCGTGAACCTGTCGAGACAGGTGACGCGAGCCCAGTCCTGAAGCTGCCCCCGGCCACGCACTCGACGCCCCCGAGTCAGACCAACAGCGCCGAATCCAACGCGAAGGTGGAACCGCCAGCCATTACCGTGGAAGCGGGCAACAGTGAAGAACAGTTGCGGGGACTGGTGTCGGTAACCCCCGACGTGCCCACATTTTCAGCTCCGGTCTCCGCCGGGGTTACTTTGCCGACTCTGATTCATCGGGTTATACCCGTCTATCCGGCGCAGGCGCGCGCGCAAAAGGTGGAAGGATCTGTGGTGTTGAGTGTCGTGGTCGGAGAAGATGGGATGCCACGAGATATTCAAGTTGCCGACGGACCAAACCTCCTGGTGCAGCCTGCGCTGGAGGCAATTCGGCAATGGCGCTTTCGTCCCGCGCTGCTGGACGGCAAGGTCGTCCCGATGGTGGAACGGATAACGGTTCACTTCAGGGCGCCAGCCAAATAAAACTGGCGCGGATTTCAGCGTCTTGCGGGAGGATGCATCGCGAGAGGATAGATGGCGCTCACGATAGATTCAGGGCTTTGCGGATAGTTCCCCGCTCTTTCTGGATTTTTTCCTGCAGCAGCGTAATCGCATAAATCAACTGCTCAGGCCGCGGCGGGCAACCGGGCACGTAGATATCGACCGGGATGACCTGATTGACGCTCTGCACCAGCGCGTAATTCTGGAAGACGCCACCCGACGTGGCGCACGCGCCCATCGACAGCACCCACTTGGGTTCCGGCATCTGCTCCCACAGCTGGCGGATCACCGGCGCCATCTTGTTCGATACCCGGCCAGCGATGATCATCAGGTCGCTCTGCCGCGGCGACGGGCGGAAGACCTCGGCGCCGAAACGAGCAATATCGAAGCGTGATGCGCCCATCGACATCATTTCAATCGCGCAGCAGGCCAGGCCGAAGGTCATGGGCCAGATCGAGCTCTTGCGCATCCAGTTGACTGCGGAATCGAGCGTCGTCAGCACTACGCCTTCAGGCGTGGGATTGCCGAAGGTCAAGTCTCGAACAACCTTCTTGCCGTCTTCAACGTCGAGGTAAGGGCCGAAATCAAGTTCACGGGCCATAAGACTATTTAACCACAGACCAGCCGGAAAGGTGATCCAGAACTCTTGACAAAGCAGGCCTTTGGAGTAAGCTTGCGGAAATCTTCCCCGACGGTTGTTCCGGGCCCGTTGTAAATCCAGATTTCTCGTGCGGTGTAACGAAAATATGCGCCCTGCATATCTGCGGTCAGCGGATGTGTGAAGGACGGACGGCGCCGAACCGAACACGCGAGAAAAAACATTCCAGAGGAGAAGATTATGAGTTCACTGCATTCCTTCAGCGCCGGCAAAGGTGCGGGCCGCCGGACCAGCCACCTGCCACCATTGGCGGGCGCGAAACTCCAGGTCCAGGCGCCGGTGGGAGCGGCGCGCACGCAACTTCCCAGCTACCCTTTTCAGCCGCTACCACCTGCCCGGCCGTTGCCCTACCGGTTCGATCTTTCCCAGTTACTCGCGGCCAGCGACATCAACAGCATCGTGAGCAGTGGCGTAATGGTCTTTCACACGGTCGGCGACACTGGCGACTATCGCGGCCAACAACAGGATTTTGTCGCGGCCATGATGACGCAAGATTCGCAGAGCCAACCCGACAGCCAGAAGCCGGCCTTCTTCTATCACCTGGGAGACGTGGTCTATTTCGCCGGCGACATCGACAAGTACGGCGATAATTTTTACGAGACGTATAAAAACTATCCCGGCTTCATCGTCGCCATTCCCGGCAACCATGACTGCCAGCCCGACGATCCCCAGGACGGTCCGGTCGATCCCACGAAGGTTCCACTCGACGGCTGGGTGCAGAATTTTATGTCGACCAATCCCGCGCAGCCGGGATCGCTCAAGACTGGCGCAAACCGTACGCAAATGGATTTGCCCTACGTCTATTGGACCTTCACCACGCCCTTTGCAACCATCATCGGCCTTTTCTCCAATGTCGGAGAAACCGAAGGCGAAATCCATCCCGATCAAGTCAGCTGGTTCGAGGGCGAACTGACTGCGGCGGATACCAAGAAAGCTTTGATCGTAACGGTGCATCACCCGCCATTCTCCGGGGACGTGGAGCACTCCGGCAGCAGCGCGGTCGAGGGCGTCCTTTCGAAAAGCTTCCAGGCGACCAATCGCTATCCCAACCTGATCTTGTCGGGACATGTTCACAACTACCAGCGCTTCACGAATGTGGTGAAAGGACCAAAAGGCCAGTTGCAGATCCCCTGCATTGTGGCGGGCGCCGGCGGTTATACGAATCTGGGCAAGATGCAGAAGATCAGCGGAGCCTATCCGAACGCGCCGCTAGCTGTCGTCAGCGGCCTCACCTTAGAGTGCTACGACCAAACGAACTTTGGATTTCTCCGACTCGCCGTGAGCAAGACGCAGATCGTTGGGACCTACACGTCAGCGCCATACACGCCTAGCGGCAGCCCGGCTGCAAAAGTGGTGGATACGTTCACCATCGACCTCACTCGCAACACGGTGACCACGGGCGCCGCGGGAGCAAGAGGAAAGGCTCCCACTCCTGGCAAGAAGGCGACGAAACGTTCAGGAGGCAGGAAAGGAAAATAGGCTCAGGGATTGACCACAATCTTGCCGAACATCCGGCTGTTTTCCAGATACTCGTGGGCCGCGCGGATTTCACTCAGTGGAAACGCGCGATCCACGACCGGTTTCAGCCGGCCCGCAAAGACGTGTCCTAAGACTTCGTGCAGCTCGCCCATCGTGCCCATGTAAGAACCGAGCAGGCTCAACTGTCGCGCAAACAGATGGCGCAGATCGACTCCCACATTCGGTCCGGCAGTCGCGCCGCAGGTCACCAGGGTGCCTGCGGTCTTGAGCGACTTCAGGCTTTCGTCCCAAGTGGCTGCGCCCACGTGCTCGATGACGATGTCCACGCCTTCTTTGTTCGTGATCTTGCGGACTTCGTCGGAAATCTTCTGCTTGTAGTGGTTGATGCCGTAGTCGGCGCCGAGTGCGCGTCCTTTCTCAAGCTTCGATTCGTCCCCCGCGGTGGTAATCACCCGGCAGTGAAACATTTTCGCAATCTGAATGGCGGCAATCCCCACGCCTGAACTCGCGCCCAGCACGAGCACCGTCTGACCAGCCCGCACATGCGCGCGGCCGACCAGCATCTGCCACGCCGTCAGAAATACCAGCGGCACGCTGGCCGCCTGATTGAAGTCAAGGGAATCGGGAATCGGTATCACGTTGGCCGCGGGGACGGCGATCAGCTCGCAATTGCCGCCATCGACGCCGTTGCCCAAAACCGTGAATGCACGGCATTCGTTCTGCACTCCTGCAACGCACTTGGCGCAGTGCCCGCAATAATGCATGGGCGAGACCAGCACGCGCTGCCCGGTTTTGAATCCGCTGATGTACTCGCCGACCTCGGCTACTTCGCCCGCGACGTCGCTGCCGAGAATGTGCGGCAGCTTCACCCCCGGCAGTCCCTTGCGCACCCAGATGTCGAGATGGTTGAGCGAGCAGGCCCTCACCCGCACCAGCACTTGATCTTTAAGCAGCTGTGGATCGGGGGCGTCCTCGTAAGTAAGAACTTCCGGACCACCGAATTGGTGAATGCGGACGGCTTTCATGCACCCTTCACTGCAATCAGATTACTCGGCTGGACTGACCGCGCTTAGGATCATCCGGCTTGGCCTCAGAATTGGCGGACGCTTCCAGAGCCTCTTGAGCAAGAAACGCCTCGGGTTCGCCCTTGCGTACCTGGATGCTGGCAACATCTTCAAAATTCAGAAGGAGCCCGTCGCAGTCCACGGGGACGAACGGGGCCGAGCGGCTTTCTCTAAAGTGAACGCCCTCCAAGTAGAAATCCTTGCTCTTTACGGAATCATCGAGAATGCCGTAACTCCTAAGCCTTCCCGTGTAGAAACCGCCGCCTCCCTTCATTTCGACCTCAACGAACACCATTGTGTTGGCGCTCTGCTGCTTCAGCACGAAGTACCAGACCGGGTCTTCCTGGAGGAACCCAGGAATTCCAAATGTGCTCAACACCCGATTAATTGAGTGCTGGCGTACCATCCAGGATCTGATTGGCTGTCTTAAGATCAACCATCCTTGGACGAACCCAAAGCAATAACCAACCACCAGCGAAACAGCCAAGTAATCGAAGACGAAGGCGAAATACCCCCGAAGAAAGTTTGGGAGTGAGCCAAAACTCAGGCTGTTTATAAAAGCCTCGAAGTATTGTCTATCAAATATCCAACACCACGCCCTGAAGGTACCAAACATGAAAACGTGTACACACACCCCAGCAAGCACATACTCGCCAACCTCCGCGACGGTCGACAGCGGTTTTAAAGATTGTGGGACAAGCGAGCGCCGTGCCCGCTGCGCAAGAAAACCGGGCAAAATGAAGACCAAGAAAATGAGGAGCCCAGTTATGTCGAATTGCATCCGCTATGTTCCAGGGCGCGAGTTATCCGTAGATTGTTCGGATGACTGATTCGAGCGTGCTGGAGTCTCGGTCGACTCCTCCGGTTTCGGTCCGCCATTCCGCAAGAAGGGGTTCTTAACGTTGGGGTTATTGTTGAAAACGTTAATGGATTTCCCCAGATCAGGCATTTGGTCATTTGCTTTTGCCATTCCCAAAACCCTCCAACCCTCAATGATACCAAAACGCCGAGCCGGCGAGGATAGTTCCCCACAGATTGACGCTCGCTTCCCGCGCCAAGATAATTGACATAGCCATGGACATCTACGAACAAATCGTGCAGCTTCGCCGCGAGGGACGGCGCGGGGCTGTCGCCACCATTGTCAACGTGCGCGGATCAATCCCCTCGTTCCGCACCGCCAAGATGCTGGTTCGCGATGACGGTTCGATTGCAGGTACGATCGGCGGAGGCTGTGTCGAGGCCGACGTGTGGCAGGCGGCGCGCGAGGTCATGGAATCGGAGAAACCTCGCACCTTAAAGTTCGACTTGAACCAGGATCCGAAGTACGACACCGGCCTGGTCTGCGGCGGCACGCTGGAGGTATTTGTCGAGCCCATCTTGCCTCCAGCGTTACTTTATGTTTTTGGCGCAGGTCATGTAGCCGTCAATCTTTGTCAGGCAGCGGCAAGCGCCGGCTTTGAGGTCATTGTCACCGATGACCGCTCCTCCTACGCGACCCAGGAGCGCTTCCCCGCAGCCCACGAAGTCCACGCGCTCGATTTCGAGAGAGCCGTCGAGAAGCTCGACCCGAACGAATCCTCCTACATCGTCATCGTGACCCGCGGCCATCGCGACGACATGCGCATCCTGCGCTGGGCGGTGCAAACGCGAGCCCGCTACGTGGGCATGATCGGCTCGAAGCGCAAAGTAATCGAGATATTCAAGACGCTAAGAGAGGAAGGCGTTCCCGAGCATCTTTTTGACCGAGTGTACGCTCCCGTTGGCCTCGATATTGGCGCGATCACGCCCGAGGAGATCGCCGTCGCCATTACTGCAGAGCTCATCGCCATCCGCCGCCACGCCACCGGCAAACTGCCTCATCTGAGCTGGTTCAAGGGAGCGGACGAAGAAGCGGCACTGGATTCCGCCGCCCAAGCGCTGGAACCTGAGTCTGAATGATTCCGCGCACTGACTTTCTGCCCTGATTCTGCTATCTTCCGCAGCATGGCGCGCGCTCCCAGTTTCGGTGGAGTGATTCTGGCTGCGGGCGAGTCCTCGCGCATGGGACGAGACAAGGCCTTGCTGCCCTGGCCACCCCAGGTTGCCGGGCAACCGCCATCGAGCGAAACGTTTCTTTCGTCCACTATCCGGTCGCTGTCGCTATCGGCCGATTTTGTCGTCGTCGTCGCCGGCAAGAACGAAGCCGCGCTGGCGCCCCTGGTTTACTCGACTGGAGCATCGGTGGTTGTCAATCCGGATCCCAGCCGCGGCCAGTTCAGTTCGCTGCAGGTTGGGTTACGCGAAGTCCTGAATCGTGGCCGGGATGCGGCCATGATCACGCTGGTCGACCGGCCTCCGGTCGGAGATGTGACGCTCAACCTTTTACGCACCGCATTCGAGTCAGCCCCAACCAATGTCTGGGCGGTCGTGCCCGAGTTTTCTGGAAGACACGGCCATCCCTACCTTGTTGGCCGCGAACTGATTGAGGCTTTTCTGCAGGCGCCGCCAACCGCCTCCGCGCGCGACATCGAACATCAACTTCGCGACCACATACACTATGTCGCGGTCGACGACCCCTTTGTGGCGCTGAACGTAAACACTCCCGAAGACTACGCGGCTCTGCTCGCCAAGTCATAGGCCACGTCATAACGAAGAATCGTCGTGAGCAATTGCCGACTTCGCGCTTCGCACGTTATCGTCGAAGAGCATGGAAATTTCAATCCCGCGCACTTCGGCTGTCACTCGCCACGACTTCCTCGAATCCGTTCTGCGCCTCGCCCCACAGGTCGCGGCTTTCGACTGTGACGGCACGCTCTGGTCGGGCGATGCCGGAGAAACTTTCTTCGACTGGGAAATCAGAACTGGCCTGGTCCCGGCGGATATTGGCGCCGCCATGCGCGCCCGCTATGCGGAATACAAAGCGGGCAAGGTCAGCGAAGACGACATGTGCGGCGAGATGGTGACCATGCACAAGGGCATGGTGGAAACCGCTGTCATGCAGGCCGCCACGCAATTTATGCAGCATAACTTTCCCGGCCACGTGTTTCCGGAAATGGAGGAACTAATCCGCCGCCTGCACGAGAGCGGCTGCGAGATCTGGGCCGTCTCTTCGTCCAACGAATGGGTGATCCGCGCGGGGATGAAGCAATTCGGCATTCCCGAAGACCACATTCTCGCCACAAAAGTCGAACTTGAGAATGGTGTGGTCACCGACCGCCTGGTCCGCATTCCGTCCGGCCCCGGCAAGCCGAAGGCGTTGCGCGAGGTCGTTCGAAAGGAAATCGATGTTGCATTCGGCAATTCGCGCTGGGACGCTGACATGCTGGCTATCGCCCGCAGCGGATTCGCCATTAATCCGAATCCCGACCTCGAAGCCGTGGCGCGTCAGCGGGGATGGACTGTCTACTTCCCTAACGGAACCGGGCCTGCTTAGGGAATCGCCAGCGCTGGCAGTCTGCCGGCCCGTTTACAATCTAACCGGCATGTACTCGGCGCAACTGCTCGACCATTTTCAGAATCCGCGCAATGTGGGAGACGTTCCGGGTGCCGACGCCATGGCGGAAATTGAGAATCCGGTTTGCGGGGACGTGCTCCGCCTGAGTCTGAAAATCGGTTCCGGACGCGTCGTCGAGATTCGCTTCAAGGCCAAGGGATGCGTCCCGGTGATGGCCTGCGCCTCGGCTCTCACCGAGTTGGTGTCGGGCAAGACGCTGGCCGAAGCTCAATCGCTGGACCGCGACCGCCTCGTTGCCGCCGTGGGGGGCGTGCCCCAAGCCTCGATGCACGCGGCACAGTTGCCGATAGACACGCTGGCCGCGGCGCTGCGCCAGCTGAAACCCTAGCTCTGCTCTTTCAGCTTGAGCTTCGATTTGTTGTCTTCCATGAATTTCTTGATGTCGTCCGCTGCGCCCAGCAGCCGGTTCCACTGTTCGTAGTAAAGAGTCACGGGGAAACGGCCCAGCCCGTAGACGCTGACCCCGCCTTTCTCGCCGACTTTGAAGATCAGGTCGCCGCTGCGTTTCTTGACTTCAACTTCTTTTTCCAACTGCGCCAATTTCGCTTTGAGTTCCTCGTAACTGGGTTCAGACATGCTTGCCTCGCATTTGAAATGATTGCGTTCAGGTTGGTGCGAAATGAATCCTGATCACGCCCGTGTCTATAGTAACTGGTTCGTCATTGCCTTGCGCGGGATAACCGTTATAAGCTCAGAGAGTCTAATTCCAAAGCAGGAAATCAGTAGCAGGAAATTAATGCGATTGTGGCTGCGGTGCTCGGCGTGGCTGTGCCTGTCCCTGATGTTGTGGACGGCGGCGGCGGAGTCTACCCACAATCACCCCAATCAGACGGAAGCCAATTCCTGTCCCATCTGCGTGGTGGCGCATACCGCCAGTCCTGCTTACAGTTGTAGCCATACCGCGCCAGTCTTCGCCGCAGTCGGAATTTTGCAGGAAGAAGCCGTTCTTGCGAAAGCCAGTTCCGATGTCGCTCATCGGGGTATTCGCGGTCCTCCGACCACCTAGGGATTCCCAACCATCGAGAAATTCCGGCGCTCGACGCCGACGATTCCCTATTTCCAGGAGGACGTAATGCCCGCTTCTCATTCGAGGCGCTTCATCGCTATCTTCTTCGCCGTCATCTTCCTAGCCAGCGTAGTCCTAACCAATGAAGTTCTAGCCCAATCGGGCGGAACCTCCGGGTCCATCAGCGGCACCGTGCTCGACCCTACAGGCGCCGTCGTGCCCAACGCAACCGTCGAAATTCACAACCCGGTCAGTCACTTTGACCAGTCCACCACGGCGGATAAATCGGGCAATTTCAGTTTTTCCAACGTTCCCTTCAATCCGTATCACATGATTGCGAGCGCTCCCGGATTTGGATCGACTGCAAAAGACGTGGAGGTCCGGTCCGTTGTGCCCGTCAGCGTCAAAATCAGCCTGCAAGTTTCGGGTTCGAAAACTACGGTCACGGTCTCGGCTGAGGCTACCGATTTGATTGAGAACGATCCCACTTTCCACACGGACGTAGACAGGAACCTGTTCAATAAGATCCCTTTGGAAAGCACGACATCGTCGCTGAGTTCGGAGGTCACGTTGGCCACACCGGGCATCGCCGCCGATTCGAACGGACTCTTCCATGGCCTTGGCGATCATGCCGAGAATTCGTTTTCAGTAGACGGGCAGCCCATCACTGACCAACAAAGCAAGGTGTTTTCGAATCAGCTTCCCCTCGATGCAGTCGAATCGATGGAAGTGATCTCCGGTGCGCCGCCAGCCGAGTTCGGGGGCAAGACCAGCGTGGTAATTGTTGCGACCACGCGCTCAGGCCAGGGCGTAACGACACCGCACGGGAGCGTAAGCGCTTCGTATGGGTCGTTTGGGACGGAAAACCTGGCGGCCGAGATGGCTTACGGCGGCAAGAACTGGGGAAACTTCATCTCCGCAAACGGTTTGGACACTGGCCGCTTCCTCGATCCGCCGGAATTCACCGTATTGCACGACAAGGGCAACGAAGAAAACCTGTTTGATCGCGTGGACTATCAGATAGACAGTGGCGATTCGATCCACGTCGACCTCGGCTACAGCCGCTCGTGGTTTCAGACACCAAATACGATCGACGGCGAGGATGCCACGCCCTGGAGCGGGCTGGATGGCATTCTTCCGCCGATCGAAAACTATGGCGGCGTCGGCCCGAACGGCTTGGTTGTTGGCCCCGCCGATCAGCGCTCGAAAATCGGAACCTTTAATATTGCTCCTTCATGGACCAGATTGCTCACCGATCACTCGGTGTTCACGCTGGGAGGATGGGTACGCCGCGACGGCTACAACTACTATGGAAGCGACAACCCTTTTGCCGATCTGGGACCGCCGAGCTTGCAGCGGCAGACCGTAGGCCAGGACCGCAGCCTGCTGAACTCGGGCTTGCGTTCCTCTCTCTCCTATGTCAAGGGGATTCACAATGTGAAGGGCGGCGTGAGCTATGAGCAGACGTTCCTCAACGAAAATGACACGGTAGGAGTCGTCGATCCTGCATACAACGCGCCCTGCATTACTCCTGTCACGTTAGTTGCCGTACCGGGTTTCACCGACCCTTCTCAGTGCGCCGGCAACGGCTACCTCGCGAACACGTCCGCCAATACGTCCGGTTCCACACTCTACCCGCTGTTTAATCCCACCCTGCTGCCCTATGACCTGACCCGCGGCGGTATTCCTTACAATGTGCACGTGAATGCTCCCTACCTCACGCACACCGATGTGAAAGAGTTCGCCGCTTACATCGAGGATACGATCTCCTGGCGAAATTGGAATCTGAACCTGGGTCTCCGCGGCGACGTCTACAACGGTCTTGCCGATCACAGTCAGGCCGAGCCTCGCCTGGGAGCGGCTTACAACATCAAACGCACGAACACCGTGTTGCGTGCGTCGTATGCGCACACGCTGGAGTCTCCGTTCAACGAGAACCTGATCCTTTCCAGCTTGGGTTGTTCCAATCCCGTCTTATCTCCGCTGCTTCTCTGCAGCTCTACACTCGCCGGAACGGCAAATCCGCTGAGTCCGGGCTTGCGCAATGAGTACCATGTCGGAATCGAACAGGCTCTAGGAAAGTATCTCGTTTTCTCCGGCGAGTACATTTGGAAGTACACCCACCTCGGCTACGATTTCAGCGTGCTGGGTGATACGCCCATCACATTTCCGATCGAGTGGACGAAATCCAAGATTCCAGGTTATGCGGGACGCATCAGCGTACCCAATTTGCACGGGTTTTCTGCCCTCGTAGTCTTCTCCAGTGTAGCTGCCCGCTTTTTCCCCCCGCAGCTGGGCGGAGCCGGGGCAACCGTAGGAGCTCCGGGCACGCCGTTCCGCATTGATCACGACGAGAAATTCAACACCACCGCGCATTTCCAGTACCAGATTCTCAAGCGTGGCCCATGGATCGGCTTCAATTGGCGCTACGACAGCGGACTGGTTGCCGGTAATACGCCGTGCTACGGTATAACGGCATACAACGACTGTCCGCAATCGACCACACTCAACGGGCTGCCAGCCATCGCCATGACCGATTACGTCGGAAACCCGCTCACTGCCGACCTGGAATTCGAAGCCGGATTCACTTGCAACGGTGTGCGCGCGACGCCCACAGTACCGCTGCCGTCAGTATGTCCGGCAAGCGAATTCACCTCCGACCTGGTCAACATACCCGCCCCCGGCAACGAAAATGACGATCACGATCCACCCCGCATTCAGCACCGCAGCCTCTTCGATATGTCGGTGGGCCACGACAATTTGTTTCGTGGCGACAAATACAAAGTCAGCCTGCAACTGACGGCCATCAACCTCACCAACAAATACGCGCTCTACAACTTTCTCTCCACCTTCAGTGGCACACACTACGTGACGCCACGAGCCCTAACCGCGGAACTTGGCTTCCATTTCTAACCTGCAACCGCAAGTCGACTCAGTGGGCGGCCTGGTACAGGCCGCCCGTTTGTTTTCCGCAACATCGACTTCTCGTAAACAAATGTAAAGGAACCGTAGGCGCAAACGGCGCATCCAACGGCATTGGTAGAATGACTGAAGTTATATTCGATTGCTGATCCGATTCGATTCGGGGAGAAATGCTTGTCCATCCAGTTCGTCGTAAAGCTTACCGCTTGCATGGCACTCGCAAGCGCTTGTTCGATGGTGTGTGCTGCCCAGCAAACCACACCGCCCCCAGCTTCTGATTCCTCGGCGCCCACTCAACAACAAAATACGACCCAACCCAACTCTTCGGCGCAACCAGCTCCGCCGAAACCAGCCTCAGCGCAGACCACGCCGCAGCAACCGGATAAGGGAAAACCGGCCCAAACCGATGGCGGCCAAGGCAAAGTGGAAGGCACCTCCAACGATCGACTGCTATATGCATTGCCGAATTTTCTGACGCTGGAGAAGGGAGCCAAACTGCCCCCGCTCACTGTGAAAGACAAATTCAAGGTAGTGGCCCTAGGCACGTTCGATCCAGTCCAGTACCCTTGGTGGGCATCGATCGCCGCCGTCGGTCAGGCGGCAAACAGCGAACCCGGCTACGGCCAAGGATGGCTGGGCTATGCCAAGCGCTACGGCGCAACCGCCGGCGACAGCACCATCGAAAACTTCATGGTTGGAGCGATTTTTCCCTCCATTATTCACCAGGATCCACGCTTCTATTATTCGGAACACGGTGGATTCGTACGCCGCACGGGATACGCCATCAGTCGAATCTTCGTTACTCGAACCGATTCCGGACACGCGGAATTTAATTATTCTGAAATTTTCGGCAGCGCCACGGCAGCCGCCATCTCCACCTACACGTACCATCCCAAGAGCACCTACGTCCGCACTCCGACGAACCCGCACCTGTTCGTCCCATCCGATCGAACGCTAACCAACACAGCCAACGTCTGGGGAACTCAGGTAGGTCTCGACACCATCACGATTGTCATCAAGGAATTCTGGCCCGACATACACCACAAACTGGCCCACAAGTCAGAGGCCAAAACGGCGGCAGCGGCAAGCTCGAATCCTTAACGCTCGCAGGGTAGAAACAGGAAGCTCGGTCGTCGCCACTTCCGGGCGGCAGGGCTCCGCCCGGCGCGCGGCAGGCTGCAGGGAGATTTCTCCCGCAGGTGGGGACGCTAGCGCGCGCGCTTCAGTTCCAACTCTCTGTCCACAACCAACTCCGGGTGCAGGCGACGAAATGTCTCGGCGACGTGGCAATTCCAGCAAACCGGACGATGCGTTTCCAATACTTCCGGAAGCTGCTGAGGACGGATGCACTTCCATTCGATGGTTTCATGGTCCGGCGTGAGCAGTGCGGGGACATGATCGAGGTGATGCAGTGGGCCGAATTGTTTGTGGCAAAACACGCAAGCCTTCCCTTCATACCACTTCGAGACGATGTTCCAAACCAGGCAGTTTTCGGGATCGATCTCGATCTGCTGCAGACACTGCTGGCCACAGTGCTCGCGCTCGGGCCAGCGCGAGCACTGACGAAGATGCAGCGTTGGTTCGTTAAGGAACGCGCCCACGGCAGCCTCTCCGGCTGCTACCTCGACGGCCTCAGTGGTGTGAGTTTCCGGGCACTTGATCAGCCGTTTGCCGCGATAGTCGAAGTAAGCGCGAATGGCGGGAGTCGCATGGAGCACAAACAACCCGGCCGCCAGCATGAGAACGACAACTACGATGGTAAGAACGGAGATCGTCATAAATCACCTCCCCAACAACTTGCTCTGCGCGGACCGCGAGCTACCATATCGGCATCGAACGTTCTTTCACGCGGTAAGCATCAGACCTAAGCTAATCAGTCCTCCCCCACGAGTTCCGGCTCGACCGGAATATGCACGTGGGTATGAGCGTAGGCATCGTTTTCCTGCGCGTCGACCACGGCGATCGCCGCCACGCCGACAATCTCCTCGACCGTCGCCTTACGGTGCAGCACATGCACCGGGCGGCTCATTCCCATCAGGATCGGCCCAATGTTTTCGCCGCCTCCGATCTTGGCCAGCAGCCGGGTGGCAATATTCGCCGAGGCCAGGTCGGGGAAAATGAGCACGTTCGCGCCGCCTTTCAGCGTGCTGAAGGGATATTCGCGTTCGATGATCTCCGGCGACAGGGCGTCATCGGCCGAGACCTCCCCGTCGACGATGAGCGTAGGATCAGCGTACTTCAGCAGTTCGACGGCTTTGCGCACTTTGGTGCAGATCGGATGATCGACGCTGCCGAAACTGGAAAACGACAGCATCGCCACCCGTGGCACGATCTCAAAGCGGCGAGCCATGTGTGCCGTGCACAGCGCGATCTCCACCAAATCCTCAGCCGTGGGCTCGATGTTGACGCTGGTGTCGGCAAGGAAGAATACTTCGCCCTTGCGCGTGATCAGAACGTAGCAGCCCGAGACCCGGTGAAATCCTTCCCGCATGCGAATGATCTGCAATGCCGGCCGGATGGTGTCAGGGAAATGTTGGGTAACGCCCGAGACCAGCGCGTCGGCATCGCCCATGTGCACCATCATCGAGCCAAACACATTGCGGTCGACCATCTGCGCCTGGGCTTCATGCAAGGTGACGCCCCGCCGCTGCCGCAGACGAAACAGTTCCTGCGTGTAGGGTTCGCGATACTCGGATTTGGCGGGATCGATGATCTGCATCCCGTCGAGGCTCACTCCTAGTTCCTGGGCGCGAGTCTCGATCCTGCCCGCATCTCCCAGCAGAATTGGCTTGCCGATCTTTTCTTCGACCAGGGCCTGACAGGCGCGGAGTATCTTTTCGTTGTCTCCCTCGGGGAAAACGACCTGCTTGGGATTGGCCTGCGCCTTGTGGATCATCGTCCGCGTGACTTCGTAGGATTTGCCTAATCTGCGCTCGAGTTGCGCCCGATAGGCTTCGAGATCGACGGGTTCCTGTGCCGCACCGCTGTGCATGGCGGCCGCGGCCACGGCAGAAGCTTCCCACACCAGCACGCGCGGATCGAACGGGGTCGGGATCAGGTATTCGCGGCCAAATTCCAGGCGCTCGACGCCGTAAATGCGCCGCACCGAGTCGGGGACGACTTCTTTCGCCAGATTTGCCAGCGCGCGCGTCGCAGCCAGCTTCATTTCTTCGTTGATGGCAGTGGCGTGTACGTCGAGCGCGCCCCGAAAGATGAAGGGGAATCCAAGCACATTATTGATCTGGTTGGGATAATCGGAGCGCCCGGTGGCCATCACGACATCGCTGCGGCAGGCCTTGGCTTCTTCGTAAGTGATCTCAGGATCAGGATTCGCCAGCGCAAACACGATTGGGTCCTGCGCCATGGAGCGGACCATCTCCTGATTGATCGCGCCCTTCACCGAAAGCCCAACGAAGATGTCGGCGCCCACCATGGCCTCGGCCAGCGTGCGCAGTTTCGTCTCGAGGGCAAACTTGTCTTTGTAGGCATTCATGCCTTCTTTGCGGCCCTTGTACACGACGCCCTTCGTGTCGCAAAGAATGATGTTGTCTTTCTTCACGCCCAGACGCACGTAGTGTTCCGCGGTGGCGATTCCGGCTGCTCCGGCGCCGTTGAACACAATCCGCACTTTGCCGATTTCCTTGCCCACCACTTCCAGGGCGTTCAGCAGTGCCGCACCGGAGATGATCGCCGTCCCATGCTGATCGTCGTGAAAGACGGGAATCTTCATGGTCTGGCGCAACTTCTCTTCAATGTAGAAGCAATCCGGCGCCTTGATGTCTTCGAGATTGATTCCGCCGAAAGTGGGTTCGAGCAACTGGCAAAGTTTGACGATCTCCTCGGGATCGTGCGAGTTGACCTCAATATCAAACACATTCACGTCAGCGAAGCGCTTGAACAGGACTGCCTTGCCTTCCATAACCGGCTTCGCCGCCAGCGCGCCAATGTCGCCCAGTCCGAGCACGGCCGTGCCATTACTGACGACCGCGACCAGATTTCCCCGTCCGGTGTAACGAAAGGCGTCGTGCGGATTTTTCTCGATGGCGAGGCAGGGTTGAGCCACTCCCGGCGTATACGCCATGCTCAGATCGCGCTGCGTGAGGCAGGGCTTGGTAGGCGTCACTTCAATTTTCCCCGGACGCGGCTCGCTGTGGTAATCGAGAGCCTGCTGCTTATTCACTAACATGATTTCCTCCGTACTCGATCGGCGAGGCCGTCCCCGACCTGCGTCGGCAAGCGGCGTGTCGCCAGAAACTCAAACTCTGCTCGCGAAATCGCGAGCTCAAACTCGCACCGTCAGCACCGGGCAAGGGGCCCGGGCGACCACTTCGGACGCAATCGGCCAGGGCAGGTGCGCCGACCAGGCCGTCGCTCGCACCTTGCGAACTCCCATGACGACCAGGTCCGGTTCGCACTCAGTCGCGGCGCGCAAAATAGCTTCGACCGGATGTTCCCAACGAACCCTAAATTCGGGTCTGCACCAGTCGCTGGCCTGAACCGGCATCAGACTTTCCAGGCTGTGGCGGGTTTGCCGTTCCACTGACGCGCGGTGCTGCCACGGCACCATGGGAACGGCCTGCAGAACAGTGATTTGGGCTTGGTTTTCCTCGGCCAGAGACAAGGCGTAGTGGAGCGCCGGTTCAGGATCCCGGGCAGCATCGACCGGGCAGAGAATCCTCCGTGGCTGCCAATCCGGGCCGATCTTTTGCGCCTTGGGACCGACCGTCATCACGGGGCACTGGGCGGAACGGTAGATCTTTTCAGCGCCAGAACCCAGCACGATCCTCGAAACGCCACGACGACCGTGGGTCCCAAGCACCACCAGGTCGATGTCATGTTCTCGAATCATCGCAGGGATCACGTCCGCCAGATCGCCGCAATCGACCAGAGCCCTGCAAGGCGCTTCGTCGATGGAGGGTTCGTGAGTGCACCCCCCCAGCTTTCGCCGCGCCTCTTGCCAGCCGCGGTCGTCCTGAGCAGGTAAACGGTCAGGCACCACTTCCAAAAGCGGCTCCCGCGGCAGCACGTGCGCCGTCAGGATCGTCGCCCCGTAGATCTTCGAAAGGGCCCGCGCAAACGGCAGCGCAGCGTTGGACACTTCCGAAAAATCGGTTGGAATGAGAATATTTTTCAGGGAGATACGGGCGACCTGCGGAAGGGTGGTGGGCATGGCTACCTCCTCGCGGCGCACAAAGCGGGCCAGTGGCGCGAATCCACATCGTGCTTATATACCGGATGCCCACCGAGGGCAGTGATTCTAGTCACTCCGCCGGGTGAGCGCAGGCGGGACCCTACTCTTTCGGGCTTCTCCGCCACATCGGGACGCATGGATTCCAGCCGTGAACGTCTTTCTGGAAATCCCGGCCAGCCTGGGTGGCACCAACCGCGGCCAGATCCTCCACCGGAGACTTCAGCAATTGTGCGACGCACTGCTCGACCTGCTCCCGCAGGCGAGGGTTCTTCAACGCGGCCAGCAGATCGGGCTTCTCGATATGGGTGAATCCACCACACAGGGGACATTTCACAACGTCATCGTTAACCATTGCCGGCCTCACTGGAAGAACAGGTTGCGGCTCCGGCGCCGCCCGCGCCGTTGTTTCCGTGATTTCATTAAAGGATGGTTTCGACTTGATAACCGTGACAAAGATCGCGGGCAATGGTGACGAAGATCACAGGTTGGGGGTTGGCGGAACCGGAGGTCGACGAGTGCTAGTTGCAGTCAATGTGCGCCTTCTAGTTCAGTGCGTCCCTACGCCGTGCCCGCCACGCTTCCTTGCCGATACTCTTCAGGCAAACCGCTCTCGATGGCAGCGCGGACTTTTTCCATCAGCGAGTCGCGATCACCGAAGTCCGCCGGCTCAATCGGAGGATGAAAGATCACCCGGACCAACCCTGGCTTGATGGCAAACCGCCTCTTCGGCATCGCCTCGTAGGTGCCGACAATTGTCACGGGAACCACCGGAACTCCGCACTCCATGGCCAGGTAAAACGGTCCTTTCTTGAACGGCAGCATTTTGCCGTCGAACGAACGTTTGCCTTCGACATAAATCGTCATGCTGATTCCCTTTTCGATCACGGCCTTCGCCGCCACCACAGCTTCAATCCCCGCATCGCGATTACCGCGATCCACCGGAACCAGCGACCCCATGCGCATGGTCCGGCCAAGAATCGGAGTCCTGAACAGTTCCTTCTTCACCATCACCGAAGTGCGCCGCGGAATCAGCGGAATCTGAATGGGCGGGTCGAGGTTCGACACATGATTCGACATGAAGATGTAAGCCCGCGCCGGATCGAGCTTGTCGAGGCCAACGGGCTCAACCCGCACGCCGGTGAGGCGCACTCCGGTAAACGCTCCCCAAACGAACATGCGATAGAGCAGGCTGACATCGCCGGTAATGAAGGTCCAGGGAAAACCGATCAACGCCGCCAGCGGAGCTGCCAGGCTCCAGAAGGCCAGCATGATGATGGTGCGGATCATGGTTTTGAAGGCTGCTGCGAAGAGGGTTGTGCAGACTGTTGCGCAAACACCTCAGCTTCGCCCCTCAGCCACATAGTGCGGTGGTCGCGTTGAACCGCCGTAACCTGATCGAGATCCTTCACTTCGTACGAAACTTCGTCCCGGCTCCCGACTTTCCACTTCAGTTCGCGTTCCGCTCCGCGGCGTCCGCTAACCTTGAGCGTGAGCATGTCTCCCGGCTGCAGGCGTGCCAACTCCTGTCGCGCTTCCTGGGCCGCGGGTTTCCCCTGCAGTTCGACGATCACGTCTCCCACTTGCAAGCCGGCGCGCTCGGCTTCGCTTCCGGGTGTCACGGCACTCACCGACATCGGCCCGTCAAAGTTGCGCGACGCAACAAATCCAGGGTCGGGCACGGTGACGGTTGTCTGCTCGACGCGCAAACCAACGTAGCGCAGAAAGTCGTCCCACGGAATCTCTTCGGTTCCCGCCACATACCTGGTGAAGAACCATCCGAGGTCGGCGTGGCTCACAGCTTCGGCAGCTTCGCGCACTCCGTTCGAGTCGTCGAAGTAGCGGCCCTTCTTCGCGTAGTTCGTGTTCATCCATTGCAGAACTTCGCGCAGCGACGCCCGGTCGTGACTCGCCTCGCGCACCGCAAGATCGAGCATGAAGCCCAGCAACTCTCCTTTGTTGTAATAGGAAATACTGCGCTCGGGACGGCGATAGTACGGGTTGCCTTCAAGCCAGCAGTCGAGGCTGGATTCTTCCGCCGACTGCGTCAGATGCGCAGGTCGACGCTCCAGTTCCGTGATCTCGTCGCCCAGGCGCTTGAGGTGCAGTTGCTCATCGATCAGCCCGGCGCGCAGTTCAGCAATGGCCTCGACCGTGCTGGTCACGCCTTCGCTGAACCACAGCGCGCGCGTGTAGTTTTCTTTTGTGTAGTCGACCGGCTCCAGAGTCCGCGGGCGGATTCGCTTGACGTTCCATAAATGAAAGAACTCGTGCGCCGTGACGACGGCCAGGCCATCGGGAACCTGTTTGATCATTCCGGCATTGAGATCGATTGCAGTCGAGTACGCGTGCTCCATGCCTCCACCCCCCGGCCCGCGCGGGAAGTGATAGAGGAACATGTAATTCTCGAAGGGACGATCGTTCATCCAGCTGATCTCAGCGGCGACGATCTTTTGCAACTGGTCTATGATGTCCTGCATATCGTAGTCGGCGGGATCGGCGTCGACGATGACGCGAAAGTGGCCGCCACCTTCCTCGAAGCGAGCCTCCTGAAACGTGCCTATCTCGACCGGCGAATCCACCAGGCGGTCGTAATTCTCAGCCGTAAACTCTCCGTCAGCCGAGGACTTCAGAGGAGTGGCGATCCTCCAGCCTTCGGGGAGGTGGCTGAAACGCAGGGCCATCGGGGAGTTTCGCGCGTCCACCGGATACATGAGAACTTCCGCAAGATTAAAGAAGGCATGATGCGGGTTCAGCTGCGCACCAAAGGGCCCGGGCGAATCGGCATAGATTTGATACTCGACGACCGCGCCATTTTCCGCGCCCTCAATCTCCCAGCGACTCTCGTCCAGTTCGCGCACCGTCAGTTCCCTGCCTGCGCGGTCTTTGGCCCGCACCCAGTCGACATATTGGGAGAAATCGCGAACTTGATAGAGAGCGTTCCACACGGGAAGCTGAAGTTCGCGCTGCGCCGCACCGGCAGGCAGAATGATCTGCACTTGCAGCAGGTGTTGCTCCGTCGAGTCGAGAGAGACGGTGTAGGCAGTCGAGGCCGCGGGCTGCGCGAAAGAAATGGAAGACGCGATAAACAGCGCACCGCAAAGCGCGAGACGCAAACTTCGCCGGGCAAGATCGGACGAGGCACGACAGGAAGAGAGGTTCATCGGTTTTTCGCTAGCTCCGTCAGGCGCGCAGGAAGTTTTTCATAAATGCCGCCAAAGCCGCCATTGGAAAGAATGGCGACCACGTCTCCGCTGCGCATTTCCGGAGCGATGGTTTTGACGATGGCGTCGGCGTCGGCCAGAAGCCGTGCGCGGCGGCCGTTCTGCTCGATCTCCGCGGCGAGCGCGGGTAATTCGAGCCGTTCGTTCTCAGGAACCGCCTCCGAGCGGAAGACTCCGGCGACGACGACCTCGTCAGCCTGGGCAAGGCTGCGGGCAAGATCGCTCTGCAGTACGCGGCGGCGCAGAGTGTTCGAGCGTGGCTCCAGAATCGCCCACAGCCGCGATCCCGGATAGCGCGCACGCAGCGCTTTCAGCGTGCCCGCGATCGCAGTGGGATGATGCGCGAAGTCGTCGATGATGGTGATGCCGTCTATCTGCGCCTTTACTTCAAGCCGGCGCTTTACGCTCTTGAAAGTCTTCAGGGCGGCGGCAATCGCTTCGTTCGGAACGCCGCACGAGGCGGCCAGAGCCGCGGCCGCGGTTGCGTTCCACACGTTGTACTCCCCGGCCAGGGCAAACTCGAAATCGGCATAGTGCTCGTCGTCGTGCAGCACTGTCCAGGAAGTGCGGCCAGGATCGAGGCGCAGGTTCGTCACTCGCCAGTTCGCCTTCGCACCGGCGCCATAACGGTCGACCGGGCAGAACGCTTTCTCGATGCAGCGTTCTACGCTGTCGCCGGTGTCGAAGGCGACGATTCTCCCGCGCCGCGGAATCAGATTCACCAGCCGCTTGAACGCTGTCTCGACAGCGCCGAGATCCTTGTAGATATCGGCATGATCGAACTCGACCGAAGTCAGAATGACGGAGTCGGGAAAGTAGTGCAGGAATTTCGGGCCTTTGTCGAAGAACGCGGTGTCGTATTCGTCCCCTTCAATGATGAAGTGCCTGCCCTGACCGAGTTGGAAGCTGGAGCCGAAGTTCTCGGCGATGCCTCCGATCAGGAACGACGGCTGCAGTCCGGCCGAGTGGAAGATCCAGGCCAGCATCGAAGTCGTCGTGGTCTTGCCATGAGTTCCGGCGACGACCAGCACTTCTTTGCCGCGCAGGAATTCGTCATGCAGCAACTGCGGCAAGGAACAGAATGGGATACGTTGGTCGAGAACGTATTCGAGTTCAACGTTGCCCCGCGACATGGCGTTGCCGATGACGACCATATCCGGGCGGGGATCGAGGTTCTTCGCGCCGAACGGCTGCGCGACAGGTATACCCAGCTCGCGCAGGAAATCTGACATCGGCGGGTATGCGGCGGCGTCGGAGCCGGTCACGTGAAAGCCGCGCTGCTTCAGCATCCCGGCCAGTGAGGCCATCGCAGTGCCGCAGATTCCGATCAGGTGAATGTGTTTGGGTTGGTTCATGCTCGTCGGTTGCGAATCCGGATTTCCTCAGCGGCTGAAGCCGCGATCATTCGTCGCTCGGTTACGGCCCGACTGAAGTCGGGCCCTTTCCAAAATCATTTCCAAACAACCGCGCCTCTAGAGCGTGACTGCCGACTCCAGGATTCTGAGTTTCACCTCGCCCTTGTGCACCTTCAGTCTCGCGCTCACTCCGAAGGGCAGCGTGATGTTTCCTGCGGACACGTGACCCGAGCGTACGCCGTACGCGACCGGCACGCCGAGATCGCCCACAATTCGCATGATCACTTCCTCGAGAGTGTATCCCTGATTCGTGGTCTGCACGCAATCGAGCATCTCGCCGAAGATGATGCCGCGGACCCCGTCGAAGTATCCTCCGAGCTTCAACTGCATCAGCATGCGATCAATCTGATAGGGCTTCGCCGCGAGATCTTCGAGAAACAGAATCGTGCCGCTGGTTTTGATTTCGTAGGCTGTGCCGAGCGATGCGACCAGAATCGAGAGACATCCACCGTAGAGAACGCCCTCGGACTCGCCGTCAGCGAGACCCGATGCTTCCGGGTTCAGAGGCACATCCCAACCAGAGGCACCCGACAAAGCTGCCTGCCACGACGCCTCATTGACGCCGCCCTCGTGGTTCCAATCTTTCGCGGCCATCGGGCCATGAAACGTGACCAGGTCCGCGGCATCGATGAAGTAAGTGAGAAGAGTCGTGAGGTCGCTGTAACCGAGGAAGATTTTGGGATGAGATTTGATCGTCTGAAGATCAATCGATTCGAGCAGATAGTTTGCGCCATAACCGCCGCGGGCGCATACGATAGCTCGCACGTCATCGCGCACGAACATCTCCTCGAGTTCGTGCGTACGACGTTCGACAGATCCGGCGAAATAGAGGTCTTTGCCGAAGATGGAATCGAAATAGAACGGACGATATCCCGCAAGCTTTAAGGCCGCGCAGCCCGCATCCAAATCGGCGCGCTTGATGTTGCTGGCGGGCGCGACGATGCCAATCGTATCGCCGGGGCGCAGGGCGGGAGGTTTCGCGAGTTGCGATTTGACGATAGGACGAGTGGACGAAGACTTGGTCATGAAAAGCCATCACGCCGCGGCCTGCTAACCCAGAAAGAACTCTCCCCGGCAAACCAAACGCGCCGACCCGCGCAGGAAGATGTTGTTCGCTTCTCTGCGCACGGTTTGCATCCCGCCGAGGGTGTGCACTTTTACTGGCGATTCCGCGCGTCCGGTTGCGATGGCGGCGACAGCCGAGGCGCATGATCCCGTTCCCGACGATTGCGTTTCGCCCACCCCCCGCTCGAAGAAGCGAACCCGCACGTCATGTTTGCTGTCGATGGCTACGAATTCGACGTTCACTCCCTGGGGAAACTGAGAGTCACGCTGAATCTCCGCCGCCTGCCTCTGCCAGTCTGACGCGAACGCAGGTACGAACACGACATAGTGCGGGTTGCCCATCGACACCGGGATTCCGCGAACTTCGACATCCCGGCCGGGGGCAGCCAGCTTGACCGTGATTTCCTTGTCAACAACGGCCGCGCCCATTTCCGCTTCAAATTCGTAGTCGGCGTCTTTGCGCCCAGTCAGAGTGCACAGCTTCATACCGGCTCCGGTCAGGATGGAAATGCGTTCCTTCGCCTTGGTGGCGCAGATGTAGGCGGCGACGCAGCGCGTGCCATTGCCGGAGATTTCGGCGGGCGAGCCGTCGGCATTAATCAGCCGGATTTCGACATCAGCGGAGAAATGTGGGGATATCCACTCGACGCCGTCGGCGCCAGCGCCATTGTGGCGGTCGCAGATGCGGCGGGTGAACTCAGCCGGGTCTTCGGGCGCGAGCGCGGCGTCGATAATCAGAAAGTCGTTGCCGCAGGCGCAGGCCTTGACGAAGGGAATGGTGCGGGTCTGCGAATTCACTCGCGCTCCATTTTCTCGATCTCCATCTATTCGCGCTCCACGCGACCGAGCGAGGTCGCATTCTGCAGCACGGTCGAGGCTTTTAGCTGCCGAAATAATTCTTTTTGTTCGCGATTGCAGCCTTCCACATCAAACTGCAATCGAATGTGCTGGCCGGTGCTGCCGCTGCTCACATTTTGCATGAGGCGATGGTGGCCCTCGAGAATCCGGTTCACTTCGTTGCTGACTTCTTCCATGCTCGCGCCGGTGACCTCGTAACTGCTCAGCAGAAGTTTGAGATTGAGCGTTTCCTCGAGATGGCCGAGCACAAACAGCGAAACCAGCACCACAAAGGTACCGAACACCGCGGTCACGTAGTGTCCACCGCCGGCGGCCATGCCTACCGATGCGACCACGAACATGGTCGCAGCGGAGGTCAGGCCGGTGGTGAGGCCGCGGGTGTGCAGAATCGATCCGGCGCCGATGAAGCCGATGCCCGGAATGATCTGCGCTGCGATTCTGGCGGAATCCGCCGGAACGCCCGCCAATCGCTGCGACAGAAGCGTGAACATGGCGGCGCCGAAGCAGATGAACATGTTGGTGCGCAAGCCGGCGGCGCGGTGCTTGAGCTCGCGCTCAAGGCCGATAATGCCTCCGAGCATCGCGGCCAGCACCAAGCGCGCGGTCAGAGACGTGAGCACGCCGGCCGTGATTTCGCCGCGAACATAATCAATTATGTACTGCCAGCTCATGTGCGTAGCCGCTCACCCGCGATACAAACTCAATGTGCTCGCGATGGCCGGATTTTATCATCGCAACCAGAGCCGGCTGCGTTAACCGGCGTGATTACCGCGCGCGATAAAGGAAGGCGTGGGGCTGGCCGGTGACGTGGATTTCAACCAGTTCGCGCAAGTGCCGCCCCTGGACCGCCTGCCATACGCGGTCACCCTGGAAGGCTACAACGCAGTCGGCGTAGCGCGCGGGATCGGCCAGGGCGCGTTCCCAGAGGCCGTCGGGATCGGTGGGCTGCTTCCAGACGCGATGGTTGCCTTCGTTAATGACGTGTTTCAGCGGGATTCCGGCTTGCTGCACGGCGCCAACATGATCGCCGAGATACATCAGGAGCGTGCAGTCGGGCGGCAGCTTGTCGAGCCATCCGGCGAGGCTCGTTTCGAGTTGATTGCGGGTGCGCATGTTGATTTCGGCCTCCTGCAGGCAGACCGGATCGGCTCGCCAGACGGATGCGTAGCTGGCGACGACGAACCCGAGAACAGCAAGGACGCCCGCAAGCCGGAGTCGAGCGTTCCAATGCTCGGATCGCACGACAAAATTGACCAGGACGGCCAGCGCGGCGGCGAACGCCGGGAGCAGCTGCAATCCGTAACGATCGTTGTAATGGGTGAACGGCCACCACTCCGGAACGAAGATCGGTACGCCCCCGTAGGCGATCGAGAGGGCGTAGAACGGTAGCGGCATCAGCAGGAAGAACAGAGGCCAAGCCCGTGACGCGGCCGGCAGATTTTTTTTGCGCCTCACGAGGGCAACGGCCAGGGCCGTGACGCCAAGTAAAATCCATCCGCGCTGCAGCCATTGATTCTCCGCTACGTTCGCTTCCCCAGATTTCAGAAAATATAATCCGGCAACGAAAGGACTGCCGCTGCCCGGATGCCCCGGATTTCCCGAACTCTGGGTCCGCGCCTCGATGGCTTTCGCGGAGTATGGCCCATTTTCGAATTCCAGCGGATTGCGATACACGATGCCGTTATAAGCCAGCCAGAGAATAGGCGCAGCGGCTGCGAGCAGAATGAACTTCACCAGCGTGCGTGATCTCAGGGATGCAGACACCGGCTGAGCGGAGAGCCCGCCGCGCACGACAGTGAGCAAGACCACCGCCACCATCGCCGCAGCCAGAAACCAGCCGTCATAACGCGTAAGGCACGCGGCCGCCAGAAGCAGGCCACACTTCGTAAGAGCGTTCTTATCGCCCCGCATGAACTCGCTGAAATAAACAACCGACCAGACAAAAAAGGCGAGGTAGAGCGACTCACCCATCGCGGTGGTCTGCATATAGATCAAGTTGGGATTGGCGGCGAAGATCAGCGCGGCGATCCAGGCGGCAATGCGAGCCGGCGCATCCGGTTCGGCAGAGTGTGAGAGGGCGCCTCGAACCAGCCGGAACATTCCGACAACGCTGAAAACATACGCGACCAGCGAGGGAATCGAGCCGCCCACCCCGCGCCGCCACATTTCGTTGGAGACTAGAAACGGAATCATCAGCAGATGCGGTAGCGGGAGCCACACTGTTCCCAACTGCAAAAGGCCTGGAGTTTTGGAATCGAACACACGGCGCGCGATGTTGATGTGGGCTACGGCATCGCCGTAGAGCATGATCTCCTGCCGCTGAAAGTACGCAAGAAACGAAACGACGGAAACACAGGTCGCCAGCCAGGAGAGAAGGCGGACTTCGGAGTCCCAGGGAGAGGAAGGCTCAGGCGATTTTGAGTGTGATCTGAGCATCGGCCCATCGACACCGCAATAGACGCGCGCCAATTAAAACCGCGACCATCTATTCCAGGTGTGTGAGTTCGCGAAAGATTTCGAAGCGCGCGTCGATTTCCTCGCGGGTCAGCGATTGTAAGCGCTCGGTGCCGAACTGCTCCACGGCAAACGATCCCATGACCCCGCCGTAAAAAAGGGCGCGTTTGAGAACTTCACGATTTATTTCCGGTTGCGACGCGAGATAGCCCATGAATCCTCCGGCGAAGGAATCGCCCGCGCCGGTCGGGTCTTTCACCTCTTCGATGGGCAGTGTGGGCGCGCGAAAGGGATGCCGGCCGATGCCGAATGCGCCCTCGCGAAAGAAGATGGTCGCGCCGTATTCTCCGTGCTTGATGACGAGCGCCTGCGGTCCCATGGCCAATACTTTGTTCGCCGCCCGGGGCAAGTTGGTTTCGGCGGCCAGCATTTTCGCCTCGGTGTCATTGATGAGAAGAACGTTGACCAGCTTGAGGGTCTCCCGAAGTTCGTTGGGCGTGCCCTTGATCCAGTAATTCATGGTGTCGCAGCCGGTGAGGCGCACGCCGTTCATGCTGCGGCGCACGTTGGCCTGCAGCGTGGGCTGGATGTTGGCAAGGAAAAGAAATTCGGTGTCTTCGTATTCTGCCGGAATCTGCGGGTGAAATTTCTCGAAAACGTTGAGGTCAGTGTAGTTGGTCCTGGCTTCGTTGAGGTTGTCGGCATATGATCCGCCCCAGCGAAAAGTCTTGCCCTGGGCGCGCTCGATGCCGCGGATGTCGATTCCGTGCTGATGAAAGACGCGTTCCTGGTCCGCGCCGAAGTCTTCGCCAACGACGGCAACGACGCGCACTTTGGTGAAGTAACTTGCGGCCAGCGCAAAATAGGTTGCGGCGCCGCCGAGAATATTTTTCACGCTCCCCGAGGGAGACGCGATGTCATCGTATGCCACCGATCCGACCACAAGAATGCTCATCTGAAAGGCCTGCTCCTCGGAGGGTTCGCGCTTACTTCACGTACTTGCCCAGAATCAACTTCAACTTTTTCTTGGTCGCTGCGGGAATCTTTTTAGGGTCGGTCAGGATCGCATGGGCGAGCGCCGATTTGCACTTGCACGATCTTTGGCGCGGCATTGCGGCCACGGTTTGGCGGACGACTTTTGTCGCATTGTCGGCATTCTTGAGCAGCACGGCCACGACCTGATCGACGGTTACCGAATCGTGATGCGGATGCCAGCAGTCGTAGTCGGTGACCATGGCGACGGTGACGTAGCAAAGTTCAGCTTCGCGGGCGAGCTTGGCTTCCTGCAGGTTGGTCATGCCGATGACGTCCATGCCGAGCGAGCGATAAACATTGGACTCGGCTTTGGTGGAAAACTGTGGGCCCTCCATGCAGAGATAAGTTCCCCCGCGCTTGCCCATGACTCCAGCTTGTTGGCAGGCGGCCTCGACTACGCCCGCGAGCTCTCCGCAGATTGGATCGGCGAAGGCGATGTGGGCCACCACGCCGGCGCCGAAAAACGTATCGATGCGATGGCGGGTGCGATCGAAAAATTGATCGGGAATGACGAAGTCCAGCGGCTTATGTTCTTCCTTGAGCGATCCGACGGCCGAAATGGAAAGGATGCGCTCGACGCCAAGCTGCTTAAAGCCGTGAATGTTGGCCCGGAAATTCAGTTCGCTCGGCAGGATGCGGTGACCGCGTCCGTGACGGGCCAGAAACGCGACCTTGCGGCCTTCCAGCGTGCCGCAGACATAGGCGTCGGAAGGCGCGCCGAAGGGAGTCTTCACACGAACTTCTATCGCCCGAGTCAGGCCGGGCATGGAATAGAGCCCGCTGCCGCCGATGATTCCGATTTCCGCCTGTGACAATGACCCTCCAGAACGCCAGCGCGTTCATAAGTCAAACTCGTGATTATACAGGACGGAAAACCGACTCTTGCACCGCTCAACTCTGGGTTGCACATGCAGAGCTACAATTTTGGATATGAAAGTTGCGGCCTGCATCTTCCCGCTGCTGCTGTGCTGCGTTTGTCCCGCGCAAAAAAGGAAAGCAATCATTCGCGACGCCGCACCCGTCGTTGTTCCGGCCGCTATCGATCACAATCGGGTCATTATCGATGCCGGCCTTACGCTGCCCGACGGCTCGGTGCAGCGCGTCCGGGCCTGGGTGGACAACGGCAATCCGGATCTTTACGTGTCGCGACGTGTCGCCATGCTGATGGGGTTGAATATCAAATGCGACGGGCAGCTATGTTCGGCAGGTCCACTGCGCGAGATTCTGATCGGCGCGTTGAAGATTCCGCTCGAAATAAAGTCAGTCCGGGTTCTCCCCGCAGCCGATCATGCGCAATCAGCTCTCGCTCCGGGCTTGCCCGCTGAGATAACCATCCCTTCCATAGTGCTCCGCCATTACGACGTCCTGATCGACTTTCCCGAACACAAGTTTACGATCGGTGCGCCCGGCTCCATCGCTTTTCTTGGCGCGAGCAGCAAAGTTCAGATCAATCCTGAAAACGGCCTGATCCAGATTCCCAGCAAGATCGAAAACAAAAAATACAATTTCGCCCTCGACCTGGGTTCCAGCTTCAGTTTTCTTTCCGCGGAATTGTTCGACAGCCTCGCGACGGAGCACCCGGACTGGCCGCACATGACCGGAGCCGTGGGCTCGGCCAACCTGTGGGGACTAGCCGATGAATCGAAGTGGAAACTGATGCGCCTTGATCGAGTGCAGTTTGGGCCGTTGTTTCTTACCGACGTTGCCGTGGCGGCTTTGCCCGAAAGCGATGTCGATTTTATTGAAAGGCCTGCGGCGGGATCTGCCGAGGGTTTGCTGGGCGCGAACGTATTCCAGAATTATCGCGTGGGACTCGATTATGCCCATTCAAGCGTCTATTTCGACATCGGGCGAATGTTTCTCTTTCCAGACTTCGATGTCGTGGGCGTCATTCTGCGACCTGAGGACGACGGCCATTTCACCATTCTCGACGTGGCCGACTTCGACGGCAAACCGTCAGTGCCCGAGGGCGCGAGTGGCGTTCGGGCCGGCGATTCTCTGATCGCGGTCGACGGCATTGCGGTTCACGGTGCGACGATGGGGCAAGTTTGGTCGATGCTGGGAGGAACGCCGGGCCAGGAGCGCATCCTCACGATCGAGCGCGCAGGAAGTCGATTCGCAGTCAGAGCGCAGGTGCAGCAGTTCCTGGGAGAGATCCCCGACGAAGAATCCGGCAGCAAGAAGAAAAGGAAATGAACCTCGCTCACCTGATCTAATCTGCCCAGCTTCGCTTACTTCGCGCTGGGCTGTGAGGCGAACACTTCTTTTTCCACCGTTGCGGTGGTGGCTGGATCAAGACTCTCACTCACCAACACTGTGTCGCCCTGCTCTTCGATCACGACCGCACCATCTTCGGTGGCCCAGGCGTGGCGTCCTTTGAGTGGATCAATCGTGGGTGCGGGCTTTGTTTCTGGCTCTAATTCGGGCTCTGTTTCGGATTCTGCCTCAGATTTTGTTTGGGCTGCCTGGGCGGAGTCCGCAGCCGGCGGCGCGTGGTCCTGCAGCTGGTCCGACTTGTCTGGCGTCGACTTGTTTTGCGTCGACTTCTCTTGCACTGGATTATTCACCGCAGGTTTCGGGGCCGCGTCGACTTCTTCGATTTTCTTGTAGCGCTCCTTGAGCGAGTGCGCATAGATTCCGGCAAACTCGGCGGCCGCATCGGCGCTCGACCAGCGTGAGACGTACAACAGGCCCAGAGGCCCGGTAATCGTCGAATCCGCACCGAGGTTTTGTTTGGGATTTGCCGCGTAATAATATCCCCCGCGCCATTCCGGATACATCTGCTTTGACAGCGCTTTTCCGGCGTATTGTTCGACCAGCACGGCCACATCGAATTCGCCCATCGCCCCGACATCGAATCTTTGATAATCCTTGAAATCACGTTTGAAATCCGGCACAGGAATGGGGACGATCCTCTCGCCGGAGAGATAAGTTTCAGGTTGCATGATCTGGCGCGTGGTATGCGGAGGATTCTTGAGCACGCCTTCAAACGCTTGCCCCTTGCCGCCCTTCCTCATCAGGTCGATCACGAACTCCATGCCGTAGCTGTAAGGAAATGTGAGCGACTCCTTCATAAAAATGGGCGCTTCGTTGAACACTTTTGTGCTCGACGTGCCGGTCATGGTTTCAGTTTCCATGGCGTCCACCAGATCCGGGGAATCTACGATGGTGCGGCCAGTCGGGGCAATCGCGTATTGAAACATCATGGCTTGCGCCTGGCCCTCGACTACGGCCTCGCGCGCGTCATCGATTTCGTCATTTTCGATGTCCAGGGGAGTCAGATCCCTCCTGACTTTCGCCAGGTCCTTATCGCCTTTTTGCATCCACTTCTGCAGTCCGAAAGATTGATCCTGAAGCGCGTGCGTCAATTCGTGAGCCATGACCGGCTCCTGCTCTTCCATCGGAACCCAGTCGAGCAGGTTCACCGTTTTGGTCTTGGGATCGTAGTAGCCGGCAACTTCTTCACGAAGCAAGGCCACCAGGAAGGTTTCCAGATTGAAATCCGGCGGCAGCAGGCCGAATTTTTTCAGCACGAGTTCGGAGCGGCGCAGCCGCTGCGTGTCTTCATCGTCGACATGCTTGGTGAGATAGCTCACGACTTCGTCGCGGCTGGTGAGCCTGCGCTTGACTTCGTGCTTGATGGGCAGCCCGGTCTGCTTGCTGTCAAATTCAAGAATCTCATCGACGGAGTGGAAAAGTTCCTCGGCCTGGCTGGGCGTGATTTTGACTTCGTCTTTTTCGTTGTCCGGCTCCTGCGCGGGCGGCGAAGACTGTTGCGATGCCTGGGCGGATGGAGATTTCGCCTGCGACTGCGCCGGGCTGGCCGTGGAAGTCGAACTCTTTTCGGCGGGTGCGTTCTGCGCATATGGAAGCGGGGACCAAGCGATCCCACACAGTACAAATGCCAAAATCATCCGGCGGACCAGCAAGGAAAGCACCTCAGCGGTATTCATTGAGAACGAGTGTATACGTTTCCCTATACTTTCTCTCATGACCGCATCCAACCATGTCAACCTCTGGACTTCGAGCGAGCACGTACGAGATTACCTGGAGCGCGCCGACTCGATTTCGCATCGCAGCGAAGGCGAATCGACTTTACTGGAATTCATTCCGCGAAGTCCGCGGCGCATCCTGGATCTCGGAACCGGCGACGGCCGACTGCTGGACCTCGTTAAGCGAGAACTGGTCAGGCGTGAACAGCCGGATATCGAAGCCGTGGCCATCGATTTTTCGCCGGCCATGCTCGCAGCCGCGCGCCAGCGTTTTGCCGCGGATTCGTCGGTAAACATCATCGCCCACAATCTCGACCAGCCGTTGCCGGCTCTGGGCAAGTTTGATGCCGTGATCTCCAGTTTCGCCATCCATCATCTGGTGCACGAACGCAAGCGCGCGCTATATGCCGAGATTTACGGCCTGCTCAATCCCGGAGGCGTCTTCTGCAATCTGGAACATGTGGCTTCGCCCACGCCGCGGCTGCACGAAGAGTTCCTGCACGCAATTGGTTACACGGTTGAGACGGAGGATCCGTCGAACAAATTGTTGGATGCTGCAACCCAGCTCAACTGGTTGCGCGAGATTGGATTCGCTGACGTGGACTGCCACTGGAAGTGGCGGGAACTGGCTCTGCTCGCGGGACGGCGCTAGGCGCATGCGCATTAAGGCGACACGAAGGGCCGCACGAAGTCGATGATAAAATCGAATGCGTTCGGGCGGTTTGTGGTCGGTCGATCCAGCTTCGATTTCCGCCTGACCCGACTGCCTGACCAAACTGAAATGAGGGCTGCGATGAATTCCTGCACCATTTTCCGCCGCATCATTTTTATGGTTTTTTTCCTCTATTCCTGCGTCATCATGCTGTTTATGTTTGCAGCCTTGCCCGCCTCGGCTCAAACCGAGAGTGCCGCTCCGAAGCGGCTGCTTGGCTACTATCCCGAGTGGGGAAAGACCCAGACTCCGCCCTATACCGCGGCGCAAATTCCGTATTCGAAGCTCACTCACATTGCACATGCCTTTGTGCTGCTGTCGCCCGGAGCCGACGGATCGCTCACCATTCCCTCCGGCATGATCGAGCCGGACCTCATTTCGCTGGCGCATGCGGCGGGCGTGAAGGTTCTGGTCTCGATCGGCGGCGGAGACGGCATTGAGGGTCCGCGTTTCAACGAGATGTCGGCGTCGGCGAGCGCCCGCCAGGCCTTTGTGACCAATGTTCACGAACTGCTCACCAAAGACGGTTACGACGGCGTGGATATCGATTGGGAAGTTCCGAACGTGATCAATCGCGAGGACTGCACGCTCCTGATGCAGGAACTGCGCAACGAACTGCCTTCGCCCTGGCTGATTTCAATGGCCGTGCCCGCCGACCCGCGTTATTACGGAACAGGTTTCGACATTCCGGCGCTCGCTCCGCTGGTCGACTTCTTCAACGTGATGACCTACGACTATTACGGCACGTGGTCGGGAGCGACGGGGCTGGTCTCCCCGCTGTTGCAGGACCCCGCCGATCCGGAACAAGCCGGCAGCGTAAAGACTTCGATGGACCTCTACCAGTATGAGTACGGCGTGCCGCTGGCGCAGTTGAATATTGGAACTCCGTTCTACGGTTACGAGTGGGACGGCGTGGACACGAATTGGACATCGTGCGCCGCGTGCGCGAGTTATTCGTGGAACTACGGCACCTACATCAAACAGCGGATCAACTCGCAGGGATGGACGTGGGGAGACGATCCCGCGGCGCGCGCGCCTTATCTGACGAATCAAGCCATTCCGGGATTCATCACCTACGACGGCGTGGGTTCGACGAAGCAGAAGGTTGCGTATGTGAAGAAGCGCGGCTTCGGCGGAGTCTTCATGTGGGAACTCAGCGCGGATTACGACGGCCAAACGCAGGATTTGCTGGATGCGATGTATGAGGTGTGGAAGTAGGCATTATCCTTTACTGACCTTCTCACACACCCACTCGCCGGCTTCTTTTGTCCCAAGCTGTCCGCCGATATCGACTGTCGTCTTCCTCTGGCGCACGGCTTCGAGTACGGCGGCTTCGATCCTCACTGCTTCTTTCGTCATCCCTAAATGCGCCAGCATCATTGCCGCAGTGAGAATCGCGCCGAAAGGATTGGCGACATTTTTCCCCGCGATCGGCGGGGCTGAGCCGTGAACCGGCTCGAACATCGACGCGCGGCCGGGATGAATGTTGCCGCTGGCAGCCATGCCGAGCCCTCCCTGCAAGCCGGCGGCGAGGTCGGTGATGATGTCGCCGAACATGTTGTTGGTGACGATGACGTCGAACTGGCGCGGATCGCGCACCATCTGCATGCAGAGCGCATCGACGTACATGTGCTGCGCGCTAATGTTCGGATATTCGCTCGCGACCTGTTTGAACACGCGCTGCCACAGCCCTCCGGCGTGGGTCATGGCGTTGGACTTGTCGCACATCAAGACTTTGTTGCGCGGTGAGCCGTCGAGCTTGGTGTGCTCTTTGCAATACTCGAACGCATAACGAATGATGCGCTCGACGCCCTTGCGCGTGTTGATGTCTTCCTGCGTGGCGATTTCGTCGGGAGTGCCCTGCTTGAAGACGCCGCCCGCATCGGTGTACACGCCTTCGGTATTTTCGCGGAGCACGACGAAGTCGATGTCTTTCGGCTCGATCCCCTTCAGCGGGCATAGCGCAGCATCGAGCAGGCGGACGGGACGCACGTTGGCGTAGAGATCCATTTTGAAGCGCATGCCGAGCAGAATTTCTTTGGCATGGATATTGGTTTTAACTCGCGGGTCGCCGAAGGCTCCGACCAGAATGGCGTCGAAGTCGCGGGCGAGTGTGGCGAAGCCGTCGGGAGGAACGCTCGTCCCGTCGCGCAGATAACGGTCCGCGCCCCAGTCGAAATCTGTGAATTGAACCGGGGCTCCGCTGGCTTCGATCACCTTGACTGCCTGCGGGATGACTTCCTGGCCAATCCCATCTCCGGGAATCACGGCGATCTTTTTTAGAGCTGGCTTTTGCGGGTCTTTTTTTGGGGAACTCGTCTTTTGGGAACTCATCTTTTGCAGACTCACGGCAGGAAAGGTAACACAATCGTTATAATCGAACTACCGCTATGGGGCTTACCGCACTTCAAACGCAGGGCGAGGTTCAAGACAAGGCTCAGGGTAAGGCCTTGGGTGCTGCCCGTGTCGGCGAATATCGCGGGGCGACGACTGCGGCGCGCTTCGGCGATCCGCAGGCGGAGTGGGTTGAGTTGCGCTCTGGATGCGGCGTCTATGACCTCGGCTTTCGGGCGAAGATTTCGCTGGCTGGCGGTGATCGCGTGCGCTGGCTGAATGGCATGGTGACGAACAACATCCGCGACCTGGCCGAGGGCCGCGGCGCGTATGCCTTCCTGCTGAACCCGCAGGGGCACATTCTCGGCGATCTCTACGCCTACAACCGTGGCGGGGCGATCATGGTCGATACGGATCGAAGCCAGATGGAAAAGATTCTGGCCACATTCGATCATTACATCATCATGGATGATGTCGAGGTAACGAATCTTACCGAGCAAATCACTGCACTCGGCGTGGCGGGGCCGAAGGCGCGGTCCGTGCTGCAGCGGGCCGGAATAGCCATTCCCGAGACCCAGCCGCTGCAGATTTTTGACGCGACTTGCCAATGTGACTGCGATTGCGTGAAGTGTACGATCGTGCGCGGCGACGATGCGGGGATTGAAAGTTACGAACTGTGGCTGTCTCCGAGCGAAGTCCGAAAGGCATGGGATGTGCTGGCAGTTGCAGGCGCCGCGCCGGTGGGCTTCGAAGCGTTGGAGTCGCAGCGCATCGTTTCTGGCGTACCGCGTTATGGCATGGACATTCGCGAGCGCGATTTGCCGCAGGAGACGGAGCAGGCGCGGGCTTTGAATTTCAACAAGGGCTGCTATGTGGGCCAGGAGATTGTCGAGCGGATTCGGTCGCGAGGCGCGGTGCACCGCAAGTTCACAGGATTCATCGTCGAGGGCGCGGCGGAAATCGCGCCGGGGACTAAGGTTCTTGCCGGGGAAAAAGAAGTCGGCGAGATCACAAGTGCGGCATCTCTGCGTGTGGCAGGCGAGGAGAAAACCGTGGCTCTCGGCTATGTGCGGCGCGAAGCCGGCGTCCCCGGACGCGAGGTCGCGATTGGAAAGACGCGGGCGAGCGTGATCCAGTTGCCGCTCGATCTCGCACTGCTCGCGCAGCCGGAGAGAATCTTGCAGCATCATCCCGCTTAGGAACAAGGCTCCAACCGCACGGCTCGCGAAGACATCGCGAAGTTGGCGTAAAAAAGATTTTCATTTGAGGAACTTTATGGCCAAGAAGCACGAACAATCGGAATTCACCGTAACCGACCGGCGGCTGTTCACCTCCGATGGCGAGTTGCGCAGCGATGTGGCCGAGGAAGTCGAGCCACCAAGATCGCCCGTGACATCGCAGAGTGCGTCGCCCGCGCAGCAGTCCCCGGCGCCGGCAGCGGTTGACGACGGTCCCGTCCCGGATCGCGAAATGCCTCCGCCGCCGACCAGCGCTGAGCAAGATGCCCAGGCAGCCGCGTATCGCGAGTCGTCAAAGGATCTCGACACCCAGGTCGAACTGAGCGGCCGCTCCGCCAAAGAATTCGAGATGACCTTTGAGCGTTTCATGGCCTCACTCTACATGACGGCCATGCTGCAGCTTGGCTTGATGCGCGAGCAGGGATCGCAGCCGCGCATCGACATCATCGGCGCGCGGCAGACGATCGACACGCTCAGCCTGATCTCGGAAAAGACCAAGGGAAACTTGACCGCGGCGGAACAGAACTTTCTGCAAAACAGCCTTTACGAGTTGCGCATGGCGTACGTCGAAGTCACCAACGCGCTGGCGCGGCCCCCGCAAGCGGGGCCGGCGACTGGAACCGGCGGGAAATGAAAGCTACCCTCACCGTGCTCGGGAGTGGGACGTCGATGGGCGTTCCTACGCTGGGATGCGACTGTGCCGTGTGCCATTCGGCCGACCCGCATGACCGGCGCACCCGCCCCTCCATCATGATCGAGTACGAGGGCAAGGTCGTGCTCATCGACACTACGCCGGATTTCTACATGCAGGCGATTCGAGAAAACATCAGGCGAGTCGACGCCGTTCTCTACACGCACACCCACGCCGACCACATCCTGGGCATCGACGATCTGCGGCCTCTGAGTTACGCGCATAAGCCGGAGAAGCTTCCGCTTTACGCCCGCCCGGAGGCAGCGGCATTTCTGCGCCGCATGTTCAGTTACATTTTCGATGCCGACTACAAGTTCGGGGGCTTGCCTCAAGTTGAACTGCGGCCCATCGACGGAGCAGTCGATGTGCTCGGAGTGACCTTCAATCCGGTTGCGCTGATTCATGGCGAAACGCAGATCAATGGCTACCGGTTCGGTTCGGCTGCGTACCTGACCGACCACAGCGAGATTCCCGAGTCGTCGTTTCATCAACTGGAGGGGCTGGACATTCTGTTTCTGGACGCGCTGCGGCACAAGCCGCACCCCACGCATTCGACCGTCAAGAATTCGCTGGCCATTGTGGATCGGCTCAGGCCGAAGCGGGCGTTCTTCACACACATTTGCCACGATCTGGCGCACGAAGCCACGAACGCCACGTTGCCGCGAAATGTGCGGCTGGCCTATGACGGACTGAAGCTGGAGTTTGAGATCTGAGAATGCGATGGTTGATGGCTGATTGTTGATGGAAAAACGCGGGTGGTGCGGGCCGTTCATCAGCAGTCAACAATCAACAATCAAAACTTGCGTCCCACGATCGAAATCCCACAAATTACAAAGGCATGGACGTTTTCCGCACCCTCGATAGCATCCCTCCCGGCTTGGGGACAACGCTGGTCAGCGTCGGCAACTTTGACGGCGTGCATCGGGCGCATGCGCATGTGCTGCACGAAATTGTTTCGCGGGCGCGAGCCAGTGACGCCAAGGCCGTGGCGGTAACGTTCGAGCCACACCCGGCGAGGATTCTGCGGCCAGGGTCAGAGTTGAAGCTGCTCACTCCGACGCCGGAGAAACTTCGACTGCTCGCAGGCACGGGAGTCGACGCGGTGGTTCTGCTTCCCTTTGGCCGCGACCTTTCGCTGATGACGCCCCGCGAATTTGCCCAGCGCATCCTCAAAGAGAAGCTTCACACGCGCGAAGTGCATGAAGGATACAACTTTCGCTTCGGGCACAAGGCCGCCGGAGACATGAACATGCTTGCAGAATTCGGCCGCGAGATGGGATTTGAAGTGAAAACCTATCCTGAAATGAAACTGCGCGGCGAGAGCGTTTCCAGCAGCCAGATTCGCAAGCTTCTTCGCGACGGCCGCGCGAGCCGGGCGCGGCATCTGCTGGCGCGTCCGTTCTGCATTCTAGGTACGCCCGGCCGCGGCCGCGGCTACGGATCGAAGTACACCGTGCCCACCATCAACCTTTCACGCTACGAAGAATTAGTGCCCAAAGATGGCGTCTACATCACCTGCACTCGCGTGGGGACAGAGACTTTCGATTCGGTTACGAATGTAGGGAATCGTCCTACGTTCGGGGCGGAATTATTCGCGATTGAGACCCATCTGCTGAATTTCCATCCCCTGGAATTGCAGCCGGAAACAGGGGTCGAGATTTGTTTTCTGAAACGCCTGCGGGATGAGATTAAGTTTCCCTCAGTCGACGCCCTGCGCGAGCAGATCGCGCGCGACGTGAAGAAGGCGCGCCGATATTTTCACTTGCTCCGACGGACGAAGACGACAGGTGAGCCACGCTAGTGCGGCAAATAACCAAATTCCATGGGCAGTTTTCCGTCCACGTGCACAACGTTAATGCTGTTGTCGATGGAACGGACGTCGATCAGCCCTATGGCGCCCGGTTCGGCCTGCACCAGCTTAATGACGTCGGCATCGGAGTCGACGAACACGATCTCCTCTTTGTGCGCGGCCAGGAACGCTCTCCACTCGGAGGCAGACATCTTGTTCAGCCTTTCCAGAGTTTCGGTCTCGCCTTCGGAATCCTTGTGCAGCACCAGCACGACGTTTCTGCCGTCGGGCCACTTCTTGACTTCGGCGCGCAGAAGTCTGCCCAGGTGCGCCGAGCTGACATTCTCGATGGTATTGTCTTTGTTCACCACCACAGCCATGTGGTGGGCGAAGCAAGGCGAGAGCGATGCGAACAGAAAAGCGCAAGCGTAGACAGCGGAGCGAATTCTCATGACGGACCTCGAATGCGTTCAAGTGCAAATTTGGGGGATTGGATAGAGCAAGCCTAGCGAAAAACGGGCTTGCAAGATGTCAAAACCATGTCACGCGCCAAACCGAGGTAACTAGGGGGTAATTTTGCGGCGCGGGCGATCGCTCTCCAGAACGTCGCATCGCAAGTTCTTGCCCCCAACGGAATTAGAGAATTCTCGTTACAATTCGCCCCTACCTTACTATCCCAATGCTCCGTGAAGGGATTGAGCTGGGCGTTTTATCTGTGCTCTGCCGGATATCTGCTCGCGGCACTGACAACGACCATGTTGCCCGAAAACAATAAGGAAGGACGCTGGACTGAGCGAATCCTGACTGCCATCGCATGCTAGGATTCGGACGTGGGCTGGTCACGAAATGAATACCGGTGAAATCAAGATCAATATCGGATGCGGGCTTTCGGGCATCGCTGGATGGCACAACCTGGACAACTCGCCGACCATCACTCTTTCGCGCATCCCTTTTCTGAATCGCCTGCTGAAAACTCCGGCCTGGCCGCGCGACGTGCAGCGCTGCGATGTCCGCAACGGCCTTCGATTTGCTGATGGCACCGTCCGGCATATCTACTCGTCCCACGCTTTCGAACACTTCACTCCGACGGAGGCTCTGGCGATCGCAAAAGAATGCTTCCGCGTACTCGCGCCTGAGGGGACCTTACGCATTGTAGTGCCGGATCTGGAGTTGATCGCGCGCGAATATCTGGCGGACGCGAGTCCTCAGGCGGCACAAAACTTCCTGTCGCGCTTGAGCCTGAGTCACTCTTTTCAGGACGTATTCCACCCGGGATCGAATCATTCCCAAATGTTCGATGGAAAAGCGCTCGTGCGCTTGCTGCGGGAAGCCGGTTTTGCGCGCGTCGACGTCTCCAGCTTTGGAAAGAGCGCCATTCCTGAGATCGATCAGCTGGAACTCGAAGTGCGCCGGAACGAAAGTCTCTACGTTGAAGCTCGCAAGTAAGCGGCTATTCGATCGGTTCCACCACAACCCCGCCGGTTGAGTCCCCGGTCCTGTGGCCCGGCAGTTGCACGATCACAATCGCCGACAGCACGAGCACGATTCCCAGCGTCTGTATCGGGTGCACGCCTTCGCTGAGAAACACGGCCGCCAGCAGAATCGAAAACACCGGCTCCAGGCAACTGGCGATGATGGCGCGGGTTGGTTCGAGGTGCTGCAGGCCGAGGAAATAGAGGGAGAACGATCCCAGCACTGAAATCATGGAAAAAACAAAAAGAAACGCCCACTGCGCGGGAGAATAGTGCGAGGCTAGAACTTTCCACGGCGGGTTGAAGACAAGCCAAAAGACAGCGGCGGACCCAAGCGTCCAGACCAAGACACGCCAGCGATCATAACGGGCGAGGATGCGGTGTCCGCCAACGTTGTAGAAAGCGAACGAAAACGAAGCCAGCAGCGCGGCGATGAATCCGTAGGAATCGAGATGTAATCCAGAATTTCCCGTAGCTTTTCCGCCTAAGATGCCGATGGTCAGCGCGATACCGGCGATGGCGACCGCTACGGCGGCAACTTTTTGCAGCGAGAGTTTCTGCTGCCCGCGGGCGACCACATACAACAGCACCCAGACCGGCGCAGTGTATTGGACGACGATCGCAATCGCCACACTCGTTCGCTGAATGGCTACGTAATAGAAATAATTCGACGCGGCCACCCCGAGCATGCCGAGCACGAGGCATTGCACGAGATCGCGCCGGGGCAGAGCGATACGTTGCCATCCGCGGCGCCCGACCAGAACGGGCAACAGCACCAGCAGCGAGAACGAAGTGCGCGTCTGCGACAGAATCAGCGGGTCGATCGGATGCAGCGCTTCCCCGCTCAGCCCCAGCTTTCCGGTGAAGACCCCCCGCCCCAGCGCCGCCGATACTCCCCAGAGGAAAGCGGCCGATGCGATGAACAAATATCCTCGCAGTGGATGCAATGTGTGCGGGCTGGCTTCGATTGGATTGGCTTGATGAGGGTTCAGGATTCAGTCACCGAACCCGATGATGGGGCCGCGTCGAGCAGCCGGTCAAGGCGCACGGGATCAAAGCCGGTGACGACTTCTTCGGCTTGGCCGGAGAGAATCACCAGCGTTGGCGTTTCCTCGCTGTGGTGTTGTTCCCGCATGACGCGACGCGCCTCCGAATCGGCGGAAATATCGTGCTCCTCGAAAGCGATTTCCCGCGCCTCGAGAAACACTCGCATGAGGTCGCAGGAGAGGCAGCCAGGCTGAGTGAACATCACAACGCGCGCCATCATCGCTGTCCTCGTCTCATCGGCCCTCGTATTCGATCTCGATCGAGATTTTCGCAGTCTTCTGCAGCATGGCAGAGACCGAGCAATATTTTTCTTCCGACAGCCGTACGGCATCTTCCATCGCCTTGCGCGACACCTTGCCGCCGACGCGGTAAACCAGCTTGATTGCAGTGTAAACCGCGGGATAGCCGGATGCGCGCTCGCCTTCAGCGCTCACCTCAAGCCGCGTAAACGGTTCACGCTTCTTGCGCAAAATGCCTACCACATCAGAGGCCGTGCAACCGCACAGGGCGATCAGCACAAGTTCCATCGGAGTGCCGGCAGTCTTTTCGGCGGCCGTGTCCATCACGATTGCGTGACGCGAGTCGGCTTCGCCGATGTAACGCTCGTTGTCAGTCCAGATTACCTTAGCTTTGATCATCGTAGTTCTATCTCCGATTATCCGTGCTTGGCTCCGGATGAATCAGCACGCGGAACAACTCCGGGGCCTCCTGCTTGAAACGGGTTTCCAGCTCGGTTTGAATTTCGTGGACGCGGGCGAGCGACAGATCGTCGGAGAACGTGCAATGGCACGAGACGTAAAGATGCGCGCGCACTCGCTTGAAAGAGAATTCGTGAATATCCAGAACGTCGGGAAATTGCTCGGCTACCGATTTCAGGCGCCGTTCCATCTGCTCATCACTGACCACCTCTTCCGGCTTCTCGATGGTCGCGGGTTCACTTTCGATATGGGTCAGGATGTCGAAAATCTCCGGGACATCACGTCGGATATCGGCTTCCAGTTCGGTGACCCGGTCGTGGGCGTCTTTGAGCGTCATGCGTTCATCGAGTTCGATGTGCTGCTCGACGTGCAGGCGGCCGGCAAAATCCTGCACGCTGATGTCATGCACGTTGAGGTTTTTCTGCGTGGCGGCCGCGCGGACCCGGTCAAAGATATTTTCCGAACCTTGCGCCCGCGGCAGCGACTGCACGGTCACGTCAGCATCGGGCAGGATGCGGTGCACCGCTTCGGAGACTGCGGCGGTCAGCTGGCCGGAGCGCTGAAAGGTTACGGTTCGCGCGAGGCCCACGGTCAGATCGGCGAAGTAACGGTTTCCGGCGCGGCGGATGCGGATGCGGTCGACCTCGAGCACGCCATCCACGCGCCCGACCGCGTCCTGAATCTGTGAACGCACGCCGGGAGGAGCTGCGTCCAGCAGCGCATCGACGGTGCGCCGCGCCAGCCGCCAACTCACCGAGATGACCACGCCCGCCACGAACAGTCCGGCAACCGGATCGGAATCGCGCAGCCAGTCGATGTGATAGGTTCGTCCGGCAAGTACCAGCAACAGTCCCAGCACCACCACACCCGCCGACCAGATATCGGTGGAAAAGTGCAGCGCATCGGCCTCCAGCGCCTGGCTGTCATACTTGTTCGCAATGCGGCCCAGAGCGCGGGAGCGCCACCAGTCAATGCCCATTGAAAGCAGCATCACGGCAAAGGCCGCCATCGAAGGCTCGATTTCGATCCGGCGGAAGAAAAGCCGCGAAACCGCTTCGTAAATAATCCACGCGCAGGTCAGCAACAGCAGCCCGGTTTCCACGAAGGCGGAAAAGTTCTCGATCTTGCCGTGGCCATACTGATGGTCGGCGTCGGCGGGTTTGTCGGAAACTCCGACGGAAAAATAGGTAAGCAGGGCGGCGATCAAATCCAGGCCGGAGTGCGCCGCTTCCGACAGAATGCCCAGGCTGCCGGTGGTGATGCCAACCAGCATCTTGAGCGCCGTGATGCAAATCGCGGCCAGAACGGAGTTCCCCGCCGCCGAGCGCTTCTCGGCGCGCATCAAGTCTGACGGAGAAACGGCGGGACTTCCCGACATGCTGGCATTATCGCCGCTGCCGGCGAAATGCGCCAAGCGAATCCCGGAACCGGATGATTCCACATCCTGCACCGAACCGAAGCCATACTTTCCCGGCCGCCTGCCCGGCCAAGACCGGCCGTTGTGCTAGGATTTACTGCTTTAGTATTTTTCACCTTTCCGGTGGACCAATCCTGGAGGAAATTCTTATGCGTAAGAGTTGGCTGTTGTGTGTTCTGTTGGGCGCGATCGCCTGGGGCCAGGCTGCGCCGCACCCGGCCCAGGCTCCGGTGCCGGCCAAACCGGCGGACACTTCGGCGTCTGTCCCGGCGAATGCGGCAGTCATCACCATTGAGGGAGTCTGCGCCGCCAGGCCCAAGCCTGCCCTGGCCAAAGCAGCAGCCGCAAAGCCGGCCACCAAGACTCCTGCCGCTGACTGCAAGACCATCATCACCAAAGCCCAGTTTGAGACCTTGGCGAAGGGCCTGACTCCCAACATGACGCCCCAAATCAAGCGGCAGTTGGCCAATCTTCTGCCACGGCTGAACGCCATGTCGGACGAAGCCAAGAAAAAAGGTTTGGACAGAACTCCAGAATTCAGAGCCGCCGTCAAATTTTACGAGATGCAGATCCTGGCGCAGCAACTCCAGCGCAAGATTCAGGAAGACGCGGCGAAGATTCCAGATGCGAAAATCGAGCAGTACTACAAGGATAATCCCGAAGCCTACGAGCAGTACGACCTCGATCGTCTCTTCGTTCCCCGCGTCAAGCAGCCCGAGCCGGAATCGAAGGAAGAACAAGAGAAAGATGCCAAGCTGACCGAAGATCAGCGCAGGGCGAAAGAAGAGGCGGAAAGGGCCAAGACCGAAGCCAGCGAGCAGGAGATGACCAAATTGGCTGACTCGCTGCGGGCTCGGGCCGCTGCCGGAGAGGATTTCGTGAAGTTGCAGAAGGAAGCCTTCGAAGCCGCCGGCATGAAGATCGAGTCACCCACGGTCAATCTGCCCAAGGTGAGGCGTACCGGCCTTCCCCCGGCGCACGCGGCGGTCTTCGATCTGAAAGCCGGCGACGTCTCACAGGTTATCAGCGACAACGGCGGACACTACATTTACAAAGTAGTCAGCAAGGAAGTGCTTCCACTCGATCAGGTGAAAGAAGAGATCCACAACCGGCTGCAGAGTGAGACGGTGAAGGAAGCGATGGAGAAAGTGAATAACTCATTCAAAGCTACAACCAACGAGGCGTACTTTGGTCCTCCAATGCCGGGCGGAATGGGTGGCCCGCCGCCGCGGAGAATTCCGAATCCGCGGATGCCGCAGGGACCGACCCAGGCGCCGGCTCCGCCGCAACCTCCGGCTGCGAAACCGAACTGATGGCTAAACCTGTTGTCGTGGTTACCGGGATCGCGGGAAACCTGGGCTCCAGGCTTTTACCGCTGCTGGGAAGTTATTCGGTGATCGGGGTGGACATCCGTCCACCCCAAACCGATTCCGAGCTGCAGTTTGAGCGCATGGACCTGGCAGAGGAGTCGTCTACCCGCACGTTATATGAACTGCTGCGTGACACGCGCGCGCATGCGGTGGTTCATTTGGCCTTTGTGATTGATCCGGTGCGCACCGGCGTGCTCGACGTCGAGCGCATGTGGCACATCAATGTAGCCGGCACGGCGCGCGTCATGGAAGCCGTCACCGAAGCAAACCGCAGCACCGATGACGGTGTAAAGCAATTCATTTTTCCCAGCAGCGTCTCAGTCTACGGGCCCAACTTCCCGTCCCCGGCGACTGAGGAATCTGTCCTGGCGGCGCACACTCTGCCGTATGCCATTCACAAAAAGCAGTCGGATGAAGTGGTGCAGCAGCGTTCACCGGCGTTGCGCGGTTGCAGCGTCTACATTCTGCGGCCGCATATTTTCGCCGGCGCCAGCGTCGAGAATTATCTGATGGGAGCCTTCCGCGGCACTCCCAACGGCAAGGGCCCGCGCGCCGAAAAAATGCGCAGCGAGGGCAAACGCCTGCCCTGTATGCTGCCGCGCGGGCAGCAATACCTCGACCACAAGATTCAATTCATCCACGTCGACGACATGGCCCGCCTGATCAAGCACATCCTGCAGCGCGAACCGGAAATGCAACGCCTGACCGTATTGAACGTGGCCGGGCGCGGCGAGCCGCTCACCTTCGCCCGCTGCATCGAGATGGCTCAGGCCAAACTGATTCGCGTCCCGGGGCAATGGGGCATGCGCCAGGTTCTGAAATTCCTCTGGAAGATGCAGATTTCTGCCATTCCTCCCGAAGCGGTGCCCTATATGTCCGGGCAATACATCATGAACACCGACCGCCTGCGCCGTTTTCTCGGCCCCGAATACGAACATGTGATCCGCTACAGCATCGCCGATGCATTCGCGGATTCGTTTCGACGCGATGCAGCTACCAACTGAGCCGGAGTTTCTTCTCGCCGCCTCTTTTCTTGCCGCCGCGCAAGCAGCGCGTCCAGCGACCATGGTCCTGGGCCATTGATCAGCAGAAACAGGACGGTCAGCAGCTGCGCATATTCCGAGCGAACTTCATGCAGAACCGCCCACATGCCGACTTTCGGCGGCGCAGGCGGCAACGGCAAGGGGTAGGTCCCAAGGTACAGCGAAATTTTGGTCGAGAGCATGGCAACGATCATCTCGGCGATGAACGGAATCGCGATCACCCTGGTCATCAAGCCGCTGAGCACCAGGATGCCTCCTACAATTTCGAGACAGGCGACAAAGTCAGCCGTCACGTGCGGAAACGGCATCCCGAGTTTCGTGAAGCGGCCAATTCCCTGGTTCGCGTAGACGAATTTCAGAATCCCCTCCCAGAAGAAGACCCCTCCCGCCATCAGGCGCAGGACAATCGTCGATTTCGGACCCTCCGTCGGCGGGTTGGTGAGCCAAGCCAAAAACTTGTTCATCATTGTTTTCTCCTGCAAACGCGCATCGAAAACTGCAGCACATGCGCCTCGCAATGCTGATAACCATAAAGAGGCAGTTTTATTCCGGGAAATATTTGTCGCGGAAGGTGGAATAAAACCGGGCCGCGCCCAGTTATGCTATGGAGGTGCCAGAGCAGCGCTTGCCCACCGTGAATTTCGAAGATCTGGCCATGCCCCTGTTCGACCAGCTCTACAATTTCGCGCGCTGGCTCACGCAGGACACGGCCGAGGCCGAAGACTTGGTGCAGGAAACGTTCGCGAAGGCGCTGCGCGGATTCTCGTCGTTTCAACCGGGCACGAATTTTCGCGCCTGGATCTATCGCATTTTGCGGAATTCGTTCTTGAGTTCGCGTTCTGGACTCAAGGCCACGGTTGCGTTCGACGAAGAGGACCACGATACCGTTGGTTCCTCCGACGCGACACCGGAAACCCTTCTACTCGAGCGCTCGAATCGAGAAATGGTGCAGCAGGCGCTGGCGGAGTTGCCGATTCAATATCGCGAGATTCTCCTATTGTGCGAAGTGGAAGAGATGTCCTATCAGGAAATCGCGGAGACGCTGGCCGTTCCGCCGGGCACGGTCATGTCGCGACTATTTCGCGCCCGTAAGGCGCTGCGTAATGGAGTGGAGAGTATGCAGAAGCCGCAAGGGGATCGTCATGGCATGTGACGTCGGACGCGAAAAACTCGACGCCTATCTTGACGGCGAGCTCGACTCATCTGAGGCGGCCGCATTGAGCGCGCACATGCGCAATTGCAACTCCTGCGCGGCTGACGCTCTCGAGGGGGTGCAGATGAAGCGGGCAGTAGCTGCGGCTGGAAAGCGGTACGAGCCTCGCGCCCGGTTCCGCGAGAAGATTACGAACCATATCACCACCAAGCCGCAGCGGAATACCGGCTGGATGTGGATCCTGGCTGTGCCGGCGCTTTCGGTAATCATTCTTTCAGTGGGTGTGGCACTCTATGTGAACCACGAGTCCGCCCGCCGGCAGCGGGTCTACAGCGAGCTGACCGATCTTCATGTTGCCACGTTGGCGAGCGCCACTCCCGTCGACGTGATTTCGACCGACCGCCATACCGTGAAGCCCTGGTTCCAGGGAAAGATCCCGTTTACCTTCAACCTGCCGGACTTGCAAGGTACCGAGTTCACGTTGATCGGCGGCCGCGTCGCCTATCTGGCGCAATCTCCGGGCGCGCACCTGATCTACCAGCTGCGCAAGCACGAAATCTCCGTATTTATCTTTCAGGATCGCGGAACGGAGACAGGCCTTCCCTCCGGCACGACAAACGCGCTCTCATTCAATGTGGATAGCTGGACGCAAAACGGCTTGCGCTACTTCGTCCTTGGAGATGTCAGCTCCGAAGATATTCAAGCTCTCAGCAAGCTACTGCAAGATGCGAAGTAAGAGTAAAGTACGCGGCGCAGTAAACCGTGTGGCGATGGCCCCTCGACGGTCGACACGCCAAGTCTTAGCGCAATCCCTTAAAATCTTGTCATTCCGAACCGGGCCGAAGGCGCGGTGAGGAACCTGCTGTTTCATTTGCAGGAGCAATGTCGCACGAGCGGCGGCGGCAGCGACGGCGCCCGAGCATGCCCCGAGCATGTAAAGACCGACGGAACCGAGGCAGAAGCAGGACGCTACGACTTCATTTTCCTCGCTCGATATAAGCCCGCAATCCCAAACGTATAAGGCGTCCATGAAACATCCGCGAAACCGGCGTTCTTCATTCGCCCAACCATCTCCTCTGGCGCGGGAAATCGCTCGACCGAAGCCGGAAGATAAGCATAGGGCCCTCGAACACCGGAGATAATTGTTCCCACGCGCGGCAGCACCTGCTTGAAATAAATCCGGTAGAGCGAACCAAACGAGCCCTTGGGCTCGCTGCATTCGAGGATGCCGCATTCCCCGCTCGGCCGCAGCACGCGAAAGATTTCGCGCAGCCCGGCATCGTAGTCGGCAAGATTGCGAAATCCGAAAGCCGACGTAAGCAGATCGAAATGTTCGCCCGGAAACGGCAGGCGCAGGGCGTCGGCTTCAATCCAGCCCGGCGGCGATCCGTTCCTCGCAGCCGATGACTTCGCCGCGGCGCGCCGCAGCATGGCATGAGAAAAATCCGCGCCCAGAATTTGGGGTGAGTTCTTTCCCGCCTCGCGGCGCAATGCGAAGGTCATGTCGCCCGTCCCGCAACACAGGTCGAGCACGCGCGCCTGCGGGCGGCGCAAAATCTCCTGAAACGTCCGCGCCGTCCGCCGCCACCACATGCGGTCCACGTTGAACGACAGCACATGATTCAGCAGATCGTAGCGCGGGGCGATGGCGGTGAACATCTCCCGCACGGCGCGCGCCGCCGAGTCCCGATCCCTTGCACCCTCCGGCGCCGCGCCCACCACCGTGGGCTTCGCATTTTCAGCCACAGGCACAGTTCATTTCCCGCGCTTCTTCTTCGTCTGCTTCAATTGCATCACAATTCGCTCGATCTGCAAGGTGTGATTCGTATCGTGCCCCGCAAACATGCGCACGACGTGGGCGACCGTCTCCTTGCCGCGCTCCATGTGCATGCCGTAGTGTTCCCACTTATCCGGCGAAAGCTCTTTCAGCATCGCCAGATTGTTTTCCCGCAGCACGCGAAACGTTTCCAGCGACCTCTTGGCATCGCGTTCGCGGTATTGAAACACCGACGCCCACACATCCTGATCGAAGGGCTGCATCGTCGTTCCGCTCGCTCCAATCGAGCAGCGCATGCGCCAGCTGCCTGCAATCTCCGCGTCGGCCAGATGCGCAAGAATTTCGGCAATCGACCACTTCCCCGCCTCCGGCTGCCATTTCAGCTGCTTCGGTGTGAGCCCACGAATCAGCTTCTTCAGCTTGCCCGCGGTGGCCCTCTGAACCTTGAGCGCATCCTGCCCCTCGACGTGGCCCAGAATTCGCTGCGTGTATTGTTGTGGTGTTTCTGCCATTTCTTTTCCCTCCCACTTAGCTTTCTATTTCCCCCCACTATTTCCCCCAAACCCCGCCGCCGCGCGATAATCGGCGCAACTCTTCCACCGCATCGAGCACGACGCGGTCCGGCACGTCGCTGGCGACTTCCACCTTGCCGATCTCGCGCGGCAAAATAAAATGCACGACTCCATTTTGCGTTTTTTTGTCGTTCTGCAGCCGCGCCAAAATCTTGCGCGAGCTCACTTTCAACTCCGGCAAACGCCCCAGGCTCAACACCGCATCGGCAATGCGGCCCGCCGTAACGCTATCCGTGCGCCCCACGCTGAGCGCGATGTTCGTCGCGGCAATCATTCCCCAGGCCACAGCTTCGCCGTGCAGCAGGCCGCGGTAGCCGGTTTCCGCCTCCAGCGCGTGACCGATGGTATGCCCCAGGTTGAGCACGCGGCGCAGGCCGCCTTCGCGTTCGTCGGCCGAAACCACTTCCGCCTTCAACTTCACCGATTGCGCGATCAGCCACTCCAACTCCACGGGATCGCGTTTCAGAATCTGTGCACGATTCTGCTCGAAGCGCAGAAACAATTCGACGTTCCCGATAATGCCGCATTTCAACGCCTCGTACAGTCCCGAACGAAACTCGCGTTCGGGCAGCGTCTTCAGCACCATGGGATCAATCAGCACTACGCGTGGGTGATAAAACGTCCCGATCAGGTTCTTGCCCGCTACCAGATTTACTCCCGTTTTGCCGCCGATCGATGCGTCCACCTGGGCCAGCACTGTGGTAGGAATCTGCACCAGTTCGACGCCGCGCATATAAAGAGACGCCAGCAATCCGCTCACGTCACCCACGACTCCGCCGCCCAGAGCTATGATCACCGCCTTGCGGTCCGCGCCGAAGCGCACCAATTTTCCGGCGAGCGCCTCCACCGTGGCCAGACGTTTCGTCGGCTCGCCGTCCGCCATAGTAATCACTTGGGGCGCAAAGCCGGCCGCTTTCAGCGAGCGGACCAACTTCGTTCCCCACCGCCGGCGCACCGGAGCAACCGTCACCACAAAAATGTGGCTGGCCTGCGGCAGCATCTCGCTCAGCATCGACCCGGCGCGAGTCAGCAGGCCGTTTTCAATCCAGGCCTGGTAAGGCCGGAGCGGCACGTGGATGGTCACTTGCGGCATCGCGTTCCATCATAGCAAGGATGAAAATGGCTTCTCTCCCCGCCGCGAAGTGGTACCATGTCCCGCCATGAAGGGTCTTCCAGCCGAGACCGACTTCGTTGTGGTGGGCGCCGGTGTGGCCGGCCTGCGCGCCGCCATTGAACTGGCCGCAGCCGGACGCGTGCTCGTCCTCGCCAAAAAAGACGCTCCCCCGCCGCAGACCTCGGACTTCCTCAGCGACGAAGACGAAATCACGCTGCACCTGCAAGACACGCTCACCTCCGGCGACGGCCTGTGCAATCAGGCAGGCGCAAAGATTCTTGTCGAAGAAGGCATCGAGCGCATTGAGGAACTGCTCAGCTGGGCAACGCACTTCGATCGCACTACAAAACTCGTTTTCTCCCAGGAAGGCGCGCGCAGTCACAACCGCATTCTGCATGCCCAAGGCGAAGCCACTGGCGTTGAAATGCTCCGCGCCCTTCACGCCAAGGCGCACTCGCTGAAGCACATTACGATCGCTCCATTTGTATTCACCACCAGCCTTCTCACGGACGGTGGATGCGTCACCGGCGTATCGGTGCTCGACGAAAAGGGAGTTCCTCTCAATATCGCCTCTTCCGCCGTGCTTCTGGCCACGGGAGGCATAGGCCAACTCTATCGCAGCACGACTAATCCAGAATCGGCCACGGCCGATGGCATCGCACTGGCATTCCGCGCCGGAGCGGAAGTCGGCGACATGGAGTTCGTTCAGTTTCATCCTACGGCGCTTTATATGAAGAAAGCGCCACGCTTTCTATTGCCGGAATCTCTCCGCGCCGAAGGCGCAGTGCTGCGCAACATTGAACTCGACCGCTTTATGGGCAAGTATCATCCCATGGGCGAACTGGCTCCCCGCGATCTGGTGGCGCGGGCCATCATTCACGAAATGGAAGTCAGTCGCGCCAAAGATCCTTTCGTATATCTCGACCTCACCCATCTCAATGCCGCGAAAGTGCAAAAACGCTTTCCGCGAGTTCATGCGACCCTCATGCGTCACAATCTCGACATCACCGAAGACCTGATTCCCGTACGTCCGGCAGCGCACTTCGCAGTCGGCGGCGTGCGTACTGATCTCGAAGGCAAGACCAGCCTCGCAGGACTTTACGCCGCCGGAGAAGCAGCCTCCAACGGAGTTCACGGTGCCAATCGCCTGCCCAGCAATTCCGTGCTGGAAGGCTTGGTGTACGGTGCGCGCGCCGGCAAAGCCATGCGCGAAGAATTGCGGCCCTCGTCCCGAGCCAGCGAGCCTCAGAAAGCCGCATATTCCAACGGTCCAGTGGATGCGGGCGCTGAAGAAACGATCACGAAGATTCAGGACCTGATGTCAAGCGAGCTCGGGATCGTCCGCATGCGTCCGGGAATGCAGAACACGGTCAATCGTCTTCAGGAAATGGCGCCCAAGCTGGCGCATCCCAGGACGCGGCGGGCGCACGAGGCAGCCAATCTGCATCTGGCCGCGTTGCTGGTAGCGCGGTCGGCCCTGGCGCGCGAAGAGAGCCGAGGATCCCACTATCGCATCGATTATCCCGATCATGACGACCGGAAATTCTTAAAACACTCCGTGGTCCGCGGCGACCGCGTCTCCTTCGTGTAACTTCGTGTCCTTCGTGGTTGAGGGTTTTCCTTCTGCAAATTGATTCACCCGCCGAGCAGCATGGGATTTTCGATCAAAAATCATCCATTCTTCTCCGGAATCGCCACTGACGACGCCACCGAAATTGCTACCACCACCGCCACCACGCTCAACATCACCGGCGTGGAAACGCGACAGTAATCCGCCGCCATCATTTTCACTCCCACCAGCACCAGCACCAGGGCAAGTCCGTAATGCAGGAAGCGGAAAATCCGGATCAATCCCGAGACCGCGAAATACATCGAGCGCAAACCCAGAATCGCCAGCACGTTTGACGTATAAACAATGAACGCATTCAGCGTAATCGCCAAAACCGCCGGAATGGAATCGACCGAAAACAGAATATCGCTGGTTTCAATCACCAGCAGAACCACGAGCAGCGGGGTGGCGTACAATCGCGAGCCCTCCTGCGGGTTGCGCACGAAGAATCGCCCGCCCCGGTAATCACTCGTCACTGGAACCAGCCGCCGCAGCGCTTTCACCAGCGGATTCTTTCCGGGATCCACTTTATGATCTCCCATCACTCCAATGCGAATTCCGCTGTAGATCAGCAGGCCGCCGAACAAATAAAGCACCCAGTGAAAGCGATGCAGCAGCCCGACTCCCGCGCCAATGAAAACCCCGCGCATGGCCAGCGCGCCCAGCACTCCCCAGAAGAGCACGCGATGCTGCCGGTCTTCCGGAACCGCGAAGTAGTTGAAGATCAGGAGAAACACGAAGAGGTTGTCCACGCTGAGCGAGAGTTCCAGAACGTAACCGGTAACGAACTCGAGCGCGACCTGGTGTCCCTGCCAGAAATAAACGATGACTGCAAAAGCCGCGGCCAGCAGCACGTACAACGCGCTCCAGGCCAGCGCCTGGCGAAAACTCTGTCTCCGCCCGACGCGGTGCACGCGCAGCTCGACTGCCAGCATGCCGAGCACAAACAGGTTGAAGAGGATCCAGAAATAGAGCAAGGCAATTGCCGATTGTCGATTGCCGATTGCCGATCGCTCCAGGACAGACTCCAATCGGAGACCGGCAATTGGAAATTGAAAAAATTACTTCTCCCTTCCCCGCTTGCCGCTGACCCAATCGTCCCACAGGCCGTCGGCTTTCATCATCTCCACGCTGTTGGAATCCCGCATGGTCTGCTCGATCTCGGCGTGCGTCAATCGCGGACCGATTTTGACCGGGAGATCCGCCAGCCCCACGCTCAGCGCCGCCGCCTCGGCCACATTCTTCTTCAACTGCGCAAAGTCGACCTTGTCATAGGTATCGGAAACCGCGTGATAATTTTCGAGATAATTGGCTTCTTCCTGATCGGCCACGAACGTGGGCACGCCCTCCAGCATGAAGTCGAAATGATCGGTGCCCCACTCCATGTCGGTGTGCAGATCCTTGACGCCAAACGGCGCCATCGGAGCGATCAGTTCCTTCGCCGTGTCGACCACGTCTTTGCGGCCGCCCACAGAAAAATCAATAGTCTTGCCCGTGCCCGAATCGTAGACGATCACGCCGGCGGCCTTATCCAGTTCGTAGCGATGGCCAAGCGCATACGCGTGCGAGCCGATCAATCCTTCCTCTTCGCCGGAAAAAAGAATGAAACGAATGGAACGCCGCGGCTTCACGCCCGAGGCCTTGATCGCCCGCAGGGCATCGACGACCAGAGCGGCGTTGCAGCCGTTATCGAGCGCGCCCGTGCCCAGTTCCCACGAATCCAGGTGCGCTCCCAGAATCACAAATTCGTCCGGCTTCTCGCTGCCGGTAATTTCGGCAATCACGTTCGAGGTTTTGATTGGCCCGCCAATTTCGTTGGGAATCGAAAGATCGGCCCACACCAGATTTCCCGCCGCCAGCAGCCGCGCGATACGTTCGCCATCTTCCCGCGCCACAATCACCATCGGCAGCTTGTCGATCTCTCCATCCCCCGAATTCGTGTGCCGGTAAAGGATGTCATGCTCGCGCGTCGCCATAAACGCCACGGCCCGCGCCTTCCCTTTTACCGCCAGATCGACGATGGGCGGAGCTTTCTCATATTCCGCGAACAAATCGTCCCACGTCTTGAGCACCACTGTGTGCACCAGCACAATCTTGCCCGCAATGTCGCCGGCTTTCTTGAAATCCGCTTCCGTTCCGTCGCCCACGTCCACCATCGGCACGTGCTTCACTGGCGCGAGCGCGGGCGCCCACGCCACAGAAACGGCGTGCACGCGAAATGGCGACAGCACCGTTCCCCCTCCAACCTGTGTCGGATTCACCTGGTACGCGGTCGTCGCCGTCATTTCCGTGTCGCCTTCCGCCCACGAATTCTGAATGCTGAAGCTTTCCGTATGCACCGAGTCGGCTCCCGCCGCGGTAAAAGCCTGGATGCCCCATTGCACGGCATGCTGCATGGCCAGCGTTCCAGGAACGCGCCCGCCAATTTCATCCGTCAGCCGCCGCAGGTTTTCTTCCAGCGGCGAAGGCTGCAGCGCAGCCTGTATGACCTGATTCTCTTCTGGAATGCCGGCCTGGGGCTGGGGCCGAGGAGTTGCAGCAAGGCAGATAAAACTGAAAATGCAAAAGCAGAACAGAGCGTTCAGGATTCGCATATGGGCTGCATTAGAAATGAAATCCGGGAAAAGCGCAAAGAAGCGGAACGTAGGCGGGTCCTCAACCTGACGCCGAAGCAAACCACAACCGCCAACCAAGGCTCAAGGAACCCTGCCGATGAGTTCCTTCGTGCAACTTCGTGTCCTTCGTGGTTATTGATTTCCCGGTCCAAGCCGCCTTCACTTCGGCGGCAGCGGTTCCATCCTGTCCAAAATCCGGATCGTCTCCAGCACCACGCTGCCCACAATTTCCAGACTTTTCGGGCTCAGCTTGTCGACCGTGTCCTGCGGCGTGTGCCAGAAAACGTTGTTGTATCCGTAATCGAAGTCGATCAGGTCGGCGCAAGGCACGCCGCGCTTCATAAAAGGAATGTGGTCGTCGGAAACCTGGTTGTCGCGACCAAAGAAATGCGATTGATATCCCAGCCGCGTCGCTGCCTCGTAGACTGTGCTCTCCAGCCATGGCGTCGAATTCTCGTCGCGATCGATATTCAGATCGGCATCGCCAATCATATCCGCCAGCAGAAACGCCTTGATCTTTTTCAGCGTTCCATCGGCCTGCCACTTCTCCGCCAGATGCGTAATGCCGTAGAGACTGTCATCCATGAACGGCATTTCGGTGTCCGGCTTCATCGCCTCCTCGGCGTCGTCCCACACCAGCCAAACGCTGTAGCCCTCGCGCGGCTTGCCGCGGAATTGACTCGCCAGTTCGAGCAGCAGCGCGCTCGACGATCCCCCGTCGTTGGCGCCAACATAAGAAGTGTCGCGCAGCGGATAATTCGTGTCGTAGTGGCTCGCCACCACGATAATCCCGTCTTTCTTCCCCGGAAATTTAGCCACGATGTTGTGCACCGGAAATTTCCCCACGGGCGTGTCCGCGGTAAAGGAATCGTCTTCCACCTGATCGCCGCTCAAATGCGCCGCCAGAAATTCCTCCACCTTCTTGTGATTCGCACTGCCCAGCGGCCGCGGCCCGAACTTCACAATATCTTTCACATACTGCATGGCGCGCTCGCCGTCGAACGTGGCCGGAGCCCCGCGATCCGCAGGAAAATTCAGCACCGGCATTGGCGCTGCAGCCGGCACAGGCGGTTGCGATGCTTGCTTCTGCGTGCTCTCCCTGTCGCGATCGCACGCAACCACGATCAGCACGCCCGCCAGCAGAATCCAGCGCAGCCATCTCGCCGCATTCATTTCGCCCTCTTCTCCTCACGCGCCTGCCGCTGCTTGGGATGCACCAGCCACGCCACGCCCACGCTCACCAGGTACAGACCCAGCATCGGCGCCGCGAAGATGCACATGTTCACAATATCGGGCGTCGGCGTCACGACCGCGGCAATCACAAAGATAATCAGGATCGCGTAGCGAAAATGCCTCAACATGAAGGCCGGACTCACGATCCCCATCAGCGCCAGAAAGAAAATCAGGATCGGCATCTCGAAGATCAGTCCCATGCCCAGCACGACGCTGAGGAACAGCTGTGTGTACTCTTCGACCGTGACCATCGGCGCGAACTGGTGACTGAACTCGATCAGGAAACTGAGTACCCGCGGAAAAACGATGCGGTATCCGAAATATCCGCCGCCGCAAAACAACGTGATGGTCGACACCATAAACGGCACAACGTAGCGCTTCTCCCGGCGGTAAAGTCCGGGCGAAATGAACATCCACACCTGATACAACACGAACGGCGAAGTCAGGAACAATCCGGCCAGCGCCGAAATCTTCAAGAAAATGTTGAAAGGGTCGGTGGGATTCAGATAGGTCAGCTTTTCCGGCAGCCCATTCGCGCGCAGCGCATCCGTAATGGGCTTCTGCATGACCGCATAAATGCGCTCGTGATATCCCCAGCAGGCGCCGAATCCCACGGCCACCGCGGCAATGGAATACACAATCCGCTTGCGCAGCTCCTCGAGATGATCGAGGAAGCCCATGGTGGGCATGGACTCTTTGTCGTTCTCGCCGCCGGCGCCCGCGGCCGCCGGCTCAGGCATGTGATTCCTGCGCCGGTTCGGGCTGGGTCTCCGGAGTCCGGGGTTCCGGAGGCTGCATTTCCTGAGGCTGCATTTCCTGAGAAGAACCGGAGGTCACGGCGTCGCTCGTCAAGCCATCCGAGGACGGAATCGCCTCGGTAGCAACGACCGCAACTTGTGCAGCCGCAGATTCCGAGACAACGTCCGCCGAACCGGCCAACGTCACCGGCAATTCCCCTCCCGCACTCAGACTGCGGCTGGCTGTTCCTTCCGGCGGCGAACTGGGCGGAAAAATCGTCGTCTTCGGCTTCGTGCTCTCCACTTCAAGGTGGGCGATCTCCTGCTCGATCTGTGATTTGAACTCGTTCGAGGCCCGCCGGAATTCGTTCAGCATCTTTCCCACTTGCCGCGCGATCTCCGGCAACTTCTTTGGCCCAAACACAACCAGCGCCAGAAAGAACAGGAAGATGGTTTCGGAAAAGCTCACGCGCTTCATCATACTGCCCCGGAACGAAACGCGGCAATCACCGCCAGACCAGCTCGTAGCCAGATCGTCCTCTGCATCTTCCCGGATATCGCCGCCTCGCCCCCTCCGCTGGGTCGTGTCGCCGCGGCAACCCAGCAAGCCTCGTGTTCCAGCAGCCGGAAGGCACTTCCACCCTCCCCGCCGCATCCAACAAACAGGGCTCTCAAGGACCCAGTTACCGATGGTGACCATCCCTGTTTAGCCCAGTCTAAGCTAGTGATATACTGCGTTTAAGCAGCAGTAGCTGGGGTGAAGGCAAACCCTCAACAAAGGATTTCAAGATGGCTGGTAGTACTCGCCGATCGCTCTCTCTGGTAACTTTTTTTCTTGTCGCCTGCGGTTTTCTCGGCATTCTCTTCGCCCAGCGGAGCGGCCAGCAGCCCTCCATGGCCACCGACTCCGACGTCAAAGACAGCCTCAAGCAGTTCACCGACGTCTACGCCCTGGTCGAGGAAAATTACGCCGAACCCGTCAACCCCGACAAGGCCATCTACGACGGCGCCATCCCCGGCATGTTGCACGCGCTCGATCCGCACTCCAATTTCTTCGATCCCAAGTCCTACGCGCTTATGCGCGAAGACCAGCGCGGCAAGTACTACGGCGTGGGCATGACTGTTGGCCCGCGCAACAATAAGGTCATCGTCATTTACCCCTTCGTCGGAACCCCGGCCTATAAGGCCGGCATTCATCCCGGCGACGTCATCATCGCCGTCGACGGTAAGTCCACTGAGAATATGAGCACCGGCGATGTCGCCGATCTGCTCAAAGGCCCGAAGGGCACCACGGTTCACATCAGCATCTCGCGCGAAGGCGTCGAAAAGCCCATGGAGTTCACGCTCATCCGCGACGAAATTCCGCGCTACTCGGTTGATGTTCACTTCCTCATTCGCCCCGGCATCGGCTACATGCACGTCAACGGATTCAACGAGACTACCGAGCAGGAAGTTTCCAACGCCCTCGACGAATTCGGCGATCTGAAAGGTTTAATCCTCGACCTGCGCGGCAATCCGGGCGGCCTGTTGAGCGAAGGCGTCGGCGTGGCCGACAAGTTCCTCAAGAAGGGCCAGCTCATCGTTTCGCATCACGGCCGCGCTTCGGCCGAGAAGCGCTACGTCGCCCAGCACGGCAACGGCGGCAAGGATTATCCCATCGTAGTGCTGGTCAACCGCCTCACCGCCTCCGCTGCGGAAATCGTTTCCGGCGCGATCCAGGATCACGACCGCGGCCTGATCGCCGGCGAAGTCACCTTTGGCAAAGGTCTGGTCCAGACCGTCTATCCGCTCTCGGAAAACACCGGCCTCGCCCTCACCACGGCTCATTACTACACGCCCAGCGGACGCCTGATCCAGCGCGATTATTCGAACATTTCGCTCTACGACTACTACTACAATCGGGATGACATCGCCAGCACCGCCAATCGCGAAGTCAAACTCACCGACAGCGGGCGCACCGTCTACGGCGGCGGCGGCATCACCCCAGACGTCAGCATTCCTCCGGTCAAAACCAATCACTTCCAGGACACGCTGATGCAACACTACGCCTTCTTCAACTTTGCCAAGGTTTACATCCTGAACCACCATCCGTCGAAAAGCTTCGAAGTCGACGACGCCACCATGCTCGACTTCCGCAAGTCTTTAGATGAAGCCGGCATTCCCTACACCCAGGCCGATTTGATGGATAATAGCGACTGGCTGAAGGCCAACATCAAGGCGGAAATCTTCATTGACGCCTTCGGCGAGGACGAAGGCATGAAAGTCCGCGCCGAAACCGATCCGCAGGTGGTCCGGGCGCTTGAGCTTCTGCCGCAAGCAAAAGCCCTGGCCGACAACGCCCGGAAAATCATCGCCGAGCACAACGCCGCCCCGGCCTTCGGCCGGTAGAAAAATTCGGTGGCGGCTCAGTGCCTTCCATGGCGTCATCCCGAGCGGAGCCGTCTTTCATGCAGCCATAGCCGGAAGATCCATGCAGTCGTGCTCGGTGGGAAGTTCTACCCGATGGCCGCAATGAGCGCGCAGGCACTTCGAGACGTGGAAAATCAGTAAAAAATCAGGCCACGGATTTACCCGGATCTTCACGGACACCCAAAAGAGAATTTCTAAAAGGCTTTATCCGTGAAAATCTGTGAAAATCCGTGGCCAAGATCTTTCTGAGTACTGGGTACTGGCTACTGAGTACTGAGTACTGACTACTGACTACTAGTATTCCGCCAGTTCCTTCATCGCCAGAAACAAATCATTCGGCTGCGGCAGAATCGCGTCTTCCAGAATCGGCTGGTAGGCAACGAACACATCTTTCGCCGCCACGCGCCGCACCGGCGCATCGAGCTTGTCGAAAAGCTGGTCGGCGACGCGCGCCGCAATTTCCGCCCCGTAACCCCAGCTCAGCGTGTCTTCGTAGGCCACCAGCACGCGGTTGGTCTTCGCCACCGAAGCCGCAATCGTATCCCAGTCAAACGGATTCAGACAGCGCAGGTCGATCAACTCGACCTTCACTCCCTGCTCCCGTTCCAGCTTCTGCGCCGCCTGCAGCGCCCGCGGCACCACCGCGCCATAAGTGATCACCGTCAAATTGTCACCGGGATGCACAATCTTGGCCTTGCCGAACGGAATCATGTATTCCGGTCCGGGATAAGCCGCCCGCCCAAACGCTTCGCGATATAAACGCTTGTGCTCGAGAAACAGCACCGGATCGTCGCAGCGAATCGCCGTCCGCAGCAACCCGGCCGCATCAAGCGAGTTCGACGGAAACACTACGCGCAGCCCCGGAATATGCGTGAACATGCTCTCGCCGCACTGCGAGTGATAAATCGCGCCCCCCGTCAAATATCCGCCAATGGCCACGCGAATCACCACCGGACAAGAAAATCCGTTATTCGATCTCCACCGGATCACGCTCAGCTCGTCGCGAATCTGCATCATTGCCGGCCAGATGTAGTCGAAAAACTGAATCTCGACGACCGGCTTCAGCCCGCGCGTCGCCATTCCCGTCGCGCGCCCCACAATCGCAGCCTCGGCCAGCGGAGAATTAAACACGCGGTCGGCGCCAAACTCGTTCTGCAGTCCAAACGTCAGCTTGAAGACTCCGCCCTTGCCCTTGACCAGCTTGCGCTTCAAATATTCTTCGCGGCTGCAGTCGGCCACGTCTTCGCCGAAAATCACGATGCGCTCGTCGCGCTTCATTTCATCGCGCAGCGTAGCCGTGATCAGATCGGCCATCGTCTTGGCGGCCGGCTTCTTGCCATCGGCCGCAGCCTCAACCGCTGCCGGCTGCGTGTCGAAGGCCGCCGAAGTCGGATCGATGTCAGGCGAATACACAAACTGCATCACCGATTCGGGCGCGGGCGGCAGCGCTTCCAGCGCCAGATCGACCGCGGCCTGCAACTCGGCTTCAACTTCTTTTTCGAGCTGGTTGATTCCCTTTTCGTCGAGCACGCCTTCGCGCAGCAAAAACATCTGCGTGCGCGTCACCGGATCGCGCTGCGCATCGCGTTCGCGCTCGGCGTCGGGACGATACAGCCGCTCGTCATCCGACAGCGAATGCGAATAGGGACGAATCACATGCGCATGCACAAACGCCGGCCCGTGTCCCTCGCGGCAATAACGCCCCGCCCGCTGAAACGCGGCATAGCTGGCAACCACATCGGTGCCGTCCACTTCTTCAAAATGAAAATTGGGGAACCCCGAAACCAGCCGCGAAATGCTTCCCCCGGCCGTCTGCACTTCCACCGGCACGGAAATCGCGTAGCCATTGTCTTCCACGCAGAAAATCACCGGCAGCTTGCCCAGCGCCGCTGCGTTCATCGCCTCCCAGAACTCGCCCTCGCTCGAAGTGCCGTCGCCCAGCGAAACGTAGGTGACTTCGTCGTTCTTGAAAGAAACCGTTCTGAACTGGCGATAGTCGAAAGAAGCCGTGGGTGCGGGTGCCCCATTTCTCGCGTCCTTTGCGAGAAGTGGGGATTTTGAATTCTCCGAAGATGACGGCGAAGGAATTTCCGCCGCGCCCGGCCGCCGCGCCAAATATCTTCCGCCCTCGGCGCATCCCACCGCCTGCAGAATCTGCGACCCCGTCGGCGACGACTGCGTCACAATATGCAGGCTCGGATAGCTCCAATGCGACGGCATCTGCCGCCCGCCTGAACTCGGATCGTTGGCCGCGCCCACGCCTTGCAGAAACATGTCATAGGGCCTCACGCCCAGCGCCAGGCACAGCCCGCGGTCGCGATAATAGGGATAGAACCAGTCGTACCCGGGCTTGAGCGCCAGCCCCGCGGCGACGCCAATGCCTTCATGTCCCGCCCCCGACATCTGGAAAAAGATTTTTTGCTGGCGCTTGAGCAGGATTTCGCGGTCGTCGATGCGCCGCGAGGTATAGATCAGGCGATAGGCCTGGATGAGTTTCTCCCGCGTAAGTCCTTCATAAAGCTTGGACTTCTTCGTCGTGACAGGCGTGGTCGTGACAGGCGTGCCGTTGGCCGTCAGGTTGAGCTTAGGGTCGGTTTTAGTTGTGGCCATCCGGTTCCTGGGTCCCCACTCGAATTGGATGCAGCCGGGCCTGCCGCGATTTCACGTTTCTGCTTCCCCGAAATCTGCCTCTCCGCGGAACGAGGAAGGAGGAACGAGGGACTCGGTCGACGCGTGAAACCTGTTGCATTGTATATGGAGACCGCCCGTTGGAAAAGCCAGAAGTTCTTCTCTATCGAGATAGCCGGGTTCGGTTCATTGCCGTCCGATCCCGTCGATTTCCTTCTTCAGCGAGAAGCGGTCGAGCGTGGACAGCGGCAGGCTCAGGAACAATCCGATTCGGCGGTCGAGCAGGAAGAATGCGTCGCGAAACGCTCTTTCAATCCGCTCGCGGCTGCCTTGCGCCGCCGCAGGATCGGAAACTCCCCAGTGCGCCGTCATCGGCTGCCCCGGCCATACTGGACACACTTCGTTGGCGGCGTTATCGCAGACCGTAAAAACGAAATCCATCTCAGGAGCCCCAGGCTTGGCAAATTCGTCCCAACTCTTGCTGCGCAGGCCAGCGGTCGAAAGATGCGCCGCCTCCAGTTGCCGCACCGCCTCCGGCCGCACCGCTCCCGCCGCATGGCTCCCCGCGCTGTATGCGGTAAAGTCAGGCTGGCGCTTCCCCTTCAAAATGGCTTCGGCCATGATAGAGCGCGCCGAGTTTCCAGTGCACAGGAACAGCACGTTGTAATGGTCTTTCATTGCAGTCGTACCATTCGGATCGTCCCAGTTCGATCAGCGTCTCGCGTCAGTTGCAGCACGTCGGCCCGCAGCAAGCTTGCGCGCTTCTTTCCTTTGCGGCAGGCTTCACGGCGCGGATGAAGGCGCTGAAGAACTTTCCGTCGACCTGCGACGCCAGCGCGTCCACATCGATTCCCTGCCCGGACAGAAATTCGCGCGCATCTTCGGCGCAACAAACGCGCGTAGGCTCAATCTCGATCTGTTCGAACCCGGAGGCCTGCAGTTTCCCGCGATATTCGGTCTCTTCGAGCGCGCCGGCAATGCAGCCCACCCAGGCCAGCACGCTCTGCCGAATCTCGGGCAGGATTTCGCCGCGGGTCACCACATCCGACACGGCAAAGCGACCGCCCGGCCGGAGCACGCGAAACGCCTCGCGCAAGACTTTATCTTTGTCCGCCGAAAGATTGATCACGCAATTGGAGATGATCACGTCGACGGAATTCGCAGGCAGCGGAATGCTCTCGATCTCGCCCTTCAGGAATTCGACGTTGGCAACTCCTGCCTTGCGCTTGTTCTCGTTGGCCAGCGCCAGCATCTCGTCGGTCATGTCGAGACCGTAAGCTTTGCCGTTCGGGCCGACACGACGCGCCGAGAGCAGCACATCGATGCCTCCGCCCGAACCCAGATCCAGCACCGTCTCTCCCGGCTTCAACTCGGCCAGCGCCGTCGGATTGCCGCAGCCCAGCGAGGCCAGCAGCGCTTCTTCGGGAATCTGCCCCGCCTGCGCCGCGTCGTACAGGTTCGCGGTAATCGGATCGGCGCAGCCCTTCCCGGCAGCCGCTCCGCAACACGAACTGCCTCCCGACCGCACCCGCAACGCGGCCTCGCCATATTTCTGTCGTACGACGTTCTTGATCCGCGTGCCCTCGTCAGGCTGGTTTCGCGCCTCGCCGTCGGAGGGTTTTGGGAACGGCACGGCTTCAGCCCGGCTCGGCACTTCGCGAGCGAAAGGTTTAGGGAAGGGCACGGCTTCAGCCGTGCCGTCAGTCGCCCCTGAGATCGCGGGCTTCAGCCCCCGAGGGACTTGGCCAAGGTCAGATCGCGTACTCATGATTCCATCTCCTATTTGCAAATCTGCACAATGTCTTGCGGCTTCACCGCTTTGTTACGCGTACAACATTCGGCATAAAGAAACTGCAACAACTCCTGCAACGCGCCAGTATTCGCCGTATAGCGCAGGAACGTTCCCTCGCGCTGCACCTCCACCAGGCCTTCGGAGCGCAACTTGTCGAGATGATGGGAGAGCGTCGAGTTGGGAATCTCCAACTCGTCCTGAATCTCGCCGACCACCATGCCTTCAGGATGCGCCGACAGCAACAGCTGCATAATCCGCAGCCGAGGCTCAGTCCCCATGGCGGAAAACATGTCGGCGTATTTAGCAACCCGCTCGCTCGATTTACTGGCCACAGAACTCCGAGTCATGGACATCTCCATATTTCGACAATACTAGAAATATGGTTTCATAACAAGCCTGTCATCCTGAGCAACGCGAAGGATCGATGCAACTCGCTGGCACTGAGGCGCTGCCGACAAAGTGCATAGATCCTTCGCGTTGCTCAGGATGACAGTGCGTGGCATTAAGCAGGCGTTTGAAATTCGCCCCTACGTCGCCGGCGGAAGCACTGCTGGGACGCCAGATCCCACCCGCCGGGCGCGAAATTGCCCACCGCCGAGGTCAGGCTGCTGACGCAGTAGCGCTGCGTGTTTTATGCTGAAAGAACATGATTCGCACTCTCCGCGCCTTCGATCCGCATTCCATCCGGCTGGTGATCTTCGATCTTGATGGGACGCTGATCGATTCGCGCCTTGACCTGGTGCACTCGGTCAACGCCGCGCTGCGCCACATCGGGCGGCCTGCGCTGCCCGACGATGTGATCGCCAGCTACGTGGGCGACGGCGCGCCCATCCTGATTCGGCGCGCACTCGGTGGCGAGGTGGTCGACGACACGCTGGTCCGCAAGGGGCTGGAATTTTTTCTGGCCTATTATCGCGAACACAAGCTCGATCACACCACGGTCTATCCCGGCATCGCCGACGCGTTGGCCGCGATCCAGGCGTCATCGAACGGCAGCCCCAACGCTACGCTGCGCAAGCTGGCCGTGCTGTCGAACAAGCCGGTGAATCCGTCGCGCGCGATTGTCGAGGCATTAGGTTTGGGAAAGTTTTTCGCGCAGGTCTACGGCGGAAACAGTTTCGCAACCAAGAAGCCCGACCCCGAGGGCGCGCGCAAGTTGGTTCAAGAGTGCGGAGTGCGTCCCGAGCAGGCCGTCATCGTCGGCGACTCCCACACCGACGTCGAGACCGGGCACAACGCCGGCCTGTGGACGGTCGCCGTCACCTACGGCTTCGCCCCGCATACTCTCGAACAGGCTTCGCCCGATGTGGTCGTCGACCATCCCCAGGAGTTGGCCACAGTATTTTCCGCGTAGATCGTCGTCGCTGTCTTTCGTCGCGGTTTCTCCCGCCAGTTCACCAGGACAGGCTCCAGATTCACAGAGCGGAAAAAGTGTAGCGGAAAAGTGTGCGGTGATATGGGGTGGTCGAAAATGGCGTTTTTGCTGCATCGGAAATGGTGCAACCACGACGCAACGCACTGATTTCCCTGCACTTCACAGGCCTCATGATTTGTGTAAAAGATTAACCGTATCTATATGATAACAATACACTTAAATATTCCCGTTAAACCGTTTTAACTCGCCGCTGGCGCTCCTCGAATCGCTACCCATGCGACGGGTCGGGCCGAGAGGTTTCTACCGCCAGGCTGGCTCCGCAATCGCCGCACGGGGCATCTGTGAAAGCCAGCGGCAGGCTCCTTCGACCCAATTTTTCGCGTTTCACTCTTCACTCTTCGCTCTTCGCCCCACGCCAATGGATTCTCTCTCCCTCGTCACGCTCCACTCTCCCCTAGCCGTAGCGAATGGTTGAGGCCCCTTCGTGTGACTTCGTGTCCTTCGTGGTGATTGGTTTGGCTCCCAGGGTCGAAATGAACCCCCGTATCCACGACAAGGCTTCGACCAGAGGCTCGCCTACGCTACACTGCTGCCAGCAAATCTGCTCCCAGCAAATGAAGACCAGACAAAACCAGACAAACGCCAACCACGCCTCCACGAACGACTTCAACAAGCAGGAACTGCGCAAGCTGCGCAGCCTGAAAAATCCTTACGGCATTCAGAAGTTTCTCGACGACATGCCGTATCACCTGGAAGACACGGCATGGTCTCCGCGAAAAGTGTTGGCCGAAAGGACTTCGCATTGCCTGGAGGGCGCGATCTTCGCTGCGGCAGCGCTGCGTGCGAATGGATATCCTCCACTGCTGCTGGATCTTGAGGCCGATCATGACACCGACCATGTGCTTGCCGTTTTCCGCGAGGAAGGCTGCTGGGGCGCCGTGGCCAAGTCCAACTACAGCGGATGCCGGTGGCGCGAGCCGGTCTACCGCACGCCGCGCGAACTGGCATTGAGTTACTTCAACGGTTACTTCAACCTGCGGCGAGAGCGCACGCTGCGCCGTTATTCCCTGCCCGTTAACCTCAAGCGCTTTGACCGCCAGAACTGGATGACCACCGACCAGCCGGTATGGTTTGTGGTGTATCACCTGTTCGACATCAAGCATTATTCCCTGCTCACCAAGAATCAGGAAAAACGGCTACACCGGCTGGATCAAAGGCTCTTTGACGCCGAATGTTTAGGAAAAGCTTATAAAGCAAGAGATTAATCCCCCATGTTCCTCCGGCTCGCGGGTTTCCGATCAAACTGAACCTTTTCGCGCTGAAGCTTTTCGCGGCGAATGCCGATGAACCTAGCGTCGCGGAGTCCGGCTCACTCTGCTGTCACTTGTCGCGATTGGGAGCAGGCGGAGAGCGTTGCCGGAGGCTGGGGGTTGGATTGGATCTTCGTGGTGAGCCTGAAAACGACCACAACCTGTCTGCAAATGGCCAGCCGAAATTTCTGGTGGAGAATCGTGTCCGCCCGCGGTTCAAGCTGGAAATCCCCATCCGGATTTATCCGCGCAACTCCAGTGTGGTCCGCGGGCACACTGTGGACCTCAGCGAGACCGGGATTGCGGCCATGCTGCGCGAGGAAGTTCCGCTGGGCGAGGTAGTTCGCCTCGAGTTCACGCTGCACCACGGACCGGTCGAGATTCACGCCCTGGTCCGGCAACGCAACGCCTTCCGCTACGGCTTTCAGTTCGTAGAGAGCAGTTCAGCCAACGACATCATTGGCCGGACGTGCCGCGAGTTCGAACTGGAAATCGCCCTGAGGGTTGCAAAAGCCCGCTAGGGCGCCGGTGACTCTCCTGAGCTTTCCATCGTGCTGTCTTCCCAATCTCTGCGAAATCTCGTCGTGTGCCGTCGAATTACTTTTTGTTAAATCCTTAGGGACCCTGGGTTCCTCTAAAGCACATAGGATATCTCTATGAAGATCTGGGGCCTCGCGCTCGCGCTGGTGGTGTCAACGTGGTTCGTGTGGTGTAACCCGGTTGCGGCTCAGGAAGAGCCTTCATCTCCACCGGCCGCGCAAAACGATGCTGCCCACGCGGCTGATGCCTCCAGCCCGGAAACCGTCAAGCATGACTCGCCGGCAAACGGCGCGCCCGGCGAGGCGTCCAGGCTCGACTTGACTCCTGACGCCAGTGGCAATCTTTCCCAGGAACAGATGCAGGCCTTGCTGCGCGTGGTCGCCGACAAGGACATGGAGAACGATAAACTGCAGCGCGACTACACCTACATCGAACATGACGTCGAGAATAAGCTGGATGGCCATGGCGAGACCAAGTCGACCGAACTCCGCACCTACGACGTTCTTGAGATCTACGGCGAGCAGGTACAGCGGCTGATCGAAAAAGACGGCAAGCCGCTTGACGCCCAGGACGCGGCCAAGGAAGACGAAAAGATCCAGAAGATCATCGACAAGCGCAAGAACGAATCCGACGACGAACGCAGGAAGCGGGAAGAGAAAGAAGAAAAAGAGCGCGAGGAAGACCGCGCGTTCGTGCGCGATGTGGCCGACGCCTACAACTTCACGCTGGTGGGTTCGGAGCCGGTCGGCGGGCGCGACGCATGGGTGATCGCGGCGGAACCGCGCGCAGGGTTCGTGCCCCATGCCAAGGACGGCAAATATCTGACCAAGTTCCATGGCCGGGTCTGGATCGATAAGAGCGATCTGCAGCTGGCCAAGCTCGATGTGGAGTGCATGGATGCGTTTTCGTGGGGATTATTTCTGGCACGATTCCACAAAGGCTCGCGCTTCATGATAGAGCAGACCAGGGTGAACGATGAAGTCTGGCTGCCGCGGCATGTGACCTTCAAGCTGGATGCGCGGGTAGCGTTGTTCAAGGGATACAACCTCGAGAACGAGCAGACCTTCAACGATTACAAGAAATTTCGCACTTCAACCAGGATTCTGGGAATGAGTGAAGTGAAGCAGCCGAAGCGGGAGCAGTAGGCAAGCCGTCGGTGAACCCGAGCGGCCTCCGCAAACATCTACTACGAATTACGCTTAGGAATTACACTGCAAACAGACAACAATCTCTCTGGGTGACGCGATGACTTCTCCGGTTGTTCCAGTTGCTGCTGCGGCTTCTAACATCGCCAACGTTTATCCGGCGGTCGATCACGCCCAGGCGTTTCCCCACCTTACTCCGGAACAGGTCGCGCGTGTGCGCAATGCGGGCAAAGTACGCGCGGTCGAAGTAGGCGAGATTCTGTTCGAGCCGGGGGACATCAACGTTGCGTTTTTTGTACTGCTCTCGGGAAGCATGGACATTGTGCAGCCCGACCTGAATGGCGAACGGCTGATCACGACGCACCAGGCCGGAGCGTTCACCGGCGAGATGACCATGATCTCAAACCGCGGTGCGCTGGCGCGCGGGCGGGTGACGGCGCCAGGCGAGTTTCTTGAACTTTCGTCCCACGATTTTCTGGCGCTGGTGGCGCGTGACGCGGAGTTGAACGAGATCTTCATGCGCGCGTTTATTCTGCGCCGCATTTTGCTGCTTTCCAGCGGATTCGGCAACGTGGTTCTGATGGGCTCGCGCCATTCGGCGCAAACCCTGCGCCTGCGCGAGTTTCTGAGCCGCAACGGGCATCCCCACACTTACGTCGATCTGGACGTGGACAAGGGCGCGCAGGAATTGCTGGACCGGTTCGCGGTGAAGGTGGAGGAAATTCCCGTGGTCATCGGCAATGGGCAGACGGTCATGCGAAATCCCACGACGCAGCAACTGGCGAAGTGCCTGGGATTGAATAGCGTGCTTGAGCCTTCGCAGGTGCGCGACGTGGTGATCGTGGGCGCCGGACCTGCCGGACTGGCCGCTGCAGTGTATGCGGCGTCGGAAGGGCTGGATGCTCTGGTGATTGAAACCGAATCTCCGGGCGGACAGGCGGGGTCGAGCTCGAGAATCGAGAATTATCTTGGTTTCCCCATGGGCGTTTCGGGACTGGAACTGACGGCGCGCGCCACCACGCAAGCGCAGAAGTTCGGGGCGAAGATGAGAGTAGCTTCCAGCGTAACCCGCCTGAAATGCGATCAGCGGCCTTATGAAGTGTTGCTCGACGATGGGCAGAGCATTCCCGCGCATACGATCGTGATCGCCAGCGGCGCGCATTACAACAAGCCGGGCATCGAAAACTTGAAGCGCTTCGAGGGGCTGGGAATTTATTACGGGGCAACGTTCATTGAAGCGCAGGTGTGCGGGAGTGAAGAAGTAATTGTGGTGGGCGGGGGAAATTCCGCGGGTCAAGCCGCGGTCTTTCTATCGCGGACGGCGAGCAAGGTTCACATGCTGGTGCGTTCGAATCAGCTGTCGGACACGATGTCGCGCTACCTGATCCAGCGGATCGAAGAGAATCCGGTGATCGACGTGCGCTACTGCACAGAGATTGTTGGGCTCGACGGCGAATCGCAGCTGGAGCGGGTAACGTGGCGCAATAAGAACACGGGAGAGACAGAAATGCATCCGATCCGGCATGTGTTCATCATGGCGGGCGCCTCGCCGCGGACGAAGTGGCTGAGCGGTTGCCTCGCACTCGACGACAAGGGATTCATTCTGACCGGCCGCGATCTGGATCCGATTGCGAAAGAAGCAGGCTGGACGCTGCCGCGGCGTCCGCAGATGCTTGAGACCAGTCTGCCCGGAGTTTTTGCCGTGGGCGACGTAAGGGCGAACAGCGTGAAGCGTGTGGCTTCGGCCGTGGGTGAGGGAGCGATTGCGGTGTCGCTGGTGCACCGGACGCTGGCGGAGTTATAGCGGAGTAACGGGAATATTCCGCTTTGCGGCAAGAAGTGGACTCGATAAGATGGCATCAGCCCTTGATTTTGAAAGGCCGATTTGAAAGGCCTATATGCCCCTTGATTGGTCGCAATGTCCGCATGTCGAGAGCGTCCCTGGCAAGGTAAGCGGTGCTTGGGTTTTTCGTGGCACGCGGATGCCCGTAGCTACGGTCTTCGAAAACCTCGAAGACGGTATGACTATCGACGAAGTGGTGGAGCAGTTCGCCGTTACTCCGGAACAAGTCAAGGCAGTGCTGGAATTTGCGGCGCGTAGCCTGGACTCCACGCCCATGGCCGGCGAAGCTCGGCCTTCCGATGCTCATTCTCTTTGACCATGGCACCCCGAGAGGGATAGCACGTTCGCTGACGGGGCACGAAGTCAGAGAGGCACAAGCTCTGGGGTGGGATCGGCTCACGAACGGCGAGCTGCTGGCCGCCGCCGAAGAATCCGGATTCGACGTCTTACTCACGACCGACAAGAACATCCGCTACCAACAAAATCTTACGGGACGGAAGATCGCGGTCACCGTCTTGGGTCAAGGCAGATGGCGGCTGATCCGGCTGGCGATCCCGCAGATCGTCGCTGCCGTGGACGCGGCAAAACCGGGGACCTATGCTGAGGTGGAAATTCTTGATTAGCCAGCCGCGCCTTACGTCTTTTGTCCTTACAGGTTCAAGTTGGGTGGGTCAAGGAGCGATTGCGCTGTCGCTGCTGCATCGAGCGCTGGGGGAGTCGTAAGTCCAGCCTATAAGTCCGCGGAGAAATCTTGGCCAAATCACGCAGAGAATTCCTGACAACTACATCGCTGGGATTGCTGGCGGCGACGGCGTTTTACGGCCAGTCGCAGGAACCCTCGACTTTGCCGCCGGGCGCGCCGCCTGCGTTTGGAACGGGCCCAGCGGTGGGGCCGGAAGTTTCGGTTTCGACATTTGCCGAGGCCGAGAAGCTGGTGCAGTTTCCGCTGAGGCCGGACGAACGCGCCATGGCCGCGGCGAGCTGGCGCAGAGCCCTGGCATCGGTGTACGAGCGGCGCACCGGGCCGCGCAAGTTGGCGCTCGAATCGACACTGGCTCCGGCGACGCGGTGGAATCCCATGATTCCAGGCGCGATGATTCCGGGCGCGAAAGCTCTAGCGCAGCGCGATCGGTTTGTGCGAAGCGTGGCGAGCACGGCATCCCCGCCTACGAAAGATGAAGACATTGCGTTTGCGCCGGTGACGCAGCTCTCAGGATGGATTGAGAAGCGGCAGGTCACGTCGGAGCGGCTGACGCGGATTTATCTCGACCGTCTGGAGAAATTCAATCCGAAGCTGCGATGCGCCATCACAATTCCGCGCGAGCACGCGCTCGGGCAGGCGAAGCAGGCAGATAAAGAAATTTCACAGGGCAAATATCGCGGCCCGCTGCATGGAATTCCTTTTGGCGTGAAGGATCTGCTGGATACCGCGAACATACCGACGACGTATGGCGCGGAACCTTATCGCAACCGTGTTCCCGCTGAAGATGCCGTCGTGGTGAAGCGCTTGTATGCCGCGGGCGCTGTGCTGGTGGCGAAGCTGAGCATGGGAGCGCTGGCGCTGAACGATATCTGGTTTGGCGGGCAGACGATGAATCCGTGGCTGCGGGAAGAAGGAGCGTCCGGATCGAGCGCGGGGCCGGGCGCGGCGACGGCCGCCGGGCTGGTGGGATTTTCCATCGGCAGTGAAACCGGCGGCAGCATTGTGAGCCCGTCGATGCGATGTGGAGTGACCGGGCTGCGTCCGACGTATGGGCGCGTGCCGCGCACGGGCGCGATGACTCTGTGCTGGTCGCTCGACAAACTGGGGCCGATGACGCGCAGTGTGGAAGACGCAATGCTGGTGCTGGCGGCGATTTCGGGCTGGGATGGGGGCGACACGGCGAGCGTGGAGAGTTATCTGGATTTCGACGCGACGGGGAGCGTCAAGGGACTGCGCGTGGGCTATTTTCCGGCGTGGATGAACGAGCGTCCGGCGACGGATGTGGATCGCGCGGCGCTTGAGACGGCGAAGAAAGTGGGAACGGTTCCGGTTGAGGTTTCGCTTCCCGACTGGCCTTACGATTCCTTGAATCTGATTTTATTTGCCGAGGGAGCGGCGGCATTTGAAGAATTAACTTTGAGCGGCGGCCTGCGGGAGTTGAAGACACAGGTGCCGGATGCCTGGCCAAATATTTTTCGGCAAGCGCGGTTTTTGTCGGCGGTGGATTTTGTGCAGGCCGACCGGCTGCGGCGGAAAGTTGCAGAAGAGATGGCGCGGGTGATGGCCGAAGTCGATCTGCTGCTGGTGCCTTCGCTGCGAGACGAAATGCTGGTGATCAGTAACAACACGGGGCATCCATCGCTGACGCTGCGGGCTGGATTCGTGGAAGTAACGAAGGCGCGCAGCGACTGGGCGCCGGACCCGGAGCATCCACTGCCCAGGTTCGATCCGCCGCGTCGTGTGCCGCACGGCGTAACGCTGATCGGGCGGTTGTTTGACGAAGGGACGCTCGGCGCGGCGGGCGTGGCGCTGGAACGGGCGTTTGGGGTGGTGGGAGAGAGACCCGCGGGATTCTAGGTTTTTAAACCTCTGACCACAAAGTACACGAAGTATCACGAAGGAATGCTCGGTTTCACTTCGTGCACCTTCGTAGCCTTCGTGGTTATGCTTTCCTTCGCGTTTATAATAGAAAGATTCTCTGGCGACAAAATTGGCTTCTGTGGAGCTGCCGGCTGAAATCCCGGCCGAGCGTTGCCCGGGCCGACAGCCGAGGGCGGCTGTCGCTACATGGGCATTGCCTGCGACGGCTGTCTGCACGACTTCGGTTCAAGCTAAGAGCTAATAGCTAAGAGCTTCTTTTATGGACTTCAAACTTGTTTCCAGTTACAAGCCGCAGGGGGATCAGGCTAGCGCGATCTCGGCGCTGACGCGCGGATTGTTTGACCGCGAGCAGCATCAGGTTTTGCTGGGCGTCACGGGGTCGGGCAAGACGTTCACCATGGCGAAGGTGATCGAGGCGCTGAACCGTCCGACGCTGGTGATGGCGCATAACAAGACGCTGGCGGCGCAACTTTATCACGAGTTCAAGAGTTTCTTCCCGCATAATGCGGTCGAATATTTTGTTTCGTACTACGACTACTATCAGCCGGAGGCGTACGTTCCCGCCGCGGATTTGTACATTGAAAAAGAAGCGACGATTAATGATGAACTCGACAAGCTGCGTTTGTCGGCGACGCGGTCGTTGTTTGAGCGGCGCGATGCGCTGATTGTGGCGTCGGTGAGTTGCATTTACGGCCTGGGATCGCCGGAAGCGTATTACGGAATGATGCTGTTTCTGGAGCGCGGGCAAAAGATCAAGCGCGAAGACATCACGCGCAAGCTGGTCGATATTTTGTACGAGCGCACGAATGGCGAGTTCCGGCGCGGAACGTTTCGCGTGCGTGGGGATGTGATCGAGGTCTTCCCTACTTATGACGACATGGCGTATCGCATCGAGATGTGGGGCGATGAGGTTTCTGGGTTGTCGCAAATCGATCCGCTGTTTGGCACAGTGAAGCAGAAGTATATGCGGCTGCCGATTTATCCCAAGACGCATTATGTGATGAAGGAAGAGACGCGGGCATCGGCGGTGGATTCGATCAAGAAGGAATTGGCGTGGTGGGAAGTGGAGTTGGAAAAGCAGGGGCGCGTGGTCGAAGCGCAGCGCATTCATCAGCGGACGATGTTTGATCTGGAAATGATCAAGGCGATGGGCTACTGCCACGGCATCGAAAATTATTCGCGGCATTTTACGGGCCGGTTGCCGGGCGAGCCTCCGCCAACGCTGCTGGATTATTTTCCGCGGGATTCGCTGATGTTCATTGACGAATCGCATCAGACGGTGCCGCAGTTGCGCGGGATGTATGCGGGCGATCGGTCGCGAAAAGAGGTGCTCGTTGAATATGGCTTTCGCATGCCGTCGGCGCTGGATAACCGTCCACTGACGTTTGAGGAGTTCGAGCACCGCACGAATCAGATTGTGTATGTGTCGGCGACGCCGGGGCCGTATGAGCTGACCAAGTCGGCGGGCGTGGTGGTGGAACAGATTATCCGGCCGACCGGGTTGATTGATCCGCCGGTGGAGGTGCGTCCAGTGAAGGGGCAGATTGACGATCTGCTCCACGAGATTCGGGCGCGCGTGGAAAAAGGCGAGCGCGTGCTGGTAACGACGTTGACCAAGCGCATGTCGGAAGACTTGGCGGAGTATTACGCCGAGGTCGGCGTGAAGTGCCGCTATATGCATTCGGAGATCGAGACGCTGGAGCGCGTCAAAATTCTGCGCGACCTGCGCAAGGGCGAGTTCGATGTGTTGATCGGGATTAACTTGCTGCGCGAAGGATTAGATCTGCCGGAGGTATCGCTGGTGGCGATTCTGGATGCGGATAAAGAAGGATTTCTGCGGTCGTCGGGGTCGTTGATTCAGACCATTGGGCGTTGCGCGCGGCATTTGAACGGGCGCGCGATTCTTTATGCCGACCGCCAGACCGATTCGATGAAGCGCGCGATGGATGAAACTTCGCGGCGGCGCGCCATTCAGACTGCGTACAACGAGGCGAATGGGATTACGCCGGAGTCGATTGTGCGGCCACTGGACATGACGTTGGCTGCGATTGTGGCTGCGGATTATGCCGATTTGACTGCGGGAGAATCGGAGGGCATGCCCGAGTTCAAGTCGCAGGAGGAAGTGGACACGTATATCGGCAAACTCGAAAGCGATATGCGCGAGGCGGCGAAGCGGTTCGAGTTCGAGAAGGCGGCGAAGTTGCGGGATACGATTAAGGAGTTAAGGACGAAGGAGTTTTTGTTCGCGTGAGGAGAACAAATGATCGCTCTCAACGATCTTCTTGTTTCTGAACGGATCGAGCCGAAAACAGTGCTTGTGCTCCGACACAGACCACAGGAGCCACAACTTAGGCGGACGCTAGGCGGACTCGCGGCAGAGCAGCCGGTCCTGTTTAACGCGTATCAGCAGACCCAAAGTGAAAGGGTCGAAAAACAGATGCAACGTGCAAAACATGTTGCAAGCTTCATAGGCCACGAACCAAGCAAGGCGCTTTTCGTAGGCCTCTATCAGGTGGGCACGAGCAAAATTCTCACGCGCGAACAATACTGGCAGGTTCCGGAAAATATCGAGCTCCGAGATAAATTCGGAATGAGGGGATTTGTTGAGGAAAAGGACGACCGTTCCTCGATCCTTTGGTTCGATCTCGGCTTGATGGACACATATGCATGTTGGAAAGGAAAACTAATCATCTCGTGGCCTCCCCCGGAAATCTCGTGGTCGCGCTGGGCAGCGGGGAATGAGATGCCAGTGGCAGCTATTCTTGAAGAGAGCGTGCTGGAAAAACCCATGCCCAGGTGGGACGAAATCTGTTTAGCTTGGGGAGAGCTTAGTCTGTTATCCGCGACATGGAAGTCTAAGCTGGCCGAATGGAGGGCCATTTACTACATTTTTGACATTTCGGACGGGAAAGGATATGTAGGCTCTGCATACGGCGATACCAATTTGAACCGACGATGGGAAACCTATGCGACTACTGGGCACGGAGGAAACCGTCTTCTCTGCGAAAGAGATCCTAAGAATTTTCGGTTTTCGATTTTACAGAGGGTATCCCCTGATATGGATACTGAAGATGTAATTTCGCTGGAAAACACCTGGAAAAAGCGCTTGCACACGCGCGATCCCCTCGGATTAAACGACAATTAGCCCAAAGCATTCAAGAATTGGGGTAGTCGATTGGTGAGAGTATCGCAATCCCTCGCCACGAATGCATCGCCAGCAAATCCGTATCTCCGGTAATGATCGCGTCTGCCCTGCCATTCAGCGCAACTTCCAGGAACTTGTCATCCTTCGGGTCGCGGCACTCACGCACTAACTGAATAATAGGAACGAATTCGGCGACGCTCCCTAGTTGACCGACAAAGGCTTCTCGTCGTTCCGGGCTGACGTATCCGTCAAGTTTCGCGCGACGCAGCACCCGGATCAATTCCTCGTAGGTGGGCTCGGAAAGAAGAAGGAGACCGTGCTCCAACACCAGATTCACGGCTTGCCGGGGGATGGACAGCGGAAAAATCACGGCACTGACAAAGACGTTAGTGTCGACGACGATGCGACTCATATACGGCGGAATCGCCGGCTAATCGTTCAAGATATCTGCGAGGATATCCTCGGTCATGCCGCGTGCGGCAGCCTCTTCACCGATGCGGTCCATGGTGCGCCGCAGTTCCGCTATGTTGAGCCGACGCGTTCGCTCGTATTCTTCGGGTGAGATGATCACGGCGACGTCGCGATTGTGGCTGCGGATCAGGACCGGTTCACGCTGTGCCGCATCGAGGACGGCAGCAAAGCGCTGTTTGGCATCAGTGGCTGAGACGGTCTTCATTTTTGTCCATTTTAGATGAAATAGACACTTTAGACAAGACAAGGCCTTGTAAGTTAGGAGTTTCCCCCTGGCGGAGCTATACGCCTGCGATCAGGGGCTGCCGGGCGCTGCCCGGCTGGACAGCCGGGGGCGGCTGTCCCTACATGATCCGCACTCGGAATGACACTGTTTTAGTGTTACACTATTCTCGTGTCGCCCAAACCTCAGCTTCGTAATGTGACCGTCACGCTGGAAGAGGACGTGGCCCAGTGGGCGCGCATTGAGGCGGCGCGGCGGGATACTAGTGTTTCGCGGTTGCTGGGTGAACTGCTCAAGGAGCGCATGGCCGCTCAGGACAGCTATGAGCGGGCCATGCGTCGGGCGCTGGGACGCAAGCCTTTTCTGCGGAGCAGCGGCCGGTACCTGACGCGCGAGGAAGCGCATGACCGCTCCCGTCTTCGTTGATTCCAACGTATTGCTTTACGCGATAGATGCCGCCGACCCGCGCAAGCAGCGGGTTGCCCAGGACTGGCGCGCCGAACTGTGGAAGAGCCGGCTGGGACGGGTCAGCTTTCAGGTACTGAACGAGTTTTATGTCAATGCGGTGCGGGTCAAGCCTGCCGCAAGCAACGAGGCTCGGGCGGAAGTTCGCGACCTGCTGGCGTGGAATCCTGTGGTCGTAGACGCGGCCGTGATTGAGCGCGGCTGGAAGCTGCAGGATCGGTATCAGCTTTCGTTCTGGGACTCGCTCATCGTCGCAGCGGCCAAAACCGCGTCGTGCGGATTTCTCCTTAGCGAAGATTTGCAGGATGGGCAGAAGTTGGACGGGGTGGAAATAGTGAATCCGTTTCTGCGCGGGGCTCGGTCGGCGCTGTGAATTGCGTTCGTCCTGCGAAGCTTCATGCATTCAGACAACGGGCTGCCGCGCTTGCCCAGCTGGACAGTCCCTTCGGCGCGCTTCCCCTGTTAAGGGCATGTGGAATGGACCACTCGCCTCGTTTCAGGCCCGGCTAACCTGAAGTGCCTCCCACCGACGCGTACATCCACGCCAGCGACAGCGCGATGACGACGACCGTCGTCCCCCAGGCAATCACGTTGAACAGGCGCGTGTTGGTGTATTCGCCCATCAATTCTTTTTTGTTGATCAACAGCAGCATGAAAATCAGGACAAAGGGAAGCACGACTCCGTTGAGCACCTGGGACCAGAGAACGATTTGAACCAACTTCGCCGCCGGAATGACCAATACCAGCGCACCGCCGGCGATGATCAGCAGGGTGTAGAGCCAATAAAAAAATGGCGCTTCGCCGAATTTCCGGCCTACGCCGGATTCGAATCCCAGGCCTTCGCAAACCGTGTAGGCGGTAGAGAGAGGAAGAATCGATGCGGCGAAGAGCGAGGCGTTGAACAGGCCGACGGCGAACAGGATGTAGGCGTAGTCCCCGGCGAGAGGCTTGAGCGCCTGCGCGGCGTCGGCGGCAAACTTGATATCGCGAAAGCCGTGAACATAAAGCGTGGCCGCGCAGGCGACGATAATGAACCACGCCACAACGTCGGTGAAGATGCATCCCGTGACCACGTCGAGGCGCGACGCCTTATAGCCGCGCTTGGTCACGCCCTTCTCGACGATCGAAGACTGCAGGTAGAACTGCATCCAGGGGGCGATGGTGGTGCCAACCACGCCGATCACCATGAACAGGTAAGCCTGGTCGCGAAACGCGCGCAGATCCGGCGGTGCGAAAGTGGCTTTGGTGGCATCTTTCCACAGCGGGTGGGCGAGCACGCCAGCAAGAATGTAGGTGATATAGAAAAAAGACGCCGCCAGAAACACTTTTTCGACGCTTTTGTATTGGCCATAGACCACGATCATCCAGACAATCACGGCGCAGATGGGCACGGTGGCAAAGCGGGGCAGGCCAAACAACTCGAGGCTGGTGGCGATGCCGATGAACTCGGTGACGACGTTGCCGAAGTTGATGACCAGGATGCCGATCATCATGAGGAAGGTAATGCGAAATCCGAATTCCTCGCGGATGAGGTCGCTGAGGCCCTTGCCGGTCACGGCGCCCATTCGGGCGCACATTTCCTGAATCACGATCAGGGCGATCGTGACCGGGATCATAGTCCACAGCAGGAGATGTCCGAATTGTGCCCCAGCCTGGGAATAGGTGAGGATGCCGCCGGCATCATTGTCGACGTTGGCGGTAATGAAGCCCGGGCCGACGACGGCGAAGAACAGCAGAATCCGGATTTTCCAGCTTCTCAGGAACTTCATGCGCACTTTTCGCCGACTTCGCAGCCATAGAGATGGAGCAGATTACAACAAACGACGCCACAGGATAAACGGACAGCAGGAATATGCAAAACGAAAACTGCCGCGGCAGGGAAATAAATTACGGTCTTCTGAAAGTTGGGGCCGAATCGGTTCTCAACCCTGCGTGATGCTATAGCTTCGCGCGCAACATGCTGATTACGTCGTCCGACGTAATGACGCCGGTGAGTTTATTGTGTTCGTCGACCACGGGCAAAGTGAGCAGATTATATTTGTCAAACAGCTCGGCAACTTCGTTTTCGGCGGCGCCCTCGTGGGCAAAAATCAGGGGCTCCTGAACCAACGAGAGCATGGGTGTCGAAGGGTCGACCAGCACAATTCTGGCCAGGGGCACGGCACCAGCCAGCGTGCCTTGTGAATCGACCAGATAAATCGTACTGACTGCTTCCACCCCGCCATCGAACTCGCGCATCGAATCGATGACGTTTTTCACGGTGGCGGAAACAGGCAAGGCCAGGAACTCCGTCGTCATGCGCCCAGCCGCGGTTTCTTCCTTGTGCTCGAGCAGTTCGACAACATCCTGCTGGGCTTCGGGCTCCATCTGAACCAGAATCTGCTCGGTGCGCTCTTCCGGCAGATCGCCGAGGAGGTCGGCGGCCGCGTCGGGATTCATTTCTTCGACAATGTCGGCGGCGCGTCCAGAGTCGAGCGACTCGACGATCGACTTCTGGACCTTGGGGTCGACTTCCTCGAGGGTTTCGGCGGCGGTTTCTTCGTTAAGCGTCTGGAAGACTGCCTTGCGCTCGTCAGGCGCAAGTTCTTCGACAATGTCGGCGATGTCGGCTGGGTGCAGCCTGGCGAGGCCATCGTAAGAGATCTTCAGTTTGACGCGGCGTGCCGGGTCGGTTTCGATGACATCGACAAAATTCCACGGAATCGATCGTGGCGGAATTTTTCCGATCAGCGCCTGCAGAGCCAACTTCGGCGCCACCCCGCGCAGCAGGCGGCGAACGGCCCCGCGTGCGCCGACATCGACGGAAAGAACCCGCAGAATGGTGCGCGGCGGGCTTGCGTCTTTTTGGGTGTCGATGTTCAGGTCGACATCGTTGACGCGCACGACTTTCCGGCCGTTGATATCGATCACCTGCTGATCGAGCAGGTCGCGTTCCAGCAGAAATAATCCTTCTGTCCCATTGGCGGCAGGCCAGTCTCCGGCTGCGGTTGCAGCCTTGACGCCTCCGTTGATGGCTGAGACGGCGGTGAACGGAAGCACGCGGTTGCCAGCTTTGGTCTTAATGATGAGGGATGCGACGCGGGAACGGTCCTCCTGCAGAGCGAGCGTCACTTCGCGCACACGTCCGCTGGCAGCGCCGGACTGGTCGTAGACAGTGGCGCCTAGCAGTTCGCTGAGTGCAACGGTGGTGAGCGGCGCCGGGGGCATCCGCTAGAGCATAACCAACTCGGCCGCGATTCGGAACGAATTTCTCGCGAAAACGTGAAACTTTGCAAGACTCTTGTCCGTAAACGATCAGTGAGGGATACGGCGGGCGCCAGCCCGTATAATTTAATCAGTGCGCCTTCTCTTCGATATCTTCGGCCAGACTCTACGGAGCCTTTGGGCGCACAAGCTGCGCTCGTTCCTGACCATGTTCGGAATTGCCTGGGGCGTGGGTTCCCTGCTCCTGCTGGTGGGGGTGGGTGAAGGATTTCGCTCCGGCAACCGCAAGGAGTTCGACACCATCGGCGAAAACGTGATGTTTATCTGGTCCGGGCGGGCTCCGATGATGGAGGGCAGCTTTACCGCCCTGCGCCAGTATTACCTGACGGTCCGCGACTACCAGGACATCGTCCGCGAGTGCCACAGCGTGCGCGCCGCCGCGCCCATGATCGGCCGCAACGATATTCGGGCGGTCAGCGACTTCTATCAGTCCAGCGGGCGGATCAACGGCGTTCCCGCTTCAATCAATCAGATTCGCTACCTGCCAATCAAGGAAGGCCGCTGGCTGAACCAAATGGACGATGCCCAGAAGCGGACGGTGATTGTACTGGGCGACGAGGCCCGGCGAACCTTGTTTCTTGGCCGTCCGGCAGTGGGCAGCACAATTCTGCTCAACGGCATCCGCTTTGAAGTGATCGGCACACTGAAGCGCATTGGGCACGGAGATGACACGAATCAGAACCTGCAGAGTTACATCCCGTTCAGCACTATGCACGAATTCTTTCCGCCGCTGAACGTGGGCGAGGCGACCGACGTGATTTCGCTCATCGACTACCAGCCCAAGTCGCGAGCCTTGCATGAGACGGCACAAAAGGAAGTTCACCAGGTCATCGCGCGCAATCACGGTTTCGACCCGAACAATCCCGATTCTTTCGACGAATGGGACACGATTCAGACGGTGGACCAGATCGGCAAGATCTTTGACGCCATGAACGACTTCTTAGGCAGCGTGGGGCTGGTCACGCTGGCGCTGGGGGCGATCGGGATCGTGAACATTATGCTGGTCGCAGTCGCGGACCGCACGCGCGAGATCGGATTGCGCAAAGCCTTAGGCGCGACCAATCGCAGCATCATGTTCCAGTTTTTTGTGGAAGGAGCGTTTCTTACGCTGCTCAGTGGAGGCATCGGCATTGCCGGTGCAGCGGCGATCATGGGCGCCCTGTCGGGAGTCGACATGGGGAATTTTGACCCGCCGAAGTTGGTTGCTTCTACCGCGGCTTTGGCCGTGATCTCTCTGGCCATTGCCGGAGTGCTGGCCGGGTTGTACCCGGCACGCCGAGCAGCAATGCTGGAGCCGGTGGAGGCTTTGCGCAAGGAGTAGGACGGAAGCATGGAAAAGCTTTCTGGCGAAGTGATCGAGGTCGACGCGGCGAGTGGCATTCCGGCTTCCATAGCCGTGGCTGACGTGCGTCCGGCCGCGCGCATGCCGGCGCCCGTGGTCACTTCCTTCCGTGATCTGTTGCAGCAGGCGGTCTCGGCGATGCGGCACGACCTTCGCCGCACGCTGTTGACCATGGCCGGCATGGCGTGGGGCATCGCTACGGTTGTCCTTCTGCTGGCTTATGGCAATGGCTTTGCCCGGGCCATCACGAACATTTTTGAGAGCTTCGGCGCGACCGCTGTCGGAATCTTCCCTGGCCGCACCTCCATGCAAGCGGGCGGAAACAAGGCCGGCGTGCTCATCCGCTTCACCAATGACGACATCGAACTGCTGCGCAATAACGTGCCGCTTTGCCGCAATGTGTCACGCATGGTGGAGAAGGATTCGACCGTGCAGAACGACAATCGCTCCTTCACCTTCCCTGCCATGGGCATTGATCCCAGCATTGAAGACATCTGGAACCTTGATGTGGCGCAGGGCCGCTTTCTTGACGACGCCGACAACCTGCAGCACGGTCTTTACGCCGTGCTCGGCTCGGAGGCGCGCGACCGGCTGTTCTCGGGCATGAATGCGATTGGCCAGGACATCCGCGTGGCCGGCGTCACATTTCAGGTGGTCGGGGTGCTGAAACCGCGCATGCAGGAAGCTGACGACGACGACAACCGCGTTGTCTACATCCCTTTCAACTCCATGGATGTGGTGAAGGACACTCACTATCTCGACGGTATGTGGCTCGACTCGGCCGGGCTCGATCATGAACGGATGACTAAGACGATCAAACAGACCCTGGCCGCGGCGCACAACTTCAAGCCCGACGATGCCCGCGCGATCTTCGTATTCGATGCACAAAAGCAGCTTTCGCAGTTCGGCATCATGACCGCGATGCTGAAGATTCTTCTCGGCGTCATCGGAACGGTGACGTTGAGTATCGGCGGAATTGGGCTGATGAACATCATGCTGGTATCGGTTACGCAGCGTACCCGCGAGATTGGCGTGGAGAAAGCTCTGGGGGCGCGCGCCCGCGACATCCTCTTCCAGTTTCTCGCCGAGGCCATGGTCATCACCGCGATTGGCGGGATGCTCGGCATCCTACTTTCTTATATCGTTTCGCTGTCGGTGGGGCGGCTGACGTTTTATAGCGCGATGGCCAAACACGCCGAGGCGGGAGATATTCGGCTGGTGGTTTCGCCGCCCATCCTGATCGTAGCCACTGTGATTCTGGCGATCGTTGGAATCGTCAGCGGAATGATTCCGGCCATGCGCGCGGCCAGTCTGGATCCGATTGAAGCCTTGCGCTACGAATAGACGGGCTCCCGTCTGGCGTTGTGCGTAACCGTTAAAAAAGGCCGGAGCGACGGCCGCTCCGGCTCAGAGTGCAGTGGTTCATCAGACGGCCGCGGTCAGTGCCTCGACCAAGTGCTCGCACAAAGTCGTCTCAATGTCATACAGCTTGTATGTGATCGGTGCGGTCAGGAAGAATTTCACGATCTCCTCAACTTTCGGAAACACTTCCTTCGCGTACTTCTCCGCATGACGCTTTTCTGTCCATAGCGTAATGGCGATCATCTTCTCGCCGGCGTTCTCCGGGAACAGCGGAAGCAGTTCCACGAAACCCGGCTGTTTTTTCAGGATTGGAACGATTTCGCGGCGAACCGTCTTGACCAGTTCACTTTTCTTCTCCGCGTATATAGGAACTTCTACGAGACGAGCAAACATAGCGGATTCTCCTTCCTTGCTGGGAAGGGGCTCGGAAGATGCCGTGGTTCGAGACCGGCCTTCGAGCCCAATCCCGACTCAGGTAGACTGAATACAGTCTCACTTAAGAGCGCCACAACCATAAGTCGCGAACTGCCGCGGCGCAGTGATCGCAGCTACAGATGAAAGTGACTTCGGGCACCAGCTCTGCTTCGAATGCGCTGATGGAATGCTGCAGCTAGAGCGATTTTGAGGATATTTCTCGGATCATGCCGGATGACATTCTCACTCTGCCGCCTCCTCCCGCGGACGCGCGCATCGCCTACGGCACCGACCCAAATCAGTTTATCGACCTGCGTCTGCCGGCCTCATCGCGGAGCCCGGCGGCGATTCCGCTCGTCCTCAACATTCACGGCGGCTACTGGCGCGCCCGCTACAATCTCGACCACGCTGGCCATCTTTGCGCTGCGCTGACAGCTGCCGGGCCGGCGACCGCTAATCTCGAGTACCGGCGCGTGGGCAACGACGGCGGCGGCTGGCCGGGCACGTTCGACGACATTCGCTCCGCTTACCGGTTTCTGCTGCAAAATGCCGCCAGGCACAACTTTGATGAGAAGCGAATTCTGGTGATGGGACACTCCGCCGGAGCACAACTGGCGCTGTGCCTCGCGGCGCACGAGCCGAGCATCACACGCATCATTTCCCTTGCCGGAGTGGTCGACTTGCAGCGAGCCTATCAACTTCATCTCAGCAATGACGCCGTCGTCGAATTTCTGCACGGCACTCCGCGCGAGGTGCCCGAGCACTATCGCGAGGCCGATCCGATGCAGTCCTCGATTCCGCAGGCGCGTCAGTGGATAATTCACGGCTCAGACGATGATGTGGTCCCGCCGGAGCTCAGCCGCGATTATGTCGCCGCCAAACAGAAGCACGTGGGCACAGAGGGCAAGAAGAACGATGTAAGGTTGCTCGCTATTTCCGGGGCCGGGCACTTCGATCTGATCGATCCTCGCACCGCTGCCTGGAAGCAAGTCGCGCAGAGTGTCGCAGAAATCCTGCACTCGCAGTAATCTCTCACGCAGCTCACGCTCTCAGTCCACGCCCAGCGTCGACATGGCCTCTTCGAGCAACGTGGCGTCGATGGTCAGTCGCCGGCCTGCAGTTTTCATGTCTTCGAGTTCGTCAAAGGCGCGAAACAGGCGCAGCTTGGCGGCGGCGTATTGTTCGGCATCGCTCAATCCACGCCCGTGGCTCTGGCTCCAGGCCGATCGCGAGCCGTCGAGGAGAAATACGCTCACCGCATAGGTGACCTTGCGGTCCGAAGTCACATCGAAGACAAACTCGGTTGCCGGAGCCTCGGCATCACCGGGTAACGCTGGGCGTTTGCCCACGAAGTAATACTGATAGACGTAGCCTTGCGCGCCAGCGTAGGTCTTCAAGCGGCGGACGGTCATGCAGCCATTATGGAACGGGCGAAGCAGATTCAGTCAATGATTCGTTGACTCCATTGCAACAGACGCCGAAGAGCTTGCCAACCGCGTGGGCGCAAGCGCTTGAAAATAAAGAAACCGCCGCGCCCGCACTTCGGTTCGGCATTGCGCCGGCGGCAAACTAAACAACCCGCGCGCTTGCGCCGATATTCTCCTCAGGAGAACACCGCATGGTCTCGCAGTGGTTCTGGATTCCGCTGGCAGCGCTGGCCGTTTTCGCCCTCTACCAGCAGTTGCGGATTTACCAGATTCACCGCAAATCGAAATCCAATGAGGAATTATTTCAGATCGTCACCGAGAACGCGGCCGACATGATCGCCTTGGTGGATGTGAAAGGACGCCGCCTGTACAACAGTCCGGCGTACCGGCGGATTCTGGGTTATTCCGCGTCCGAGTTGGGCGAAACATCGGCCTTCGAACAGATTCATCCCGAGGACCGCTTCCGGGTTCTGGAAGCAGCGCGCGAGGCGCGCGAAACCGGGATCGGGAAGCAAATGGAGTATCGCATCAAGCACAAAGACGGCAGCTGGCGGGTGCTGGAGTCGGTGGCCAGCACCATCCGCAACCCCAACGGCGAGGTTGCCAAACTGGTGATTGTGAATCGCGACATCACCGAGCGCAAACGCGCTGAACAAAAACTCGAGCACAATTTATTTCACGATCCGCTCACCGGCCTGCCCAACCGGCGATTGTTCCTCGACCGTCTGCGGCACGCATTCGCGCGGGCGCGCCGCGATCCCGGCCGCCAATATGCCCTGCTGCTGGCCAACGTGGACCATTTCAAAATCTTCAACGAAACCCTGGGCACGGCTGGCGGAGACGAAGTGCTGCAGGAAATCGCTCGCCGCCTGGCCGCCTGCCTGCGCCAGAGTGACACCATCACGCGCAGTGAGGAGAACGGCGCTGGAACGCGGGCCGAGCCCATGCTGTCGAGGCTGGGAGGAGATGAGTTCACCGTCCTGCTGGAGACGGTGCACGACGCCAGCGACGCCATGCGGGTGGCGAAGCGCCTGCAGGCGGCCGTCGCCGAGCCTTTCTTTGTGAATTCGCGGGAACTGCGTCCCTCGCTGAGCATTGGGATTGCGGTCAGCACATCCGCGCATGAGCAGCCGGAAAACGTATTGAAAGATGCCGACGTCGCCATGCGGCGGGCGAAGGCACTGGGCGAGTCGCGCTGCGAAGTGTTTGACGAAGCCATGCACACGCTCGCGGAAGGCAGGCTGCGGCTGGAAGCCGACTTGCGCGCCGCTCTCTCCGGGCGCCAATTTCGCGTCTATTATCAGCCCGTGCTGCGACTCGACACGCGCGCGGTCGTGGGATTTGAAGCCCTGCTGCGCTGGGAGCATCCCGTGCAGGGACTGATTTCTCCCTATCGTTTTATCGAAGCCGCCGAAGACAGCGGCATTCTGGTTTCCATTGGGCATTGGCTTATGCTGCAGGCCTGCAAGCAGTTGCGCGAATGGGAGGTCAGTCACCTTACCGCCCAGGCGCTGAACATTACCATAAATATTTCCCCGCGGCAGTTTGCCGACGCACGGCTGGTGAACGATATTCAGGATGCGTTGCGGGAAACCGGAGTCGATCCTTCGCGGCTGCAACTGGAGATGACCGAGAATGTCGCGGCAGCCGATCCGAAACTCACCGTCACCCTGTTGGCGCACCTCAAACATTTAGGGATTGGCGTGGTTCTCGACGATTTTGGAATCGGATCTTCGTCGCTGCGCGGATTGTGGCAGTTTCCCGTCGATGGCCTCAAAATCGACCGCTCTCTGGTGAAAGACATGCAAGCGGACCGATCCGCCAGCGACATCGTCGAGACCATTATCATGCTGGCCCAGAAGATGAACCTGAAAGTGATTGCCGAGGGCATCGAGACGGCACGGCAGGCCCAGCGACTGCACGAACTCGGATGCCAATACGGCCAGGGATACTATTTCTCCCAGCCGCTCGAAGGGAAAGCGGCGCAACAATTCCTGCGGCAACAACCTGCTCCGGTGAGGGTGTAATGGCGAGGTTTCGCCGTTGCTTTAGCCATCGATTTTCGCGTCACGCAGTTGCTTTACCGCAGTTTCCGAACTCACCGGCGAATAGTACACCTCTTTGAAAGTGTAGGAGCGGGCCTTCGAACTAATGACGGGAAGAATCTCGATGTGCCAGTGGTAGTCGTCGTCAATCGTCTTCCAGTAGCCGAGATTTTTCGAAGGATGCAGGCTGTTGGGCGAAGTATGCAGCACCAGATGAAAGTCCTCTGTGATGGAGCGGACGCGCTGCAGGGTGCGGCGAAGAAGTGCGGCGAGGTTCACGCGCAATCCCGGTTTATTCAGGCCGGTGCGCTCGAACGAGGCGTCGTGATTGCGCGGCATGATCCAGGTTTCGTAGGGGACGCGCGGCGCGTATGGACAAATGGCCAGATAGTCGCCGCGAGCCTCAACCACGCGCTGCGCCTGGCGCTCCTCCTGCTGAATAATGTCGCAAAACACGCAGCGCTCCTTGCTCACAAAATATTCGCGTCCGGCGCGAAGTTCGTAAAGCACGCGGCGCGGCACGAACATCATTGCCGTGATTTGCGATGTAGGATGTCCGAATTCCTGCCCGGCATTTTTTCCGTAATCTTTGAACAGGCTCACATACTTCACCCGCGGATCGCGCTTCAGATCGAGGATGCGCTCGGCCGCCAGGCGCAGGAAGTGGGCAATCTCTTCATCGCTGGCACTCCACAGGTGACGGTCGTGGCGCGGGTTCTCGACCAGAACTTCATGCGCGCCCACCGAGTGCATGCGGTCGTAAATGCCGTCGCCGCGCCGTCCCGGCTCCCCCTCAATGTGATAAAGCGGCGTGGGATGCACCACGGCACGCGCCGACCACGGCGCGCCTGGATGGTTCGGGCTCACCGCGATCACCTGCAGGGGGTGCGCGGCGTCTCCGCAAAAGCGGCAGGCCGACTCGGGCCGGGGCACGGAATCGCTGGGATCATCTCCGGTGATGACCCAGGAGCGGGTGATGGGATCTTTGCGGAGTTCCACAGCAAAGGAGAACACCAGCGGAGAGGTGGAGTCAACCGCGATTTCCTGCGTCAATTCTTCACCAGGTTATCCGAAATGCCGCACAAGGCAGGCGAGCGGCTTTGTTATAATCCGCCGAAGACCGCGCCCATCCGACAATAAAGATGACCGAGCCGTCCACTCCGCTGATGCGGCAATATGCCGCGGTCAAAAAAGAACACCCTACCGCGCTTTTGTTCTTCCGACTGGGAGACTTCTACGAACTTTTTTTCGACGATGCCATCGTCGCTTCGAAGGAACTGCAGATCACGCTGACTTCGCGGAATAAAGAGAAAGGAATCGCAGTCCCGATGTGCGGCGTGCCCTATCACGCGGCCGAGGGCTACATCGGGAAGCTGATCCGCAAGGGATTCAAGGTTGCGATCTGCGAGCAGATGGAGGATGCGCGCCTGGCCAAAAAATTAGTGCGCCGGGAAGTGACGCGCGTAGTGACGCCGGGAACTGCGGCGGATTCTTCGCTGGGGTCGGAGGAAAACAATTTTCTGGCGTCGCTGGCCAAAGTCGGAGACCGGGTAGGATTCGCCGCGCTGGATTTATCGACCGGCGAGTTTCGCGCCACGGAATTTTCCGGCGAAGGAGTGCTGCGGCGGGTGCAGGAGGAACTTGAACAGTTTCGGCCTAAGGAATTGCTCTATGGGTCGGCCGCGCCGTTGTTCGAGCAACGCGCGCCGCACCGGGAAGAATTGCCGAACCTGGCCCGCGCGGAAAGTCCCCTGGCACCTGGCAGGCCAAGCCCGCCCGCGCGCGAGTCGTCTCCACGGCCTTTCGCCGCCGGAACAGGCTGGGCTGAAACTCCGCTGGATGACTGGATTTTCTCTCCCGACCACGCTCTTCCTCTGCTGGAAAATCATTTTGGGGTTTTGTCACTGGAGGGATTTGGACTATCAGGACGAACCGCCGCCGCTTCGGCGGCGGGCGCGATCCTCTACTACGTGCGTTCCACGCAACGTGGTTCCCTCGATCATGTGGACCGCATCGGCTGGTACGAGCGGCAGGATTGCCTGGTCTTGGATGCGGTCACAGTGCGAAACCTGGAGTTGATCGAGCCCCTGTTCGCCGGCACCGACGCGGGTGTGACTTTATTTCGTTCGATCGACGCCGCAGTCACGCCCATGGGCAAGCGCCTTTTGCGGGCATGGTTGCTGCGCCCGTCGCTGGATTTGGCGGAGATCAACGCCCGACTCGACGCCGTTGAAGCGGGAGTCAAAGACATTGTGGCCCGCGAAGAGTTGCGGCGCGCGCTCGACGGCGTACTCGATCTCGAGCGACTGCTCAGCCGGGTGACGCTCGAAACTGCCAACCCACGCGACGTGCTCGCCCTCGCGGCATCGCTCGGAAAGATTCCGGCGATGAAAGTATCTCTGGGCCGGCTTGCTGCGGAGCGTTTGCGGGGCCTGCATTCGTCGCTCGATGAATTGGCCGACCTGCGCGAACGGATCGAGAAGACCATTGTGCCCGAGCCTCCGCTGAGTTTCGCCGATGGCGGCGTAATCGCGCCCGGCGTGGATCGCGACCTCGACGAACTGCGCGAGCTCTCGCGCAACAGCAAGCAGGTGCTGGCCCAGATCGAGCAGCGCGAACGGGGTCGCACCGGCATTTCCTCGCTCAAGGTCAAATTCAACTCCATCTTCGGTTATTACATCGAAGTCTCGAGGCCGAACCTGCATCTGGTTCCGCAGGACTACGAACGCAAGCAGACCCTGGTTGGGGCGGAACGGTTCACCACGCCCGAACTCAAAGAATATGAAGCCAAGATTCTCGACGCCCAGGAAAAGATTGTCGAGATCGAGCGGCGGCTTTTCACCGAGGTGCGCACCGCGATTGCAGCCGAGGCGAAGCGGATCCGGCGAAGCGCCCTGGCGATGGCGGAAGTGGATGTGCTGGCGTCGCTGGCGCACATCGCGGCGCTGCGGAATTATTGCCGTCCAGCGTTTGTGGCCGCGTCAGATGTCGGCGAACTGGAAGTGATCGAGGGCCGGCATCCCGTGATTGAGCAGCAGGAGATGTCCGGCGGCAGCGAGCGCTTTGTGCCCAACAACCTCTATCTCAATAGCACAACGCACAACATTCTCCTGCTGACCGGACCGAACATGGGCGGCAAGTCGACATATCTTCGGCAGACGGCGCTGATCGTCATCCTGGCGCAGATGGGATCGTTCGTTCCCGCCCGCTCGGCGCGGCTGAGTGTCGTCGACCGCGTCTTCACTCGCATCGGCGCGAGCGACAATCTGGCCCGTGGACGGTCGACTTTCATGGTCGAAATGACGGAGACTGCGGCGATTCTGCACACGGCGACGGCCCGCTCGCTGATCCTGCTCGACGAAGTTGGCCGCGGGACTTCCACCTACGATGGGCTGGCGATTGCGTGGGCGGCGGTGGAATATCTGCATTCGCGAGTGCGGGCGAAAACATTATTCGCCACCCACTATTTCGAGTTGACGGAGCTTGGCGAACAGCTTTCGGGAGTGAAAAACTATCACGTCTCCGTGAAAGAGACCGGTAGCGGCATTGTGTTTTTACGCAAGGTCGAGCCTGGGGCCGCCGACCGCAGTTACGGGATTGAAGTCGCCAAGCTGGCGGGATTGCCGAACGAAGTGGTCACGCGGGCCCGCGAAGTTCTGGCCGAACACGAGTTTGCCGAGCAACAGGCCACGGCGCACCTTTCGCCGGGAGCGACGCCTCCGGCCGCACAGTTGACGATTTTTACGCCGCTCTCGCAACCGGTCTTAGACAAGCTGCGCGCAGTGGATTTGAACCGGCTCACGCCCTTGGAGGCGCTGAATCTGCTGGCGGAGTTGAAGAAAGAAATCTAACCATTGAGCGCAGGGGGGCTTCTGTCGCAGGCGGCTGGGCAGCTCTTAATCATCGGATTCGAGGCAACGGAGATGACATCGCGTCTGCGCTCGCTGCTGACGCGCGTGCAACCCGCGGGCGTAATTTTGTTTGCCCGCAACATTAAGACCGCCCCGCAGACCTGGCAACTTCTGCGCGAATGCAAAAAGTGCGTGGCGGCGCCGCTGTTCACCTGCGTTGACGTCGAAGGCGGCACTGTTGACCGCTTTCGCGATGTGCTCGGGCCCACGCCTTCAGCGGCGGAAGTATTTGCCACCGGCGATCGCAAGCTGTTTCGCAGACACGGACATATCATCGGCACGCACTGCCGCTCTCTCGGATTCAATCTCGACTTCGCGCCCGTGCTCGACCTGGCATTCGAATCTTCCCGTGCCGTGATGGGCTCGCGTGCGGTCTCGGCGAATCCCCGCGAGGCCATAGCTTACGCGCGCAACTTTCTCGCCGGACTTGGCGCTTCCGCCGTGCTGGGATGTGGGAAACATTTCCCCGGCCTGGGAGAAGGCAAGCTCGACAGTCACCATGAATTGCCGGTGATTGAAAAATCTCTGCGCAAACTCTGGGCGGAAGACTTGCTTCCCTACCGCGCATTGCGCCGGATTCTGCCGCTGGTGATGATTTCTCATGCGACCTATCCGCAGGTCACTCACGATCGGACTCCGGCATCGCTTTCCAGGGTTTGGATCGGCGATATTCTTCGCACGCGCATCGGGTATCGGAATCTCATCGTGTCCGACGACCTGGAGATGGGAGGAGTTCTGTCGGCTGCGCCGGTCGAGGAGGCCGCGGTGCAGTTCATCCGCGCTGGCGGCGATCTGTGTTTAGTTTGCCATCGCGAAGACTACATTCTGCAGACGTACGAAGAAGTGGTAAAGAGCGCCGAGCGCGATGAGCAATTTGCGCGTCGCGTGGCGCAGTCGTCGCGGCGCGTGCTCGCGTTCAAGAAGAAACGGGCAAAGCACTTGCGTTTGCCGGCAAGAGCTCCTTCGCAGACGGCTATCGACAAGCTGGGACGCAGTCTATGGGAGTTCAGCGAGCAGGTCCGACTGGAAAGTCTGAAATACGAAAACGACAGACGGCGGCCGCGAGCATGACGCGTCGGACCATGATTGTTGTCGGCGTGATGAGCGGGACCTCCGCGGATGGAATTGACGTGGCGCTGGTGCGCATTGAGGAGCCGGCCAGTTCTGCAGCTCGACGGAACTCCGGCACGGCGTTGAGTTTACGCAGGCGTATCGCCCGCGGCCAGACGATCGAACTGTTGGGACACGCGGAATATTCTTATTCCCCAAAGGTTCGCCGCGCAGTGCTCGCCGCGATGAATGCCGAGCGCGCCCAGGTCGCGGATTTGGCGCGGCTTAATTTTCTGCTTGGCGAGTTATATGCCGAAGCAGTTCTGCAGGCGCAGCGCCGGTTTCGCGTCAAGCCTGATTTGGTCGGATGCCACGGGCAGACGCTGTACCACCAGAGCCAGCCTCAACTCTTTCTCGGCCAAAAAACCGCGACCACCTGGCAGACGGGCGAAGGTGCAGTAATCGCGGCACGGGTCGGCGTTCCCGTGGTTTCGGATTTTCGTCCGGCGGATATGGCCGCTGGGGGCAAGGGCGCTCCGCTGGTTCCCTATCTCGACTACTTGCTGTTCTGCGACGCGAAGGTTGGGCGGATTGTGCAGAACATCGGAGGCATCGCCAATCTCACCGCGATTCCGCCGAACGCCGACGCGGACAGCGTGATCGCATTCGATACCGGCCCAGGCAACATGGTGATCGACGCTGTCGCTGAGGCGTTATTCAACCGGCGGTTCGACCATGAAGGCAAGATCGCAGCTTCCGGGAATATTCTTGAACCTGTGCTGGAGAAATCTCTGCGCCGTACCTTTTTCCGCGAGGCGCCGCCGAAGACCGCGGGGCGGGAAGAATTCGGGCGCGAATTCGTTCGCCGGTTCCTCCGCTCCTGCGGGCGCGCGCGTAAGCAGGATGTCGTCGCCACTGCTACCGCTTTGACCGCACACTCGATCGCCGATGCGGTGCGGCGATTCGTGATCCCGAAAGCACGCGCCAGAACTCCGTTTTATGAAATGATTGTCTCGGGCGGCGGAGCGCGGAACGTTACGCTGATCGCGATGCTGGCCGATCGCCTCGCGCCGATGGGAATTCAGCTGCGATTCTCCGATGAATTCGGTTTACCTGCTCAGGCCAAAGAAGCAGTCGCGTTCGCCGTGCTCGCGTACGAGACCTGGAACCGGCGCCCCTCGAACCTGCCTTCAGCCACGCGAGCGAAACGGCCCGCCGTGCTGGGGAAGATTTCGTATGCGTGAGAATGCGGCCGTCGGACCACTGGCCACTGACCATCGTCGTCTGCGGCTCGACATCCGGCGTCTTTCTGGCTTTCGCCTGGCGGCCATCAAACTTTCCGGCGCAGTGTGTGTTGCAATCCTCTTCCCTCTTCTTTCCTGCTCCTCCCGCCCCGATCCCAACACGCTGGTCATGGTCATTGAATCGAGTCCGACGAATCTCGATCCACGCGTGGGGCTGGACGCCCAGTCGGAGCGAATTGACGACCTTATCTTCGACGATCTCCTGACGCGCGGCGACGATTTGAATGTCGCTCCCGGTCTCGCCGAGCACTGGGAAATGCCCGATCCGCTCACCTACGTTTTTCATCTGCATCGCGGAGTGAAATTTCACGACGGCCGGCCGCTCACTTCGCGCGACGTGAAGTGGACATTCGATTCCCTGCTGCAAGGCAAGATTCTCAGCACCAAGAGGGCGGTTTACCAATTCGTGGACCACATCGACGCTCCCGACGATTTCACGGTCGTTTTTCACATGAAGCAGCCGGACGCGAGTCTTCTGTGGAATGTGGCGGACGGCGCCATCGGCATCGTTCCCTTCGGCAGCGGCAATGAGATGACTCAGCATCCCATCGGATCAGGGCCGTTCAAGTTCGTCAGTGCGGAAACAGACCGTGATGTAATCATCGAACGCAACGACGAATATTGGGGTAAAAAAGCGAAGCTGGCGCGGGTGCGCTTTGCCATCGTGCCCGACGAAACCACCGAGGCTCTAGAACTGCGCAAGGGCAGTGGCGATGTGGCCATCAATTCGCTCACGCCCGATACCGTGCTCACTCTGGCCCGTGACCCTAACCTCCTGGTGGAGCGTGCGCGGGGAACGCGCCTTGCCTATCTGGCCTTTAATTTGCGTGATCCCATTCTCAAGGATGTTCGCGTCCGGCAGGCCATCGCCTACGCTCTGGATCGCCGGCCGATGATCGAATACCTTTGGCGCGGCGAGGCGGAAGCCGCGCGCAGCGTGCTGCCGACGCAGAGCTGGGCGTACAACGGCAATGTGCCGGCTTACGAACACGATCCGGAGAAGGCAAACCGCCTGCTCGATGCAGCCGGATACACCGCGGCGAACGGCGTGCGCTTTCACATCACCATGAAGACCTCCACCGACCCGAATACGCGCCTGATGGTGGCCGTCATGCAACAGCAATTGCGCAAGGTCGGAATCGCTCTCGATATTCGAACGTTCGAGTTCGCAACATTTTTTGCTGACGTGATCCGCGGCGCCTTCCAGTTATACGGATTGCGCTGGATCGGTGGCAACGAAGATCCCAGCATTTTCGAGTATGCCTTCGATTCGGCAAAATTCCCGCCCAACGGCGCCAATCGCAGCTCTTACTCCAACCCGAAGCTCGACGCGCTCATCGACAAGGCGCGGCGCGAGACTGATCCTAGTGTGCGCAAACCTTTATATGCCGAGGTGCAGCTCATCCTGGCCGAGGATCTGCCTTACATCAATCTCTGGTATCTCGATAACGTCATGGTGCACACCCGCCGCGTGAAGAACATTCAGTTGAATGCCGCTGGCAACTTCGATTTTCTGCGCACCGCCGAACTGGCTCCATAGCTCCCAGCCATCGAAGCTTCACCGCACCGGGGCCGAGCCGTTCTGCGTGTTACCATCGAACTTCGACCTCATCATGCGAATTCTTTTTATCGGCGACATCTTCGGGCGCCCGGGACGCAACATCGTCAAAGATCGTCTCCCCGGCATCGTGCGCGATCAGGCCATCGACATCATCATCGCCAATGGCGAGAACTCGGCGGCGGGCTTCGGCATCACTCCGGCGCTGGCCGAGGAATTGTTCGATCTCAACGTTGACGTTATCACCACCGGCAACCACGTCTGGGACAAGCGCGACATCGTCGACTATTTTCAAATGATCGAGGGCAACGGGCACGGTCCCGCGCGGCGCGTGCTGCGTCCCGCGAATTATCCCGCGGACATGCCGGGATGGGGCCTGTATCAGGGGTTCAAGGGCAAAGTTCCCTACGCTGTCATCAATCTGCAGGGGCGCGTGTTCATGGCCTCGAATGACGATCCCTTCCGCACTGCCGACCAGCTCTTAAAAACAATCGAAGCCAAGGTTATTCTGGTCGACATTCATGCCGAAGCCACTTCGGAGAAAATTTCTCTGGGCTGGTATCTCGACGGACGAGTAACCGCGGTAATTGGAACTCACACGCACGTGCCCACGGCGGATGAGCGGGTGTTGCCGAACGGCACCGCCTATATCACGGATGTGGGCATGACCGGACCCTACGACGGCGTGATCGGCGTAAAGAAAGAACTGGTTGTGGGCAAGTTTCTCAGCGGGATGCCGGTTCGCTTCGAGCCCGCCACGGGCGATGTAAGGCTCTGCGCGGTAGTGATCGATTGCGATGAGCGCACTGGCAAAGCACGCGAGATCGAGCGGCTCATGCTTTCATAATGGCGCCGGATGGCGCCGGCGAGAATTCTGATCTGCAAGACTCGCGGTTCCGCTCGTTCTCATAAACGGACGCCGATCGCCACGTTGAATCCAAAGGTACGAGGGCCTATTGGCGCACACCAGGGCGAGAAATCCACGGTAGAATCAGGAACGGTAGAATCAGGACACGATGCGGCCAGCAGCATTCATCTTCACCGCCGGCCTTCTGGCGGTTGCCTTGCCAGTGTTCGCTCTCGCGGGCACGGACGAGCCCGCGCCTGCGCAGCCGCCCGCCACCTGCGGAAACGGAATTCCCGGCGGGACCAGTTGCGTCGTTACCAAAGAGGATCTCAAGGAAGCGCGGGAGGCTTTCGTCCGCGGCATGAAGTTGAGCGAGCACAACCGCGTGGAAGAGGCGTTCAAGGAGTTCGACGAAGCCTCGCGAATGGTTCCGCGAAACCTGCAGTTTCTGACCGCGCGTGAAGTGGTGAAGGCGGAACTGGTCTTTCAGCATGTGCAGCGCGGGAATGCACTTCTGCTGCAGAACTCTCGCCCCCAGGCGGCCGCTGAATTTCGCGCCGCGCTCGATCTCGATCCCGAAAATCAATTTGTCCAGGAGCGGTTCAACGACGCGCTGCAGGCCCCGGAAACGCCTCGTCGCGCGCCCTCGGTGAACCGGACCTTTGCCAGCGAAATTCAGCTTGTGCCGAAAAACGACCTCGCTACCTTTCACTTCCGTGGCGATGTTCGCGGGCTTTTCACCGAACTGGGCGCCGCTTATGGCATCAGCGCGGAATTCGACGACTCGGTGCAGAACAAGCAAGTGCGATTCAATGTCGAGAATGTCGACTTTTTCACCGCGCTGAAGCTGGCCTGCGAGGTCAGCAAGACCATGTGGACGCCGCTGAGCGCCGGCCAACTCTATGTCGCCGCCGACAATGTCGCGAACCATCGCGAGTTCGATCGCATGTCGCTGCAGACGTTTATTCTGCCTCCGCACTCGACGCCGCAGGAGGCGAACGACTTCATCACCACCCTGCGTAACATGTTCGACCTGCACTTCATCACTTCCGGGCAAACTGCCGGCACCGTCGAAATCCGCGCGCCCGCCGGGACTCTGAGAGCCTGCGCCGAACTGCTGGCGCAACTAAGCAACCAGCGGCCACAGGTGGTGCTCGATGTTCGCGTGCTCCAGATCAGCCATGAACTCACGCGCACTATCGGGATGCACATTCCGGACACGTTCACTCTCTACAACATTCCCGCCGCCGCGATTGCCGGACTAGCCGGGCTGGGCGGCCAAAACATTCAACAACTCATCAATCAGCTGATATCTTCCGGTGGCATCAATCAGGCCGGCAGTTCGGCTCTGTCCGGTCTGCTGGCGCAGTTGGGGGGGCAATCGAACAACATCTTCAGCACTCCCCTGACCACATTCGGCGGCGGCATGACATTCATGGGCCTCAGTCTTGACCAGATCACAACCACACTAGCCCTCAACGAATCCTGGGTGCGCAGCTTGTCGGATATGACCATGCGCGCCAACCAGGGCAGCGACGCCACGTTTCATGTGGGCGAACGCTATCCGATCATGAATGCCAGTTACGCCCCCATTTACAACTCTCCGCAAATCTCTCAAGTGCTGGGAAATCAATCCTACGTTCCACCTTTTCCTTCGGTCAGCTACGAAGATCTCGGGCTGAATATGAAAGCAAAGCCCACCGTG
>Ga0335074_10000176_pt1 | contig 100817 bp, 81 predicted proteins | sample Lox_Sample_23_FD_206715 | JGI IMG/M metagenome (GOLD analysis project Ga0335074, IMG submission 206715) | Soil microbial communities from Loxahatchee National Wildlife Refuge, Florida, United States - Lox_Sample_2.3 | ecosystem: Environmental > Terrestrial > Soil > Wetlands | place: USA... | reverse complement strand
CCTGGGTGGGCGAGACGAGCCCCTGCGGATAGAGCACGACGACCTCGATCCCGGGACGCTCGTGGAAGGCGGCGGCGACCGCGCCGCCGGTATCCCCCGAGGTCGCCACGAGGATCGTGAGCGTACGGTCGGGGGCCTGCTCCCGCAGCCGCGCGAAGCTCGCCGCGAGGAAGCGAGCGCCGAAATCCTTGAAGGCCGCGGTGGGACCGTGAAACAGTTCGAGCACGCTCGGGAGCGTCTCCGGCGGGTACCGCGCCGCGGCTGCGCGAGCCTCGAGAGGCGTGAGAGGCGCATCGAAGGTGAACGCTTCGGCTGCGATCTCCCCGAGAGCCGGTGCCAGGCGGCTGCCGGCCGCGAAGGGCGCGACGATCGTTGACGCGAGCCAGATAAGAGCGGGCGAGGACGTGCGCGCGGGCACGAGGCCCACGCCTGCCGCGAGCTGCCCCGGCGAGAAGGTCGGCCACTCGCGCGGCACGTAGAGCCCACCGTCGGGCGCGAGACCCTGCTTGAGCGCCTCGACGAATCCGGCCACGAGGGACGGACTCCGCGTACTCGTGAACTGCATTATTCGGCCGCCACCACACGCGCCCCAGGGGAGTCGATCCGGACGGTCCAGTCATCGATGCGCACATCGTGACGCGCGAACTCGAGCCGCATCGCCGCCCGCACCGCCTCCGCACGTGCCTCGAGCGCCCAGGCGAACATCGCGGGGCCCGCGCCCGAGATCGAGCACCCGAGCGCCCCGGCGCTCATGGCCGCTTGCCTCACCGCGGAGAACCCCGGGATGAGCGCCTGGCGCTGCGGCTCGATCACCACATCCTCGAAGGAGGCGCGGATCATGTCGAGATCGTTCGTGTAGCAGCCCGAGATGAACCCCGCGAGGTTGGCGGTCTGCCACACGAAATCCGAGAGATCGACGCTGCGCCTGAGAATCGCGCGTGCATCGCGCGTGGACAGGAACATGTGCGGATGGACGATGACGGCGCGCACCGCCGGGGGCACGGGAATCTGCTTCACCCGCGGGTGATCGATGCCGACGGTGAGGACGAGGCCCCCGTAGAGCGAGGGGGCGATGTTGTCCACGTGCACGGAGCCACTCGCGACGGCCTCGCCCTCCATCGCGAACTTGAGCAGCTCGAGCTTGGAGCACGGAGAGGCGAGCAGCGCATTGGCGGCGACCACGGCACCGACCGCGGAGGCGGCCGAGCCCCCGAGACCCGAGCCGAGCGCAATGCCCTTCTCGATCTGCATCTCGAGCCCGAAGTCGAGCGCGCGGGCGCTCGCGAGGGCGAGGAGCGCCCGCCCGGCGGTGTTGCGCTCGGGCTCGAGGGGCAGGCTCGCCTGCGCCGCGCCGTGGATCGCGCTGATCGTGACGCCGGGCTCCGCGCGGCGTGCCACGGTCACGCGGTCGCCGAGCGCATCGATCGCGAACCCGAGAATGTCGAATCCGATCGCGACATTGCCCACCGAGGCCGGCGCGAACGCCGTAGCGCGGCGCGGAGGCGAATCGCTCACAGACGCGTACCGAGATACGTCGCAAGCCGCAGCAGATCCGCGAACACCCCACCCGCGGTGACGGCCGGGCCTGCCCCGGGGCCCTGCACGATGAGCGGATTGTCGCAGTAGCGGCCCGTCGCGAAGCGCACGACGTTGTCGGTGAGGGCGATGTTGGCGAAGGCGTGTCTCGCGTCGAGCTCGGTCAGCCCGACGGTCGCATGGCCGTCCGCCGTCAGCCGCCCGAGATAACGCAGCACCTTGCCGCGAGCCCGGGCTGCGGTGAGCCGCTCACGCATGGCGGCGTCGTGGCGTGGCAGCTCGCGCAGGAAGTCCTCGATCGAGCCCTCCCCGAGCCCCGCCGGCACCAGGTTCTCGATGCTCACGTCCCCGAGCTCGAGCGCGAGCCCCATCTCCCGGCCGAGAATGATGAGCTTGCGCGCGAAATCGAGACCCGAGAGATCATCGCGCGGGTCGGGCTCGGTGTAGCCGCGCAGCTTGGCGTCGCGCACGATCTCGGAGAAGGCGGTGCCGCCGTCGTACACGTTGAAGAGGTACGCGAGCGTGCCGGAGAAGATGCCCTCGATGCTCAGGATCTCATCACCCGTCTCGCGCAGGTCGCGCAGCGTCTGGATGATCGGCAGGCCTGCCCCGACCGTCGCCTCGTAGAGGTAGTGGGCACGGCTCGAACGGCGCGCATCGTGCAGCGCGCGGTAGGACTCCCAGCTCGCACTGTTCGCCTTCTTGTTGGGCGTCACGATGTGAATGCCGCTCGCGAGCCAGTCGCGGTAGTGGCGCGCGATCTCCTCGGAAGCAGTGCAGTCGATCAGCACCGTGTGGGGCAGGTAATCCACCCGCACGTGCTCGAGGTAGCGCGACATATCGGCGGGCTCGGAGCTGTGCTCGAACGCATGCCGCCAGTTGTCGAGATCGACGCCGGACTCCGCGAGCACCATGCGCGTCGAGGAGAGTATGCCCCGCACCCGCAGGTCGAGCTGGAACTCGCGGCGCAGCCGCGCACTTTGCGAGGCGAGCTGGTCGAGCAGCACCCGTCCGACGGTGCCCGGCCCGATGATGCCGATCGAGAGGGTGTGCGGGGAAAGATAGTAGCCGGCGTGCACGGCGCGCAGCGCGCGCGTGGCATCGCGGCCCGCCACCACGACGGAGATGTTGCGCTCCGAGGCACCCTGCGCGATCGCGCGCACATTGACGCCTGCGCCGCCGAGAGAGCTGAAGACGTTCGCCGCAACGCCCGGGGTGCCCGCCATGCCATCGCCCACCACCGCCATGATCGCGAGCTCCGGATCGACGTCGACGCTTTGGATCTGGCCCTCCTTGAGCTCGCGCTCGAACGCGGCGCGCACGACGCCGGCGGCCCGCTCGGCCTCGACGCTCGGCACGGCGCAGCAGATCGAGTGCTCGGAGCTGCCCTGGGAGATGAGGATGACCGAGATGCGCTCCTCGCGCAGCGCGCCGAACAGCCGGTGCGCCGTGCCAGGCACGCCGATCATGCCGGCGCCCTCGAGATTGATGAGCGCGATGTGCTCGATGGTGGTGATGCCCTTCACCGGCAGCTGCGACTCCGGATGCTGACAGATGAGGGTTCCGGGCTTCTCGGGCGCGAACGTGTTGCGGATCCAGATCGGGATTGCCCGTAGCACGGCGGGCGCCATGGTCTGGGGATGAATGACCTTGGCGCCGAAGTATGCGAGCTCCATCGCCTCGAGGTAGGAGAGCGAGTCGATCACCTTGGCATCGGGGACGCGCCGCGGATCGGCCGAAAGCACCCCATCCACGTCGGTCCAGATCTGGATCTGCGAGGACTCGAGCAGCGTGCCGAAGATCGACGCGGAGAAGTCGCTGCCGTTGCGCCCGAGCGTCGTCTGCACGCCGCGGCGGTTGGAGGCAATGAACCCCGTGATGATGAGCGTGCCGCGAAAGTCGGCCTCGACGAGCCGCGCGACGTTGCGCTGCGACTCCGGCCACAGGACGTGAGGCCCGAGCGGACCCCACTCGACCACGATCACGCGGCGCGCATCGAGCCATTGGCTCGGGCCGGCGCGCCGGCCCCGTGCCTCGAAATAGCGGTGAAAGAGCTTGGTTGACCAGATCTCCCCGTACCCTGCGATGAGATCGCGCACGTTGTGGGCGGCCGAGCGGGTGAGCTCGACGGTGTGCAGAATCCCCTCGATGTCGTGGCAGTCCCGGTCGAGCACGGCGAGATAGAGCTGCGCGGCATCGCTTGCGAGCAGCGCTCGGGCGAGCGAGGCGTGCCGCTCGCGCAGCCCCGCGAGCTCGGCCTGGTAGCTCGTATCCTGCTGCTCGGCGAGCGCAACGAGGCGCAGCAGCGCATCCGTCACGCCCCGGCAGGCCGAAAGCACCACGGCGAGCCGCGCGTGCGGCTGTGCCTCGAGGATCTCCGCCACGCGCCTGAAGCAGTCGGCGTCGGCAACGCTCGACCCGCCGAACTTGTGAACCACCCAGGGCGTCGGAGAAGGCGCTGCGGCATTGGACGTGGAGCTGGTCATGGACGATCGCAAAGTCCCCCGAAAAAGGCCGTGCGACTCTACTGACGCAGTCGCGGAGGCGCAACTTGAAGCATAATTCGGCCATGGAAGCTGAGTTGAGCCCGCTGCTGCCGCTCTATCGGCGCGAGCGCGCGGGCGGCAGAGCCTTCGCGCTTGCCATCGTGGTGCACACGAGCGGCTCGACGTACCGCAAGGCGGGGGCGCTCATGGCAATCGCCGCCGACGGCTCTTATGCGGGGTTACTCTCGGGAGGATGCCTCGAGACGGACCTGCGCGAGCACGCCCGCGCGGTGATCGAGACCGGCATCGCGCACACCGTGACCTACAACACGGGCGGGTCGGAGGATGCGCTGTGGGGACTTGGGGTCGGGTGCGAAGGTGCGATGCAGATCCTGCTGCTGCGCGTCGGTCCCGAGCCGAACTGGCAGCCGCTCGAGCACCTCGATGGCGCACTTGCCGCGCACCGGGCCACCGCGGCCGCCGTTGTGGTGGAGTCACGCGCACCGGGCGTTGCGGCCGGGAACGTGTTCACGGCGGGCACGCCCTCGTGCGGCGATGCGGTGCTCGATGAGGAAGTCCACGCGCTGCTGGCGCGGGTCGCCCGCTCGGGACGCTCGAGCTGGCTCGAGTCGAGCGCGCTCAGAGTTTTTGCCTTCCCGCTCGCGCTTCCGCCACGGCTGCTGCTGCTCGGGGGCGGCCCGGACGCGGCACCCATCGTGGAGCTCGCCGCGAGGCTTGCCTGGCGCGTCACCGTGTACGACCACCGCCCCGCCTACGCCCAGCCCGCGCATTTCCCAGCGGCCACGCGCGTCGCGCTCGGGCGGCCTGAAGAGCTCGCGCGCGTGCTCGATCTCGGTGCGTACGAGGCTGCGGTCGTGATGAGCCATCACTTGCCCTCCGACCTCGAGTACCTGCGCACCCTTGGAGCGAGTCGCATCGAATACGTCGGCCTGCTCGGCCCCCCGCACCGCCGTGACAGGCTCCTCGGGGACCTCGGGATGGCTGGCGAGGCGTTGCGCCGCCGCCTCCACGCACCCGTCGGGATCGACCTCGGCGGACGCAGCCCGGAGGCGATCGCCCTGTCGATCGTCGCCGAGATTCACGGTCATCTGCATCGGCACGCAGGCTCGATGCGGCTGGCCGATCGCATGGCTGCAGGTTGAGACGCGAAGCGCCTGCGGTGCTCAGTTGAACGAGGTGCAGCACCTTCGCCGGCAGATCGGCATCGAGCGGCAGCACGGGCGCGAGGTCGCCACGCGCTGCGCCACGCTCCCCCTCCGGGAGGGGTCCCCTGCCGGCGCGAGTTCGGGCTATGATACCGGTTCTCTTTCAATGTCTTATGTAAAATACATGAGGTATTGTCTCGATAAGGAATCCGCCCGCGCACGCGCCCACCTCGCGCGCCTGGGCTCGGCCGCAGAGCCCACGCCCGCCGAAACCGCAGCCCTCGAGCGCCTGAAGCGTGCGCTCGGCGAGGCGCGCCTCCTCGATCTCATCGAGGCGGCGGAGCGCGTCGAGGCACTCGCCGAGCAGTGGTACTCGATCGAGGACTGGCGCAGGGTCGCGCGGATCGATGCGGATGCCATCCTGGAGGAGCGCAGGCTCTGGGCCGAGGTTGATCGCGATGGATCGGGCGCTCGAGGCGGCTGAGACACCGGCGCTGCACGCCGTCGTGCTCGCTGCGGGCGGATCCTCGCGGTTTGGGTCCCCGAAGCAGCTCGTTCGCGTGCAGGGACACGCGCTGCTCACCCGAGCGGTCGCCAACGCCGTGGAGATCGCCGGACACGGTGTGACGGTCGTGCTCGGCGCGCACGCCGCGGAGCTCACGGCGCTCCTGCGCCATTCGAGTGCCTCCGTGATCGTCAATCGCGATTGGCAGGAGGGCATCGCGAGCTCGATTCGTGCCGCGGTCGCCCGGCTCCCCGCGGGGTGCGATGGTGTGCTGCTCACGCTTGCGGATCAGGCCGCCGTGACGGTCGACGATCTTGCCCGGCTGATCGCAGCCTGGCGCGGCAACAGCCGCTCAATCGCGGCCGCGCGCTACGACGGAACGACCGGCGTGCCGGCCATCTTCCCGAGAGCCGACTTTGCCGCGCTCGCAGCGCTCCGCGGTGACCGCGGAGCGCGCGACCTGCTGCGCCGGAATGCGGACCGGACCATCGCGGTCGCGGTCGCCAACGCGAGCATCGACATCGACACGCCGGAGGATCTGCTGCGGCTGACGTGAAGGGTCTACTCGCTCGGGTCGAAGTCCTTCTCGACGACGATCGTGAGCGTGGCGGACCCGTTCGCTTGCGAGCCGCTCAGGGCGACTCGATCCGTCGTGCACCACTCGCGCGCGGCCTGCACCGGCAGGCGCACGTCGATGAGGTCGCCTCGATAGGTGACGCCGACCTCGCGCGCCTCGGGCGCGACCGATAGTCGATAAGCGAGCGCGCGCTGCGGGCTCAACTCGATGCGCTCCTCGACAGCGCCGTTCGCGGCGAGCTCGCGCATGTCCTCGGGATCCGTGCGGATCCGCAGCGTCTGTCCTGCGATGCGCAGCTTCATGGTCTTACTTATGGGCAAAACGCTCGAGGGTGGCGAGCACCCGCTCAGCCTGCACGAGATGCGGGCGGTCGATCATCTTGCCGTCGATGCTCGTCACCCCGATATGCGGCTCGGCCGCGAACGCCGCCACGATGCGCCGCGCGAGAGCGACCTCGCTCTCGCTCGGGGTGAAGGCGGCGTTGATCGGCTCGACCTGATCCGGATGGATGGCGAGCTTGCCCGTGAAGCCATCGCGGCGCGCCTCGGCGAGCTCGCGCGCAAGTGCCGCACGGTCGGCGAAGTTGGGACAGATGCCATCGACCGGCTGCACGCCGGCCGCCGCGGCCGCGAGCAGACAGAGCGAGCGCGCGAGCTCGAACGTCGTGGTGAGCGCGCCGCTGGCCGCGACCTTCTCGCGCGCGCCGATCGCGGCGGAGAGATCCTCCGCCCCCCAGGTGAGCGCGGCAAGGCGTGGCGGGCCCACGGCCGCCGTGGCAAAGCTCTCGAGCCGCAACACCGCCCGCGGGGTCTCGGTCGCGATGACGAGCAACCGGGTCTGCTGCGAGGCGAGTCCCTCGCGCTGCTCGAGCGCCGCGAGGTAGTGATGCACCTCGGTCACCTCATCGAGCGAGGCGGCCTTCGGCAGCACCACCCCATCGGGGGCTCCGCCCATCACGGCGGCGAGGTCCTCGAGCAGCGCACCGCTGCCGAGACTGTTCACGCGGACCCAGAGCCGCTGCGTGGTGCGCTGCGGATGGGCGCGCAGGAGCGCTGCGATCTGCCCCCGCGCGAGGTCGCGCCGCGGCGGCGCGACGGAGTCCTCGAGATCGAGGATCAACGCATCGGCGGGGCTCGCGAGCGCCTTCACCTGCTTGCGCTCGCTGTCGCCCGGTACGAACAGCCACGACCGCGCGATCATTGCGGTTTCTTCAGCATCAGCGCCGCGCGCAGGCAATTCGCCACCTCCTCGTTGCGCTGATTGAATGCGCGGTGGCGAAAGGTCACGATCCCGCAATCGCTGCGCGAGCGGCTCTCGCGCTTGGCGACCACCGTCGTCTCGATGCGCAGCGTGTCGCCCACGAGCACGGGATGCGGGAATGCCACCTTCTCCCACCCGAGATTCGCGATGGTGGTGCCGTAGGTCGTGTCATAGACCGAGATACCGACCATCAAACCCAGGGTGAAGACGGAGTTGACGAGCGGCGCACCGAACTCCGTGCCCTTGCAGTACTCGGCATCGAGGTGCAAAGCGGCCGGATTCATGGTCAAGGCAGTGAAGAGCAGGTTGTCCGTCTCGGTCACGGTGCGCCGGACGGCATGCGCGAAGAGCTGCCCTACCTCGAACTGCTCGAAATACAGTCCTGCCATGGCGCGATGATATTCCTCCTACCGCTCGGGCAGCACCACGTCAGCGAACAGCGTCGCCACCTCGGCCGCGCTCGACATGCGGTGCGCCCGCTCGACCAGGCGGCGGTCGAGATGGGGCGCGAGCAGCTGGACGAAGTCGTACATGTACTTGCGCAGCAGCACCCCGCGGCGGAATCCGATCCAGGTAACGTGCGGGGAGAACAGATGCGAGGCATCGATCGCGACGAGATCGGCGTCCTCGCGGGCATCGACCGCCATCTCCGCCACGATCCCCACCCCGAGCCCGAGCCGCACGTACGCCTTGATCACGTCGGCGTCGCGGGCGGTGATCGCCACATCCGGAGTGAGCCCCGCCTTGGCAAACGCCTGCTGCAACGAGGAGGGGCCTGCGAAGCTGAACGTGTAGGTGACAATCGGGTAGACCGCGAGTTGCTTGAGGCTCGGACGCGCGGTACCCGCAAGCGGGTGATCGCGCGGCACGACGATCACCCGGTGCCATCGATAGCAGGGCAGCAGCGTCAGATCATCGAAGAGGTGCTCCGATCCCGTCGCGATCGCGCAGTCGATGCGGTCCTGCGCCACCATCTCGGCGATCTGCTCGGTCGTGCCCTGGTGCAGATTGAGCCGCACGTGGGGATAGCGGGCGCGGAACTCGCGGATCACGTCGGGCAGTACGTAGCGCGCCTGCGTGTGGGTGGTGCCGATCGAGAGGCTGCCGCGGCCCTCGTCCCTGAGTTCCGTCGCAAGATCGCGGATCGCCTGCGTCTCCTGCAAGATCCGCATCGCCCGTTCGATGACCTGCTGGCCGACGGGCGTGATGCGCGTGAGGTTGCGCCCCTCGCGCGTGAAGATCTGGAACCCGAGCTCGTCCTCGAGCAGCTTGATCTGCTTGCTCACCCCGGGCTGCGAGGTATGAAGCTTCTGCGCCGCCGCCGTGATGTTGAGGCCGCTTTGCGCCACTGCGGCGAGATAGCGCAACTGGTGCAGCTTCATCGAACGAGCCTCCCCGTGCCCCGGTTGCGCCAGTATGACCGAGTTGCCGGCGGATGCCGCTCATAACGTTTGCGCATCTGCATATGCCTTGCTCATCTAGCGCTTCGGCGCCCCATAACCGCGTTGCACACCCACAGAAGCAAAGATTCGTTCTGTCACCCCATTGTCACCGATACAGTGCGATCGAGGCACCATGGGCCAGCTCCTCACACTCGAGCTCGAATCGCGCGCGGCGGCAGTCCGGGAGCTGCTGCGCGCGGCCGTCCGGCAATACGAACGGATCGTCTACGCGAACAGCCTGGGCGCCGAGGCGATGGTCCTCACGGACCTCATCTGCACGGAGGTTCCCGGGATCGACATCGTGAGCATCGATACCGGGCGGCTGCACGAGGAGACCCACGAGCTTCTCGAGAAGCTGCAGCGCCGCTATCGGGGCCGCATTCGCCTCATCCACCCCGATGCGCAGGAGCTCGCGAGCCTCGTGCACCGCCAGGGCACGAACGGGTTCTTCGCGAGTCCCGCCGCGCGCCAGGGCTGCTGCCACGTTCGCAAGGTCCTGCCCTTCCAGCGCTTCGTCGCGGGATACGCCGCCTGGATCACCGGCGTGCGCCGCGAGCAGTCGCGTGCGCGGGCGCTCGGTGCGCCGATCGAATGGGATGCGCAGCATGGGCTTTTCAAGCTGAGCCCGCTCCTCGACTGGACTGCGGGGGAGGTATGGGCATACATCCGGGCGCGCGGCTTGCCATACAACACGCTGCACGACCGTCAATATCCGAGCATCGGCTGTGCTCCCTGCACGCGCGCCGTGCACGCGGGAGAGGACAGCCGCGCCGGCCGATGGTGGTGGGAGCACGCGGAGTCGCGCGAGTGCGGGCTGCACCCCCGCGCGCGCACGGCTGCGGCCCACGGTTGAAGGTGCGCGGCTTCGCCGGGCAGCCGCCCCGCGCGAAGGCCGATGCGCGTCTCGCCTATAATTGCGGGGCATCCTTTGAGTGCACGGCACCCCCGCGAGCCGTTTGCACCGCGTGGATGACAACGCGCCCTGGCGGCCAGGGGAATGCTTCCATGGACTACCTGCCGATCTTTCTGCGCCTCGAGGACTCGCATACCGTCGTGGTCGGTGGCGGCGCCGTCGCCGCACGCAAGGCGGAGTTGCTGGTGCGCTGCGGGGCGTGCGTCACGCTCGTTGCGCCCGAGCTCGGCCGAGCGGCAGGCGAGCTCATCGAGAAGGCAAGCGGCCGCATCGAGCACCTCCCCGCGGAGTTCTCCCCCGAGCAGCTCGACGGCGCTGTGCTCGCGATCGCCGCGGCCGGCTCGCCTCACGTCAACGCCGCGGTGGCAGCGGCCGCGCGCGCCCGGTGCGTACCGGTCAACGTCGCCGACGAGCCGCGACTCTCGAGCTTCATCTTGCCCGCAGTCGTCGATCGCTCGCCGGTCATCGTGGCGGTCGGCACCGAGGGGCACGCACCCGTCCTCGCGCGGCGGCTGCGAGGACAGCTCGAGGCCCTGCTCCCCACGCGGCTCGGGGCCCTCGCCCGCTTCGCGGGTCTGCGCCGCCGCGCGGTGCACGAGTCCTTGCCCCCGAGCGAGCGACGGCCATTCTGGGAGCGCATCTTCCGCGGTCCCGTGAGCGCCGCGGTGCTCGCGGGCAATGCAAGCGCCGCCGAGGCTCTATTTGCGCAGGAGCTTGCGTCCTCCCGCGCAGGCGGGGGCCGGCCGCGCGGGGAGGTTTACCTGATCGGCGCCGGCCCCGGCGATCCCGACCTGCTGACGCTGCGTGCCTTGCAGCTGCTCCAGGAGGCGGACATCATCCTGTACGATCGGCTGGTCTGCGCGGGGGTGCTCGAGCGTGCACGCCGCGAAGCCGAGCGCGTCTTCGTCGGCAAGGAGCTGCCAGGCTCCCCGGGCGATGAGGCCGACGTGAACGCCCAGGAGCACATCCACGAGCTGATGGCGCGCTATGTCGAGCGCGGTCTGAAGGTCGTGCGATTGAAGGGTGGGGATCCGTTCATCTTCGGGCGGGGGGGCGAGGAGGCGGAGTTTCTCGAGCGGCGCGGCATCCCTTTCACGGTCGTGCCGGGAATCACGGCCGCGCTCGCCTCCGCGGCCTGCGCGCGCATTCCGCTCACCCGCCGCAACCTCGCCGGATCGGTCACGCTCGCGACCGGACACCGTGCCGACTCCGACGCGCTCGACTGGCAGGCGCTCGCGGGGGAGAAGCACACGGTCGTGTTCTACATGAGCGTCTCGAACATGGACGAGATCGTCGCGCGGCTGCTCGCGGCAGGTGCACCGGCCGAGCGGCCCGCGGCGGTGATCGAGCGCGCGACGCTGCCGGGAGAGCGCGTGCTGCGCACACGGCTCGCCGATGTGGCCGTCCGCGCGCGCGCCGAGCATGTCGGCACACCGGCGCTCCTCGTCATCGGCGAGGTCGCGGCTCTCGGGGTTGGGTCCGTCGTGCGCGCAGCGGCAGAGGCGCTGCGAGGGGTCGCGTAAGCGGCCCGCGATGGCGGTCGCGAGCTTACCTCGCGAGGAGATGCGATGAACGTGCAGAACGGCTTTGCGGGGACCGTCGGCCACACGCCGCTCATTCGGCTGCGCAGCCTGAGCGAGGAGACCGGCTGCGAGATTCTGGGCAAGGCGGAGTTCATGAATCCTGGCGGGTCGGTCAAGGATCGCGCCGCGCTCGCGATCATCGAGGATGCCGAGCAGCGCGGTGCGCTGCGCCCGGGCGGAGTCGTCGTCGAGGGAACCGCCGGCAACACCGGCATCGGCCTCGCGCACGTTTGCAACGCACGCGGCTATCGCTGCCTCATCGTCATGCCGGACAACCAGTCGCCGGAGAAGTATCGGCTGCTCGAGATGCTCGGCGCCGAGGTGTACAAGGTGCCGGCCGTCCCCTACAGCAACCCCAACCAGTACCAGAAGGTCGCGCAGCGACTCGCCGCATCGCTCCCCAACGCGATCTGGTCCAACCAGTTCGACAACACCGCGAATCGCCGCGCTCACGCGCGCACGACCGGCCCCGAGATCTGGACCCAGACCGGCGGGGAGCTCGATGCGTTCGTCGCGGCGGCGGGCACCGGCGGCACGATCGCGGGGGTGTCTGACTATCTCAAGTCTCAGCGCCGCTCCATCCGCTGCGTGCTCGCCGACCCCCCTGGAAGCAGTCTCTACGAGTTCGTGCGCAACGGCGTGCTGCAGGCGACCGGCTCGGGCTCGATCACCGAGGGCATCGGCATCGGGCGCGTCACCGCGAATTTCGCGGACGCTCCCGTCGATGATGCAATCCATGTGGAGGATCCCGACACCGTGCGCTGCGTCTACCGCTTGCTCAAGGAGGAGGGGCTGCTTCTCGGCAGCACGAGCGGTATCAACGTCGCGGCGGCGATCGAGGTCGCCCGCCGGCTCGGCCCCGGGCACACGATCGTGACCGTCCTGTGCGACGGTGGGGCGAAATACCAATCGCGTCTCTTCAATCGCGAATGGCTCGCGCAGAAAGGACTCGCGGCGTGCGCCGGGGAGCCCTCGGGGAGCGAGCCGCCCTCGCTCGCGAGGATTCTCATCGCCTGAGGGACGCGCGCGCCCGGTTGCGGCCTCTCAGGGGACGCGAGCGCCTGCCGGAGGACTCGCGATCGCCTGTAGCAGCACCTCGTTGAAGTGCTCGGGCGCCTCGAGCTGCGGAACGTGCCCGACACCTGCAAGCTCGATGAGCCGCGCGTGCGGAATCCGCAGCGCGGCGCGGCGCCCGAGCTCGGGATAGTTCCCGAGGCGGGCGGCGACGGCGGGCGGCGCGGAGCTTCTGAAGGGGTCGGTCCGATCGAGCTCGCCGACGATGAGCACGGTCGGCATGCGCAGATGATCGAGCTCGTAGACGACCGGCTGCGTGAAGATCATGTCGGAGGTGAGCGCCTGATTCCACGCATAGCGCTCGCGGCCGGGGCCGGAATAAAGTCCTGCGAGCACCCGCAGCCAGATGTCGTAGTCGGCTCGCCAGCGCCCGTCGTAATAGTTCTCAAGCTCGTACTGCTTCAGACGGGCGCGCGTGTTCTGCAACTCGAGCGCGTAGCGCTCGTCGATCGTCAGATAGAGCACGCCCTGCGCCTTCCAGTCCTCGAGTCCGAGCGGATCGACGAGCACCAGCTCCGAGACCTCCGTCGGATACATGAGCGCGTAGCGCGCCGCGAGCATGCCCCCCATGCCGTGCCCGATGAGGATGATCCGGCCTGCACCGAGGCTGCCGAGCAGCTGGCGCGTATTGACCGCAAGCTGCTCGAAGCTGTACTGATAATTGATGGGCTTGGAGGACTTGCAGAATGCGAGCTGATCGGGCACGACGACCCGGAAGCCCGCTGCGTGCAGCCCGGCGATGGTCCTCTTCCAGGTCGCGCCGCAGAAGCCCTCCCCGTGCAGCAGTACGACGGTTCGGCCGGCCCCGAGACTCGGCCGCTCGCCGAGGCGCTCCTTGGGAGGCGCCACGTCCATGTACGCCATGGCGTAGATCTGCGCCTGGGTCTTGAAGCTGTAAAGCCGGACTGCATAGGGATAGTTGAACCCCTGCAGGTCCGGACCGTAGGCGAGCGGCCTCGAGGTGGCGCATCCCGCGAGCGCGACTGCGAGGGCGAGGATCAGCAATCTTTCCATGCGGGGCGTGCGGCGTCTCTCTGCGGCCCGACGCCGGGTTCCAGCAAGCTCCGTTCCGCCTGCGCTTGCGACCGGGACCACGGGAGCGAAACCCGCGTATGCTGCGTTCATGCTGAAATGGCTCACAACGTGCAGGACGGCGTGGACGAGCTGATTGCCTGCCCCGACTGCGGACTGCGGCAGCTGCTCGGCCCCGTCCCGCGCGGCTCTCGCGCCGAGTGCCGCCGCTGCGGCAAGCTCATCGCGCGCCCGGATCCCATGCGTTGCGGGGCCGCTCTCGCGTTGCTCGCAACCGCCCTGCTCCTGTGGTTGCCTGTGTGCGTCGCGCCCCTCATGCTCGTTTCGGCGAACGGCGCGGTGCGCCGCAGCCAGCTCGTGAGCGGCATCGCGGCGCTCTGGACGGCCGGGTTTCCCTTCCTCGCCGTCGTCGTCGCGGCATTCAGCATCGTCGTCCCTTCGCTGTACCTCGCTCTGGTGATTGCCGTGCTCCTCGGCGTGAGACTGCGGAGCGGATCCGCCCCCGCGCGCCCGAGCGATGCAAGCGCCCAGGGCTTGGGGCGACTCTATCGCTGGTCGCTCGGGCTCAGGCCCTGGGCGATGATCGAAGTTTATCTCCTCGGCGCGTGCGTCGCCTACAGTCGCATTCAAAGAGTCGCGTTCGTGAGCGTCGGCACCGCCGGGTGGTGCCTGGTCGGGGCAACGCTCGCTCTGCTCCTTGCGGATGCGGTGCTCGATGAGCGCAGCGTGTGGCAGGCGCTCCCGATCGTGCCGTGGGGGACGCGAAACGAGTCGCCCCTGTCGCGCGTTCCCGCCGCCTGCCGCGTCTGCGATCTCGCGATGCCTGGGGCCCGCGGCGGCGATCGCTGTGCGCGCTGCCGCGCGCGGCTCCACATGCGCAAGCCGCACTCGATTCAACGCACCTGGGCACTCGTGCTGTGCGGGTTTCTCCTCTTCATCCCGGCGAATCTCCTGCCCGTCGTCACCCTCGAGCAGTTCGGGCAGGAACAGTCGAACACGATCCTCGGCGGGGTCCTCGAGCTTGCACGTTACGGGCTGTGGCCCCTCGCGGCGATCGTCTTCACGGCGAGCATCATCATTCCCTTCACGAAGCTTTGCGGGCTGAGCTGCAATCTATTCCTCACGCGGCAGGGGTCGGCACGCTTCCTGCGCGCGCGCACGCGCTTGCACCGCATGATCGACTGGGTCGGGCGCTGGTCGAACATCGATGTGTTCATGGTGTCCATTCTGGTCGCGCTCGTGCAGTTCGGGCAGCTCACGCGCGTGCGGGTGGACAGTGGCATGATCGCGTTCGCCGCCGTCGTCATCGTGACGATGATCGCCGCCAAGTCGTTCGACAGCCGGTTGATGTGGGATGCGGCGGGAGAGCAGGCGTGACGCGCGAAGAAGACGGAGCGAGCGGCGATTCCCCCGCTCGCAGGAGCGGGCCCCGTGACGCGGTCGATGCCCCCCGTGCGGAGCGCGCGGGCGATCCACCCTACGAGCGAACGGCCGTGCGCGGGCGCTCCTGGCTCTCCTGGGTGTGGCTCGTGCCGGTATTCGCAGCCGCCGTGGTGCTGTGGCTCGCCTCGCGCGGCCTCGCCGAGCGGGGGCCCGAGATCAGGATTGCCTTCACCGACGCAGGCACGCTCGAGGCGGGCCAGACGCCCATCAAGTACAAGGGCGTGGACGTGGGTCGCGTGGAGCGTATCGAGCTTTCGCGGGACGTCTCCCACGTCGTGGTGCGCGCGCGGATGTCGCATGCCATCGAGCCCTATCTTGCGGATGGCGCGCGATTCTGGATCGTTCAGCCACGCGTCGGCGCGCAGGGCATCTCGGGCCTGACGACGCTCGTCTCCGGCGCCTACATCGAGATGTATCCCGGCCGCGGCACCCCCGAGCGCAGCTTCACCGGGCTCGAGCAACCGCCCGTTCTGCAACCGAACACCCAGGGCACCTCGATCACCCTGCTCGCGCCCTCTGCCGGCTCGTTGATTCCCGGATCGCCCATCACGTATCGCGGCGTCGACGTGGGTCAGATCCAGGGCTCCGCGCTTGCCCGCTCGGACAAGCAGGTCGAGATCTATGCATTCGTCCGTGCCCCGTACGACCGCCTCGTCCATCCCGAGACGCGCTTCTGGAATGCGGCGGGCATCGATCTTGTCGCCGGCGCGCAGGGCGTGCGCCTGCGCGTGAACTCCTGGGAGCAGCTACTCGCCGGCGGAGTCGCCTTCGATACGCCGAACTGGGCGCTCGGCGGACGCAGCAGCGCCGCGGGCAGCACTTTCCAGCTCTACGACAGCCGCGCCGAGGCGCTGCTCTATCCCCAGGGCACCCCGCTCGTCTATCGGCTGAGGTTCGTCGGGAACACGCGCGGCCTTGCGAGTGGAACGCCCGTCGAGCTCGAGGGCACCTCCGTCGGCGAGGTCACGGCCGCGCAGTTGACGTACGATCCAGGCACGGACTCGCTCTACACCGATGCGACGATCGCGATCGATGCAAGCGCGCTCGGCATCCCCCGGCTACCGCTCGCGCCGACCGCGGCCCATGCGGCCGCGGTGCGCGACGGCATCGCGAGTCTCGTCGAGCGCGGGCTGCGCGCTGAGCTGGTCTCATCGAGCCTGCTCATCGGCCAGAAGATCGTCGCGCTCGAGACCGTCGCAGGCGCACCCCCCGCAAGGATACGGGAGGTGGCCGGCGTGCCGGAGCTCCCGACCGCACCTGCGGCAAACGTCGATGCGATCCTCGAGAGCCTCGAGGACACCCTCCATCGGATCGACCGGGCGACCGCGGGTCCGAAACTGGGGCACGCGCTCGGCCAGCTCGATGCGACGCTCACGCACCTCAACCAGCTCGCGACCCAGCTGCAGCCCGAGACCCGCGAGCTCATCACGAGCCTACGCGCGGCCTCGGAGGCCGCGGAGCGCACCGCGCAAGCTGCCGGTGCGGTGCTCGGAACGAATGGCGCCGCGAACGTCGATCTACCGGGTCTGATGCGACAGCTCAACGATGCCGCGCGCTCGGTGCGTGAGCTCGCCGACTATCTCGACCGGCATCCCGAGGCGCTCATTCGCGGGCGCCGGGACTGAATTGCCGCAAGTCCCAGGGACGAGTCGAGCAGCAGCGGCCGCTACGCGGTTGCTCCCCAGCTGTAAGAATTCCGCCATCTTCATGAAACGCGGCGATCAAAGTCCCTGAATACAGTGCCGCGGACTCGAGGATCCGCACTACAGCGCTCAGGCTGCGCCGGACCGCGAGCACTCCGACTCGAACCCAGGGGAGCTACGCCATCATGAGGACCTCCTTGCGAAGATTTCCCGCGCTCATCGCGGCAGCGGCGGTCACGGGCGCTGCGGCCGTGAGCGGCGCACCGGCGACGGCCGCCGATACCGCCTCGCCCGCATTCGCTTTCGATCCCGAGCACTTCGGAACCGCGACTCCGATCAAGCATCTGGTGGTGATCTACGACGAGAACGTGTCGTTCGATCATTATTTCGGCACGTATCCCCACGCAACGAATCCGGGCGGGGAGCCAAAGTTCTATCCCGCGCCTTTCACACCGGTCGTGAACAATCTGCTCCACGACGATCTGCTCACCAACAACCCCAACCTCAACCCCGCCAACCTCGACACCACCGGCTGTGGCTCCGCTCCCCCGCCCGCCGGAGACGACACGTCGGCACCGTGCGCTTACCCGTCGAATCCATTTCGGCTCGACCGCACCCAGGCCTCGACGACCGATCAGGATCACAACTACGCACCCGAGCAGCAGGCATTCGATGCCGGCAAGATGGACCTGTTTCCGAAGTACACCGGCACCGCGGGTACGCCGGGCGCCGGTGCTTTCGAGACGGCGGCGGTGGTGATGGGCTACTACGACGGCAACACCGTGACCGCGCTGTGGAATTATGCGCAGCACTTCGCGATGAGCGACAACGGGCACGGCTCGGCTTTCGGACCCTCCACTCCGGGCGCGCTCGAGGCCGTTTCGGGTCAGACCGACGGCTTTGAGGTGGTGACCGGGGGCACCCTGGGCTCGACCTATATCGAGGATGGTCAGGGTGGCTACACCGACGTCTCCGATATCGATCCGGCCGGCGATGTGTGCGCCAGCAAGACGAAAAACGCATCGATGCTCGGCAGGAACATCGGCGATCTGCTGAACGCGCGCCACATCTCGTGGGGCGGATTCATGGGCGGCTTCAACCTGAGCATCACCAACTCGAACGGCACGACCGGCTGTAGCCGCGCCACCGTCGGCCTCACGGGCGTTGCGGAGGAGGAATCCGACTACATTCCTCACCACAACTGGTTCCAGTACTACGCCTCGACCGCCAACCCGACCCATGCGCGTCCCAACTCGGTGGCAGACATCGGACACACCTACGACCGCAACGGGCAGACCGATCCGGCCAACCACGAGTACGACGTCGATGATTTCTACGCGGCGGTCCAGGCGGGCAACTTTCCGGCGGTCGCGTACCTCAAGGCGCCGGGCTATCAGGATGGTCACGCCGGCTACTCGGATCCGCTCGATGAGCAGGCCTGGATCGTGCAGGTGGTGAACTTCATCGAGCAGACTCCCGAATGGAAGGACACCGTGATCATCATCGACTGGGATGACTCGGACGGCTGGTACGATCACGGGTTCGTCGCGCCTACGAATTCCTCATCCTCCACCGTCGATCAGCTCGATGGCAACGGTGAGTGTGGGAGCGGCACCCCGCTGCCCGGCCTGGACCTCAGCAACCCGACCAGTGCTCAGTCCGGCCTGCCCGTCAACGGCCGCTGCGGGCCGGGCCCGCGACTGCCGTTCATGGTGATCTCCCCCTATGCCAAGCCGAACTACGTCAGCCACACGCTGATCACGCAGTCCTCCATCGTCCGCTTCATCGAGGACAACTGGCTCAATGGCGAGCGGCTCGGCGGCGGCTCATTCGATGCCACCGCTGGCAGCATCATGGACATGTTCGATTTCGAAACGCGGTACCTCAATCCGCCGCTCTTCCTCGACGAGCAGAGCGGTGAGCCGGTCGATCAGAGGCAGCTCGCGGCGACGGCACCGTAGTGCTTGAAGCAGTGCGGGACGCACCGGCCGCTGCGAGGCCGCAATGAGTCTCTGTGTGCGTTTGTTGTCATGGGTGCGCCGGATCCGAGCCGGATCCGGCGCACGATGCGCCCTTCGGCCGCCCCTTCTGGCAGCGCTGCTGCTGCCCGCCCCGGCGACACTCGCGCAGGTGGTCAACCCCCATCCGTATGCGCTGCATCTGCCACCGGTGCGGCCGCTGTCGGCGATGGCGCAGCTCGGGCAGCGCCTCTTTCACGATCCCCGCCTCTCCGGCTCCGGACGGCTCTCGTGCGCGAGCTGTCACGATCCGGGGCACGCCTTCGGGCCCCCCGGTGCCCTCTCGGTAGTCCTCGGCGGTCCGCAAGGGCGCACACCCGGTGTGCGGGCCGTCCCCTCGCTGCGCTACCTCTATCGCCAACCGGGATTCACGATCGGGCCGGACACGGACAACGGTACCGAGACGACGCTGAGCCTCGCGCAGCAGGCGGAGCGGGCCTCGGGCCACGTGCGGGCCGTCAAGACGGCCCTCGAGCCGCAGGCTGCAGCCGTCAATCTGGTCCCCCAAGGCGGCCTGTTCTGGGATGGGCGCGCCAATACACTCGAGCAGCAGGTCAACGGGCCACTGTTCAATCCTTCGGAGATGGACGCCGGCGCGCCGGCGCGCGTCCTCGCCGAGCTGCAGCGCAATTACGGCGCGCAGTTCGCGGCGCTGTTCGGGCCGTTTCTCTTCCGCACGCCGCGCCTCGCGCTCGATGAGGCGATGTTCGCGATCGGGCGCTATCAGATCGAAAGTGCGGACTTCCACCCCTTCAGCAGCAAGTACGATGCGTGGCTCGCGGGGCGCGCTCGCTTCACGCCGGCGGAGCTGCGCGGTTACCAGGCATTCAACGATCCGGACAAGGGCAATTGCGCGGCCTGCCACCTCGATCAGCCGACACGCGACGGACAACCCCCGCTCTTCACGGACTTCCAGTACGAGGTGCTCGGCGTTCCGCGCAACCCCGCGATCCGGGCAAACGCCGACCCCCGGTACTACGACCTCGGCGTCTGCGGCCCCTACCGCACCGACCTGCGCACCGAGACCCGCTACTGCGGCATGTTCCTCACGCCGAGTCTGCGCAACGTCGCGACGCGACGCGTCTTCTTTCATAACGGTGTGTTTCACTCGCTCCGGCAGGTGCTCGAGTGGTACGTCGAGCGCGACCTCGAGCCCGCGCGCTTCTATCCACGCGATGCGGCGGGACGGGTGGTGAAGTACGACGATCTACCCGGGCAGTACCGCGCGAACGTCGATACGGTCGATGCGCCCTTCAATCGCCACCCCGGCGATCGACCCGCGCTGAGCGCGGCGCAGATCAGCGACGTGATCGCATTTCTCGACACGCTGTCCGACGGGTACGAAGCCCGCTAGGCTTTGCGCACGGGACCACGAACCAGACGATGAGGGCTAGGCCTCGAGCGCCGCAGCGGCGGCCTCGGCGATGCGGGGCGGCCGCCCGGCAGCATCGATCGTGACCACGTCGCGCTCCTCTGCGCCCGGGCGCTCGAGCATCGCAAATTGGCTCGCGAGGAGGCTCGGCGGCATGAAGTGGTGCGAACGTGCCGCCAGGCGCGGCTCGATGGCCGCTCGCGGTGCATCGAGGAACACAAACCGAATGTCCGGCGCGCGACCCCGCAACTCCTCGCGATACGCCTTGCGGAGCGCGGAGCAGGCGACAAGGACCCCTGCGGGATAGCGCTCGCGATCCGCGAGCACCCGCCCAACGGCAGCGAGCCATGGAGCCCTGTCCTGATCGGTGAGGGGCTCGCCCCGGCTCATCTTGGCGATATTCTGCGCTGGGTGCAGCGCATCGCCCTCGATGAAGGGGAGTCGCAGGGTGCGCGCGAGCAGCCTGCCGACCGTCGTCTTGCCGCTGCCCGATACTCCCATGACGACGATGGGTCTGCGCACGACGCCGGCACCGAGCATCCGAGCAGCATAGTTGCAGTGCAATACGCCGATCCACCCCCGGAGTGCTATGCTCGATGGCGAGCGGCGGGCGCGACCACGAATGCTCCAGTCGCGACAGCGGCAACACAGCGACGCGCCCGCTTGCGATCCGTCTTGAGGGGAGTGGAACATGGTCAGGACCGGGGGCGTGCTGTGCGCGGCACTGGCGCTTTTATTGGCGGGCGGCACGCTCATCTACAACCCGCCCGCTCGGCTCGCATCGCTCGATGCGCCGACCCTCACCGAGGAGCTGGGGTCAACCACCTCGGGACAGCAGCTGCTCGCGCTCGCCGGGTCGCCGATCTGCGGCGTCGATTTCTACTACATCGAGTACTACACCGTCGGCGCGAAGAACGAGACCGCGACGGCCTCGGGGGCACTGATGGTCCCGACCGGGTCGAGTCCCCCGTGCACCGGACCGCGGCCGATCGTGCTGTACGCGCACGGCACCACCGCCGCGAAAACCTACAACATCGCCAACATCGCCGATTCGACCAATCCCGCCTACAGCGAAAGCGCCCTCGTCGCCGCAGTGTTCGCGGCGAACGGCTACATCGTGGTGGCACCGAACTACGCGGGTTACGACATCTCGAGCCTCCCCTACCACCCATTCCTCAATGGGAGCCAGCAATCGAAGGACATGACCGATGCCTTGACCGCGGCGCGTGCAGCGCTGCCGAATACCTTCACCCCGGGCACCACCGATGGCGGCCAGCTCTTCGTCACCGGCTATTCCGAGGGCGGTTACGTCGCCATGGCGACCGTGAAGGCAATGACCGCCGCTGGTCAGACGGTCACCGCCTCCGCGCCGATGTCCGGGCCCTATGCGCTCGAGGCGTTCGGGGATGCCGTGTTCCTCGGCAGCGTCAACATCGCCTCGACGGAGTTCGCACCGCTCATCACGACGAGCTATCAGGAAGCCTACGGCAACCTCTACACGGAGCCGACCGACATTTACGAGCCGCAGTTTGCGCCGAGCATGTTCGAGCTGCTGCCGAGCGACACGCCCATCGACACGCTCTACGCGAATGGCACGCTCCCGGAGACCGCTCTGTTCAGCAACTCGACGCCCAACGCCACGACCTACCCGCAGCTGCCCCCGCAACTCGTGGCACTGCTCGCCATTCCGTCGAACCCGGTGTTTGCGATCGGCTTCGGCACGCCCAATCTCATCACGAACGACTATCGGGTGAGCTACGCCCTCGATGCCGTGACGAATCCCGATGGCGCCGTGATGGCGCCGCCGAGCGTCGCGCTCGCCGCCACCCCGCAGAACACGCTCCGCATCGCGCTCAAGACGAACGACATACGCGACGGCTCCTTCTGGGCACCGAGTGGACCGATGCTGATGTGCGGTGGCGATCAGGATCCCACCGTGTTCTTCCCCCTCGACACGGGCACGATGGCGACCTATTGGGCAGGCCTGCCCGCGGGCCTCATCACCGTGCTGGACGTGAACGCCGCTCCAACGGCGAACGATCCCTTCGCGCCTTTGCAGCTCGCCTTTCAGGAGGACATTGCCTCGATACTTGCAAGCAGCGGTGAGGTCGGTGTCGCCGAGTCGTATCACACGACGGTGGCACCGTTCTGCACCGTCGCGGCGCGCAGCTTCTTCAGCCAGTTCTGAGCCGGGGTCATCATGCGCAAGACAATAATCACGGCGGCGGCCGCCGCGCTCGGGCTCGCCGCACCGCTCGTCCAGGCGGACGACGGCTCCGATCTCAACAACGACGTGCGTCTCGGCCTGTACTACGTCCATTACGCGGCGAGCGCGGACAACATCACGGGTCCTTACTCGCCACCGTGCCCACCGGACTGCCTGAATCTGCGCCTCGAGGACCTCGAGACGCCCTACTTCGCCTACGTACGTCGACTCTCGACACACTTCCTCGTCGAGGTCGCAGGCGGTTGGCCGCCGCTCACCCGCACCGTCGGCCGCGGTCCTGCCACACTCGGCTCGGTGCCGTACAACGGACAGGTGATCGCCACCGCCCGCTGGATCGCGCCCACGGCGCTCTTCGAGTACCAGTTCTTCGACGACACGGCCGCGCTCAGACCCTACTTCGGCGTGGGCGTCAATTACACCGACTTCTACAGCCGTCAATCGACCGCGGCCGGCGATGCGGTGACCGGCGGTCCCACGTCAGTCGCGCTACCCTCGTCCTGGGGACCGGCCGCCACCATCGGCGTCGCCTACCGCATCGCGCCGCGCTGGCACGCCTACGCCTCGTACAACTATGCGTACGTGCACAGCCGATTGACTGCGGACACCGCGGGGTTCATCCATACGACGGACATCAACTTCAATCCGCGCGCGCTAGTGATATCGATTGGCTACGCCTTCTGAGGCGACCGCGGCGGGGCTTACCCTCCCGTTGCGAACCCCGGAAAGAGCATCATCCCGCCATCCACGAAGAGCGTCGCCCCGATGAGATAGTCCGACTCGTCGGAGGCGAGCCACACCGCCGCCTGCGCGATGTCCTCGGGCTCGCCGATCCTGCCGTACGGGATGAGCCGCATCAGCTGCTCGTAGGCTTGCGGGGTGTCCCAGGCCGGCCGGTTGATTGGCGTACGAATGGCGCCCGGGGCGATGCTGTTCACGCGGATGTGATGCGGGGCCATCTCCTGGGCGATGCTCTCCATCATCATCATGATGCCGCCCTTGGAGGCTGCGTAGTTCGCGTGCCCCGACCAGGGAATGGCCTGGTGCACGGAGCTCATGCAGATGATCTTGCCGGCAGCGCGCGAGACCGCCGCGACGACTCCGCGCCGCAGGAACTCGCGCACCGCCTCGCGCGCGCAGAGGAACTGTCCGGTGAGATTGACGCCGATGACCGTGTTCCACTGCGCGAGGGACATGTCGTGAAAGGGCGCATCGCGCTGCAGGCCGGCATTCGCGACCAGGATGTCGATCGTGCCGAAGCGCTGCACCATGAGCTGGAACATCCGCTGCACCTCGGACTCCTGGGACACGTCGGCCCGGTGCGCATAAGCCTTGCTGCCCGCGGCTTGCACCTGCGCAACGACCTGCTCCGCCGCTTCATCGCCCGCGACGAAGTTGACCACCACGTCGGCGCCTGCCTGGCCGAGCGCGACTGCAACGGCGCGGCCGATGCCGGAGTTCGCGCCCGTTACGAGCGCCTTCTGTCCTTGCAGGAGCTTGCGCACGGGAATTGCTCGCGCCACAGAGGTCTCACCGGGTCGTGCTGTCGTATTCACGGGATGCGCTCCTCTCACCCACGCAACGGGCCGTGCGCTGCCGGGTTCCCAGCTCGCCGGCTCACTGCCCCACTTGCCGCGCTCGCGGCGCTGGTGCTCGTCGCCTGCAGCGCGCTTCCGCGGCACGCGGTGCAAGAGGCGCGCACGACTGCGACGACCTCTTCGGGCGCGGCACGAATCGTAATGTACGTGATCCGTGAGCGCTGGCATACGGCCGTCGGCTTTGCCGTCGAGCGCTTCATCGGCTCGTGGTTTGTGTCCAGCGAAGGCGCGCTCGCGGCGCGGCTGCGGGCGGGGCCGTTCCCGGAGAGTCTCTACTACGCCTCGACTCTGGCCTACTCGGCGCTCTACACCTGTAACACCTGGACGGCGGATGCACTGCGCGCCGGGGGCCTCCCCGTGCGCAGCACCGCTGTCGTCTTCGCTCACCAGATCTGGGCTCAGCTCGAGCGCAAGCGAATGGTGATCGAGAGGAGCTGGCGGCGCGCCGCACACGGCCCTGCGAGGATCTCCACCTCGCCCGGCTCGAACAGCGGCTCGAGATCGGGGCCGAGGAACTCGAGCTCCGAGGCGGGTACGCGCACCGTCACGACTCCCCGCCCCCCAGGCTCGAGCGTGATCTTCCCGCAACCCCTGAGCTCGAGCACCGGCCGCGCGACGCTCGCCAGCCTGTCGTGAGAGAAGACGAACACCGTCTCCTCGGCTCGCCGCGGGCCGCGATTCGTCACGTCGACGGCGACCTCGAGCGTGTCGCGCGCGCCCACGAGGCGTGGGCTCACCCGCAGATTCGAGAGCTCGAAGCGCCCGTACGTGAGGCCGTGACCGAATGCGAAATGCGGCTCGGAGGGCACATCGATGTAGCGACTCGAATACTTGTTGTGCGGATCGTAGGGCCGGCCGCCCGGGCGCTGGGCGAAGAAGATCGGGATCTGTCCGACCGTGCGCGGCCAGCTCACCGGGAGCCGCCCGCTCGGCGATATCCGCCCCGTCAGCACATCGGCGAGCGCGTTCCCAGCCTCGCTTCCCAGAAACCAGGCGACGAGCACCGCATCGGCACCGGCGGTGAGCCACTCGACCGTGAGCGGCCGACCGCAGAATAGAACGGCGATGACCGGCGTGCCGCACGCCCGGGCCCGCTCGATGACCGCCTCGGCAAAGAGGCGCTGCGCGCCGGGCAGGTCAAGATGCGCCCGGCTCGCAGCCTCCCCGCTCATCACGGCGGCCTCGCCCAGGCAGAGCACGATCGCGTCGGCGCCATCGCACAGCGCGAGCGCGGAACTGAAGCCGCCCGGCGGCTCACCCTCGATCGGTATCCCGGCGGCATGCACGACCTCGGCGCCAGGCAGCGCCGCGCGCAACCCCTCGAGGACGGTCACGTGCCCCGCCGCCGGCGCCGCGGCGCTCCAGGGACCTCGCATCTCCGCGGACGCATCCGCAAGCGGCCCGAGCAGCGCGATTCTGCGCATCGAACCCTCGAGCGGCAGCGCGTCCCGGGGATTCGTGAGCATCACGATCGCGCGCGCTGCGACGGAGCGCGCGAGCTCGCGTCGGGCGGCGAGCTCGGCGGCGGCATCGCCAAGAGCGCTGCGTGCGTAGGGGTCGTCGAAGAGCCCCAGGCGCTCCTTGAGCTCGAGCACGCGCAGCACCGCCTCGTCGATCGCGCTCATGCTCACGAGGCCCCGCTCGAGCGCCGCCGAGAGCCCCTCGCGATAGCACCCCGACATCATGTCGATATCGACGCCGGCCTGGAGCGCGAGAGCGGCTGCCTCGGCGCGATCGGCGGCGACGCCGTGCCGCATGAGCTCTCCGATCGCGTCGTAATCGCTGACGAGCACGCCGTGAAAGCCGAGCCGGTTCCGAAGCCACCCCCGCAGCAGCGGTGCGTGGGCCGTGAGCGGGGTGCCGGCGAGATCCGTGAAAGCCGGCATCACGGCCGCGACCCCTGCCCGCACGGCCGCGGCGAAGGCGGGGAAGTGCACCTCGCGCAGGGTGCGCTCCGAGACGTCCACCGAGGCATACTCGCGCCCCGCGGTGACCGCGCCGTACCCGCAGAAGTGCTTCGCCACTGCGGCGAGAGAGTCCGCGGCGGCGAGCTGATTGCCCTGAATACCGCAAACCTTGGCCTCGGCCATGCGGGCCGCCACCCAGGGATCCTCCCCGGGACCCTCGACGATGCGCCCCCAGCGAGGATCACGCGACACATCGAGCATCGGCGCGAAGGTCATGGCAATGCCATCGGCCGCAGCCTCCCGCGCCGCAGCCCGCGCCGTCAGCGTCCACGCTTGCGGGTCGAAGAGCGCAGCCTCGCCGAGGCAGACGGGGAACAGCGTGCGATAGCCGTGCATGACATCGAGCGCGAACAGCAGTGGAATCCCGAGCCGCGACTCCTCCACCGCGATGCGCTGCATGCGCTTCACATGGTCGGCACCGATCAGATTGAGTACATTGCCGACCGTGCCGGCCTTGATCGCGTCGATGGAATCGCCCGCAATCGTGGGCCCGGTCACAGTATGGCCGGCAGCCGTCATGGTGAGCTGCCCCACTTTCTCGCTGAGCGACATTTTCTTGATGAGGGCTGTGATCCTGCTCAAGCTTTCCCTCCCCGCCACGGACCTCGGTGTGCGCGCACGATGATAGAGCGGCCGGGACAAATCGCCAGCGCCGGCTCCGATACCGAGGAGGCGGCGCACACCCGACTCGTGCCGCAGCTCAGCATGATGCTACGCGTCCTGCTGAGCTCCCCCGTCGGCAAGGCGATCATCCTGCTCGCGGCGGCCCTCTTCGTGGTCGTGGGCGCAACTGCGTACAGCCAGATCCAGCTGAACCGCTGGAACAGGCCCTTCTACGATGCCCTGTCCCGTCGGGACTTCATGGAGTTCGTGGTCCAGCTCGGCGTGTTCTTCATCATCGCGGGAAGCCTGCTCGTGCTCAACGTTGCACAGCGCTGGCTCGGGGAGATGATGAAGGTCAAGCTCCGCGACGGACTCGTGCGCGATCTCATCCGCGACTGGATGGTCCCGAGGCGGGCGTTCTGGCTCGCGAATACCGGCTCCATGGGAGTGAATCCCGACCAGCGCATGCACGAGGATGCGCGCCACCTGTGCGAGCTCTCGGCCGACCTTGGCATCGGCCTGTTCCAGGCCGCCATCCTGTTCTTCAGCTTCACCGGGGTGCTCTGGGTCCTCTCGCGTGACTTCGCGTTCCACATCGCCGGACGCGACTACGCGATTCCCGGCTTCATGGTGTGGGCGGCCATCCTTTACGCCGGCGCCGGTTCGCTGCTCTCGTATTGGGTGGGCAAGAGCCTCATCCATCGCAACGCCGAGCGGTACGCGCGCGAGGCGGACCTGCGCTTCTCGCTCGTGCGCGTCAACGAGCACCTCGATGGCATCTCGCTCGCCTCCGGCGAGGCGGACGAGACCCGCCGCGTCGAGCTGCACTTGGGGGAGGTGCTCACCGCGACGCGCCGGCTCGTGACCGGGCTCACCAATCTCACCTGGGTCACGGCCGGCTTCGGCTGGGTCACGCAGGTCGTGCCGATGCTCGTTCCGGCCCCGCTGTACTTCAACGGCAAGATCTCCTTCGGCGGCCTCATGATGGCGGCCGCTGCATTCACGCAAGCGCAATCCTCGCTGCGCTGGTTCATCGACAATTTCAGCACCATCGCCGACTGGCGCGCGACCCTGTTGCGCGTTGCGAGCTTCCGCCAGGCCCTCGTCTCCACGGACGCGCTCGTGCGGCAGGTTCACAGCCGCATCGTGTACGCCGAGGGGGAGGCGGGCCGGTTCGTCATCGAGAATCTCTCGGTCGCCTCCTCGAGCGGGCGCGCGGGTCGAGACATGATCCGGGAGAGGCGGGTGGAGGTCAGGCGCGGAGAGCGCCTGCTCATTCTCGGAGAGACCGGAACCGGCAAGACGCAGCTGTTTCGAGCGCTCGCGGGCCTGTGGCCGTGGGGCGAGGGGCGCATCCTGCTGCCGCAGGACGAGCAGATACTCTATTTCCCGCGCGGCACGCCTTACCTGCCGCGCGGCACGTTGCGCGAAGCGCTCGCCTATCCGTTCAAGGTCGAGCGCTTCGAGCACTCGGCGTACGTGCACGCGCTGCGCCGGCTCGGCCTGGAGCGCATCCTGACGATGCTCGATGAGACCCACCGCTGGGACCGAGAGCTCTCCGCCGATGAGCAGCTGAGCCTCGCCTTCGCGCGTATCCTGCTGCAGGCTCCGCCCTGGGTGCTCATCGACAACACCTTCGGGACACTCGAGGGCGATACGCTCGAGCGGGTGATCGACGTCTTCGCCAACGAGCTCGAGCATACGAGCGTCATCCACATCGGCAGCGCCCAGGCCCACGACCCGCTCTTCTCGCGCGTGGTGCACCTCGTGAAAGCCCCTCCCGTGCACCACGACAGCGACGGGGCACGAGCCACGAGGCACGAGACCGAGTCCGCCGTCGGGCATTGAGCGCAGGCGCAGCGGAGCGAGAGAGCCCATGAGCGAGGTCAGCGCGACGAGCCCGCGATCCCTGGCGCGCCTCCCCGACGAGGAGTTGCTCGAGCTCGTCCAGCGGCAGACCTTCCGGTACTTCTGGGAGGGTGCTCACCCCGTGAGCGGCCTCGCCTTCGACCGCCGCGGCACGCACGAGGCGGGAGACACGGACGATCGCATCGGCGTCGGTGGATCGGGCTTCGGCATCATGGCGCTCCTGGTCGCCGTCGAGCGGGGCTGGGTCACACGCGATGCGGCTCTCGAGCGGCTCGGCCGCATGCTCGGTGTGCTCACGCGCGCGCGCTGTTATCACGGCGCGTTCCCGCATTTCATGGACGGGCAAACCGGGGCCACGATCCCCTTCAGCCGCAAGGATGACGGCGGGGATCTCGTCGAGACCTCGTTCCTGTGCATGGGAATGCTCTGCGCGCGGCAGTACTTCGATCGCGACACACCCGAGGAGCGGCGGCTGCGCCATGCGCTGACCCGTCTGTGGGAAGAGGTCGAGTGGAGCTGGTATACCCAGGGCGGCCGGCAGGTCCTTTACTGGCACTGGAGCCCCAACAATGGCTGGGCGGTGGACCACGAGATCCGCGGCTGGAACGAGTGTCTCATCACCTACGTCCTCGCGGCGTCCGCACCGCGCTACGCGGTGGATCCGTCCGTCTATCACGACGGCTTTGCCGCCGGCCGCGAGTTTCTGAACGGCAAGTCCTACCACGGGTACGAGCTGCCGCTCGGACCGTCGTACGGCGGACCCTTGTTCTTCGCGCACTACTCCTTCTGCGGCCTCGATCCCCGGGGCCTCGTCGACCGCTATGCCGACTATTGGCAGCAGAACGTGCGCCACGTGCTCATTCAGCACGCCTACTGCAGCGCAAATCCGCTGCGCCATCGCGGCTACGGTGCGAACTGCTGGGGGCTCACCGCGAGCGATGACCCGCAAGGCTATGCAGCCCACTCGCCCGAGAACGACAACGGCACCATCTCACCGACCGCCGCGCTTTCGAGTCTTCCGTACGCCCCGGCCGAGTCGCTGCACGCGCTGCGGTATTTCCTCGCGCACCCGAGCGAGCGGCTGTGGGGACGCTATGGGTGCATCGATGCGTTCTGCGAGGCACGGCGCTGGTACGCCGAGACGTACCTCGCCATCGATCAGGGACCGATCCTCATCATGATCGAGAATCATCGCACCTCACTGCTGTGGAAGCTGTTCATGAGTGTGCCAGAGGTTGCCGCGGGGCTTCGCAGGCTCGGGTTCACGAGCCCCAATGCCGGGGCATGACTGCCATGGAGCCGCTCGCTGCCTGGATCGACCGTGAGCTCGAGCATGCCGCGGCGCAGATGCTGCGGAGCATCTCGCCCACCGATCTCCTCAAGACGCGTCCTGGCTTCGGCCAGACGATTCGCGCGCGCCGCGGCTCGATCGTCGCCTCCCCCGTCCTCGCCGCCTACGATCCCGACCCGGACTACTTCTTCCACTGGTACCGCGACTCCGCGGTGGTGATCGAGGCGCTCGGCGTGCTCTTCGAGCAAGCGCACCCGCAGGGGGCGCCAGCGCACCGTCTGCTCGAGCATTTCGCGGACTTCGTGCGCTTCAGCCTCGCCCTGCGCGAGCTCGACGGTCGGGCGCTTGGCGCCGCTTCGGACTGGCGCGGCAGGGTGTGCGAGGACTTCTTGCGGTTCGTGCGTTCCGATCGCGAGCTCGAGGCCGTCCACGGGGATGCCGTCGCGGCCGATACGCGCGTCAACGCGGATGGCACGCTCGATATCTCGAGGTGGGCGCGGCCCCAGCACGACGGACCTGCGCTGCGCGCGCTCGCGGTGCTGCGCTGGATGCGCCGCGCCGCCTTCGACCCACCGCTGCGCGCGGCCGCATCGAGCCTGCTGCGCGCCGACCTCGAGTTCGTGCGGCGTCATGCGCACACGCCCTGCTTCGATATCTGGGAAGAGGAGGAAGGGCTGCACTACTACACGCTCTGCGTGAGCGCCGCGGCACTCAATGAGGGGGCCCGCTGGCTCGCTGAGCACGCCGAGGGCGAGGAAGCGAGTGTCTGCCGGCGCGAGGCGGCGGCGCTCTACGAGAGTCTCGACCGGTACTGGCTCGCGGGCGAGGGTCATTACCGCTCGCGCATGCTCGCCTCGGGTGCGCCCTCGCCGAAGGACCTCGACATCTCCGTCGTGCTCGCGGCACTCCACGCAGCGGGGGACCGGGAGCGGCACTGCCCGCGCGATCCTCGCATCCACGCGACGCTCGAGCGGCTGACGGCGCTCTTCGAGGCGGAGTATGCGATCAATCGCGGCCGACCGCCCTCCCGAGCACCCGCGCTCGGACGCTACCGCAACGATGTGTACTACTCGGGCGGGGCGTACTACTTCTCGACGCTCGCGGCCGCAGAGCTGTGCTATCGCGCAGCCGCCGGGACCGCGGCGAGCGAGCAGGCCCACGCACTCGCCGCGCAGGGCGATGCGTTCCTCGAGACGGTGCGGGCCTTCACGCCGCCGAGCGGGGATCTGTCCGAGCAATTCGATCGCAACACCGGCGCGCAGACCTCCGCCAAGCATCTCGCCTGGAGCTACGCAGCGTTCATCTCGACCACCGCGGCGCGACGCGCCCTCACCTTGCGATCGGGATCTCGATGAAGCTTCCGCCGTACCAGCGCACCTCGAACGGGACCAGCGGGTGCGTCCTCGAGGGTGCCCTGACGCTTCGCGCGGGGCAGCCTCCCGCTCGCTCCGCCGCGGGTGCATCGGCCCCGAGCACCACGACGAGCCGGCTCCCCGTTGCGAGCTGCACGCTCGTCAGCCGATCGCTGCGGTACACGATCGAGCGGCGCCCCTGCGCGACGCCATTCGCACAGAGCTCGTCGGGCGGAGCGAAGAGCTCGAAATAATCTCCGCTCGGCAGCAGCTCGTAGAGCGCGATCGACAGGTCGAGCTCGCTGCGGCTCGCGTGCAACGTGAGCTGCCCCGAGAGCGCGCCGGCGAGCTCGAGGGGCCGATGCAGCGGTCCGCTCAGGAAGACAACCGCGTTGCGCGGTGCGAGCGTGCGGCTGAGGATGGCCGGCGGCACGACCCCGTCCCCCGGCGAGACCGGCTCGACCTTCTGCTCGACGAAGCGCTGCCGCGGTGGCTCATGGCCGGCCAGCCGGTACTCGCCGCGCAGACGGCTCGAATCGAGATACAGCCGCGCCGCTCGGTTCGCCATGGCGCGCAGCGATGCGGCGTGGCGCCATTCATTGGCGCCCATCACCTCGAAATTGACGCGCGCGCGCAGCAGCTGCGGCGCGGGCGCTCCCTTCAGCACGTGATCGAACCAGTCGAAGCGCAGCTCGTGCAGATCGATCAGCGCTGCGGAGTCGATCGCGTAGCCGTCGAGGACGGGCAACGCCCCGCGTTGCATCGCCTGCGCGTCGTAGGGGCCGACCAGCAACGTTTGATCGGCGTGGGGGTTGTAGCGATAGTGCTGCGTGAAATAGTAAAGCGAGCCTGTCTCGCGCTCATCGTAGTACCCGGTGATCGTGAGCACCGGCATGTCGATGCGCGCAAAGTCCTTCTCGTAGGGGATCATCTGGTGCCAGTAGCGATCGAAGCCCGGGTGCTTGAGCCAGCGCCGCTCGATAGCGTTCGGCGCGCTCGCGGCTTGCGCGAAGCTCGTCTGCGGAAGTCCCGGCACGACTGCGCTTGCGACCGCGAGCGCCTTCAGCGCCGCCGACGGTCGCTTCGCGGCGGCCCAGGCGGCAAAGGCGGAGTACCCGCTGCCGTACATGGCGATGCGCCCGTCGCTCCAGGGCTCGTGGGCGATCCAGTCGATGACCGCACGGGCATCGTCGCCGTCGTGCTCGTACGGTGCAGCTCCCGCGGAGCCCTTGCCCGAGGCCTGCGCGTAGGCGATCACACCGACGTATCCATGCGCCGCGCACTCCTTGGCCTCCTCGCGAGGATCTGCGGAGATCCGGAACTCGAGCAGCGTGGGTAGCCGCGGCGCGTTCTTCGGTCGGATCACCAGAGCGGAGATCTGCCCGTGATCGGGAGCGCTCACCATGACGCTCGAATCGATGACGTAGCGCCGTGCGTCGTCCTCGGCGATGAGCGGCTCGAGGAGCGGGGCGAAGCTCGCGAACGCCTCGAAGGACAGATACGTCCAGGCGAGATCGACCGTCTGCGCGAGCGAGAGCCGCGCGGTGGTGCGCAGCCGATCGAGCGTGCTCTGCAGATTCTCGCGAAACACCGAGAGTGGAGTCGTGAGCCACTGCTCGAGGGTGAAGGCGTCGCGATCGTCGAGCCCGGTCACGGTCTCGCGAAACACCTGCGCAAAGGCTCGATCGAAGGGCACGTGCGTCTTTGCGGAGGCCGCGCGAGCGCGCGCATACATGTCGTAGATGAGAGCCATGTCGATGCGCGGCGGGACGCGCTTCGCGCCCGCACGCACCTCCTCGAGCGAGCGGCGCGTGGCATCCGCGGCCTGATACTCCCCGGCCACCATCTGCAGCGCGGACAGATTCGTCAGGAACTGCGCCCGGTTTGGGTTCTGATAGACCGGAAGCGCACGTACGGCAAGGCTGCGCATGGCAGCCGCCGTCGCCGCGCCGTCCGCGGCGGCGGGCGCGCGGAACTCCAGATCCTCCGCGGCCATCGCAACGCTCGCAGCACACAGTACCCCGAGGACGTACAGCCACCTGAGCATGCGTCGCGCATTATGCCCTGTGCCGGGCCCAAGGCCGGCGAGGGGCGTCAGGGTCCCGCAGGTCGGGACGGGTTTGGAGCGCCGCCGCGTGCCCCGCAGGCTTCCTCGGCGAGGACGAGTGCACCGAGGGGCCCTGTGCGCGTGCCGAGCACGGCAGGCCCGATGAAGCGCTCGAGCCCGCTCGTCACCTCCTCCACCTCGAGGTACCCCGCGAGCGTCGCGGCCAGGGCCCGCCGGATCATCGGAAAAAGTTGAGGTTGCGCGCTCAAGACCCCGCCACCCATGATAATTTTCCTTGGTGCGACGGACAGGACCAGCGTCTGTGCAAGCTGTGCGAGCGCATGCGCCACCGCCACCCAGACGGCGTGATCCGGGGGGATGTCGGCCGCTCGCAAGCCGGTACGCGATTCGATGGCGGGGCCGGATGCGAGTCCCTCGACGCAGTCTCCGTGGAATGGGCAGCTCCCCGCCCAGCGATCACCCGGGAGCCGCGCGATGCGGATGTGGCCGAGCTCGGGGTGGTGGCAGCCGACGAGCACGCGACCAGCGGCGATCAGGCCCACTCCGACTCCCGTACCGACCGTGACGTAGGCAAAGTCGGCAAGGCCGCGAGCGGCACCCCAGCGCCCCTCGGCGAGGGCGGCCCCGATCACATCGGTCGTGATGGCGACCGGCCCTCGCGAGCCCATCGCGAAAAAACGCAGCACCTCGACGTGGCGCCAGCCGGGCTTCGGCGTGGCCCCGATGCGCCCGTACGAGGGCGATGCAGGGCGCAGATCGAGGGGTCCGAAGCAGGCAAGCCCCAGACCCGCGGGCGGTCCGAAGCGTTCGCGCCAGCGATCGAGGACTGCTGCAAGCGCAGGGAGCGTCGCAGACGGCTCGCGGGTCGCAAGCTCCTCCTCAGCGCGAATGTCGTCGGGTCCGGCTCCGAGAATCAGACGGCAGTGCGTACCGCCCAGCTCGACACCCGCCCACACCGTTCGCGGATTCCCGCTCAGGCGCGCGCCGTCACGATGGAGTGCAGCAGCCTTTGCTCCTTGCCATGCGGATCGTCCACGAGCCTGCACTGGTCGTTGAGGATCATCGTGGCCCGGCGCACGTTGTCGTAGGGCTCCCAGCCCCGCAAGTACTCATGATTCGGGTTTCCCGTGCGCGCGAAGGCGACCCACGCTCCACTTACCTTGCGCGCAAGCGCATAGCGGTCCTCGCCCGAGCCGACCATCGAGCGGCATGCATCGACGTTGTCGAACACGAATGGAATCTCGACCGTGTGGAACGAGCGCAGCTTCCCGCCCCGCACCGGCGACCGCCACGTGAAGTAGTACTGGTACACGGGGGCGCCTCCCTGAGCGGCCTTGCGCTCGGCCTCGGTGAGCACTCCGGCACGAAACGTCGCATCGGATGCGATGATGAGATACAGATCGGTGTTCGAGGCTTCGGGGCGCCCGGCGCGATACGTCGCGATCACCTCGTCCACCTCCCCATCGCTTGCGTGCCGCAGCAGCGCCTTCAGGTGCGCATGCAGGCTCGCGGCGTCGATCGGATCGAGGATCTGTCGCGGAAAGAAAGTCACTTCCGTCTCGACCGTGCCGATGAGCAGCGGGATATTCGCCGCAAGGGCGGGGGCTACCGGATCGAACGGATGGGTCGGAAGCGTCCGGCCGTCCACGACCGGCGCGAGGGCAAGCGGCGGGCCTTCGCCCGGAGCGGTCACCGCAATCAGCCGCTCGAACGGCAGCCTCTCGAGCGCATCGGCCTGCGAGGGCTGCAGAGCGAGCCGTTGCAGGAACATCTCCGCGCTGCGTGCGGCCGCCTCCAGGGTGACGCCCCGCACGTCCGCTCCGCTCTCGACGATCGCGCGGTGAAAGAGACCCTTCGCAGCGGGCATGGCCATGAGAGAGCTCACTTTGCCCCCGCCGCCCGACTGCCCGAAGATGGTGACGTTGCCCGGATCCCCGCCGAAGGCGGCGATGTTGTCGCGCACCCACTCGAGCGCCGCGATGATGTCCAGGTTGCCGAGATTGCTCGCGTGCGCGAAGCGCCCGCCGAGGCTCGCGAGGTAGAGATAGCCGAGTGAGGACAGCCGGTGGTTGAGCGTCACTGCGACGACATCGTGCCGGCCCGCGAGCCGCGCGCCGTCGTAGCAGATGAAGCCGCCCGAACCGCTCGTGTAGCCGCCGCCGTGCAGCCAGACCATGACCGGCCGCGCCTTGCCGCGAACGCCCGGTGTCCACACATTGAGCCTCAGGCAGTCCTCGCTCATCGGCTCGTTGCGGTCCATCACCTCGACTTCAGGCGGAACCACCCCGTGGAACGCGGAGAGCAGCTGAGGGGCTCGCGGTCCGAGCACGAGCGCATCGCGCACACCCGCCCATGACTCGCGCTTCGCGGGCGGCATGAAACGACGTGGGCCCGCCGTGGAGGCGGCGTAGGGGATTCCCTTGAATGCGTGCACGCCCCCCTGAGAGCTGCCGCGCAGCTTGCCCGCAGCCGTCTCGACGATCAGCCCGGGAGCGGCCGAAGCCTCGGAGGCCCCTGCGAGCGTCCATGCTGCGCGCACTCCCGTGCCGGCTGCAACGCCCGCGAGCGCCCCCATGCGCATGAAGTATCGTCGATCGATCATGGCGCCTCTCCCCTCTCATCGCCCTGTTGACCTGTCAAGCGCACGCCCCTTTGTGATACAACGTGCCGCTTCGCCGAGCTGCGTCGAGTCCCACTGGCCCGGAGCACGAAATGCGCAAGTCCCTGCCCTGCACATTCGCCGCCGCGCTCGCAGCCCAGCCCCGCAGGATACGCGCGCCCACGATCGGGGACCATGGGCACAGCCGCCGCAGCGCTCCGCCCCGAAGCGGCCTCGCGAGGGCCCTCGCCGCCACGGCGCTGTTCGCGCTCGCGCAGGCAGCCGCCGCCGCGCAGTCCTCCGGACCGCACCCCGGCCCAGCCCCGCGTGATTTTGCGCATGCCGAGGTACACATCCTCAAGGTCCAGGGCAGCATCTACATGCTCGTCGGCGCCGGCGGCAACATCACCGTACAGACCGGCAGCGACGGGGTGCTGCTCGTCGATACGGGTTACGCAGCGATGAGCGAGAAAGTCCTCGCGGCCGTCCGCTCGCTCTCCGACGGTCCCATCCGCTACATCATCGATACCCACGTGCACGCCGATCACACGGGCGGCAATGAGACCCTCGCGAAGGCCGGCAGCACCATCGCGGGCGGTAACGTCGTCGGCAACATCGGGGCGAGCGCCGGAAGCCAGGCTGCGATCCTCGCCTTTCAAACGGTGCTCGAGCGCATGGCCGCGCCGAGCGAGGGGGAGGCTGCCACGCCCCAGGGTGCCTGGCCGACGGAGACCTACACGACTCCCGAGCGCAAGCTGTTCTTCAACGGTGAGGGGATCGAGATGATTCACATCCCGGCGGCGCACACCGACGGGGACACGATGGTGTTCTTCCGCCGCTCGGACGTGATCAGTACCGGTGACATCTTCGTGACGAACGGCTACCCCATCGTCGATCTCGCAAGAGGCGGCAACATCCAGGGGGTGATCGCAGGCCTCAACCGCATCATCGAGATCGCGATCCCGGCGAACGAGCAGGAAGACGGCACGCTCGTCGTTCCGGGGCACGGTCGGCTCTGCGACGTGGCCGACGTGGTCTTCTACCAGGAGATGGTGACGATCATCCGTGACCGGGTGCAGGACATGATCAAGCGCGGCTTGACGCTCGCCCAAGTCGTGGCTGCCCGCCCGACGCGCGATTACGATCCCCGTTACGGCGCAACGAGCGGCTTCTGGACGACCGATAAGTTCGTCGAGGCGGTCTACAGGAGCCTGAAGCATTGAGCTCGCAGGACGAAGAACGGGCGACGCGCCAGCCGAGGCGCCCCCCACAGGAGAAATCGATGAGGCGCATGTTCCTTTCCATGCTCTTGAGCAGCTCGGCGCTCATCGCGGCGGGCCATGCCGCCGCCCACCACTCCTTCGCGGCGACTTACTTCGTCGATCGCGAGATCACCGTCGAGGGAACACTGACGCAGTTCATGTTCCGCAATCCCCACTCCTTCGTGAAGCTCGTGGCGCCGGATGCGAAGGGCCAGATGCAGACCTGGTCCGTCGAGTGGGGCGGCGGCGCGCAGCTCACGCAAGCGCACGTCACCCGCTTCACGCTCAAGCCCGGCGACCGCGTCATCGTCACCGGCAATCCCGGCCGCGATCCGGATGAGCACCGCATTCGCCTGCACAAGATCGTGCGCCCCGCCGACGGATGGAAGTGGGAAGGCGTGATCATGTAGTGCGGGGCGCGATGCGCGTCTCCCGGAGGTTTCACAGCGATGATCTCAACGTTGCGTCCGCGGCGCTCCGCACCCCTCCTCGCTCTGCTCGCTCCGCTTGCGTTCGCCATGCCGGGCCGCGGCCTCGCGCAGTTCGCACCCCCCGCGCCCCCACCGCCTGTCAGCGGGCGTGCAGCGGCCCCGCAGGACTTCACGGGCTACTGGGTCTCGCTCGTCACGGAGGACTGGCGCTATCGGATGATCACGCCCGATCGCGGCGACTTTCAGGGTGTGCCGCTCAACCCCGCGGGCCGCAAGCTCGCGCAGCGCTGGGACCCGGCGCAGGACGAGGCGCGTGGGCTGCAGTGCAAAGCCTATGGCGCGGCCGCCATCATGCGGGTACCCACCCGGCTGCACATCAGCTGGGCGGACGACGAGACGCTGCGCGTCGAGACCGATGCGGGCGAGCAGGTGAGGCTGCTCCACTTCGGCGTCACGCGACCGGAGCGCGCAACGCCGAGCTGGCAGGGCTACTCGGTCGCGAGCTGGGAGGGATTGCGGCCGGGCATCCTGCGGGGCACGGTCTCCCGCGGCATTCAACAATCGGGTGAGCTCGCACCGGAGGGGTATCTCAAGGTCGTGACGACGCAGCTACGGCCCGGCTACCTGCGCAAGAACGGCGTACCCTACGGGCCCGAGGCGAACGTCGAGGAGTATTTCGACGGCTTCAAAGAGCCGAACGGGGACCGCTGGCTGGTCGTCACGACGATCGTGACGGACCCCGAGTATCTCGTCGAGCCCTTCGTCACGAGCTCGCACTTCAAGAAGATTCCGGACGGCGAGGGGTGGCACCCGATGCCCTGCGAGGCGCGATGAGCTTCCTCGCCTGGCTGCACGACACCACCTTCGGCACGGTGATGCGCGAGTCGATCTGGGCCGAGCCGATCGTCGAGACGGTGCACGTGCTCACGCTCGCCGTGTTCCTCGGATTCGTGTTGCTGCTCGATCTGCGGCTCCTCGATCTGGCGCTGCGCCGGCAGCGCGTCTCGGAGCTGTTCCGGCAGCTCAACCCGGGTCTGTTCGGCGGCTTCGCCGTGATGGTCGTTACGGGTTTGATGCTGTTCTCGGGCGATCCCCTCGCCTTCTACAGCACGCTCTTCTTCAAATTGAAGATGGTCATGCTCGTGCTCGCCGGCGTGAACGTGCTCGTGTTCAATGCAACGGTGGGCCGGCGCCTCGCGCAGTGGGACAGCGAGGCGCACACCCCCTGGGGGGCCAAGGCGGCGGGGCTCGTCTCCCTCGTACTGTGGGTCGCGATCGTCGCCGCCGGGCGTGGCATCGCGTATGCACTGCCACCACCGTGAGTCCCGCGCACGCCCCACGAGCCGAGTGACATGCACTACCTCGCCACGCTGCTCCTCGCATTCTGCCACTGGTGCAACGGCTCGTTCTTCGGGCATGGGATTCGTGATTCGGTGTGGCTCTTCCCCTTCGTCGAGATCTTTCATCTCATCGCGCTCGGGTTGCTCGGCGGCACCGTGCTGCTCGTCAACCTGAGCCTGCTCGGAGTTCGGTTCCGCGGCGAGCCGGTTGCGGCACTCGCCCGCGAGGTTCGACCCTGGATGCTCGGCAGCATCGCCGTGATGCTCGTCTCGGGCTTTCTGCTCTTCTCGACCGAGGCCGTGAAGATGTACGGCAATCGAGCCTTCCAGTTCAAGATGTCGTGTCTTGCCCTCGCGCTCCTCTTCACCTTCACGGTTCATCGCCGGGTGACCTCCTCGGAGGAGGGGCGGCTCGGGCCGCTCGCGCGCGGCCTCGTCGCCACGGTCTCGATCCTCCTCTGGGCAGGCGTTGCGCTCGGCGGTCGCGCCATCGGGTATGTGAACACCACCCTCCCCGGATCCTGAGCCCCTTGAGCGCTCGCACCCTGATGATCCAGGGCACCACCTCGGATGCCGGCAAGAGCACGCTCGTGACGGGCGTGTGCCGCGTGCTCAAGCGCCGCGGCCTCCGTGTCGCGCCCTTCAAGCCGCAGAACATGTCGTTGAACAGCGCGGTCGCCGCCGACGGAGGAGAGATCGCGCGTGCGCAGGCCCTGCAGGCGCAGGCTGCCGGCACGGAGCCGACGACCGACATGAGCCCGATCCTGCTCAAGCCGAGCGCGGGGCTCGGGGCCCAGGTGATCGTGCACGGCAGACCCGTCGGCGTCATGCACGCTGCGCAGTACCGGCGCTACCAGGGAGAGGCTCGCAAGGCCGTGCTCGCCTCCCACGCGCGGCTCGCCGCGCGCTACGACGCCATCATCGCCGAAGGCGCCGGCTCGCCCGCCGAGATCAACCTGCGAGAGGGCGACATCGCCAACATGGGGTTCGCCGAGGCGATCGACTGCCCCGTCGTGCTTCTCGGCGACATCGATCGGGGCGGGGTCTTTGCGCACCTCACCGGCACCCTCTCCCTGCTCAGCGACAGTGAGCGAGAGCGCATCGCAGGGTTCGTGATCAACCGCTTTCGCGGCGAGCTGTCCCTGCTCGAGTCCGGGTTACGATGGCTCGAGCAGCACACGCGCAAGGTCGTGCTCGGCGTGCTGCCCTACCTCGATGGTCTCGAGCTCGATGCCGAGGACACCATCCGCCGCGAAGCCGCCGCAACGCGCGGAAGCGCGCTGCGCATCGTCGTGCCCGTGCTGCCGCGGATCAGCAACCACACCGACTTCGAGCCCATCCGGAGTGCACCACGGATCGAGCTGCGATACGTCGAGGCCACAGCGTCGCCCCCTGCGGCCGATCTCGTCATCCTCCCGGGCTCGAAGTGCGTGCGAGCCGATCTCGCGTCGCTCCGCGCCGCAGGCTGGGAGCGCTATCTGCAGCGACACCTGCGGTTCGGCGGCAGGGTGCTTGGCATCTGCGGGGGATTTCAAATGCTCGGCCGCGGCATCGCCGATCCGCAGGGCATCGAGGGATCGCCCGGAGAGAGCGCCGGCTTTGGATGGCTCGACATCGACACGACGCTTGCGGGCGAGAAGCAGCTCAGGCAGGTGCAAGGCCGCCTCACGCTCGAGGATGCGCGGGTCGGGGGCTACGAGATCCACCAAGGGGTCACCGCGGGAGCGGGGCTCGCGCGCCCGTTCGCCCGGCTCGACGATGGTCGCTGCGATGGGGCCTGCTCGCCGGATGGCCAGGTGCTCGGCACCTACCTTCACGGCGTGTTCGAGTCGCCGCCGGCCTGCACGGCGCTGCTGCGCTGGGCCGGGCTCGCCGCCCCGCCGGTGCTCGATCAGGGGCTGCTGCGGGAGAAGGCGATCGAGCGTCTGGCCGATGCCGTCGAGCGGCACATCGACGTGGAGCGCATCGCGAGGCTCCTCGACATCGTTTAGAGTGCACGGCCGGGCACGTGGGCCGGAGCGAGGTGCACTCATGAGACGCAGTGCGGCAGTGTTGTGGGCGAGCGTGGCGGGCGGATGCGCTTGGTTATCGATCGCGCCCGCCGCACTCGCCATGGATCTTCAGCTCGCAGGCAAGACCGCGCTCATCACCGGCAGCACGGCCGGAATCGGCTACGCCACGGCGAAACGGCTCCTCAGCGAGGGCGCGCAGGTCATCATCAACGGGCGCACCCAGCAGTCGGTCGACCGCGCCGCTGCCGCGCTCGCCTCCGCAACGGGCCACCGGCCGCTCGAATTCGCAGGCGACATGAGCCAAGCCAAGGATATCGAACGCCTCACTCGAGCTTTTCCGCGGGTCGACATCCTCATCAACAATGTCGGTCGATTCGTCCCGAAGGACTTCGAGAAGACGACGGATGAGGACTGGTACGCCACCTTCGATCTGAATGTCATGTCCGGCGTACGTCTGTCGCGCTACTACCTTGCCGGCATGAGGGCGCGGAACTGGGGCCGGATCATCTTCATCTCGAGCGAGAGCGCACTGCAGATCCCCGTCGAGAGCGTGCAGTACGGCATGAGCAAGGCGGCCGAGATCGCCGTCGCGCGCGGGATCGCGGAGAGCGTCGCGCGCACGGGCATCACCGTGAACAGCATCCTCCCCGGGCCCACGCTCGATCCCGACGATCCGCGCTTCGCCGCGAGACTGAAGCAGCCGGGCGCGCCCTCCTTCGCACAGATGCAGGCGAATTTCTTCGCCACCCGCCGGCCCACCTCGCTCATCAAGCGTTTCGAGCGTCCCGATGAGATCGCAGCGCTCATCGCGTACGTCGCAAGCCCGCTCGCCTCCGGCACGACGGGCGCCGCCCTGCGCGTCGACGGCGGGGTCGTGAAAAGCGCGTTCTAGAGCCTCTAGTCCCCGCCCTCGTCGGCTTTCTGCCAGCTCGAGTCCGGGTCGTAAGCCTTCATGGCCCGTGCGATCTGCGCCGTGTCCTTGCCGAGATCCTTCTGATAGACGACGCCATTGCTGCCGACGATGAAGGTCATCACGCCCGAGGAGCGGTACTCGGCCGGATAGGCGACGAAGCCGAAGCCACCGGTCATCTTGCCGTCAACGAGAAAGCTCTTCGCGCCACCCGGCGCAGCCGGCCCCTGGCCTGTCAGGTGGTGATAGTAGTAGCCGCGGTAGGGCGTGCGGGTGCCGCTGTGGCTCGGGGCGTAGCCCGCGGCAACCGCGGCGCCCACGAGCGGTCCAATCGGGCTTCGCGGCTCGCCCGCCGCGGTCTCCCAGTAGAGTCCGTCGTGGCGGCCGGGAGTGCTGTAGATCCTCCCGGCGTACTCGCCGCGCATCGCGTGATAGTCCTGCTCGGCGGCGGCGAGCTCCTGGCAGACGCGAATGGCGGAAAGCTCATTGCGTCCGATGCGCCGGTAGAGTATTTCCCGCCTCCCCTCCGCTGTATCGAAGTACCACGTGTGCCCCGTGTGTGCGAGGGGAATGGGCATGGGCCAGTTCGCCGCGCCGACGTAGACCGTCACGGTCCCGTCGGGCTCGGTCACGAGGCGATGCATCTGGCGGTATCGCTCGATGAAACTCGCGCGATTCGACGCATCCTCCACAGGGTCTCCGGAGGAGACGAGGCGTCTTGCCTCGGGTCCCAGGATGCGCAGCATCGCCTGCTCGTCGTTCGCCCGAACGGCCGTGACCAGGGCGCTCACGGCGCCCCCGGGCGAGGAGAAGGTCTGCTGCCCCGGCTGTTGCGCGAGCGATGAGCCAGGCAGGCTGCCCGCGAGGAAAGCTGCGAACAGGGCAGGCGCCCATCCCAGGGATCGACGGCGCCTGCTCGTTTGAGTGAGGAGATGCATGTGAATATCCCTCCGCGAATCCACGGCCTAGCGGCCTCGGCCGTGTGGTGCGCCACCGCGTGAGCCGCCGCCCCGGGCAGCGCCGCCAAAGCTCCTGGCACCGCGGGCCGCAAAACCCCGCTCCTCGCCGCCGCGGTTGTAGCCGCTGAAGGCACCCGAGCGCATTCCGCTCTCGCCCCGAGGCGCGCCGTAACCGCGAGCCGCCTGCGCGTTCCCGTTGAAAGGTCGAATCGCAGCGCCCGGGTTGAACATGCCGCGCCCGCCCCGGGGCTCGGCCGTTGTGCCGCGCCCGAACGTCTCCCCGGCACGAACCCCGCCCCGAACCCCGCCCCGACCGAACGCCTCACCGCCCGGCCCGCGGCCGCCGTAGAAACGACCCCGATTGAAGAAGGTCGTGCTGTGCGAGAAATAGGGTCGGCGGCCAAAGAGCATCGCATGGTCGTGCCACGCGAAGCCCCAGTGATGCCAGCCCCACGCAAAACCGCCGAAGAAGCCGATGGGGAAACCGATCCCAAACGAGAGGTAGGGACCGCCGAACCAGATGCCCGGATAGGGGTACCAACCCGGCCACGCGAGCACGGGAGCCCCGTAGGCGATCCATGGATCGTACTCGGGAACGTAGACCACGTCGGGATTCGCAGGCTCGATGTCGATCGTCGAGTCCTGATTGGTGACGAGCTGCTGAGGGGAGCTGCGCAGCGTGCCTGCCGCCTCTGCCCTGGCCCGCATCGCCTGAATCGCGTTCATCACATCCTGCGGCTGGTTGTAGTACGCATCGCCGAGCGATGAGGTCCAGGACAGGTTCTTGTCCATGTTGCCGAGGACGGCAGGAAAGGCCGTGAGTGCCTTGATGCTCGGGTCCCAGGGCTGCTGATTGGCGGCCTGCGCGCGCGCCTCGCCGGTCAGACCCGGATTCGCCTGAACCCATCGGTCAGCCTCGACCACCTGCTCGGGGTAGGTCGAGGCTGCGAGGATCTGCGCGACGAGCGGATCCGGATAGAGCGCAATCGGCGCAACGAGCTGCTGCAGTTGCTCGGGAGATTGCGCGTTGTAAGGCGGCGGAGCCTCCCCGCCGAAGCCCGGCGGAGGTTGCCCGGGCGGCTCTCCAGGTGAAGGGGGCTGATCCGGCGGAGGTGCCTCTCCGGGGGGTGGAGCCTGGCCCGCTCGAGCGGCTGCAAGGCACGGAGCCGAGATCCCAAAAACGAGTGCGGCGGCTAGGCAGAGCCAAATCGACACGCCCACTCGCACTCTAGAGGGTCCAGTCATGACGCTTCTCCAGCCTTGCGCTCGAGGCGCTCTACTGCCCCGTTACGTGCGCCCAAGTCTAGCACCGCAGCCGTGTGGGAGCCTGGCCGCGAGCGGAACGACGGAACCCCGGGCCGGCTTGCCGGTTGTTCGAGAGTGACCGAAGGATCACCGCAGTTGAAGGGCTGTGCAGCCGCTCTCGCGCTCTGCGCACTGGCGCTCGCAAGCGTTGCGCCCGCTCACGCCCGCGTCACAGTTCATCATCACGCGCATCGGGCACGCACGCGCATGCGCCCCCATCGGGCGCGCGCCCATCCCGTACGGATACCGGTAAGCGAGCACGCCAGGGCGGACTTCTCGGGCCGCGAGCGCACCGGTGTCGCCTCATTCTATGCGCGATTCTTCGCCGGCAGAGCGATGGCGAATGGCGCACCGATGAATCCTCACGGCGACAATGCTGCGAGCCGCACGCTGCCGCTTGGCACGGTTGCGAAGGTGACCAATCTCAAGACCGGGAAGAGCGCGCTCATCACGATCCAGGATCGCGGGCCGTACGTGCGGGGCCGGATCGTCGATCTCTCACCCGCCACGGCACACAAAATCGGCATCACGCGCCGCGAGGGCATCTCCAGAGTCGTGGTGGCGCCGGTCGCCGTTCCGCTCCCGGATGGCAGCATCAAACGCGGCGTCGCGGCACGCTCGCTCAAGCGGCCCCTCGAGCGGGCCGCGCGCGCGCGCCGCCGCGCGCGCGAATTGTTCGCCGAGTCCGAAGCCGACTCCGCGCGCCGCTAGAGCCGCACCGTGCATGCGCGCTGCAGCCGCGCGGTATACTCGAGCACGGAGAGTGAATGGCAACCCCGGCCTTTCGCGGGCCGCCACGGGCAGCGCGCCCTCGAGGAGCTCACGCATGATTCGCATCCGTCGTTTCGCCTGGATCGCTGCCGCGTGCTGCGTCGTTCTCGGGGCTACCGTCGTGGCACCGGGCGCGCGCGCCGCCCAGACGGTCAGCGACTCGCATATCACGAGCGAGGTGACGGCGAAGCTCAACACCTACGATCCCGACATGGCGCGGCTGATTCGAGTGTCAACGCACGATGGGGTGGTGACGCTCAGCGGCCATGCCTGGACCAATGCCGCGCTGGCAAAGGCGACGCGGATTGCCTGGTCGGTCGATGGCGTCGTCAAGGTCGAGAACCACATCGCCCTCATGCAATGAGAGAGCGGTCGGCCCCGCCTGGCCGTGCTGCGTCGCAGCATCACTCAACCTCGCGGCCCCACATCTGATGGCTTGATTCGAGCCTCGCCGGCGCGCCACCGCGCCTCAGCAGTCCCCGACCCGGCTTTTGTGAAGCGCCACCCAAGTCCGGGTTGTGGTGCGGCGTAAGCTCGATTCATGAAGGGAAGCTTGGCGTTGGCAGGCTCGGGAATGAAAGGCGTGCTGGCGGTGGGGGCGCTCGGCGCGGTGCTCCTCTCGGGCTGTCTCGTCTCGACTCCGATCGTTCCCTCCGGTCACGACAGCTACATGGTCTCCTCGCGCTCGAGCGCGTGCTTGCGATGCGCCTCGGCCGCAACGGCGCTGAAGGCCGCCAGCGACTTCTGCGCACAGAGGGGCAAGTCCCTCGTCGTGCAAAACGACAGCGGTTACATGGACCCCTTCGGCTACGACGGCCGCAATCAGCTCGTCTTCAGCTGCCGCGACTCCAAGGGCAATCGCGCGCCCGAGCAATCCACCTCCGCGAACGGCACGATCTTCGTCGACCCGGCGCACGACTGAGCTCGCGAGCCCGACGGTATAAAATCGGGCCAGTGAAGGTCTCGGGCAAACATTACCGCACCATCTGGGCAACGCCCGCAGGAGCGGTGACCGTCATCGATCAGTCGCGACTTCCCTTCGAATTCGCGACGGTCGATCTTAGGACCCTCGAGGACGCCACCCGCGCCATTCGCTCGATGGTGGTGCGCGGAGCACCGCTGATCGGTGCGACTGCGGCGTATGGCGTTGCGCTCGCGCTGCGCTCCGGGCCGACGGACGCGCGCCTCGAGGAGGCGGTGCGAGCACTCGAAGCGACACGTCCCACCGCGCAGAACCTGTTCTGGGCGCTTGCCCGTATGCGCCGCGTGCTGGCGCAGGCCGCCCCCGCCGAGCGTGTCGAGCTCGCCTTCCGGGAGGCCGCACGGCTGTGCGACGCCGACGTTGCGCAGTGCCACGCGATCGGCCGCCATGGGCTCGAGATCCTGCAGCGCTGTGCAGAGAGGAGCGGCCGCGCGGTCAACGTGCTCACCCACTGCAATGCCGGCTGGCTCGCCTGCGTCGATTGGGGAACGGCGCTCGCCCCGGTCTACATGGCCCACGATGCCGCAATCCCCGTGCACGTCTGGGTGGACGAGACGCGACCGCGCAACCAGGGCGCCGCGCTCACGGCGTTCGAGCTCGCGGCGCATGGTGTGGCACACACCGTGATTGCCGACAATCTCGGCGGGCATCTCATGCAGTGCGGACGCGTGGACCTCGTCATCGTGGGCAGCGATCGGACGACGGCCGCGGGCGATGTCTGCAACAAGGTCGGCACCTACCTCAAGGCCCTCGCCGCTTGGGACAACGGCGTGCCCTTCTACGCCGCGTTGCCGACGAGCACGATCGACTGGTCGATGAGCGAGGGACGGAATATCCCCATCGAGGAGCGCCCGGCGGTCGAGCTGACGCACGTGACCGGCCAAACCGCCTCGGGTAGCCTGCAGACGGTGCGGGTCATCCCGGAGTCGAGTGCGGTCTTGAATCTCGCGTTCGATGTGACGCCCGCGCGCCTGGTGACCGCTTTGATCACCGATCGCGGGATCTGCCCGGCAAGCCGCACGGGCCTTGCGGAACTCGAGCATCATGAGCATGCCGCAAGCAGTTGATGCGGACGAGCGCTTGCGCGCGGCGCTGATCGGCGCGTGCCGGGAGCTCTCGCGGCGCGGGCTCTCCCACGGGACCTCCGGCAACGTCAGTGTCCGGCTCGATGCGCACCGGTTCTTCGTGAGCCCGACCGGCCTGCCCTACGCAGCGCTCGAACCGCGCGACATCCCGCTCGTGAACCTCGACGGGCGTTGGTTCGGCGGACGGCGACCCTCGAGCGAGTGGCGATTCCATCGCGACATCTACCAATGCCGCCCCGACGCGGCCGCCATCGTGCATGCCCATTCTCCGCGGGCGACGAGCCTCGCGTGCACCGGGCGCGGCATCCCCGCCTTCCACTACATGGTCGCCGTCGCCGGCGGCCCGGACATCCGCTGCGCGCCCTACCACACCTTCGGAACCCAGGAGCTCTCCGACGCAGCGGTCAGCGCCTTGCGCGGCCGCAGCGCGTGCCTGCTTGCGAACCACGGCCTCATCGCGCTGGGCGCGGACCTCACGAGCGCGCTCGCCCTCGCCGGGGAGGTCGAGAACCTCGCGACGCAGTACTGCATGGCGCTCGTCCTCGGGGAGATCCGCATTCTCGATGAGGCGCAGATGCGTGAGGTGCTCGAGAAATTCAGCACCTACGGACGGGAGCACGCGAGCGACCCGGGGCTCGAGTTCGGCGGTCCCCTGCCTGATGCGCCGGAGCGCGGGGGTTGACGACTGCGATGAGTGCCTCTACCTACCGAATCCTCGACTCGCAAAGCGTGCGGCCGGTGCTTGCAGAGCTCGAGGAGGTTCGCGGCATGCTCGGCGCGGGGCCCGCGCAGTGGGAAGTCCGGGAGGTCGGCGACGGGAATCTGAACCTCGTTTTCATCGTGCAGGGCCCCCGGGGCGCGGTGTGCGTGAAGCAGGCCCTGCCCTACGTGCGCGCCGCGGGCCCCTCGTGGCCGATGACACCCGAGCGCGCGTTCTTCGAGCACGCCTATTACGCAGCCGTCACACCCTTCGCCGGGGAATGGATGCCGCGCGTCCATCATTACGATGCAGATCGGTACTGCCTGGTGATGGAGTGCCTCGCGCCACACATCATCCTGCGGCGTGGCTTGATCGGGGGGCAGCGCTACCCGAATCTCGCCCGCAACATCGGGGAGTTCCTCGCGCGGGCCTCGTTCTTTACCTCGGATCTCGCGTGGCCGTTCGAGCGCAAGATGGAGCACATGGCGATCTTCGCGGGGAACAGGCCGCTCGTGCGCATCACCGTCGACCTCGTGTTCACGGACCCCTACTTCCCGAGCGCCCGCAATCGGCACACCTCCCCGCAGCTCGATGAGGAGGTGCGCAAACTGCGCAGCGACAGCACGCTCAAGGCGGCCGCCGCGCGGTTCGGACAGAAGTTCCTCACCGAGACGCAGGCGCTCGTGCACGGAGACCTGCATTCCGGCTCGGTGATGGTGAGCGGGGCCGACCACCGGGTGATCGATCCGGAGTTCGCCTTCTACGGTCCGATCGGGTTCGACCTCGGTGCCTTCTTCGGCAATCTCCTGCTCAGCTGGTACTCGCAGCCCGGGCATGCGAGCGCCAGCGACGATCGCCTGGGCTATCGCGAGTGGATTCTCGAGCAGGCGCGGCTCTTCTGGGAGAGCTTCCGCACCCGCTTCCTCGCGCTGTGGCGCGAGCACCCGCAAGGCGACGTGCTGCCCGTCGCGATGTTCTCGAGCCCCGGGGATGCCACCGCCCTCGAGCGCGCGCGCAGCGCCTTCGTCGATTCGCTGTTCGCGGACATGCTCGGATTCGGCGCTTGCAAGATGATCCGCCGCATCCTCGGATTCGCGCACGTGATCGATTTCGATTCGATCGCCGATCCGCGGCTGCGCGCCCGGTGCGAGGCGGGTGCCCTTTGGATGGCGCGGCTGCTGTTGACGCAGCCGCAGGCGTTTCACTCGGTCGATGCGGTGCTCGATGCCGTGCCACGCGCGGCGCAAGAGGCTCTAGGCGCTCACTGACGGGCACCCGCGGGCCCTGGCGCGGCGGCGGCCGCGGGGCTCTCCTCGTGCATCGCCGTGACGGGCGATGCCGCGGGAGTCACGAACTGCCGGCGAAATCCGGTGACCTTCACGACGTAGAGGCGGGTCTCCTCGGAGGGCAGATCCGTGCGCAGCCGCTCGTACACCGCGGAGGGCTCGAGACCGTTGATGTCCCTGAATGCCACGCTGCGCTCCGGCGCGAAGGTGCGCGTGACGTTGTGGGGACCGGTATTGTAAGCCGCGATGACGCAGTAATCGCGCGAGCTCGCATTCTCGATGCCGCCGAACTCGTCATTGCCGAGCACGCCGAGGTACGCCGTACCGAGCTCGATGTTGTGCTCGGGATCGAACAGATAGTCCGGCGTCGGTGCCTGATCGATGCCCTGGACGCGCTTGAGCGCCTCGCGTCCGCCGCTCGTCGGCACGAGCTGCATCAGTCCGTAGGCAGGCGCACCGCTCACCGCGAAGGGATTGAAATTGCTCTCCGTGCGCATGATCGCGAGCACGAGACTCGGGCTCACGTGGTAGAGGGCCGCGTACTTCTCGACGCTCGCGCGGTAGCGCTCGGCGCCTTTCGCCTCGAAGTTCCTCACCATGTAGAGCTTCACGAAATGTGCCGTCTCGGTCCCCTGCTGCGAGCTCACACCGCGCGTTTGCACCCGGTGCGCGACGAGGAAACGCGCGAACTGCTCGGCCTGCGCGCGAGTGCGGATGAAGTGGCCGTGGTTATCGTGCACGAGCCCGTAGAGATACGGCTGTCGGGCCGGCTCGAGCACCACGTCCTTGTCGGTGAACAGATCGACGCTGGCCGGGTCGTTCGAGGTGAGGAGCGCTGCGACGACCGCCGTGCGCAAGCTCGCGGCCGGATCCTTCTGATCGAGGGTCTCGATCGTGATGAACCCGTGATCGAAGTCCGTGATGACGCGGCTCTGATAACCCTGCGTGTACTTGACGTAGACGGTGCGGCTCGCGACCCGCGTGTCACGCTCGCCCCAGCGCTTCTCGACGTTCGCGCGCAGCTGAGCGACCGCCTGCGCGAACTTGCGTCGCAGCTCCTCCAGATTCGCCTCGAGGGTCTTCGTGTCGGAGGCCATCGCCTGATTGAGACCCGTACGATCGACCGGCTGACCGTTCGCAACCCGCTGGATGTTCTGCCCGATGCTCTTGGTCGTTGCGCAGCTCGCCCCGAGACTCACGGCCAACAGCGCGACGAGGCAACTCATCAGTCGCCGGATCCACATGGTGCTGCCCCCCACATCTCCCTGGAGGACGGGATGATAACCTTATCGCCATGAGCGAATCGACCGCAGCGGTTGCCGGCAAGCACCACCTCTCGCACGCCCTGCGGCCCCGGCACGTCACGATGATCACGCTCGGCGGCATCATCGGCGCGGGGCTCTTCGTCGGCAGCAGCGTCGCCATCTCGACCGTCGGACCGGCGGTGATCTTCACGTATGCCCTCACGGGCGTGCTCGTGCTCCTCATCATGCGCAGTCTCGGGGAGATGGCGGTGGAGATGCCGACGGTGCGCTCGTTTACCGAGTTCGCGCGGGTCGGCCTCGGCAACTGGGCGGGATTCACCGTCGGGTGGCTGTACTGGTACTTCTGGATCATCGTCATTCCGGTCGAGGCGATCGCGGGCGCGACGATCCTGGAGGGCTGGCTGCACTACCCCGCGTGGATCATCGGCCTGGCACTCATGGCCGCCATGGCGGCCGTCAACCTGCTCTCGGCGCGCTCCTTCGGGGAGTTCGAGTTCTGGTTCGCCTCGATCAAGGTCGCAGCCATCATCGTGTTCATCGCCGCCTGCGCGGCCTACGCGCTCGGGTTCACCTCGCCGAGCGGACCGACTTTCGCGAACCTCGTCTCGCACGGAGGCTTCGCCCCCTTCGGCTCGTTCGCCGTGCTCGCCGGGGGGACGACGGTCTTCTTCTCCATGATGGGGGCCGAGATCGTCACGATCGCCGCCGCCGAATCGACCGAGCCGGCGCGCTCCGTCGCGCGCATGGTCTCGAGCGTCGTGTGGCGGATCCTCGCCTTCTACGTGGGCTCGATCGGTCTTATCGTGACCGTCGTGCCGTGGAATTCGATCAGGAGCGGGGAGTCACCCTTCACGCACGCGCTCGACCAGATGCACGTTGCACTCGCGAGCACCATCATGGCGCTCATCATCCTCACCGCCGTGCTCTCCTGTCTCAATTCCTCCTTCTACGTCGCCTCGCGCGTGCTGTTCGTGCTCGCCGAGCGTGGCGATGCGCCGCGCTGGCTCGTCATCACCAACCGCCGCCACGTGCCCGCGCGCTCCGTGCTGCTCGCAAGCGCCGCCGGAGTGGCCGGCGTGGCGGCCGCCAAACTCTCGCCAGGCCTCGTGTTCGCCTGGCTCGTCAAAGCCTCGGGCGCCATCATCGTGTTCGTCTACATCATGATCTGCCTGGCGCAGGTGCGCCTGCGACGCGCGCGCGAGCGCGCGGGCGCTCCCCCGCCACTGCTGCCGATGTGGTGCTTTCCCTGGCTGAGCTACGCCGCCATCGCCGCCATGGTCGGGATGCTCGCCGCGATGGCGGTGACGCCGGGCCTTGCAAGTCAACTCTGGGCGAGCCTTGCGTCGATCGCCATCGCGCTCGCCGCCTACGCGCTCACGCGCCGCGGTCGCGCGCCGTGAGCGCGAGCTAGCCGATCTCGAGCCTCAGCGCGTTGCGCGCGCCGGTGAGACGCCCCTCGAGGGCCGCCCGTCCGATGAGGGCTGCACCCTGCCTGTACGGGTTCTCCTCACGCGTGAAGGCGAGCGCGGCTCCATTGAGCTCGACTCGCTCCACGCCGCAGCCACGCTTGGCGACCCGGTACTCCACCTCGACGGGACGCCCGAGCAGCATGCGCTCGATGCGCAGCCCGTCGAGCGAGCTCGGCAGGACCGGATCGATCCGCAGCCCGGATCGCTCCTCGCCGAGACCGAGAAAGCGCCGCAGGATCAACCCGAGTGCGATCCCCGCCCCGCTCGAGTACACGCGCCAGCCGCCATCGAGCCCCACCGTGCCCTGGGCGATGCGCTCGTACTCCGCGCTCGCCTGGTAGCGGTCCTCGAACGCCGCATCGGAGCTCGAGTAGTAACAGTTCGCCTGGCGCACCGTCGCGTTCGGGACGACCGAGCGCACCCCGATCGGATTTGCCTGACAGAGTGCCCGGAAGAACCGCTCCGCCTCGCCCATGTGCGCGAGCGCCTGGGCGTAGCGCAGATGCGCGTGCATGTACATGAGACCGATCTCGCGGCCGAAGAACGTCGCGGTCTCGGCGCGCTGGAACAGCCGCTGCGTGCCGCCCCGATAGGGCAGCGGCCGGTCGAACAGCCGCACGCCGTCGGGCCCGCTCAGATGCGCCTCGATCAGGTGCAGATGTCCGCGCGCCTGCTCGGGGGTGAGCAGGTCCTCGAGAATCGCATGGATCATCGCGAGCGCGCTGTAGCGCACGCCCGTGGTCTCATCGCTCGGATGAAGCAGGTGGCGCGGCCGACCGTGCTCGAAGAGCGCATAGCCCGCGAGCACCCCGTCGGCGACGAGCAGCCGCTGGAAATCACGGCGCACGGCGTCGGCCCACCGCAAGAGCCTGGGTGCCTCCTCGGCTCGCCCCACGGCCTCGAGCGCCTGCGCCAGGCTCGTGAGCGCCTGAACGTGCAGGGTGACCGTCCAGGCGCTGCACATGTGCTCGCGCATGCGTGGATCGGCGGGCTGCAGGGAGTCGTTCCAATCGCCGTGACCGTAGGCGGCGAGCGCGGTGCCGGGAATGACGCGCCGCTCGATCAGCGCGAGCGCCCGCTCGATGTGCTCCCACACGGTGGGGACGGTTGTCGGCGGCAGCGTGCTCGGCTTCGTGGCGCGTGGCGCGAAGAACTCGATCCGCTCATCGAGCACGCCGGCATCGCCGCTCGCGAGCAAGTACTGCGCGAGCACCACGAGCGGCCAGAAGACGATGTCGCCATGAGAATCGCCGGCGCGAATCCCGCGCTCGCGCTCGAAGAACATGAACCACTGCGGCCAGTCCCCGTCGGGGTTCTGCGCGCCGATCACCCTCAACAGCAGATCTCTGAGTGGCGCCGTGCGGCCGAGTGCGAGCAGCATCTCGACGGGTCCCTGACACACATCACGCGTGCCCCATCCCCCGCCGGAGTACTGCTCGAGCCCGCGCGGTGCGAGGTAGTGCACGAACGCGTTCTGGGTAACCCACGGAACGATCTCGGCGAGCGACAGCGCCTGCTCGGCGGGCTCACCCGTTTGCGCCGCCCGCAGGGCGAGCGTGGGCGCGAGCGCGGCGCCCTCCTCGAGGTACAGCGGCGACTGTGTCTCCGCTGCGATCAGCGCGCCTCGAATGGCGAGTGCCGCCCGCATCGCCGGGGCGGTGACGAGGCACAGATAGGGCTCGCCCCGGGAGCACCCGTCGAGGAACAGGAGCTCATCAGCGCCAATGCGCTCGAGCCGGGTGCCGCCCTGCGGAGCGATCCGGAAAGACCCCTGGGGGAATCGCCGTACGAGATCCGAGCCGGCGGCCGGCACGACGACGATGTCCTCGCCCTCGCGCCGCCATTGAACGGCAGAGCGCTCGGCCCCGTCATCGCCGTTGAGCGCCACGTGCTGGACGATGAGGAAGCGGACGGGCTGGCCCGCACTCACCTCCACCGAGAGCGTGAGCTCGTGCGGGCTGCCTCGGGTCGCGGCACGAACCTCGATCACACCGCCTTCGTGGTGATACACCCACCGGCAGGCCTCCGGTGACATCTCGAAAGCGGAAGGTATCTCGAGCAGGTGCCACTCGCCGGCGAGCTCGACGAACACGCGCTGGCCCTGCGCGCGAAACAAGCCGAGGTAGCTGCGCACGGTCGAGAGGAAGCGGTTGATGTTCACGTGCCCCTGCGTAACGAGCGAGTGAAACACCCCGCTCATCCACGCTGTCGAGGTGAGTGCGCTTTCGGCTGGAGTGAGGTGACATCCGCTGCGCAGGATCTGTCCGTGCGGCCGCAGCACCTGCTGCTCCTTCGCGCGCAATACGACATGGCGGGAGGCGCCCTGAAAGAACGAGAGGAGCCTGCCGTGCTCGTCCCGCTCCTCGTGTCGCCAGGGCAGCTCGAACGAGCGCCCCAAGGTGTCGGGGTCGAGATCCTTGGTCGCAAGCGCTGCGGTCGCGCTGAACAGCGTCGCGCAGTCGGGTGAGGTGCCGGCAGAAGGTGAACCGCGGTGCACGGGCGCCGCTTCGGGCAGCCGCAGCGCCTCCCCGACGCGCGAGAGGTCCGCGGCGGTCGTTGCCTGCGGATGGTCGTCGAGGAACAAACCGAAAAACCCCGAGCCGATACGCTCCCCCGGAGCGAGCCGCAGGGGCGCATCGCGCACGACCACCATCGAGTGCTCGTGCTGCAGGCGCCGCGCTGGCAGGTCGCCCGCCAGCCCGGGCGGCGCCGCGCCCGCTCGCGCAGCAAGCCCGTGGAATTGCAGCGCATCGGTCGCGAACGACACGCCCTCGCGCAGCGAGCCGATGAGGCTCCAGGGAGAGCGTCCGTCAACCTTCTGGTTCTGGCGCGAGGCCACGACGAAACCCTGCGAGGCATGTCGCAGCGGCGTGTGGTCGACGTACTGGCTGACGAAATACTCGTTCGTGCGCACGGCCCCGTACGGCGCAAGAGCGATGTCCTGGACATAGGTGAGGTCGAGCTCCTCCTCCGTGGTGCCCGGGTTCTCGAGCTCGACCTGCCAGAACCACGCGGGCGTGCCGCGGGCCAGCGCGAGCGCGATGGAGTAGCCGATCCCACGCCAGGACCCCGTACCGATGAGGCTGTCCCCGTCCGGAGCGAGATGAAACAGCGTCGCGCTACGGGGTCCGAGGAGCGGAGTCCATTCGAGCGTCGTGCCCTTGCGTCGCAGGTACAGATTGGCGGGGCCGCCCTCGAGCTCGCTAGCGATGAAGAGCAGCAAGGAAACCGCTCCGCAGTCGAAGCGGCGCAGCGAGCCGTTCGAGTTGAGCTGCACCTGCAAGCCGGCGGCACTTCTCAGGCGCATTGCGCCCCGGGGGGTTATCGTCACCGCCATGGTGTGCCCTGCCTCATGCGCTCCGCGGCTCGCGCCTCACTTGAGGTACGCGTGCACCACATCGATGAGATGCTTCGCGCCGCGGGCGCGCTCCCGGTCGCGGTCGCGCGTCGGGTCCGATACGTGCACGCGAATGTGCTCCTCGAGCAGCTCCGCCATGAGACTGCTCGCCGCTCCTCGCACCGAGACGGTGAGCTGCATCACCTTGGCGCAATCCTCATCGGCCTCGAGCGCGCGCTCGATCGCATCCACCTGACCGCGCAAGCGCCGTACCCGCTGCAGAAGCTTCGTTTTCTCCTCGAGAGTGTGTCGCACCGGAGGGAACTCCAAAGATATGGGGTAGGGGGTACTGTATTATAGCGCGGGTGCGCAGAAACTCACCGCACCCCATGCTCCTCAAGCGCATCGCCCTCCCCTGTCTGTGCGCGGCGCGCGCAGCCGCCTGCGGTGCCGCGTTGGCCGGATCGGCATCCCCGGCGCCCGGGCAGACACCGGCCCCACCGCAGCAGCGCTCTGCGGCGCCGCGACCAGACTCCCGGAGCGACTCGCAGCAGCGGTTCGCAGTCTACTGGCAGTCGACCTACACCGAGCAGGAGACCGCGAATTTTCGCTCCCCCTACGTCGGCCCGAACAGCCTCACTCCCGATTCCGGCCGCGAGACGGTCGACATGACCGTGTATGCCGGCGCGCGGCTGTGGCGCGGAGCGGAGCTGTGGATCAATCCCGAGATGGACCAGGGCTTCGGTCTCGACAACACGACCGGCGTCGCCGGCTTCACGAGCGCGGAGGCCTTCAAGGTCGGCTCGAACGCCCCCTACTTGCGCCTCCAGCGTGCCTTCGTGCGCGAGACGCTCGATCTTGGTGGCCCGCCACAGTCGCTCGACGGCGCCCCGAACGTCTTTGCCTCCGAGGTGAGCGCGAATCGCCTGGTGCTCACGATCGGCAAGTTCAGCGTCGTCGATCTCTTCGATGCGAATGACTATGCGCACGATTCGCGCAATGACTTCCTCAACTGGGCCGTGATCGACACGGGCACGTTCGACTACGCGGCCGATGCCTGGGGCTACAGCGTCGGGGCGGCGGCCGAGTGGTACGCGGGGCCCTGGACGCTCCGCGCGGGCGCTTTCGATTTATCGAGCGTTCCAAACGCTCCCACGCTCGAGCCGGGCTTCGATGAGTTTCAGATCGTTGCCGAGCTCGAGCGGCGTTTCGCGATCGGCGAACGGGCGGGCAAGGTGCTCATCACGGGCTTCGACAGCCGTGCCCGGATGGGCTTGCTCGGCGCGGCCGTGGACCTCGCGGCGCAGACGGGCACGCCGCCCGATATCGCGGCGGTGCGCTGCTACCGGAGCCGATTCGGCGCTGCCGTGAGCGCCGAGCAGCAGATCCTCGATGACCTCGGTGTCTTCCTGCGGGTCGGCAAGGATCAGGGGAACGTCGAGACCTACGAATTCACCGACATCGACCGCACGATTGCCGGCGGCCTCTCGTGGAAGGGCATGCGCTGGGGGCGTCCCGCCGACACACTTGGACTTGCGCTCGTGGACAACGGCATCTCAGCCGACTTTGAACGCTACCTGAACTCAGGAGGGCTCGGCATCGTCGTGGGCGACGGACGGCTGCCGCACCCGGGACCCGAGGAAATCCTCGAGACCTACTACGAAGCGAGCCTCCTCGCGCGGCTGCACCTCACATTCGATTACCAGTTCGTGGACAACCCTGCCTACAATCGCGACCGCGGGCCCGCCTCCGTCCTCGCCGTACGCGCGCACGTGCAATTCTGAGCCCTGTGCCCGCGCGGCCTCGCGAGCGTAGACTCCTCTCATGCCCGAGCCGCTCGGTCTGCCTCGCAGCGTCCTCGATCGCGCACGCCGCAGCCGTGACGCGCGCTTCGACGGGAAGTTCTTCATCGCGGTCACCTCGACCCGCATCTACTGCAGACCGATCTGCCCGGCAAAAACCTCGCACGACGCCAACGTGCGCTACTACGCCACCGCCGCGGAAGCGGCGGCTGCGGGTTTTCGCCCCTGTCTGCGGTGTCGCCCCGAGACGGCGCCGGGCTCTCCGGCGTGGCTCGGAACCTCCGCCGTGGTACGCCGGGCACTGCGGCTGGTCCAGGATGGAGCGCTCGATGAGAGCTCGCTCGAGCGGCTGGCCGAGCGGCTCGGCGTCGGCGCTCGCCACCTGACGCGACTGTTCATGCGACACCTCGGCGCATCCCCTGCCGCCATCGCACGCACCCGCCGGCTGCATTTCGCGAAGCAGCTGCTCGATGAGACGGACCTCCCGATCACCGAGATTGCGCTCGCGTCGGGCTTTGGCAGCGTCCGAAGATTCAACGATACCTTCAAAGCGATGTACCGTCGGCCCCCGCGCGAGATCCGCAAGCGCCTGCGCATGGGCCGCCGGCAGCGCGACGATGCCGAGATCCGGCTGCAACTCACCTACCGGCCGCCCTACGCCTGGCAGCACCTGCTCGCGTTTCTGGCTGCGCGGGCCATCCCCGGATTGGAGTGCATTCGCGAAGGCACCTACACCCGAGCGGTGCGCGTGTCGGGTCGCCATGCCGTCTTGCAGGTTGGGCCGCTCGAGACTGCGCACGCACTCGAGCTGCGCATCCGGGGCGCCGAGTCGTCGGACCTTCTGCCGCTGGCCTCCGCCGCGCGCCGCATGTTCGACCTTTCGGCCGATCCCGCGCGCATCACCGCGGTCTTGCAGCGCGATCCGCTCCTGCGAGCCCTGCGTCTCCGGCGCCCGGGGCTGCGCATTCCGTGTGCCTGGGGGCCCTTCGAGACGGCGGTGCGCGCGATCGTCGCCGAGAAGACGAGCCCTGCGAGCGCGCGCCTGCGGCTCACGCGGCTGGTCGAATGCGCGGGCCCGCGCCTCTCTGCGGCTAGCGAGGAGATCACGCGGCTCTTCCCGACGCCCGACCGGGTGGCAGGCGCAGACCTCGAGCAGATCGGGATCCCCAGGGAGACCGCCGCGGCGCTGAGACGCTTCGCCACTGCGGTGGACGAGGGCAAGTTCCATCTCGAGGAGCCGAGCGCCGAGCTCGCGCACGCACTCGCCGAGCTCGCGGGGCTCGGAGCATGGACGGCGGGGTTCGTTGCGCTGTGTGGACTCGGCGACCCCGATGCCTTGCCGCACGGGGATCCAGTACTTCGCCGCCTCGCATCGGCAAGCGCCACAGTGCTTTCGCCGGCGGCCCTCGAGGCATTCGCCGAGCGGTGGCGACCGTTCCGCGGCTATGCGGTACTGCATCTTTGGCAGTCGGACTCGCGCGCCGACGTGCAACCGCAAGTCCATCATCGCCGCGCGCCGTCCTTGCACGTCGCGCTTTGAGCCGGCCGCGCTCCTCGAGCGCTGCGATTCGAGGTCCGAAAACAGCCAGTCCCCGTCTCCCTGCGCGGCTACAGTGCGGCCGTGATTCACGGCTGCAGCCGAACAAAAAGGGAGACCTCGCATGCGTACAGTTCCGAGAATCATTCTGGCTGCCGCCTGTAGCGCGGCTTTCTTCGATCTCTCGATCGCCGGGTCGCCGCCGCAAACGCAATACCGCGTGATCATCCTCAGCGCGCCCACCTCCCTTGGCAACACGATCCAAGATACCGCCCTCGTCGGGGGCAGCTACTTCCTTGCAAGCGGCGCGCAGCACGCGGCGCTGTGGGCTTTCGGGCAGCAGGTGGACCTCGGCACGCTCGGGAACCCGTCATTGAGCAGCGCCGTCCTGTGGCCGGTGAAGAACTACCAGGGCATCCTCTCCGGCATCTCGCTCACCAACAAGCTCGACCCGAACAAGGAAGGCTGGAGCTGCTCGTACTTCATTCCCAACCCGAACTACAACGTCTGCCTCGGGTTCGTCTGGGATCCACGCAGCGGAACGATGCGGGCGCTGCCGACGCTCGGTGGCACCAACGGCTTTGCGACCGGAAGCAACGACCTCGGCGAAACGGTGGGCTGGGCGGAGACGGCGGTGCACGATCCGAGCTGCGTGCTTCCGCAGGTGCTGCAGTTCAAGCCGGTCCTCTGGGGCCCTGGACACGACGCGGTCCACGCGCTTGCGCTCATCGACGGAGACAGCTCCGGAGCAGCCACGGCGCTCAACGATCGAGGCCAGATCGTCGGAATCTCGGGCGCCTGCGGGATCGCCGTCGGAGGTGTGAGCGCAAAGCACGCCGTGATCTGGGATAACGGGGTGCCGACGGAGATCGTCAACCCGAACGGCGCACCGTACTGGAACACGCCCATGATGATCAACGAGCGCGGCGATGTGGTCGGATTCGTCGGCGCGCCCAACGATCCCGACGGCATCTACACGCCCCCGTTCCTCTGGACCCGCAAGGGAGGCTTCGTCTTCCTGCCGCTGCTCGCGGGTGACATCGCCGGCAGCGCGACGAGCATCAACGACCGTGGCCAGATCGTCGGGTACTCGAACGATGCCAATGGGGACCTGCATCCCTGGATCTGGCAGCACGGGATGACCGTGAACCTCAACTCACTCATCGAGCCCGGCTCGGGATTCACGGGAACGCTCGCCCTCGCGTTCGACATCAACGACGAGGGAGTCATCACCGGCCAAACGAGCAGTCAACAGGCGTTCATCGCGGTTCCGGTGACACCGCCCGCGTACTGATGCACACACGCGCTCACGGAGGTCGGCGGCTGGCGCCTCTGCCGGGGAACGCCAGCCGCCTCGTTCTGCTCGGCGTGGCGCTCGCCGCGAGCGGCTCCGTGGGCCCCTCCCGAGCCACCGCGGGGCAAGGGCAGGCGGCTCCCTGCAGCAGCCCTCAATACCGGCAATTCGACTTCTGGTTGGGTGATTGGGATGTGATCGACGCGGGGACGCATGAGCGGGTCGCCCGAGCTCGAGTCCGCTCCATCCTGGGCGGCTGCGTGGTGCTCGAAGAGTATCGCGGCAGCACGGGGAGCAAGGGACGCAGCTTCAGCATCTACGATGTCACGCGCGCCGTGTGGCACCAGACTTGGGTCACCGATCGCGGTCGGCTGCTGGTCATCGAGGGCCACTTCCGCGGCGGTGTCATGGCAATGGAAGGCTCGGATCGGGCCGCAGCGGGCGCTCCCGAGCGCTTGGTGCGGGGCAGATGGCAGGCGCTGGGGCACGGTCTCGGTGTTCGCGAGAGCGCCGATCGCTCGATCGATGCCGGCAAATCCTGGCAGCCGTGGTTCGACCTGATCTTCCGGCCCCACTCGAGGTGATGCCGCCTCGACCTGTCACCTCATCGGGTGACCGGACGTCCTCGCCAAGTGCCCAACCGAATCTGTCACGCAGGCGGTTCGCAGGCCATAATGCAAGCCTCCCACGCGTCAGGAGGCCGACCATGCCTGCCAGACTCTCCTTCGCAGCCATCCTGCTCTGCGCGATCGCCGTATGCGGTCAGTGCTTCGCGCAAGACCTGAATCCCTTTGGCGTCTCGGCATTCTCCGCAACGATGACCTCGAATATCCCCGGTCGTGGGAGCTTGTCCCAGAGGATCTATTACGCAGACGGCAACTCGCGCATCGAGATGCCGAACGGGACTGGCTATATGCTCCTCCTCATGCCGGATAAGACCGGCTACATGGTGATGGCCGGCCACTGCATGGCAACGCCCCCGATGAACAACCTGGGACGCAACCCGTTCAACATGAGGGGCTCTGTCAAAACACAGAACGTCGGTTCGACGAGCCTGAATGGTCATCCGACGACGATCACCCTGATCACCGTCCAGGATGCGAGCGGCAAGACCACGACGATGAAGGCGTGGCGAGCCATGGACTTGAAGGGCTTCCCGCTCCGCATCGAGATACCGAATTCGAGGGGCACCCTGACGGTCGAGTATCAGGACGTGAGTCTTACAACTCCGCCGGCCACGTTGTTCGAGAAGCCGTCGAACTGCATGACGATGCCGGGCTTGCCCGGGGCCCACTGAGGCCCCCGTCGGGTGCGCGCGCTCCGCCGGCAACCGGCGAAGCGCAGCCTCGATTTACCAGGGGCGAACCGCCACGAGCGGCGCCGGTGCCACGACGACGGGAGCCGGTGCAACCACCACTGCGCGGCGGTAGTAATAGCCGTGAGCCGGGACCACGACGCAGCCCGCGAGCGCGAGACAGCCGATCGAGACCATGAACATAATGAGACGCTTCATTGCGAATCTCCCGAGTTGTACCTGGGTTTCTACAACGCAGGGAGCGCAAGCCGGATGACAGTCTCTACGAGGTCACCGGACGCGTCAGCGATGGTAACGCAAGCCTCAATCGCGCTGGCGCTTGAAGGGCCTGAGGAGCGAGGCCAAGGGCGTGAAGCCCTCCCCAGCGCCCCGCGCGAGCCGGTAGAGCAAGCGCGCGCGCTTTCCGCGGCGCCCCCCGCAAAGCTGCACTGCATGCTCGTAGGTTACCTCGCGGGGACTCCAGCGAAGTTTCGAGACGTTCCGCGTCGGCGAGAGATCGACGCTTGCGAGCCCACACGCGATCGCATACTTGATCGCCTCGGCAAGTGTGGTCGTCGTGACACTGTAGCGCGCCCAGCGCGGCGCGAATCCGCTGTAGTACATGTAGAGGCTCTGCCCGACCACGAAGCCCAACCGGCTCGCCACGACCTCTCCGCCGATGACGAGCTCGAACACGCGCGCGACCTTGCGGGCTGCGAGCGTTGCACAGACGTCGCGGAGAAACGTCCGCCTGCCCTCGTCCCTGAAGTGGTCAGGGTGCAGCGGGACGCCCGCAAGTCGCGCACGCTGGGTATGAAGCTCGAAGAAGCGCTCGAGCGCCTCGGCAATCTCGTTGCGCTCGGTACGCACGGCCAGCTCGAACCCGATGCCCTCGCGTCTCAGGGAGTTGTAACAGTGCCGCAGTGACTCGCGAATGTTGCGCTTGAGACTGCTGCGCAGTTCCTCCCAGCTGCGAGGAAGGTCCAGCACGTAACTGTGCTGCGGGTCCTCGAATACGAGCTCGCCATGGGCCTTGAGGGCGAGCGCGAACCTCGGCGAGATGCCGCTCCAGTTCACCCAGTCCCAGTCTCCAGTGGCTGCGAGATGCTGCTCGAGCGCGGCGGCGACCGGCTCCTCGAAACCAGGCTCGATGAGCGGCGAGCGAATCTCACTCAGCGCCTGGTCCGGACCTAGCATGTTGAGAGCGCATACCCTGAGCGGTCCGAATGCCCGCACCGAGCGCAGCATGGGGACCAGGCCGACGCAGATCCCCACCGCATCGCGGACCACGTGGATCGCCAGATCGTCGCGCACACGCGGATTGCAGTTGAGCCACCGCCTGCACCAGCCGAGGTGCCATTCGTGGAGCGCAAATGGCAGCCCGTTGAGAGTGATGCGGTTCAGGCGCTCGTACTCTGGGCCGAGGGCCTCGAGGTCCCGCATGCTCGTCGCCACCTCGAGAGCGAGCGGACCCGTTCGCGTGAGCGGCCGCACCTCGGGCGCGGGTTGCCCGACAGACTGTTCGGGACGCGCAGCCGCGGGGTCGCAGAGCGATGGAGCGCCTGGCTGAGCCGCCGGGTCCGGGTGCAACCTCACGTCCGGCATTCCCCGCTCCTCTCGAGTGTGCGAACGGTGACCTCGCGGCGCGCAAGAGCCGCGCAGCGAGACCACGTCGGCGTGCTTCTTTATCGAGGGGCGATGTTATCTCGCGCGACCTCGGCGCAGCTAGCCACCACGGCGTCGCCGACCGGCCCGCGGGCGCTCACCTGTGCCGCGGCTTGTGTCGAGGGAGCGGCGCTTTGACCGGGTGCTCGACGCGCGGGCGTGCGGCAAGGCCCGCGGGCGGTTGCATCTGCGGGGCCGAGCAGACGGACAGCACACGGCAGATGCCCTCGCTCGCCGCGATATAGGCATGCCCCATGCCGCTGTCGAAATAGATGGAATCGCCGACCTTGAGGCGCACGGGGGCGTACAGGCTCGTGTGGAAATCGACTTCCCCCTGCAGCACGAAGGCGTACTCCTCACCGGGATGGCGGATCAGCTCGCCGAACTCCTCGAGCGTGCGCGCGCGCAGCTCGGCCACGATGGGAATGAGCCGCTTGTTGAGCAGATCCCAGGCCGGATAGAGGTGGGCGTAGTTCGGTGTCTGGATCGCCTTGCCTTCCCCCACGCGCGAGATGCTGCGGCGTCCGCCGGCGCCGCTCTCCGTACCCGCTCCCGTTTCGCCGCTGAAGAGCGCCGAGATGTCCACCTGCAACCCGGTGCTGATGCGCGCGAGCTTGTCGAAGTTCAGGGACATCTTGTCGTTCTCGATCTTCGAGAGGGTGGAGATCGGCAGGCCCGTGCGGCGGGCGACCTCCGCCAGAGTCCACCCGTATTTTCGGCGCAGCCCCTTCAACGCGGCACCCGGCTTCGCGACCGAGTTGCCCTGCGCTACGGAGTGGCCCGCAAGGGAATGAACGCTCATCGACTCTGCTCTCCTCTCGCGCGACACGGCTCGCCTCTGCCCCGATCTGCGCCGGTCCGGCGCCGCTCGCATCGTACCGCGCGCCCTGCCCGGCAAAACAATTTGCTATTCCTGAAAAAATGTTGTCATATTCGAGAAAATAAGGGCATCCCCGCACGGGGGGCCTGCCGAACCCGGGGGCGGCAAACTCATGTACAGGTCACTTCGTCTTCCATTGCCCCTGCTGCTCGCGCTCTGCTTCGCGGTGGGCGCAGGTGGTCTCGCGCGAGCCCAGGATGCACCGCAGAGCGAATCCGCGAGCTCCGAGCTGCAGGAGGTGGTCGTCACGGCGCAGAAGCGTGCGGAGAAGTTGCACGACGTGCCGATGGGGGTGAGCGCCGTGACTGGCGAGGACCTCGACAAGGAGCAGATCCTCGACTTTGCCGATCTCGAGAGCAAGGTCCCCGGCCTGTCGGTCGAGCTCATCGCTCCGGGACAGGATCGCCTGACGCTGCGCGGGGAGAACGTGGGGGGCGTCGGCTCGACGGTCACGACGTACCTCGACGATACTCCGTTCGGCTCGAGCAATGCGCTTGCCAACGGATCGATCAATGCCGGGGATTTCGACACCTGGGATCTGCAGCGCATCGAGGTGCTGCGCGGCCCACAGGGCACGCTCTACGGCGCCGGGGCCGAAGGTGGCCTGCTCAAGTACGTGACGAATCCGCCCGATCCGAGCACCTTCGCGGGTGCGCTGCAGGTCGGCGACGAGGACATCGCCCACGGGGGCGATGGCGCCTCCGTCAAGGGAATGGTCAATATTCCGGTTGGCAGTATCGCCGCATTTCGCGTGGACGGCTCCGATACCAGGCTGCCGGGCTACATCGACGATCCGCAGCTTGCCGAGCAGGATGTCAACCGGGGCTATCAATCGGACGCGCGCGCCGCGTTTCTCCTGCAGCCGAACGAGCACTTCTCGATCACGCTCCGGGCCTTCGGTCAAGACCTGCACACCGACGGCACGCCCTATGTCGATGTGGTCGGGGCCGGCCTGACACCGCTCACCCCGCCACCCAACCAGCTCGACCCCAACCACGGCGCTTACGATCAGGACCGCTTCATCGGGGAGCCGTCCTCGTACCTCTATCGAATCTACAGCGCCGAGATCAACTGGAACGCCGGGTGGGCGACGGCAACGTCCGTGACGAGCTACGGAACGACCGCGCAGAACCTCTTCACGGACGCCACCTCGACCGTGCTCGCACCCGGGGTGACCTTCGGTGATCTCGGGGAGCTCCTGACGGGCGCGCCGACGGGCGTCGGGGAAGTGAGCGACCTCCTCGTCAAGAAGTTCACGCAGGAGGTTCGGCTCGCATCGCCCGCGCAGCTGCTCGAGTGGCAGGTCGGCGCGTTCTACACGCGCGAGTCCTCGACGCTTCAGCAGGTGCTGCCCACCTTTGGGGTGCCCGATGACACTTTCACGGCGCTCCCGCCGCTCGAAACGGCCGATCTCGATGCCCTTTATCGCGAGTGGTCCGCGTTCGGCCAGCTCGACTATCACATCCTCCAGCAGTTCGACGTAGCCTTCGGCGGTCGCTGGTCGGAGAACAAGCAGTCCGCCAACGAGACCATCGGGGGCCTGCTCGTCGCTCCACCGGAGCTCGTCTCCGGCGACTCGACGGGCACGGACTTCACGTACTCGGTGGCGCCGCGCTGGCATTTGAACCCCGACACGATGCTGTATGCACGCGTGGCGAGCGGCTATCGACCCGGCGGCCCGAATCCGCTGCCGCCGGGCGCCCCCGCGGGCGTGCCCCACGAGTACGAGGCCGATACGACGGTCAACTACGAGTTCGGCATTCGCAGCAGCCTGCTCGACAACCAGGTCTCGATCGACCTCTCCGCGTTCCTGATCGACTGGCACAAGATTCAGCTGCTCGAGATCGTCGAGGACTTCGGCATCGATGCGAACGGGGGCACGGCGCGCAGCAAGGGGCTCGAGTGGACCCTCGGATACACGCCGGTCAAGGGACTCAACTTCACCCTTACCGGCGCCTACGTGGACGCCTATCTCACCGCCCCCGCGCCGGATGCGGGCGGCAACACCGGCGATCCGCTGCCCTACGTGCCGAAGTGGAGCACCTCATTCGATGCGCAGTATCAGTGGCACGCGTTCGGCAGCTTCGATGCGCTCGCGGGCGCCACCTCGAGCTACATCGGGTCACGCTATGATGATTTCTCGACCAGCTCCGCGGTCGTCGGCGGCGCAGTGGTCTCCGTGCCGAACCCGCGCGCACAGCTCGGCGGCTACAACACGTTCGACCTGCGCCTGGGGCTCGAGAATCCGCACTGGCTGTTCGACCTGTACTGCAAGAACGTCGCCGACGTGCGCGGGATCACCTACTACCTGTATCAGGGCACGCCCGACTTCGGCGGCTCGATCGGTGTTGCGCAGCCGCGCACGGTCGGAGCGCAGCTGACGTACCGCTTCTAAAGGCGAGGGGCCGACGCGATGAACCGTGAGGCACGCAGGCTTGCGCTCATCGCCCTCGCCGTCGCGGCCACGGACCTCGGGGCCCGCGCAGGTCCGCTCGCGGCGCATCCGGCGGCCTTCTCGATCGCTCAGGTGATGCAGGCGCCATTTCCGTCCTCGCTCATCGCTGCGCGCGACGCGAAAGCGGTGGCGTGGGTCTTCGATGCGCGCGGCTCGCGCAATGTCTGGGTCGCCGATGCGGCCCACGGCATGACGGGCCGCGCAGTCACGACGTTCACCGGAGATGACGGCTTGAACATCGGGGAGCTCGCCTGGTCACCCGATGCGCGCCTCCTTGCCTTCACGCGCGCAGGCTCCCTCGAGGACGAGCGCCCCGCGAACACCGACAGCTCTGCCGAAGGACCTGCGCCCCGCGAGGTCTGGCTCGCACCGAGCTCCGGCGGTGGCGCCCGGAAGGTGCACTCCGGGCACTCCCCGGTGTTCTCGCCGGATGGCCGCCGCCTCGTGTTCCTGGACGGCACGCGAATCTGGTCCTATGCGACCGACGGTGCGACCGCGCCGCAGACGCTCCTGATCGATGAGGGCGAGGTCGCATCGGCCACGTTCTCGCCCGCTGGCGAGCGGCTCGCATTCGTGAGCAGCCGCGTCGGGCACAGCCTCATCGGCGTCTACGATTTCGCGACCCGGCACATCGCATGGATGAGCCCGAGTCTCGATGCAGACAGTGCCCCGGCGTTCTCTGCGGACGGGTCACGGCTCGCCTTCATCCGCGTGCCCGCCGAGACCGTGCCGGCGTTCGTCACACGGCGTGCGGGGCAACCGTGGTCGATCTGGGTTGCCGACATTGCAACGGGTGCTGCCGAGCGGGTGTGGCGCGCCGAGGCAGGCGCGGGCAGCCTCTTTGAGCCGACGCAGTCGGAGCAGAACCTGCTGTGGACGCAGGGCGACCGGCTGGTATTTCCGTGGGAGAGAACCGGCTGGCTGCAGCTCTACGCCGTAGCTGCCCGAGGCGGCGCCGCCCTGCCCCTCACCTCGGGCGCCTTCGAGATCGCACACCTTGCGCTCAGCACCGACCGCTCCCGGCTCGTGTACTCCTCGAACCAGGACGACCGGGAGCGCCTGCACGTCTGGTCGCTCGATCTCGATCACGGTCACCCCATTCGGGTGGCGCGCGACTCCGCGATCGAGGACGCACCGCAGATGAGCCCCGACGGCACCCTCTATGCGCTCAGGAGCGATGCCACGCAACCCCTTGCCCCCGTCATGCTCGTGCGCGGTCGCTGGCAGCCGCTCGCGCCCGGGAGCGTGCCCCGCTCCTTTCCCGAGACGCAGCTCGTCAAGCCCGAGAGCGTGAGCTTCCCCGCAACCGACGGGCAGCAGGCCTACGGTCAGATCTTTCTCCCGCGCGGTGCGGACCACCCGCTCAAGCATGCGGCCATTCTGTTCTTCCATGGGGGTCCCGAGCGCGAGATGCTCCTCGGGTTTCACCCCATGGACGCCTACAGCTTCATGTATGCGCTCGATGAGTACTTCGTCTCCGAGGGCTACGTCGTGCTCTGCGTCAACTACCGCGGCGGCAGCGGCTATGGACTCGACTTCCGCGAGGCGCAGGGCACCGGCCCCGCAGGGGCGAGCGAGCTCAACGACCTCACGGGCGCCATCGCGTATCTGAAGGCGCGTCCCGACATCGATCCGCGGCGGATCGGCATCTGGGGTGGAAGCTACGGCGGACTGATGACCGCTCTCGGGCTTGCCCGCGCCTCCTCCGACCTCGCGGCCGGCGTGGATTATGCGGGCCTTTACAACTGGGTGGGTTTTCTGCAGGCGATCGGCCTGCCTGCAGGCCCCGAGGCCACGCACCTCGCCCTCGCGTCCTCGCCCAGTGCGACAATCGATGCCTGGAAGTCGCCGGTGCTCGTGGTGCAGGCAGACGACGATCGTGACGTGCCGTTCAGTCAATCCGCCGAGCTCATCGAGGCGCTGAGAACCCATCACATCGACCACGAAGAGATGATCCTGCCCAATGAGATTCATGACCTCTCGCGCTACGCTTCGTGGATGAGCTTCTTCGAGGCCACGGATCGGTACTTCGAGCGGCATCTGCAGGGGCCCGAGGCGGGAGCACGCAGGCCGTGAACGTCGCTCAACGGCTACCCCAGCCGTACCTGCTCTTCCTCGGTGATGCGACCGAGCCCACCTTCGCGAAGACGGCGTTCGGGCTGCGCGACTGGATACCCGAGCAGTGCGTCGGGGAATGGGCGTGCCCGGGTGCGACGGTCTCGACGGGACTGCCGCGTCTGACGCCGCGCGAGGCGCGCGCGCGAGGCGCGCGCGGCCTCGTGATCGGCATTGCGAACGTCGGAGGAATCATCGGCGAGGCCTGGGTGCCGCTGCTCGTCGAGGCGCTCGAGGCAGGGCTCGACCTGGTGAGCGGCCTGCATGCGAAGCTGCGCGAGGTTCCCCTCTTGCGCGCCGCGGCCGAGCGCTGCGGCCGCAGACTCATCGATGTGCGCGTGCCACCGCCCGCCATCCCGATTGCCACCGGGCGCAAGCGCTCTGGCAAGCGCCTGCTGACGGTGGGCACCGATTGCGCGCTCGGCAAGAAGTACGCGGCACTCGCGCTCTCGCGTGCCTTTGCCACGCGGGGATACGCGGTCGACTTTCGTGCGACCGGCCAGACCGGCATCCTGATCGCCGGTTCCGGCATCCCGATGGATGCCGTGGTGGCCGATTTCGAGGCGGGAGCCGCCGAGATGCTCTCTCCGGAGGCTTCCCCGGACCACTGGGACGTGATCGAGGGACAGGGGTCGCTCTTTCATCCGGCCTACGCCGGTGTCTCGCTCGGGCTGCTGCACGGCAGTCAGCCCGACGTGATCGTCGTGTGTCACGAGCCCGGGAGAGAGCACACCGCTGGCTATCCCGATTACCCGCTGCCGAGCATCGAGGAAACGATCGATCTCACGCTTCGACTGGGCCGTCGGACGAATCCGGCAATCCGCTGTGGAGGCGTGTGCCTCAACACCGCGCGCCTTGCTCCTGCGACCGCGCGCGAGCTGCTCGCGCGGGAGGAGGATCGCCTCGGACTGCCCGTCGCGGATGCGATGCGTGGCGGGGCTGAATTCGAGCGGCTGGTCGATGCATGCCTGGCCTAGATCGCTTCAAAGGGGGTCACCGTGACTAGAGATTTCGCGCGGACCGCACTGGGTCGAGACCGTTACGCGAAGGAGCGCAGGCGCGTGCGGCGCGGCACCCGCCATCAACTCCTGAGCGCAGGCCCTGCGGGGGTGCTCGCATTCGCAGTGGCACTCACAGTCGCGGTGACGCCCGCCCATACCGCGGAACGCGCGGCGACTGCGACGGCCGCAGAATCTGCGGCGCTGGCCGCAGCGACTCCGGAGGGCTCACCCTCGCCCCCGGCAGGCGTTGCGCTCACGGCGACCGATGTCGATGCCTGGCTCGATGGCTTCCTGCCGTACGCGCTTGCCACCGACGATATCGCAGGCGCCGTCGTCGCGGTCGTGAAGGATGGGCAGATCCTCACCGAGCGCGGCTACGGCTTCGCCGATGTCGCCAAGCGCACGCCCGTTGATCCACGCCTCACGCTCTTTCGCCCGGGGTCGGTCTCCAAGCTCTTCACCTGGACGGCGGTGATGCAGCTCGTCCAGGCGGGCAAGATCGACCTCGATGCCAACGTGAATCGCTACCTCGACTTCAAGATCCCGGAGCCCTTGGGCCCGATCACCATGCGCGAGCTCATGCAGCACACCGCCGGGTTCGAGGAGCACGCGCAGGGGATCATCTCGGCGCGGAACGATCTGCCGAGCTTCGAGGAGCTGCTCAAGGCATCGATTCCACAGCAAGTCTTTCCGCCCGGAACGACCCCGGCCTATTCGAACTACGGCGCATCGCTTGCGGGCTACATCGTCGAGCGTGTCTCGCACGAGCCGTTCGACAGCTACATCGAGCGGCACATCTTCGAGCCGCTCGACATGCAGCACTCGACGTTTCGCCAGCCGCTGCCACCCTCGCTCGCACCCCTCATGTCGAAGGGCTACAGCGTCGCCTCCGACCCGGCGCAGCCCTTTGAATTCATCGGCCCGGTCCCGGCCGGCGCGCTCTCTGCCCCTGCCGAGGACATGGCGCACTTCATGATCGCCCAGCTTCAGGACGGGGAATATCACGGCAATCGCATCCTCGATGCCGCCACAGCCGAGAAGATGCACGACAGCCCCCTCACCCTGCTGCCGCCCCTTAACCGCATGGAGCTCGGCTTCTTCGAGACCAACATCAACGGACGCGAGGTGATCGCACATCTCGGCGACACCGACTGGTTCCACACCGCCCTGCACCTGTTCCTGAAGGAAAACGTGGGGCTTTATTTCTCGGTCAACAGCATGGGCAAGAACGGCGCCGCAGAGGGGCTGCGAACTGCTGTCTTTCAGGATTTCGCGGATCGGTACTTCCCGGCCCCCGTCCCGGCGCCGGTCACCGCGCAGGTCGATCGGCGCACCGCCACCAAAGATGCAGCGCTGATGAGCGGCTACTGGATCAACTCGCGCGGCTCGCACTCCAATTTCCTCGCCGTGCTCAACTTGATCGGAGAGACGAAGGTCGGCGTCGGCGCCAAGGGCGATCTGCTGCTGCCCTTCCCCGGCCTCAACGGCAAGCCGCAGCACTGGGTCGAGGTGGCACCCTTCGTGTGGCAAGTGGCCGGAGGCCATTTCCGCGCGGCCGCGAAGGTCGTGGACGGCACCCCCGTACGCTTCAGCTTCGATGAGCTCTCACCCTTCATGGTCTTCTACCGCGCGCCCTGGTACGCGAACGATGCGTGGCTCCTGCCGCTCACGGTCGCAAGCTTTGCTGCCTTGCTGCTCACGGTCGTCGCCTGGCCGGTGACCGCTATGGTGCGCCGCAGCTATCTCGCTCCGCTGCGGCTCGATCCGCGATCGATGCGTGCATACCGCCTGAGCAAGCTCGCGGCGGTCGTGATCGTCGCGGGGCTCGCCCTGTGGGCAATCCTCCTGATGAGGATCCTCAACGACACGAGTGCCCTCGCGGGCGGCCTCGATTCCCTCCTAGACTTCACCGAGCTCTTCAGCATCGTCGCGTTCTTCGGCGGCCTTGCGCTCGTCGTGTGGAACCTGCTCGTCGTATGGGGAAGCGCGCGGCGCTGGCCGGCGCGGCTCTGGAGCATCGTGCTCACGGTCGCTGCGCTGTGCATCGTGTGGGTCGGCCTGGTCTTCAAGCTCTTCAGCGCCGGGGCGGGCTACTGATGCCGCAGCTGCGCCTGACGGTGTCGGTCGAGAGGCTCGAGTTCTCGGCGCCCTTTCGCATCGCCGGCTTTCTCTTCGAGCACCAGGACGCCGTCGTCGTGAGCCTCGAGGACACGGCGGGCCACCGCGGCCGCGGTGAGGCCTCGGGAGTCTTCTACCTCGATGACAACGTCCCGCGGATGATCGAGTCGATCGAAGCTCAGCGCGCCGCGATCGAGCGGGGCATCGATCGCGGCGCCTTGCAGCGACTGCTGCCGCCCGGGGGAGCGCGCAACGCCATCGATTGTGCGCTGTGGGAACTCGATGCGGAGCGTAGCGGGCAGCCGGTGTGGGCGCTCGCCGGGCTCGATGCGCCCCACCCCCTCGTGACGACCTTCACCCTCGGCGCCGATGAGCCTGCGGTGATGGCCGCAGGCGCGCGGCGCTGGGCGCAGGCGCGCGCGCTCAAAGTAAAGCTCACGGGCGATCCCGAGCTCGACCGTGCGCGCATCGCCTCGGTGCGTGCGGCACGCCCCGATGTTTGGCTGGGTGTCGATGCAAACCAGGCGTACACGATGGAGAGGCTACCCGTACTCCTCGAGGCGCTGCTCGAGGCGCGCGTCGAGCTGCTCGAGCAGCCGCTCGCGCGCGGTCGCGAGGCGGACCTCGAGAGCTTCACCTCCGCGGTGCCCATTGCGGCCGATGAGAGCGCGCTCTCGTTGAGCGATCTTGCAGGACTCGTGGGCCGCTTCGACATCGTCAACATCAAGCTCGACAAGTGCGGCGGTCTCACCGAGGCGCTCGCCATGGCGCGCGGGGCCCGCCGCCTGGGGCTCGGCTTGATGGTCGGCAACATGATGGGCTCGAGTCTCGCGATGGCACCCGCCTTTCTGCTCGGCCAGCTCTGCAGCGTCGTGGACCTCGACGGACCCACGTTTCTCGCGCACGACCGCACCCCGGGCGTGCGCTACCGGGAGGGCAAGATCGAGTGCGATGCGGCGGTGTGGGGCAGTCCGCGCAGAGCCACCTCGTGAGCCCCGTCGTGCGTGCCGCAAAGTCGCACGCGCCACTCCTCTGAGGCGATGCCCTCCTGGTTCCGTCGGCTGCTGCTTCCCGGCCTCGCGTTCAAGGCGGTGGTGATCGGCGGCGGCTACGCAACCGGTCGCGAGCTCGCCGAGTTCTTCGTGCCGGCGGGACCCTGGGGCGGAATCGCCGCGATGGCGCTCGCGACGGTCATCTGGAGCGGGGTGTGCGTCACGACCTTCCTCTTCGCGCGCGCGAGCGCGGCGGGCGATTACCTGACCTTTGTGCGCGCGCTGCTCGGCCCGGCGTGGGTCGTCTTCGAAGCCGCATACCTCACGTTCGTCGTGCTCGTGCTCGCCGTGTTCGGCGCCGCGGCGGGCGCGATCGGCACCGCAACGCTCGGGCTGCCGACCTTCGCGGGGACGCTGCTGCTCCTGCTCGCCATCGCGCTCGTCACCGCCTACGGCAACCCCTCCGTGGAGCGCGTCTTCACCTATGTCTCGTTCATGCTCTATGGGGTGTACGCGCTGTTCCTCCTGCTCGCGCTCACGCACTTCGGAGCACGAATTGCGAGCGGCTTTGCGGAGCGCGCTCCGGCTTCCGGCTGGGCTGTCGGTGGGATCACCTACGCCAGCTACAACATCGTCGCCGCGATCACGATCCTGCCCGTGTTGCGCCACCTGAGGAGCGATCGTGACGCTGTCGTCGCCGGACTCCTTGCCGGCCCCCTCGCCATGCTCCCGGCGCTGCTGTTCTTCTGCTGCATGGTTGCGTATTACCCGCAGATCGGTGCTGCGACGCTACCGTCGGACTTCCTCCTGCAGCGGCTCGATCTGCCCCTGTTCCGTCTGCTCTTCCAGTTGATGATCTTCGCGGCGCTTCTGGAGAGCGGCACGGGCTCGGTGCACTCGATCAACGAGCGCATCGCCACGGCCTGGCGGCGCCGGCGCGGAAAGCCTCTGCCGCGCAGGGCGCGCCTGGCGATCGCGCTCGCGATTCTGGTCGCCTGCATGTTCCTCGCCGAGCGCTTTGGCCTCGTGACGCTCATCGCACGAGGGTACCGGGCGCTTGCTGCCGTGTTCCTCCTCGTCTACGTGCTGCCGCTGCTCACGATCGGTGTGTTCCGGCTCCGCCAGCGCAAAGCGGTTGCCACGGCCCCGTAAGCGAGTGGCGCGGCGTGCGAGCCGGCTGCGGCTAGCGGGACTCCCGGAAGAGGTGCGCGTGCGCGGTACTGACCGGCAGGAGCTCCTCGCGACCCTTGACCTTGATTTCGAGAGCTCCGCGAAAGCTGCGGTAGATTCGGTCGATGGCGCTCACATTGACCACCACGCTGCGGTGGATCTGCCAGAACACCTGCGGATCGAGTTTCTCCTTCATCTGGCGCAGAGACGAGGTGAGGAGAAACGCGCCCTGCGGCGTGACCACGGTCGTGTACTTCTGGTCCGCCCGCAGATAAGAGATCTCCGGGACAGCGACGACCCGCAGCTCCGCGCCGTAAGGTACGGTCAGCCATTTGAGATATTTCGACTCGGGCGGCGCGAGGTCCTTCAGGAGCTCCGCGATCCGGTGTAGATCAGCCGGAGCCTCGCTGAGGCGCGCACGCAGCCTCTCCAGGGTGAGCTGCATGCGCGCCGGGGAGATCGGCTTCAGCACGTAATCGAGCGCGCCCTGCTCGAAGGCCGCTACGGCGTACTGATCGAAAGCCGTGACGAAAACGACGTGCGCCTTCCCGTTCAGGCGTTCGGCGACTTCCAGTCCATTGAGACCGGGCATATTGATGTCTAGGAAGAGAATGCTCGGGCGCAAGCTCTCGAGCGCCGCAACCGCCTCGAGCCCGTCGCCGACTTCAGCGAGGACGGTGAGCTCGGGCCACAATTGCGCGATGGTTTCGCGGAGCTCCCGTCGAACGATGGGCTCGTCCTCGGCGATGACGGCACTCGGGGCGTTCATGGGGATCCGCCAGGGGTCTGCGCCGCGGAGGCGCGCGCGACGGTCTCCCGCAGCCCGGTGATCAGCGCCTCGAAGCGCTCCTCCGCCTCTGGTCGGGCGGCGGCGTACAGGTCTCTGACCTCCGAGAGCTGACGCAGCACCGCCGACGGGTCGATCCGCGACTCGGCGGCGGCGAGGCGCGAACCAATCAAGCGGCGCTCGGCCTCGGCGCGCTCGAGCTCGCCAGCTCGCAGCCGTGCGAGAAGGCGCCGAGCGCTCTGGCGGTTGAGATAGACGAGCAGCACCGTGCCCCAGAGGCCCCCCACGCCGAGGAAATCCTCCAGGATCCACACCAGGCCGCGCTCGGACAGGCCAACGCCCAGACCGAAGGACACCAGCAGCTGAGCGAGCACGTTCAGGCTCGAGGCCACGAGGGTCGCGATCGCAAAGGCGCGCCATATGCCCGAGCCACGGCGAATCGCCTGGTCACCGGCGAGCGCTGCGAGCATCACGAGCAGGGCGGTGATGGCCTGCCTCGCCACACTGCCGAGCAACCAAGGTTGCTGCGGTTGGTGCCACAGCTCGAGCCAGGTGTCGACCGCGAACAGCAGCCCGATAGACTGGGTGACCAGAACGGCACGCCACGACAGCGCGCCCAGCGCAGTGCGCACGAACTCGACCGGTCGGTGCCGGTGGATCGAGGACTCCAAGGATGCGCCAGACTGCACGCAGTGACTCTCAGTGCACCGGCACGCAGATACTCGCAATCACCCCGCGCGGCTCGGCGGGTCGCAGCGTGAGCATCGCATCCTCGCCATACATCATCACGAGACGCTGGCGAATGTTGGCAAGCCCGATGCCGCGCCCGAGTCGCACCTCGAGACCGCGTCCGGAATCGGCGACGCTCAGGGCCAACCGGTCCCGCTCGCAACGCGCACTCACGCGAATGCGCCCCCCCTCGACGGTCGGGCTCACGCCGTGCTTGAGCGCGTTCTCGACCAGCGTCAGGAGCATCATGGAGGGGACTTTGTGGTGCTTCAGTCCTTCCGCCAGGTCGATCTCGTAGGTGAGGCGCGCGCCCATGCGCGCGCGATAGATCGCAAGGTAAGCCTCGACCAGCTCCAGCTCTTCACAAAGAGCGACCTCGTTGCCACGGAGTCGCGGAAGCGCGGCCTCGAAGTAGCGCCTGAGATGATCGAGCAGATCGGTGGTCGCGGCTGTGTCGCGGCGCGACAGCGCGCGAACCACCGACAAGGTATTGAAGAGGAAGTGGGGCTCGACCTGCGCGCGCAACAGCTGCAGCCGCGCCTGCATCAGCTCCGCATCGAGGCTCGTGCGCCTGATCTGCGAGCGCAGCAGCTCATCCGCGGCTTCGCGGGTGTCGCTGTGATAGGCACACACGCCCACCACGAGCCCGGGGGTGGTTAGGCCATCGAGCGCATGGCCCAGGCTCTGCCAGTCCCAACCCCAACGAACGCCTTCGACCCACAAGCACCACCATCCCATCACCGCCGTGAGGGCCAACAGCAACGCGAACCGCACGGGGCCCGCTCGCGGTGCGAGATTCACGACGACCGGCACCAAGGCCAGGCCGGGCACCATGGCGAAGAGCGTCTGCAAGGCGCTGAGCAGGAAGTCGCGGCCAAACGCATGGATGTCGCCGGCAAGCAGCTTGGGCAGTGCGTACTCGAGCGTCCACCACAGGTCGAGGAGCAGGGACACCGCCACCATGTAGCCGTAGCCGTTATAGAGCCCGCGGATGCGGTCGAACTGCGCCCAACTGCGGGCCGGCAGTGCGATGGCGGTCGTGTTCATGTCTCCCCTCGCTACCGCGTGCGAATTGTCCGGCGTGTAGCTGCAGCGATACTACTCAATGCGCGGCTGGCACGTCACGCCGCGCGACGGCGCCGAGAACGGCAGGTGCGACATTCGGAGCTCCCCTGGCGGCCCCGAATCCGCCCTCGCTCCGCTCGCAGGCACATTCGATCCGCAGATTGCGCCATTCGTCGGAAAGTGGCGGCGCAGCGGCACCCGCCCCGCGAATCTCAACGCCAAGCACGGTCCGATGACCTGCGGGGAGGGCCCGAGCGGGCCGGCTCAATCAAACCAATCGTACGGGAGATGCAAATGAGAATCTCGATGAAGGCGATGAGCGCAGTCATCGCGCTCGGAGGGATCGCCCTCGCCGGCGCAGAGGCCATGGCAGGCTGCGGCTCAGGGCCGAGCCCGCCAGGCATGAAACCGATGATCTATCGTGATGACGCCGGCGGCGGGCTGCTGCGCACCGGGTACGGTCCGTACAACACCGCGGCAATCACTGGGCTGTGGAAATTCACATTCACGGCCGAGGGCGATGTCGGGCCCGGCGCGCCTGCGAAGGCACTGCCACTACCGGACGGCACTCCCGTCGATGCCGGCTTTGTCACCTGGCACGACGATGGCACCGAGCTCATGAACTCCGGGCGAACCCCGGCGAGCAGCAGCTTCTGCATGGGAGTTTGGAAACAAGTCGGGGCATCGGAGTACAAGCTCAATCACTGGGCGATCTCCTGGATCCCGGACTATCAGCCCGGAGTCACCGACTCCTGGTCGCAGATCCCCGGCGGCCTCGACGAGCTGTTCCAGGCATTTGGACCGACCAACATCCAGGAGAGCCTCACCCTCGAGCGGGGGAGCAATGCCTACACAGGGTCGTTCCGCATCACCCAGTACGTCAACAACGGCAGCAAGACCCCGATCACCGACACGACTGGCGCGCCAATCGCCTTCGTGATCCTAGGCACGGTCAGCGCGACGCGCGTGACCGTGGAGTGACTTGACCTGCGGCCGCCGCACCATCGCGGCGGCCGCAGCACACGCCGTCAGGAGCTTTCAGGCGACCCCTGGAAGCGCGCGGCGGAGAGGGTCCCGCGGACCTCGGTCATTCTTGCGACGATGAGGCCGAACAGCACCATCGCCGCGATGTTCTCGAGGAGATGCGCCGTGCTGAAGTGCGGAATCACGTGCCAGGCCGAAAGCGGCACCACCCCGTAGTTCATCACCACGAAGATGAGGAGCCCGTAGGCAGCGCCGCCCGCAGTCCAACGCGCGTGAGCTCACCGAGCCGTGCGCACGGCGATGCCCATGACCTCGAATCTCGCCCCGAAGAGCAACTTCGGCGCCCCTATGAACGAACGCGCGGGATAGGCGCCGTGAAAGTAGGTTCGGTAGACATTATTGAAGGTGTCGTAGTTCGCAAGGTCGGTACAGAAGACCTGCACCGAGACGAGGTCGTCCATCTGGAAGCCGGCGTGCTCGACGAGTCGCTGCACCTCGTCCATCACCAGGTGGGCCTCATCGCCAACCGTCACCGTGCCGCGCGTGGCGAGATCCGGAGCGGTCGTGCCCGCGATGTAGAGCGTATTGCCCACGCGGACCGCGCCGCTGAAGGGGACATGGCGCTCACGCGCGAGCTTCGTCGTGAAATTCTCACGCTCCGGCTGCTGTGCCGAGGCGAATACCGGCAATAGGGCAAGCGAGACCAGCAAGTAGCGAAGCTTCACGTCGAGCCTCCTCGGGGTGGCGTAGCGAGCGCACCGGGCTGCAGGAGCGAGCGCAGCATCGCGACCTCCGCCGTGATCGCCGTATGCAGCGCGGGATCGAGGTCCGGCGCGAAAAGCGGCGAATGGTTCGAGGGTAAGGGCGCTCCGCCGTGCTGCGCCTGCGCGTACCGCACCGGGTCGGCCCCGCCAAGAGCCAGGTAGAACCCAGGGATCCCCTGCTCGACAAACGCCGAGAAGTCCTCTGACGCTGTGAGCGGCTGCTCCGCGACGACGTTGGAAGCGCCGAGCGCCCCGGCGAGCACTCGGCGCATCCGCGCCGCGAGCGCAGGGTCGTTGTAGACCGCATCGGTCGTCTCGTAACGCTCGACGAGCGGAGGCCGTGGGGCGGCCGAGACGGCCGCCTCGGCGTTTGCGACCCGCGTGATCGCGCTCAGCACCTGCCGACGCACGGCGGGCTCGCGCGTCCGCACCGTCAGGCCGAGCTCGGCTTGGTCGGGGATGATGTTGTTCTTCGTTCCTGCGTGCACGTACCCGACCGTGATGACGGCCAGCGCTCCCGGCTGCACTTCGCGTGAGACGATGGTCTGCAGCGCGAGAATGGTGCGGGCCGCGATGACGATCGGGTCGACCGTCGTTTGCGGCATGGCGCCGTGGCCACCGCGACCGAAGATCGTGATGCGCACCGAGTCCGAGTTGGTGTCGTAGAACCCCGGAATGACGCCGACCTTGCCGGCGGGAAGCTCATTGCCGACGTGCAGCGCGAGAAGCACGTCGGGGCGCGGGAAGCGCGTGAAGAGCCCCGCCTTGACCATGCCCGATGCGCCCCCGATCGTCTCCTCGGCGGGCTGCCCGATGAGCACCAACGTGCCGTGCCAGGTGTCGCGGGTGTGCGCAAGGATCTCGGCCGTGGCGACCAGGGCGCTCATGTGCAGGTCGTGCCCACACATGTGCCCGACGTACACATCGTTCCCGGAGTCGTCCTTGGCTCGAACGTGACTCGCATATGGCAGGCCGGTCCGCTCCTCGACCGGAAGGGCATCGAGCTCGGTTCGCAGCAGCACCGTGCGTCCCGCACCGTTGCGCAGCACCGCGACGACGCCCGTACCGCCCACGTGCTCGGTCACCTCGTAGCCGAGCTTGCGCAGCCGGGCGGCAATCACCGTCGCCGTGCGCGTCTCGTGGCCCGAGAGCTCGGGGTGCTGATGAATATCCACGTACAGCGCACGCGCCATCGGGTAGACGGCGTCCACCTCGGCAGAAGGGCTCGCCGCGCCAGCGGGCATCGCGGCGCCGAGCATGATCGAGAGCCCGCCGATCACCTTCCCGGTCGCCGACCTCCGCTGCAGGGCCATCCAGATCACCTCAGCTGCCGCCGGGACTCGCCGTGCGATGGATGAAATCCGCGACGTTGTCGTGCATCTGCTTGAGCGAGGCTTCGCGCGCGTAGACCATGTGACCGGACTGGTAGAACTTGAACTCGATGTTGGATGAAAGGTTCTGCGGGATCGGGAGGTGATGCATCTCGTAGATGCCCTGATAGAAAGGTGTCGCAAGATCGAAGTAGCCGGCGTTGAGCATCACCTTGAGCGTCGGGTTCTCCTTCATGACGTTGGCGAGATCGGGCATGACGTTGCAGCCCTGGCGATTGGTCGCTTGCACCCGGGTCTGACCCGGCAGCTCGTGCGTCCAGTTCCACTGCGTCTGGACGTGCGTCTTGTAGGTCTGATCCCCTCCGTAGTGCAGCTCCCTGCGCACGTAGTCGTTCAGGGCGGCCGCGTACGCGGAGCTCAGCGCCGCGGACTGCGGATCGTAGTCCGCGCGTTCGCTCAAGGGATCGATATCCGGCCCCGAGAAGCGCGTATCGAGCCGCCCGGTGGTCAGGTCGCTCGTGCCCTGCAGGCTCTGGCGAAACTCCCCCCCGTCGATGCGCAGGTTCGCTTTGGTGATGTAGTCCACGCTGAGCCCGGTGTAGTCGTGCAGCTTCTCGGCGATCGCCGCGCGCTCCTCGGGAGCGAGACTCCATCCCTCGGCGAGCGCATGCGCGTAATCGCCCATCGCGAACTGCTCGACCTCGCTGAGGAGCGCATCGAGGCTTGCGTGCTCGCCAGGAAGCTTGTGGTGATACCAGGCAGTCGCCGCATAGGTCGGGAGCGATGTCTCGTAGGGCGTGTCGATACCCGGATTGTTGACGGGGCCGTCCGGGCTCAAATCGAAGTTGAGGATCTGCGAGAGCAGGATGACCCCGTTCAGGTCGATCGAGTAATCCACCGCGAGCTCGTTCGCGACGACGGCCGAGCGCGGCGTGCCGTAGCTCTCACCGAACAGGTACTTCGGAGAGTTCCAGCGTCCGTACTTCGAGAGAAACTGCTGGATGAACTCGGAGAACGCATGGGCATCTGCATCGACGCCCCAGAAGTCCTTCTCCTTGTCCTTGCCGGCGATGCGACTGAAGCCCGTGCCCGGCGCATCGATGAAGACGAGGTCGCTCGCATCGAGCAGGCTCGAGCCATTGTTGACGATCGAGTACGGGGCGCCGGGCGCGTGAGAATCGGTCGGAGTGACCACCCGGCGCGGCCCGAAGGCGCCCATGTGCAGCCACATCGTCGCAGAGCCGGGGCCGCCGTTATAGAGAAAGGTGATAGGCCGCACGCCCCCGCCGGTCTTGAAATAGGCGACGTAGAACATCGAGGCGACGGCGGTCGGATTGCGCCTCTCGGCATCCTCACCGCGCGGCTTCTCGTTGGGGTCCTGGGGCACGTCGTCCCAGCCCTTGGGATGCACGATGAGCGTGCCAGCGACCGCTTGATAGGCGATCGTGCGGCCCCCGATCGTCACGGTGCCCGTGCTCGTCACCGCCTCGGGCTTGAAGGGCTCGAAGGTGCCGTCCGCGGGAGCGGCCTTGGGTTCGCTCGAGGCGGCGAGCGCCGCGGATCCGAGCAGCGCAAGGAGCGCGGTGAGGCAGAGCTTGGAGATCAATCGGCGCATGAGAGGCATCCCCTTCGTTCAATCGGTGCATATGATGCCTCTAACCGTGGGCTAGAGCCTACGGCCATTCTGCCTTCCGAGACTCCTCGCCTGACCACCACGTGGCGCGCACCTGCCAAGCTCGTGTGAGAGTCAGTTCGTGGCGTGCCCGCTCTCCTGCCGCGGCACAAAGAGTCCGAAGGCCGCGGGGCCGCGCGTCTTCAGCAAGTTGGCCTGCGCGATGAGATAGTCGCGAACCGCGGCGGCGTCCTGCGGCGTCAGCTCTTTCGCAAACGATCCCATGCCCTTGTCGGCGCGCGCCCCCTCGAGCACGACCGCATCGAAGCCGACCTGAGTCCACAGGAGCGGTGTGACCGTCAGGTTCGGGAAGCTGGTGCGCGCCTGCAGGCCGTTGGCGCCGTGGCAGACCGAGCAATTGCGCGAATAGAGGTCCCCACCATGCGCGATCACCTCGGCCGGCGCGGTCGAAGGAGGCGGATCGAGCTTTGGAGGCGTGTAGGGCGCGGGCACGGGCAGCACGGCCTTGCCGCCGAGGGCGAACACGAGCATGCGCGCATGGGTCGGCGCGAAATATCCGCCCTGCGCGGCACCTCCGACGCTCGCCGCGATGTACTGCACGCCGTCGAGCTCGTAGGTAATGGGCCCTGCGAACACGGCGGTCTCGGCATCGAAGCTCCAGAGCTTCTTGCCGGAGCTTGCATCGTAGGCGCTCAGCACCTTTCCCACGCCATTGCCCATGAATACGATGTTGCCGGCGGTTGCGAGCACACCGCTCGTCGGCAAACCGCCTCCAAAGGGCTCGGTCTCCCACACGATCTTGCGCGCGACCGGATCCCACGCTTCCAGGCGGCCGCGCACGCCCTGCCGGTCGTACGGTTTGAGCGTGCCGGGCGGCACCCGCACGCCCATCCTGATGCCGAGACTGAATCCGCCGCGCACGGCAAGCGGGCTACCGGGCGGAAGACCGGCCATCGTGAAATAGGCTTCCCACGCGGGAATGTAGACGAGGCCCGTCTGCGGGCTATAGGCATTCGGGTGCCAGCTGTGACCGCCCTGCACGCCCGGCGCGAGATCCCAGGGTTGTGTCACGTACCGTGCGGCGGGCACGACCATTGGACGGCCGGTCCTCATATCCACGCCCGTCGCCCAGTTCACCTCGGTGAATGCATCCGCGCTCAGCAGCTTGCCCGTCGCGGCCTCGAGCACATAGAAGAAGCCGTTCTTCGAGGGCTGAAGGATGACGTGCTGCTTCTTGCCCCCGATCATGAGGTCCGCCGTCATCATCGGACTCACCGCATCGTAGTCCCAGGTATCGGCCGGAGTTTCCTGGTAGTGCCAGACATACTCGCCGGTATCGGGGTTGAGCGCGACGATCGAGGCGGTATAGAGGTCATCGCCCATCTTCGGGTCGCGCAGGTGGTCATTCCATGGTGTCGCATTGCCCGTGCCGACATATAAAAGGTCGGTCACGGGGTCGTAGACGGTCGAATCCCAGACGGTGCCCCCGCCGCCTCCCGTCCACCACTCACCGTGCCAGGTCTTCGCGGCCCTCGCGAGCGCTGCGTTCTCGAAGCCCTTCGCCGGATTGCCGGGCACGGTCCAGAAGCGCCACACCTGCTTGCCCGTTTCGGCATTGAAGGCTGCGATCCAGCCGCGCACACCGTACTCGCCGCCCGAGGCGCCGATGAACACCTTGCCCTTGGCGACCCGTGGCGCCATGGTGATCGCATAGCGGTTCGCCATCGCACCGAGGCCGAGACTTTCGGGAACCGTGTCGGTCGACCAGACCTCCTTTCCGGTCTTGGCGTCGATTGCGACCAGCCGCGCATCGAGCGTTCCCATGAAGATCTTGCCGTGCCAGGCCGCGATGCCCCGGTTCACGAGCCCCAGGTTGTAGCGCAGCCGCTCCCCATGGATCATCGGGTTGTACTTCCACAGCTCCTGGCCGCTCTTCGCGTCGAAGGCGTAGACAACATCGCGCGCCGTGGACACATAGATCACGCCGTCGATGTAGAGCGGTGAGCCCTGCTGGTTCTGATTGGTCTCGTAGTCCGCGAACCAGCTGAGGCCCAGGCTCGCGACGTTGCGCGCGTTGATCTGTGCGAGTGTGCTGTAGCGCTGCTCGGAGTAGGTGCCGTTGTAGGTCATCCATTCGTCGGGCTCGTGGGCGGCATTGACCAGGCGCGCGGCGGTGACAGCGGCGGCGGGAACCGACGCCGTGCGCTCCGCTCTTTCATTCAGCGCGCAACCGGTGATGATGCCCGCAGCGAGCAGCAGGCCCATCCCCAAGGCTTGGGTACGGATCATCACGGAGCGCCCCCTCACAGTCACCCATGTGACGATGGCGGATCTTAGCCTAGATCGCTGTTACCACGGTCGGGACAGGCACGAGCGCACGCGATCTCGTGAGCGAGGAGGGTCCGCCTGGGAATCAGGTCCTCGGGGTCCCTGGGCGGCCTTATACCTGAACGTGTGACCGTCGTCGGTCCGGTGTCCGTGAGTTCCCAGCCGTCATGGCGCCTGTGATGGCCCAGAAACCGCCCCGGCGAAATCGAGCTGGGGGCGTGCGGCGCCGCCCTCCCCTGCACTAATTTGAATCGCCAACCCTGCCTGATTTTGGGTCTTCACGCGCGCCTTGCGCACCGAGTTGCAGCCCGTGTGCAGGCCCACCTCAGCCCGCAGTCGCATGGTGAGCACGGCGGCGCGCAGCTTCAGCGCGGATACCTTCGCCGCAGAAAACCTCAATTTTTCAGCGCTCTCGCCGCATCCCTCCCGCTCCGCGGACCGCGCGGTGCGGCGCGCGCGCCACGCCCGCGGCCGTCGTTGGCTGATTTATTGCAATAGGCCTTCTGCCCGGCGTCGGAGCACTCGTTGAGAGCGCACCTGTAGGGGGCCGCCGCGGTGACACCGCGCTCGAAGCAGATCTCGAGCGTCCATGTCACGACAAACAATATCCGGAGGTCTCCACAATGTTTCATTCCGTGCGCACGCCCGCTGGGGCTGCGGCCGTCGCCGCCGCTGGTTGCTCGATCTTGCTCTTCGCGCCTTTATCGCGCGCCCAGACTGCGCCTGCCGCGAGCCCCGCGCAGTCTCCCGCGGAGGAGGCCCAGGAGGTCATCGTGACGGGCACGCGCGTGAAGGGCATGGAAGCGGCCGAGAGCCCCGCGCCCATCCAGATCATCAGCTCGGCGGAGCTTCTAAACACCGGCAAGCCCGATCTGATCGATGCGCTCGCACAGCTGGTGCCCTCCTTCGTCGCCCAGGGGTTCGGCTTCGATATGGCCAACCAGACCTTGCAGGCGCGGCTCTACGGCTTGAGCCCCAATCACGTCCTGATCCTCGTCAACGGCAAACGGCGTCACACGACCGCCAATCTGGCGATTGACGGCGGACCCTATCAGGGCGGCGCCGGCGCGGATCTCAATTTCATCCCGATGGATGCCGTCGATCACATCGAGGTCCTGACGGAAGGGGCCGCGGCCCAGTACGGCTCCGACGCAATCGCGGGAGTCATCAACATCATTCTCAAGCGCGACTCCTCGGGGGGCGGTGCCGAGGCACTCTACGGCGGGTATTTCGACGGGGGCGGGGATACGACGAAAGTCGGCGCCAACGCCGGATTCGAGCCCTTCAACGACTCGTATTTCAACGTGACCGCGCAGGACTACAACCACGGCCATACCGACCGCGGCGACATCGATCCCCGCGTGACCTATCCGGGCTATATCGACCCCGCTGACGGCGGCACCTATCCGCTCACCAATATGCCGCTGGCTCCCGGCTATCCCAACCTGAACCTCATTCAGGGCGATGCCGAAGCTCACATGAAGCTCGTCGAGTACAACGCGGGGTTTCGCCTCGGCGACAGCGTGCAGTTCTACAGCTTCGGCACGTATGGGTACAAGAATGCCGCATCGTACGAGAACTATCGCCTGCCAACCGTTGTGTCCTACACGAGCTGCACGGCAGACTGCGGCGCGCCACCTGTGGACCAGACCACGAGCACGACCTATCCATTTCCCTATGGCTTCAATCCCCTCGAGCAGGGGATCGAGAACGACTTTCAGCTGACGGGCGGCCTGAAGGGGGTGCTCGCCGACTGGAACTGGGATGCGGCAACCGAGTACGGCGAGGACCACATGGACGTGTACACCATCGATTCGAGCAATCCGCAGCTCTACATCGACACGGGCGCATCGCCGACGAACTTCTACGACGGAAAGTTCGTCACGACTCAATGGACGTCTACCCTCGATATCGCGCGCGATTTGGACCTGGGCCTCGCCGGTCCGCTGACGGTCGCCTTCGGCGGTGAATACCGGCGCGAGACCTTTCAGATTGGCGCCGGCGACCAGTCGTCCTACATCGATGGTGGCGCCGCCTCTTTCCCCGGCTTTGCGCCCTATAACGAGACGCTGGCCTCGCGCAAGGTCGATGCCGGATACCTCGACCTCGCAGCAAAGCCAGTGGACGGTCTGCGACTCGATGCGGCCGGACGGTACGAAAGCTACAGCGACTTCGGCAGCGCGACCGTTTACAAATTCACCGGCCGCTGGGATGCCACGCAGCAACTCGCCGTGCGTGGCACGGTCAGCACGGGCTTTCGAGCGCCGACCCTCGCCGAGGAGCACTACACGGCGGTCAACGTGGGACCGACCACTGCGTTCGGTCAGCTCGCGCCGAATGGACCCGGAGCCTCGCTCCTCGGCCTCGGCGACGGGCTGAAGCCCGAGAAGTCGACGAACGAGAGCATCGGGGTCGTTTTTCGCCCCCGCGCGAACCTCTCGCTCACGCTCGATGCGTATCAGATCCAGGTCGACGATCGCATCGTCGGGGCCGGCCCGTTCTTCGGCACGATCTACGGAACTCCGTATCCCGGCGCCGAGGACATCAACCTCGCGATCGCCGAGAGCGGCCTCAGCATCAATCCCGTGGTTCTCGCGACCGGCACGACGGGCATCGACATCTTCACGAACGGCATCAACACGCGCACCCGTGGCGTCGATCTCGCTTTGAGCAGCCCGAACGACTATGCCTTCGGGCACGTCGACTGGTCGATCGGCGGCACCTACAACTACACCTCCGTGACTCACGAAATCGCATCGCCCGCCGCACTGGGCGGACAGCCTCTCTTCGGGCCGACGACGATCTCCGACCTGACGACCGCAACCCCGCGACTGGTGCTGAATCTCGGGATGCACTGGAGCATCAGCGCGTTCTATCTCGATCTGCACGAGATCGTGTACGGTCCGAGCGCCGAATGGGACAACGACGATGGGGACAACACGAGCGGCATTCCGGTCTACTACAAGGAAACGATCGGCACGATTCCGGTCACGAACATCGAGCTCGGGATGAACCTGCTGAAGTCCCTCACCTTCGCGCTCGGAGCCACCAACGTCTTCGACCGCTATCCGAACCAGATCAACCCTGTCCTGACCGCCGCGTTCGATGCGTATCAGGACAACTCGGGCGTGCAGAAGTACCCGGACTTCTCTCCGATCGGCATCGACGGGGGCTTCTACTACGCGCGAATCAGCTTCACCTTCTGAGCGGCGCATGCGCGGACCAGCGCACCGATTTGATTCAGATCGCACCACTCGGGGGCGATGCATTCGGCATCGCCGGCCGCTGGCGAGCTCGCTCGCGTCGCGGGACTTGCTTGAGGAAATTTCATCGATGCACTGCAGACGTCGCCGATCTTGGGCAGGTAACATTCAAACGATATGTTCATTGCGCCGGACGCACGCGCTCGGGTAACTCTGTAGGGGAGGATTTCGTGATGAAGGGTCCCGTGATGAATCGCGCCGTGATGAATGGTTCCGCAACTCCAGCGCTGACCGAGGAGACGACGGACGAGTTGCTGGGTCGAGGCTACTCACGGCGGGATCTGTTCCGCATCGCCGCAGTGTTCAGCGTGAGCGCGGCCGCCGCCACCGCCGGCCGGCCGTCGTGGGCCTCGGCGGGCAGGCCAGATCCCGCCCCGAACGCCAAGGTGCGTATCGGCTCGAACGAATGCTGGACGGGGCCCATGGCTGCGGGCCAGATGGCGGCGGCGGAAATCCTCTCTCAATGCAACCGCTACGAGCCGCGCGATCAGCGGGACGACTTCATCGCGACGGTGATGAAGATCGATCAGGTGCCTTACGACCACGTCGCGCCCTGGCCGGGCTCGAGCGATCCGTTATCGCGGTCGGTCGTCACCTTCTGCTCACCAGCGAGGGGGCTCGTCACTGCAGATCCCACCTTCGAGCTCGCCGGCCGCACGGCGGAGTGGCTGGGCGCTCCAGTCAAGCGCGTTCCGCTCAAGGCCGATTACACCCACGACGTCAAAGCAATGCTCGCTGCGGATTCGCATGCGGGCCTGTACTACATCTGCACACCCAACAACCCGACGGGCACCGTCACGCCCCTCGCCGATATCGAGTGGCTGCTGGCGCACAAGCCCGCAGGCTCCATGGTGCTGATCGACGAGGCCTACACGCACTTCGCCAACGTGCCCACGGCATCCTACCTCGTCGCCGCAGACAAGGACGTGATCGTGCTGCGGACGTTCTCGAAGATATTCGGGATGGCCGGCATGCGCATGGGCTTCAGCATGGCACGCCCGGACATCCTCGCGAAGATGATGCGCTACGACGGCGGCATGCAATCGGGGGCCCTGCCGATTCCCTCGCTCGTGTGCGCGACCGCCAGCCTGACGTGCAAGGAGCAGATTGCCGCGCGCAGGAAGGAGATGCGCGCCGCCCGCGCCATGACCTTCGAGCACCTCACGCGGCGCGAGCTGACGTTCATCCCATCGAGCGCGAACATGTTCATGATCGACTGGAAGACCAAGCCGGCGCACGTCATGCAAGCGGCCTTCCGCACTCAGAGCATCGAGATCGGTCGCTCCTGGCCGATCTGGCCGACCTCCTCTCGCGTGACGGTGGGCTCCATGGCGGAGATGGCCGCGTTCTGTGCCGCGCTCGACAAGGTGTGGACCTGATCCCGCTCGCTACGTGAACATACTCGCGTTGATTCCCGACGGGTTCTCACCCGCGGCCATCGGTGCGCTCCTCGGAATTCTCGGAGCGTCCGCCCTGATGAGCGGGCTCTCCGGATTCGGGTTCTCGGCGATCGGAGCACTGTGCTTGTGGCTGTTGCCGCCCAAGCTCGGCGTTCCTTTGCTGATGGGCCTCTCGGCGGCAAATCAGCTCATGTCCATCGGGCAGCTGAAAGCCGACATGAAACCGCTCCGGGAGTGGTGGCCCGAAGGTCCCGGACCGTATCTACTCGGAGGCTTCATCGGAGTGCCCGCGGGACTTGCAATCCTGCGCTCCCTGCCCACCTCCACGCTGATGGCGGTTTTCGGAATTTTCCTCGTGCTCTACGCCGCATACTCGATCTTCAAGCCCGAAAGCCTGCATGTCTCGGCTCGCGGCGGCTGGCTCATGTCATCGCTCGTCGGAATGCTCGGCGGTGTGATCGGCGGCTTCACTGCCTTTCCGGGGGCCGCCGTCGTCGTGTGGTGCGGACTCAAGCATCTGCCGAAGAGCGAGTCGCGAGCCATCGTGCAGCCCTACATCCTCGCGCTGCAGCTCGTTTCGATCGCCATGCTGGCGGTCCGGCATCCAGAGACCTTCGGCCACACCTATTGGTCGCTGTTTCTCATCACCCTGCCCATCGTGCTGCCGGGCACCCTGCTCGGCGTGTGGCTCTACAGGTCACTCTCCGAGGTCAATTTCCGTCGCGTGGCGTACCTGCTCCTCGGCACCTCGGGGGTAGGATTGCTGATGAAGGCGGCGGGGGCCATCGCCATGATTGCGGCGGCCGGGGGCGCGGCGGCCACGCTACGGGCCCCTTGAGGCATCAAGCATTCCGTCACCGGCCTTCGTGACCGGTCCTCATCACACCATCGCCCACTCGACCGCCTCTGCGTAGCAACGCGCGTACGCGGACCACAGACCCGCCATGCCGCGAGCTCTACCCGGCAACCAACGCCCGTTTCTGCTGCCGACCACGGTTGAGCTCGAGGCACGAAGGAAGATTCGGAGGTCCAAGGCCGTCATTGGAGCCCTACAGCATCCGAAATTTCATCCCGCATACCAGACGCCCCAATCTGGACGCCCCATCATGGTGCAGTCGACATCGAAGATGTGAGAGTCAAACGCAGTTCATAGCTGTCTGCGTAGTACCTGGTCCATCGCCCTGATATAGTGCCATCCGAGGGCTCGAGCGCACTCTGATCGGGCAGAGGGGTCTTTCCGGCGAGTGCGCCGAGTTCCTGGAGGGGCATACGATGTCGTTCATCTCCAAGTTGCTGCAAGGCGTTTCTATCTCCATTCTCTCGGTCGCGTGCGCGGCCGCCTACGCGGGTCCTCAGTTTCAACACTCGTCGCTCGTGCGCTACTCGGATCTGAATCTCCAGCGCCCGAGCGATGTCGCAAGACTCTACGAGCGGATCGCCATCGCGGCAGATCAGCTGTGTGGACCGCGCTCCCTCACAGGCTCGTATTCGCAGTCCGCTACCTATACGAGCTGCTACAACGATGCGGTCGCGCAAGCCATCGAGCGCGTGAACCGGGCTCCGTTGACGCAGTACTACGAGCAGCGGACGCCGCACGCCTCGCGAGAGATCGCGGTCGCCAGCAAGTAAACCGCAGACCCCTGCTCCCTGGCGGCCGCCCGCGTCGCGGCCCCGGGGGCAAGGGGGCGTCCTGGCGTGGATCAGCGAGCGCAGCGCGAAACTCATCATCCACGACGCCCAATCCCGGGCGCCGTGGACGTATGGTCGTATTGTCGTGCTCTTCGTCATTCCGTAGAAGAATCATGAGCCGGCGTTGGCGGTGAACGCCTGCGCGGCGACGCTCACCGCCGCTTGGTTTGCCTGCTGCTCGGCGGAGTTGAGCATCGCTGCGGCGTCCTGCCCGTTGGAGGGCGGGTAGTCGGTCGGCCGCGGCGGCGGAGCGATCGCCGAGGGCGGAGCCGCCGGAATGCCGTTCTGCCCCTGCTGCCGGCGAAGCGCTCCAAGGCCGTCATCGATGCGAGCGCTGAATGCGTTCTGCATGTCGGCGAGACTGTCGAGCGAAAGCGTGACGTGCGTGCCCGCCGGGCAGTCGGTGCGCCTGCCGCTCATGACGAGCAGGTCGGCCACTACGGAGTCGGGTGCGGGAGCGGCCACGAGCTCGAGGACGTTGCCGGCCGAAAGGCCGCAGTCTTCCTGGTCGGCGGTGGTGGCGCTCAGATCCGCGTCCACGACGAAAACGTGATGAGGCTGAAGCACCCGGGAGAGATCACCCGCAGCACCGCTCCCCTGCGCAGCCGCCGCACCGTTCTCGGCTGCAAGCTCCTGACGCACCTCCTGTGCGATCGCCTGCTTGATCTCCGGAGTGATCGGTGTGTTTGCCGCGGCATACGTCCCGTCGGGCGATGAGCCATCGGGTGCATCGGCCGAGCCGCTCTGACTCGAATCCAACGCGGCACTTTGCGCGGCAGCCGCCTGTGCCGCCGCAGCCTGGGCGTACTCCTCCTCGAGCGTTTGGGACAGATAGTAGTCCGTGAGCCAGTCGTAGGGCCCGACGTACACGGGAGAGGGCGTGAAGTACGGCCCATAGGCTTCGTACCACGGAGCTGCAAGCCACGGCCAGGCGTAGGCGACTGGGCTGACCCATGGATAGTAGGCCCAACCGTAGAAGGCGGGTGCGTAGTAGTAGTGCGGCACGTAGTACGTGAGGACCATGCCGTGGAAGGTGTACGTCCCGTAGAGCCGCACCGTGTGGGTACGCCCGACGATCACCGTGCGCTCTAGGAATCTGCGCCCATGCAGAACGATGTCCCGCTGCACATAGCCGCGGTGGGGACCCGTGCTCACGATCAGGGTGTGATTGGGGCCGTGTAGGATCACCGTGCGCCCGCCGCGGGAGCTGTAGACGACATCCATTCGTCCGGTGTGCAGCCGTGCAAGGTGGCCGTCCGCTCGGAAGGAGGCAACCTGGCCGCGGACACTGAGCGAGCTCAGGGTACCGTTCGGTCGCACCGTGAAATGCCGCCCTTCCGAGGCGCTCACCGATAGCACACCGTTCGGATGCCGCGTCACCACACCGGGCGGGATCGGCTGCCGGTTGACGCCGTTCAGTCCGACGCGGGCCGAATTGACCTGCCGCAGCACCGACTGGGACCCCGCGCGGCTGAGGGCCGCTGGGGCTGCCGCTGAACGAGCTGCGAGCGAGCCGCTTCCCGGCGCATTTGCCGCCGGCTGGCGCCGCGGCTCGCCGACCTCGGACTGCACTGGGTAGTGGCGCTGGATCACCGTCTGCTGCTCGCGCTGGCGCTCCTGCTCGGCGCGCATCTGTTCCTGCGTCTGCTGTTCGCGCTGCTGCTCGGCCCGCATCTGCTGCTGCGCTTGCTGCTGCGCTTGCTGCTCGCGCTGTTGCTCCATGCGCTGCTGCTCGGCCTGCATCTGCTGCTGCTGCGCCTCGCGCTCGCGCTCCTGCTCGGCCTGCATCTGCTGCTGCTGCGCCTCGCGCTCGCGCTCCTGCTCGGCCTGCATCTGCTGCTGCTCCTCCTGCTGCATGCAGCTCGCGTAGTTGGGCCCGAAGGAGCATGCGCGGGCGCGCGGGGCAAGCGTAAGGCCCAACACGGCGGCCAGAGCGACCGCCACCAGGGTCGCGAAGCGCGCGGACTGACTCGTGTGCTCATGCCAAGCGGGGTTCGGCGTGGTTTTCGGATCCATTAGCGTCTCCTGCAAGCCTGTGGGTGCGTCGGTTGACTCACACCTCCTGAGACGGCCGTGCAGGCGCTGATGGTGAAAATCACTGAATTCTCCGGGATGGGCGTGGGTGCGATTCGCGATGGACGCCGTTGCGTAATCGGATGGGTGCTGCGTGGCGTTGCGGCGCTGCACTCCGGGGCGAGAACTCTGCGATGGATGCCGATCAGAAAGGCGAGCTGCAACCCGGATCGGCGCGGTGGGTCTCAGGGTAACCTTCAGGCGCTCGATGCCCTTGGGGGCTCGGACAAGGCGAGGCCGAGGCGCGCAGTCAACGCGGCTCGTTACGGTCCGTGAGATCCTCGGGTTGCTCTTGTCGTGCACCGACGCGAAGCCCAAAGGGGGGCTTGAAGTCAATCGACGCGGGCAGGTCTCCCGTAGCCTTCCCATCCACATCGATCTCGCCGATCTCTACCCACTGCCCTCCCGCCAGAACATGGACCTTCTGGCCTTTGAAGATTTCGACCAGGTCGAGAGGACACTCCACGAGCAGAGCGACCGGGGCAGATCCCATGGCCGCATCGGTGACGTATAGGGCGGAAATCGCAAACCCATTCGGGGTGCGCAGGCGTGGTAGCCAGCGCGTCTGGTCGGGATCGGCTGCGGCCATCACCTCCAGCTCCTCGCAGTACCTTCCCGCTCGCACGCGCTCGGCGAGCGTATCCAGCCGTGCGCGCCGCAGAGACTGTGACTCCTGCCACGCCGCAGCCGCGGCGGCGGTCACCTCCGGAGGCGGATCCGCAAGATCCCCCGCAGAGACTCGCCCAGCGCCTGCGAGCCACCGGACGAAGTCTTCGAAGCTCTCGGGCTTAGGGTTGCTTGGCATCAGTGATGTCCTTGGCTGCGGGCATGCGTACGCCCGTGCAGGTTGGGCGATCCTGACATACCGCACCGGACCGCCGAGCCGCGGGGCCATTCACGGCCCGCCGGAAGGATCGGTTTCCGAGCGATCGATGGGTCTTGCACGCTCCGAGGAGATGACGGGCGAGAGGAGCCCGTTGGGGAAAACTGGGATTTGCGCCCCTCAAGCATTCTGGCCCTTCCGGCGCCCCTCGGCCTCAGCAGCCAACTCGGGGAAAAAGTGCGTAAACTCCGCCCGAATGCGCTCGATTACATACTTCACCTGATTGCGGGTGAGTCCCTGCCGTCGCGCGATCTCCTCCTCGGACGGCTGCGGAGACTCGTGCAGCGCCGTGAGCACCGCCAACAGGCGCTCGTACTTACGACGAAGGGAATCCACACGCGCCTGCTGAGCCCCTGCTCTGCCCCTCGAGAGCGCCTCGGCAAGCGCACCCTCTGCGCGCGTTAGCGGAAGACGCAGGAACTCGAGGAACTCCTGGTACCGCCTCTCGAGACGGTCCGCCCGCTCGTAGGTGTCCAGCGGAGCCATCTGCCCCCGCAGCTCGAACGAGTCGGGGACCGACGCGCCCTCGACATCCAGCTCATCCAGGACGCTCCCCGCCATCTCGTCGGCCGTTGCAGCCACAAGCTCTAGTTGCTGCGGTTGTCTCCTGCGCGCGTGGTCGAGAAACTGCCGCTTGGCAATGATGTACAGAAGTCCGTTCGAAGGGATCGCAAGCGCGGGCAGACTTTCGCACACGGTGTTCGTTCGATCGACGAATTCCACCGCACCCACACAGCCCAGGGCGCCATCTGTCTCGCTCGAGCCTCGTGCGGCTGCGCATTTGAGAAGCGCAGCGACGAACGAGGCAGTGTCATCATCGACCGTGTGCTCCGTCATCTCCTCCGCCAGGCAGTGCGACGGCGCGCGCGCTCCGGGGGCGGTGGTCCGCTCAGTGCCCTTGGCGGGTGTGGGAACCGAGCTGAGTTCGTGCAATGTAGCCTCGAGCCGCGCGCGCACGTCCTGGAGGACATGCCTCCCCTGTCTCTCGAGCGGCTCCATTCGAGCGTTGATCTCGTCCCGCAGCTCCCTCCAGCCTTGTGAGCCCTGCGACTCCTGCGGGATGCGAAACCTCACGGCGGCATCCCTGAATCCGTGCACTTTCCCTCGCCAGGACTCCACCAAGCGCACGTGCAGCGCGCCGAAGTCGAGGGGCCGAAGCCCGCAGAGCGCCTCGCCGAGCCGCACATCGGCCGCCCTGCGTTCAGTTCCGACGTGGTTAAAGAACCTGATCAGTGTTTGCTGGGAGATGTCCTGAGCTACTGCAGGATCCGTCCGGAATGAGCGCACGAATCGACACAGTTGCGGAAACGCCGCGCGGAAGTACCACGTGAACCGCTGCTCGGCGCGGCGTCGGTCCGGCTCGGAGAGCCAGGCATGAAGCAGGACATCAAGGTCCTCGCGAACCTGCGGTCCGCCGCCGTCTGAGCTCATGAGTAGAGCATCGCTGGCAAGCTACATGCTAACGCGTGCCGAAGAATGAATCGAGCCGCTGTGACAGAGTCCGACTCGGCGCATAGCGCTGCCGGACCGCCTCGTACTCCTTCGCGATCTGCTTCATCATTCCCTGGCGCGCCAGCAGGCGCGCCAGAGATGCGCGGCGATAGCGCCAAACTCGCCAGGCTGCCTCGGGCCAGCTCTCGAGACGCGCGCGTTCGGCCGCGGCGGCGTAATGTCCGAATGAATCCAGGAGGAACATGACTTTTTTCGCCGGGTCGCTTGCGGCAAGTGCATCCGCATCGTCCTTCGCGCCTAGGCGCGCGAGCGCGTTCGGCTCTCCGACCTCTGCAGCCTTACGGTACCAGAGCCAGGCCCTTTCGGCGTCGGGAGCAAGCACAACGCGCGCGCCGCGAGTCCCTCCCGGGCTCCACCCGTGCTCGTAGAGTCGCCCGAGCTCGAAACCTGCAATTGGAACACCCTCTCGCCAAGCCTCCTCATACGTGACGACCGCCCGTTGAACGCTCGCCGGGGAGGCCGACGGCCCTGAGAGCAGCGTGGCAAGGTCGACGCCTGCGGCGCGATAGCCCCGCCGCAGCGCTCGCTCGAAGTCCTCCTGCGCGCCCGCGCGCTCACCTGTTGCGAGCAGGGCGCGTCCGTGCTGATAGATCGCGCGCGCCCCGTTATCTGGGCGAGTGTCCCGAGCGCATGCCGCAACCGCCACCTCGGTCAGGATGTCGCCTGAGAGTACTCCGGGCGCGCGCCGGTCGGGGTCGTAGGGCGCGGCGGCAGATCGATCACATTCCGAGGCCTCGGCCGGCCATTGGCGCACGTGCGCCGGGGGAGGCAACCCGAGCTGATAGCGCTCGGTGGTAGAGGGCGGATCGAATTGGGCCGCCTCGGCCCAAGCGATCTGGACGGCAAGCGGCGGGACGCTCGTTTCCCAGAGACGCGCTGTACCGTCATACGAGGATGTGGCCAGAATCCGGCCGTCGGGCGAGAACGAGACGCCCGTCACTGCGTCGAGATTGCCACTCAGGACAGCGAGCTGTTGCCCGGTGCCGGCGTCCCAGAGGCGGGCCGTCCCGTCCTCCGAAGCCGTGGCGAGAAGCCGCCCGTCCGGAGAGTACGTCGCATCCCCCACCGGACCCTCATGACCGCTCAATCGCATGAGCTCCCGAGCCGTGGCGGCATCCCAGATCCGCGCAGTCCCGTCGTCCGAGGCGGTGACGATCCGCGAACCGTCGGGCGAGAACTCGGCGTCGGAGAGTCCGCTCGAATGCCCGCGCAGCACGGCGATCTCGTGGTGAGTTGCCACGTCCCAAACCTGCGCGTTGCCGTCCCGGGCGGCGATGACGATGCGCCGGCCATCGGGCGAATACATCGCATTGGCCAGCGGAGCCATAGCGGCGAGTATCGCAAGCTGCCGACCCGTCTGAAGGTCCCAGATGCGCGCGGTCGCATCACCGGAGACCGTGAGGATTGACCGTCCGTCGGGCGCAAACGCGAAATTCGCAACGCGTTCGGTATCGGCGTCCAACACCATGATCTGCTGGCCCGTACCCGCGTCCCAGACGCGGGCGGTTCGATCCATCGATCCGGTAACGATACGCCTGCCGTCGGGCGAGAACCCCGCGCCCTCCACGGTATCCGTGTGGCCGCGAAGCACCATGACCTGTCGTCCACTGCCCACGTCCCAGACGCGTGCGATCTTGGCATACGAATTGGTGACGATTCGCCGTCCATCGGGCGAGAAATTGACACCATTCAACCGATCCGATCCAGATACGAGAATCCTGCTGCGCGATCCGATATCCCACACCCGGATAGTCCCATCGTCTGATGCCGTCACGATGTACCGACCGTCGGGCGAGAACCTTGCGGTCTCGACGGTATCCCGATGGCCGCTCAGCAGCATCCGCTGCAAACCCGTATCCGCGTCCCAGATCCTGGCCGTCTTGTCGTACGAGGCGGTGACGATGGAGCGGCCATCGGAAGAGAATGAGGCCATCAAGAGCGAGTCCGAATGACCTCGGAGAACAGCGATCGTCTGAGCAGTTGCCACGTTCCAGATGCGGGCGGTCTTATCGAGCGACCCGGTCACGACGCGTCGTCCATCCGGCGAGAATTCCGCGTCCGAGACAAAGTCCGTATGACCCCTCAGCTCTCCGAGCTCGGCGCCGGTGTCCGCATCCCAGATGCGGGCCGTCTTGTCTGCCGAGGCGGTCACCACGCGCCGACCATCCGGCGAGAACGCGGCCGACAGGACTCGATCCGTGTGCCCTACGAGCCGCAGCAGCTCGAGACCGCTCATCGAATCCCAGATTCGAACCGAGCCGTCCTGCGATGAGGTGACGACGCGCCGAGCGTCGGGCGAGAACGCAGCCGCACTCACCCCCTCCGTGTGCCCGTTCAGGCGTCGGATCTCGCGGCCGGTTGCGGCGTCCCAGATCCGTACGGTATTGTCGACGGAGCATGTGAGGATTAGCCTCCCATCCGAGGAGAAGGTCGCGCCCTTCAAGCGGCCCGCATGCCCACTCAGCACGGAGATCTGCACGCCCGTACGGGCGTCCCAGATGCGGGCCGTCTTATCGGCCGAAGCCGCCAGCAGGCGTTGCCCGTTGGGTGAGAACTCGGCGGAGCGGAAAGCGAGTCGGCCGGCGATGCCCATAAGTCCGGCATCTGCGGCACGCGCCTCCTGGAAGACGTTCAGGGCCTCGGGGGTGTAGGCCTCGCGAGTGCCCTGTTGCCCCAGAACCTCGAGTATCACGCCTGTGGCGCCTGGCACGTCGCCCACCCGCAGGCGCGCGGCCGCGGCCTCCGTGAGCGAGCGTTGTTGAGCCTGAAGCGCCGCATTGCGCTGCCCCGAGGCCACCGCGCCAAACACCACGGCGACGACTGCGAGCGCCGCGATGCTCACCACCGCGAGCTGTCGCACGTGCATCGCACGGCGCGCTCGCCTCGCGGACTCCCCCGCGAACTCCCGGGCAACCTCGGGTAGTGGGATGTCCGCGTCGATGACAGTGCGAATCGATGCGAGCCGGTCCGAGGCGGTCACGAGCCAGTCACGCCGCTTGCCGTGCTGCTCCCACCGCTTGGCCTCCGCAACCAGCAGATCCCGGGCTTGAAGTGCGGCTCCCTCTTGGGCCAACCAGTCCCGCAGTCGTGGCCAAGTCCGCAGCAACGCCTCATGGGCGAAGGACACCACGGCGGTGCCATCGTGTTGGTCCGTGATGCACAACCGTGCGGCCACCAGACGCTCCAGAAGCCGGCGGTCCACGGCGCTGCGAGCGACTTCCGCGACGAGCGCGGCGCGCTTCGACGGCCGGCCGTCATCGTCAACGCTCACGAGACTTCTGAAGATGCGCGGCAGTGCGTGCTCGGCCTGCGCAGGGTCGATCTGCACAGCTGCTTCGGCAGCAGTCGCGACGCTGCCGGCGAGACCGCCCATTTGACGATACGTCTCGAATTGTAGAACTGTCTCGGAGCGTCGCTGATAAAGCTCCTGCAACGTGAACTGCAGCAGCGGCAGCGTATTCTCTCGCGTCGCGTACAGCTCCTCGCGCAGAACGTCATCGAGCCGCCGACCCGAGGGGGCAGCGCCGAACGAGAGTCCGGCAGCCTCGGCCGGACGCGCAATCACATCATCGAGCGCCGTACCCGTCATCGTCTCGAGGTAGTACTGGCCCTCGTTCGATCCGAAGACCTGACGCATCGAAGGATGCTGCTTGAGCTGCGGTACCGCATCGGCGCGGATGCACGCGAGCGTCCAGACCCCCTGCGACTGCAAGCGTGTCAGAAAGCGCCCCACGGCCTCGACCAGCGAGGGCTCAAAACCCAGAGCGAACAACTCCTCGAGCTGATCGATCAGCCACACGAACCGCTGGGTGGAGGGCCAGTGCCGTGCTCGTTCGTCCGCCAGATCCGAAAGTGACGCGCACGCGACGGGCAGCCTACCGACGAGCTCGGGCAGGGCTCCCCAGCACTCGAGGATCGACTGGGCCACTTGCCGCTCGTCGGCAGCAGCCGGGAGGTGTGCCACCCGCCAGATGGCCCCGCGCACGCTCTCCCGCACGGGGCGCGACCGGAGGCTCTCCTGGACGCTCGGGGTATGAAGGGACGGATTGACGAGGGCCGGCAGGACTCCCGCCCGCATGAAGGAACTCTTACCGCTCCCGCTCGCCCCCTCGATCAGGACACCGGGAACACCATTCGCCTCACGCCGCAGCAGCTGCTCCACGAGCTCACGAACCTGGCCCTCCCGGCCAAAGAAGATGGCTCGGTGCTCGTATTCGAATTGCTCGAGACCGCGGAATGGGTCTCGCAGGTACACCTTCTCGAGGACAACACCGACCTCCTCGAGCGCCTCATCGAGGTGTGCAATCGGTCGCAGCCTTACGTTCGGGTACTGCTTCGAGAGATCTGCAAGGTCGACGTCAGCATGATTCTCGAGCGGAAAAAAGACGGTGCCGGGCATCCCGCCGATCTCGCAGCACGCGGCACGCAGTTTGGGTGCCAGATGATCCACCCCGCGGACAGTCCCGTCGTCCCCAAGCACGCCTGTCGCTGCGACCGAGGGGACGTGCGCTGAACGCAGTGCTGCATGCCCGCTTACCTCGTAAGCCTGCAACAGGATCGCCAAGGCGAGGAGTAAATCGGAGCTGCGTCCGACGACATTCTGCGGCGCCTCACTCACCTGAAGGCGAATGACGAGCTGCGAGCGCACGATCCCTTCGCGAAACAGAATACGGTAGGCGAGCCGAGCGGCGAACTTTGCCGATGCGTACAGGTCATCCGCGCGGTTGGGCCGAAAGCCGACTGCAACGTCCTGGCCGCCGGGAGACGTCTGCAGCACCTGCGGCTGCAGCACCGCTGTCCGGATCGATTCCGCCGGGTCACCCCGGTCGGCCAGCAGCAATATGAATTTCATCACGGCTCGCGGGGATTGCCGGATCGATGTTCGCAGTGATGGCGCGCCCGCCGGAGTGACTTATTGATCGGCTGGACGGCCTCTTTCCGGCTCAAGGATGGTCGGTTTCCGAGTTATTCGCAAGCCTGGACCTCCGCACAGGCCGACGAGCGCGCACCTGAAGGACGGGCGAGAGCCGCAGCACCGCCGGGGCTTGCGGTGTGGACACCGCAAACCCCCAAGCGGCCGCGCGCATACCTCGATCATTCAGCCCATGCAATTCTTGAGTGAATAGAGTTGCACGAGATGATCGTGGCGCAGCTGATAGCTCTGCTCAACCATTTGCAGGCCGTTCGCCGCTCCGCTGGCCTGTGAGGCGCCGAAATTGCCCACCGTCGACCCCGCGTTGTCCCACGCGGCCTGTACGGGCGTCTGCGCAAAGCCCGATGCGACCGACGCGAGCGCGCTCATGAAGGACAATCCGCTGGACGTCGACTGCTCTGAGGCAATCTGCTTCTCCAGAGCATTGATGTCGCCTTGGAGCTCATCGACCTGTGCCTTGAGGTCCGGGCAGCTCAGCGCCTCATCCCCCGCCTGCAGCGACTCGATCCTATCGAAATGCCGCGCCAGGTCCGGATCCGGCGGATCGACCGCGCATCCGGCGAGCGCCACGGCGGCGATAAGGCACACTGCACAACCCATTTTGGTGATCATCGTAGTCTCCCCAGGATGTAAGTTGAAAAAAGGACCAGTTCAGCGATCGGACGCCACGTGCCCACGAATCGGTGGTGCGTGACTCCTTGCTGAAAAGACGGGGGACGCTGCCGCGTTGGTGAAATCTGGGGGCGGAGACCACGCTCCGGATGGGAGCAGATCGGCCGCAAGCCGTGGCGGTTCTGCTCATCCTCCACTGGCGCTACCCGGTCGTGAACATCATTTGGTTCGGTGTGCCGGTCGGAATTGCAGTTGCCGTCGCGCTGGCGTTCATAGAGCGAGTTCGGCTCCGCCGTCCTCACTGTGAACCGATCTCGGGAAGCTCCAAAAGGAGCAGACAAGGGCGTTGGGGCGCGAGCAGGGGTGGCGCGCCGCACACTTCGCCGCGGAGGTGGCGCGATACGATTGCGTCCCATGGATTCGCAGACGATCCGGGACTACATCAAGCGGAGGGTGCGGCTCGCCTTTGCTGTCCTCATCGCAGCCTGGCTCGCATTCCCGGTATCGATCGCCGCGACTCATGGCCGAGGACCCGCACCCAGCTTGGCTCTTCTGGCGGGGGCCGTCTTCTGCGGCGTGATCGTCTATCTCAACTGGTTCGTGAAGTGCCCTCGCTGCGGCGCGCGTCTTGGCCAGACGATCGCGATGCCGCTGGCCTTCTCCTGGGGTCGCAGACAGATGAACTTCTGTCCTTATTGCGCCGTAAGCCTCGATGAGCCGGTGAGCCGCGGACCGATCATCGGGGGTTGATTGCGCGCCCTTTCTAACAGTCCAAATCCGCGCCGGCAACGGTGTTTACGTGTGAGGCGGTCCTCTCCGAGGCGGCGTTCCTTCTGAAACACGGTGGGCATGATGTCGACGACTGTTCGCGCTCGTCGAGGTGGGCTTCTTGCGTAGTGACTTCGACTTCCAAGCCGAAGCGCGCGCGGTTCGAGGCCTGATGCGTCGCTATCGCGACCAACCGATGGGCCTTACCGATGCCTGTCTTGTGCGGATGGCTGAGGTAAGCGAGCCGAAGTGGATCAGCACGGCAATTGCGACCGCCATTCACGATGAGGCCATTTACGAATTCGGTGGCCTTGCAGGAATTCGCGACATGGAACTGCTCGACGGGGCCCTTGAGCGACCACGCAACCCGCTCGCGTACGAGCCTGGAGCCTCGGTCTTTCGATTGGCCGCCGCGCTGTGCGTAGGAATTGCCAAGAACCCTCCCTTCAATGACGGAAACAAGCGCACCGCGCTCCTGGTGACTCGCGCGTTTCTTTGCCTGAACGCACAGGAGCTCAACCCTCGCAGGCAGATGAGGTCACGACGCTCGTTGCAGTGGCAGACGGCTCACTGACCGAGGAGGATCTCGCTCCCTGGTTGGAGCGGAACTCGCGACCGCACGCCGAGTGAGGTTGGTAGCGGGGGCACCACCCCTTCGCCATCCAACTGACCCTTAGCCTCGGGGTGATCGATCGCCTCGTCAGCCACCCGAGGTCAGCTCTTTCACCAGCGGTTGCGCATGGTACACGTGCTCGAGCGCCGCGAGGATGATCGCGCTATCGACCGCGACGGCGCGATTGTTCGCCTCGTCGTACCAGAGTGAGCCGCCGAGCGAGGGCAGGTTGCCATCGAATATCAGGCCCACGAGTGTACCGTCGTGATCGATGACCGGACTGCCGGAATTGCCGCCGACGATGTCGTTGGTGGAAACGAAGTTCACGGGCGTCTTGGGGTCGAGCTCGCGCCTCGCCGCCAGCCAGGCCTCACTGAGCGCCAGAGGCGCAT
>Ga0335074_10000175_pt1 | contig 101226 bp, 95 predicted proteins | sample Lox_Sample_23_FD_206715 | JGI IMG/M metagenome (GOLD analysis project Ga0335074, IMG submission 206715) | Soil microbial communities from Loxahatchee National Wildlife Refuge, Florida, United States - Lox_Sample_2.3 | ecosystem: Environmental > Terrestrial > Soil > Wetlands | place: USA... | reverse complement strand
GATCCGCACCGCGGTCATCCTGCGCGACCAGCACTGCCAGTGGACCGGCGGCTGCCACCAGCCCGCCGCCGCCTGTGAAGTGCACCACGTCCGGCACAAGGCCGACGGCGGCCCGACCAGCGTCAAGGACTGCATCCTGCTCTGCTGGTTCCACCACCAGGTGGTGATCCACCGCTGGGGCTGGACCTTGATCCTGCACCCCGACGGCACCACCACCGCGTGGAACCGGGACAAGACCCAGGTCCTGCGCAGCCACAGCCCGCTCGCCCGCCCCGGGTGACCGGCCCGGCGGCTCCAGCCCCGCCCCGGCCGCCGTTTACGGCCGGCTCATGGGACCAGCACATCCGCTGCGTGACCCGCAGATAGTAACGGCGACGAGCGCGCGGCCTCGGAGCACCGTGGATGGCTCCTGCTTTTCGAGGCCCTGCCGGAGGTGCTGCCCCAGGCTCGCGGTCCCCGTGAATGGAGATCGATCGGGCAGGTCCTGGCTACCCTGCGCGACGTCACAAGCACAGGGTCCGGCCTCGGCGACCAGCGCGGCTTCTTCGGACCGTGGCCGCAGGACAACCGCCCCGTCCCGACCAACCAGTGGACCGACTTCTACCTGGAGCGCCGCATTACCCCGCTGCTGCAAGCGGCCCTGGCCTCGGGCCACCTCCCGCCCGACCTAGCGGCCGGAGTTGACCGGATAGTCATCACCGTCGATGGCCGCCAGCCCGAGGGGCTGGCGGCCATGAACCGATTGGCTAGGGCCATACGCGCCTACGGCTAGGCCGCAGGCCGGCGGACCCTGGCGGGCAGGAAGGCGAGGGTGGCCACCGCGGCCGCGGCGGTCGCACCTGCGGCGACCAGCGAGCCGCCGTGCAGGCCCGTGACGAACGCCTGCCGCACCGCCGCCGCCGCGCCCTCGCGCACTCCCGCCGGCAGGAGAGCGGCCACGTGCAGGCCCGCGGTGACGGACCGCTGGGCCACCGAGGTCGCGGCGGCCGGCGCGCCGAGGCCCTTGAGCGCGGTGACCAGGTGGCTGCCGTAGGCCGAGCTCATCACCGATCCGACGATCGCCACGCCCAGCGTGCCGCCCAGTTCGCGGGTCGTGTCGTTGACCGCCGAGCCCGCGCCCGCCTTGGCCAGCGGCAGCGCGCCCATGATGGCCTCGGTCGCGGGGCTGGCCGTCAGGGCGAGCCCGGCGGACATCAGGACCATTGCGGTGATGATCCGGCCCCAGTACGCGGCGTCGACGCCCGTTCCCGCGGCGACCAGGAAACCCGCGCTCATCAGGACCAGGCCCGCGGTCACGACTAGCTTGGTGCCCGCGCGCTTCATCAGCGCGATCGCGGCCGGGGACATCGCACCGGTCACGATCGCGAACGGCAGCGTGGCCACCCCGGCCCGCAGCGGGTCGTACCCGCGGACCAGCTGGAAGTACTGAGTGATGAGGAAGATGAACCCGAACAGGCCGAAGAACGCCAGCGCGATGGCCCCGCTCGCCGCGGAGAACCGGGGGTTCCTGAACAGCCGCACGTCGAGCATCGGGTCCGGCCGCCGCACCTGCCACCAGCCGAACGCCGCCAGGATGACCGCCGACCCGGCGAACCCGGCGATGGTGGTGGCCGACGCCCAGCCGTGCAGGGGAGCCTCGATGACCGTCCAGACCAGCAGGCCGATGCCGCCGACCGACAGCAGCGCGCCGAGCGGGTCGAACCGTCCCGCGTTCGGGTCACGCGACTCGGGGAGCAGCCGCATCCCGGCCACCAGGGCCACGACCACGGTGGGCACGCTGACGTAGAAGACCGAACTCCAGGAGAAGTGCCGCAGCAGGAGGCCGCCGGTCACCGGGCCGATCGCCACCGCCAGGCCGGACACGCCCGACCAGATGCCGATGGCGGTGGCGCGCTCGCGCTCGTTGGTGAACGCGTTGGTCAGCAGCGCCAAGGTGGCCGGGTAGATCAGCGCGGCGGCCACGCCCATCGCGGCGCGGCTGGCGATCAGCTCCCCGGTGGTGCGGGACAGCGCCGCGCCCAACGAGGTGACCGCGAACAGGACAAGCCCGGCCTGCAGCACGCGGCGTCGGCCGAGGCGGTCGCCGACGTTCCCGCCGACCACCAGCAAGCCGGCGAAGACGAGCGTATAGGCGTCCACGATCCACTGCAGGCCCTGGGTTGACGCCGACAGCGCGCGGCTGATCGTCGGCAACGCCACGTTGACGATCGTGTTGTCGACCACGACCAGCAGCACGCTCAGGCACAGCACGGCGAGCACCCACCAGCGGCGGGTGTCGGTCTGGGTTGGGGGGGCGATGGCGATGGTAGTAGTCACGATGACCTCCTATAGAACCTTGTGCTATAACTATGTAACGACGTTCTATAAGAAGTCAAGCCCGTCAACCGATTTGCTCCGGGAGGGCCACGACGCCGGATGGCGGCGGCAGGTGGGACAGGCACCCCGGATGGCGAGAGGATGGTCCCCATGAGCTCTGGGCAGGGTGCGCCAGGCACGCCCGGTACGTCCGGCCGGCGGCCGCGGACGCCGAGCAGTGACATCGAGCGGGAACTGGTATCCGCCGCCGAGGCGGTCCTGCTCAGGGACGGGCCCGGCGCGGTGACCGTCCGGGCGGTGGCGGCCCAGGCGGGGATCGCCCCGATGGGCGTGTACAACAGGCTGGGCGGCAAGGACGGGCTCGTCGACGCCCTGCTGATCCGCGGGTTCGACGGGTTGCGCGCCGCGATCGCCGGCGGCGATCAGCCCGACCTGCGGGAACGGCTACGCGACTGCGGCCTGCGGTACCGGAAGTTCGCCCTGACCAACCGGCACTACTACGCGATCATGTTCGAGGGAGCCCTGCCGCACGACTTCGACTCCCAAGAGGTGGCCGAGCATGCCATCGCGGCGTTCGGTGAACTGGTCAGGAACGTCGAGCTTGCCGCCGCCGCCGGCGCCATCCATGCCCCGGAGCCGCAAGAGACCGCTCAGCAGATCTGGAGCACCGTGCACGGCGCCGTGACCCTGGAGCTGCAGGGCCTGGTCCTCACGCCCGACCCCGAAGCCACCTACCGGGCCACACTGGACACGCTGCTGCGCGGCCTCGCCCCCGGTCCGGAGCTCAATCCGGTGTGAACCAGGAGGTCGGCGGCTGCGCTGGCGTCGGCAGCGGCCTGCCGCCCCGTGCCGGGACGACAAGTTTGGAGAACGGACCGCCCGCTGGCCAGACGGCGCGAGGCCGCGGCGGCGGGGCGGGGTCGTCCACCGGGGCGGCGTTGGGCGGCAGCGGACTCACCGTCCGCCGCCGGGCTGAGCTCGCCCGGGCCAGCGCGCCGAGGTAGCACACCAACGCCACCCCGGTCAGCAGCGCCATCGCCAGCGATGCGCCCGGCCCGCCGATGCGCAGGCCGTACACGACGACCAGCGTGACGAGCGAACCCAAGGTCAGCCGGCGCCAAAAGGCCGGCCCCGCCCGGCGCGTGTGCCGACCGGAGGTGAGCTTGACCATTCCGTGTGCCATCAGATCACTGCCTTCCGTGCACGCCGCTACGCCTAGCGCCCTCCTCCTTACCGTGAGATACGGCCCGCACGCCCGCCGGGTTCAACCCGGAAACGGGAAACTAGCTCGCCACGAGCGGCTCGTCGGCGTCCACCGGGACCTCGCCGGAGGCGCCGGCCAGGACCCGGAGCGCGTCGGGCGGGAAGTAGCAATGCACCGGGGTACCCTGCGCCAGGTCCGGGTGCTCGCCATCGTTCTGGACCAGCGCCTGCAGCGGTACGCCCGGCGCAAGGCGCAGCAGCACCTGGGTGGCGGCGCCGAGGAAGACCACGCGCTCCACCATGGCGGGCACGCGGTTGTCGCCGGGTGATCCGTGCGCCTCGATCCGCACCCGCTCCGGCCTGATCACCGCGTGCGCCTTGCCGGTGAAGTCCCCGCCGGAAGCGGCGGCCTCGCACCGCTGAGAGGTCAGGGCCCAGTCCCCGAGCCGGAGCGAGGCGGGCGGCCCGGCCGAGCTCACCCAGATCTCCATCAGGTTGGCGGCGCCGAGGAAGTCGGCCACGTAGGTGTCGGCGGGCTCCTCGTAGACCTCGCGCGGGGTGCCGATCTGCACGATCCGGCCGGCGTTCATCACCGCGAGCCGGTCGGACATGGTCAGCGCCTCCTCCTGGTCGTGGGTGACGTAGAGGAAGGTGATGCCGACCCGTTCCTGCAGCGCCTTCAGCTCGACCTTGAGCGAGCGGCGCAGCTTGGCGTCGAGCGCGCCGAGCGGCTCGTCGAGCAGCAGCACCGCCGGGTTCAGCACGAGCGCCCGGGCCAGCGCGACGCGCTGCTGCTGCCCGCCGGATAGCTGGCCGGGGCGTCGCTTGGCGAACGACGTCATCCGCACCAGCTCGAGCGCCTCGTTGACCCGCCGAGTCAAGTCGGTCCTGGCCAGCTTGCGGTGCCGCAGCCCGAACGCCACGTTGTCGAACACGGTCAGGAACGGGAACAGCGCGTAGCTCTGGAACACCGTGTTGACGTTGCGGCGGTGCGGCGGCACGTCGGACACGTCGGCCCCGTCGAGCAGGATCCGGCCCGACGTCGGCTGCTCGAAGCCGGCGATCAGCCGCAGCGTGGTGGTCTTGCCGCAGCCCGAGGGGCCGAGCAGGGAGAAGAACTCGCCGCTGGCCACGCTCAGGTCGATGTTGTCGACCGCGATCTCGGTGAACTTCTTCGTCAGCCCGCAGAGCTCGATGCTTCCTCCGGCCACCGCGCCACCTCCGTTTACCTGCCGCGTTTACGGGCCCGCCGGGCTGCGGGCTTCCACTCGAACCCAAGCTGGCCGGCGGTGAACCGCATCGCCAGCTCGTAAGCGCGCTCCGGCGACACCTCAGTGTCCTCGACCCCGATCTGGATCGCCAGACCGTCGAGCACGGCCGCCAGCGTGATCGTGAAGTCGTCGGCGTCGACCTGCGCGAACTCGCCGGCCTCCTGGCCGGCGAGCACGATGGAGCGGATCGTCGTCCGCCATCGTTCGTCAGACTTCTGCCGGATCGCAGCCGCCCCCTGACTGCGCGGCGAAAGCGCCCACAGGTCCAGCCACATCAGCCAGTAGGTGCGCGGCTCGTCGTCGGTCCCGGGCAGGCAGACGTTGGCGATGAGCTCGGCCAGCCGCCCGGCGGCGGTCGGGATCTGCGCCGTCTGCCGGAGGTATTCCGCGTACCAGGCGTCTTCTGAGAACCTGATCGCCTCGGTGAGCAGCTGATCGCGGGTCTTGAAGTAGTAGATGACCAGCGCCGGGCTCGTCCCGGTGCGCTCGGCGACGTCGGAGATCCTGGTGTCGGCGTACCCGCGCTCGACGATCACGTCAAGCGCGGCGCGCAGCATCTGCTCGCGCCGCTGCTCGGCGTCCCGCGACCCCCCCGAAGGCCCACCGGACGAACGCGACCCGCCCGAAGGCGAGCCGGACGAACGTGACCCCGCAGAGGGCGCACCGGACACCCGCGACCCCGCCGAGGGGGCGGCGCCAGCGTGCTCCTTCATCTGCCGGTCCTCCTGGCCGTTCCCGCGCCTGCTCATGGCCGTTCCGGCGCCCGCGGCCTTGTGGAGAAATCGTAGCACCTTCTAGACTGAATATTCAGTCAAACTTTTCCGTCGCGCCGGCAAGCACCGGAACCAAAGGTAGAGCACGAACCGGGAAGGCGCCGCACGGGGCGCGCACGGCGCGGGGAAGTGCTGGGAGGCACGAGATTTTCATGGCTACGAAGGCAACCAAGGCAACGGACGCGACCGGCCAGGCCCACACCGCGGACTACGACGCGATCGTCGTCGGCGGCGGGCACAACGGCCTGGTCGCGGCGGCGTACCTGGCGCGTTCCGGCGCCCGCACGCTCGTACTCGAGGCACGACCAAAGACCGGCGGCGCGGCGACCACCGAAGCCCCCTGGCCCGACGCACCGGAGTTCAAGGTCACCCGGCTGTCCTACGTGATGTCGCTCATGCCTCCGACCATCATCAACGACCTCGACCTGGCCAGGCACGGCTACAAGATCTTCCCGATGGGCCCGTACTACCAGGCGTTTCCCGAGGGCGGGTCGATCAAGATCTACGCCGACGACGCCAAGCGGAACTACGAGGAGATCTCCCGCTGGTCCAAAAAGGACGCGGAAGCCATGCCACGCTGGGACGCCTGGCTGGCCGGACTGGCCGAGGTGCTGGGCCCGCTGCTCCTGACCGTGCCGCCGAACATCGGCTCCCGCAAGCCCGGCGACCTCAAGGAAACGCTCAAGCTGGCCTGGCGCCACCGCAACCTGGACGTCCGCACGATCGCCGACGTGACCCGCTTGATGACGATGTCGATCGCCGACCTGCTCGACGACTGGTTCGAATCTCCGCAGGTCAAGGGGGCCCTCGCCGTCAACGGCGTGATCGGCACCTGGGCCGGCCCCTACGAGCCTGGCACCGCCTATGTGATGGCGCACCACTCGATCGGGGACGTCGGTGACGGGCACCTGGGCAACTGGGGCTTCCAGGAGGGCGGCATGGGCGCGGTCGCCGACACGATCGCCAAGGCCGCCCGCGAGAACGGCGCCGAGATCCGCACGGACGCCAGGGTCGCGAAAATCATCATCAAGAACGGCCGCGCCGCGGGTGTCGAACTCGAGAACGGCCAGCAGCTCAAGGCCAAGGTCGTCATCTCCTCGGTGCACCCGCGCATCGCGTTCCTCGACCACGTGGGCCGCGACAACCTGCCCGACGATTTCGTCGCCGACATCGAGCACTGGAAGACCCGCAGCGGCGTGGTGAAGATCAACCTGGCCCTGGCCGAACTGCCCGACTTCACCGCCGACCCCGGCACGAAACTCCAGGAGCACCACACCGGCTCGGTGGAGATGGCGCCGTACATGCCGTACATCGAGCGCGCCTTCCAGGACGCCCGCGAGGGCCGCCCCGCCGCCAAGCCCTTCTCCGACGGCGTGATCCCCACCGCGTTCGACACCACGCTGTGCCCCGAGGGCTACCACATCATGTCGCTGTTCACCCAGTGGGTGCCGTCCGACTGGAGCGAGGAGCCGCACACCGAGGAACTCCAGGCCTACGCCGACCGGATGATCGACTGCTACAACGAGGTGGCGCCGAACTTCAAGAGCGCGATCCTGCACCGCGACGTCGTCGGCCCCTACGAGATGGAGCACGACTACGGCCTGGTCGGCGGGAACATCTTCCACGGCGAGCTGTCCCTGGAGCAGCTGTTTCACATGCGCCCCGCGCCGGGCTTCGCGGACTACCGCACGCCGGTCCCCGGAATGTACTACGCCAGCTCCGCGACCCACGCGGGCGGCGGGGTGTGCGGCATCCCCGGCATGCAGGCCGCCAAGGCCGCACTCGCCGACCGCCGCGCGACCGCTCTTAAGGCGGCGGCACGCCGCCGGCGCCGCCGGTGACCGCCCCGCCCATGGCCGCCCCGCAACAGGACGCCGTCGTAACCGCGATGCTCGAGGCGCGCAGCATCGCGCTGGTCGGCGCAAGCGCCCGGGAGGGCAGCCTCGGCGCGCGGATGGTCATGCAGGTGGCCAAGAGCCAATCCCGGCCGCGCACCTACCTGGTGAACCCGCGCTACCCCGAGATCAACGGGCAGCCCTGCCTGCCCCGGCTGGACGAGATCCCTGAACCGGTTGACCTGGTCCTGCTCGCGGTGCCGGACACCGCGCTGGAGGAGCAGCTTGTCCAGGCGGCGAGCAGGGGAGATCGTTCGGCCGTCATCTTCGGCTACGCCCTTGACCCCCCGGCTGCCCCGAATCTGAAGAACCGGCTGGCCGCGATCGCCACGTCCGCGGGCATGGCCATGTGCGGCCCGGCGTGCATGGGGTTCATGAACGTGGCGCGCGGGCTGCGCGCGGTCGGGTACACCGAGCCCGACCCGGTGCCCGGGTCGGTGGCGATGATCACCCACTCGGGCTCGGTGTTCTTCGCGATGCTCCGAGCGCGCCGCGGGTTCGGCTTCAGCGTGCTCGTCTCGTCCGGGCAGGAGCTCATCACCACCACCGCGGCCTACGCCAGGTACGCGCTGGGGCTGGCCGAGACCAAGGTGCTGGCGCTGGTGCTCGAGGCGATCAGGGACGCCGCGGAGCTGCGCGCCGTCCTCAGCGAGGCCCAGGCCCGCGACGTGCCGGTGGTGCTCCTGTCCGCGGGCGGGTCGCAGGCCGGGAAGGCGCTGGTGGCCGCGCACTCCGGCGCGCTGGCCGCGGCCGACGGCGCGTGGGAGGCGCTGGCCTCCTCGCACGGAATTCACCGCGTCGCCGACCTGGCCGAACTCGCCGACACGCTCGAGCTGTTCGCCGTCGGCCCGCACGGCAAGGGCCGCCGGGCGGCCCGCGGAACCGGCATCGCGACCGTGCACGACTCCGGCCTGGAGCGCGCGCACACCGCCGACCTGGCCGCCGAGCTGAACGTCCCGTTCGCCCCGATCAGCCAGCCGACCACGGACCGGCTCGCCGCGGTACTCGAGCCCAACCTGGTCCCGGCCAACCCGCTGGACGCGTGGGGGAGCGGCCGGGGCGCCGCGGACCTGTTCACCGAGTGCCTGGCCGCGCTGGCCGACGACCCGGCGGTGGCCGCGGTCGCCCTGGCCGTCGACCTGGTGCCGGAACTGGACGGCGACCAGTCCTACCCGGAGGCCGTGCTGGCCGCCGCGGCCGGCACGGCCAAGCCCGTCGCGGCGCTAACCGGCCTGCCGTCCGCCATCGACCCGGTGGGCGCGGGCATGCTGCGCGCGGCGGGCGTGCCGGTCCTCGAAGGCACCCGCAGCGGCCTGCTTGCCCTGCGCCACCTGCTAGAACACGCCGAACCCCCCGAGCCGCCCCAGCCCATGCCCCCCGACCCGGTCCGCCGGCGGCACTGGGCGCAAGTGCTCTCCGGCGCCCCGCCGGGCGGCGAGATCCTGTTCGACCTGCTCCGCGACTACGGCATCCCGGCCGTGCGCGCCAGGTCGGCCGGCACCAAGACCGAAGCGCTGCGCGGCGCCGCCGAGATCGGCTACCCGGTCGTGCTCAAGACCGACGAGCCGCGTATCGCGCACAAGTCGGACGTCGGGGGAGTCCTCCTCGGCCTCGGCGACCCCGGGGCGCTCGGCGACGCCTACGACGACCTGGCCGAACGCCTCGGTCCCCGCGTGCTGGTGTGCGAGACCGCCGCGCCCGGCACCGAGCTCACGCTGGGCCTGACGCGCGACCCCGCCCTTGGCGCGCTGCTGGTGATCGGGGCCGGGGGAGTCCTCGTAGAGATTCTGGCCGAACGATCAGTGGTTCTCCCCCCCATCACCCGTCCCCGGGTCCTGTCGCTGATCGCTCGGCTCCGCCTCGCAGCGGTGCTGGCCGGCGCCCGCGGCCAGGACGCGGCAGACCTCGGCGCGATCGCCGACGCGGTCGTCGGCCTGTCCACGCTGGCCTGCGAACTCGGCGACGCGCTTGACGCGCTGGACATCAACCCGCTCATCTGCGGGCCGGCCGGGGCGGTGGCCGCCGACGTGCTGGCCGTACCCCGTGAGCAGACCCTCCCGCGGCAAGCGGCCGACGTCGAAAGGAAAGGAGAAAGGAAAGAGGTGCCTATATGACGCTCACGCAGATCATCGCGGCGCAGGAGGAGATCTTCGTCCGCCGCCAGCCCCAGTCCAAGGACCTGGCCGAAACCGCCCGGAGCCACCTGGCCGGCGGGGTCACGTCGAGCTGGCAGATCACCCGCCCGCAGCCGGTCTGGCTGAGCCACGGGGCCGGGTCGAAGGTATACGACGTCGACGGAAATGAATATGTCGACTTGCACGGCGGGTACGGGGCGATGTTCGCCGGGCACGCGCACCCGGCCATCGCCGAAGCGGTCCGGTCCCAGGTAGGCCGGGGCACGCACTTCGCCCAGCCGACCCCGGACTCCCTGGTCGTCGCCACCGAACTGGCCCGCCGGTGGGCCCTGCCGAGCTGGCGGTTCGGCAACTCCGGGACCGAGGCCACCATGGACGCGGTCCACCTGATGCGGGCGATCACCGGCCGCGACCTGATCATCAAGATCGAGGGCTGCTACCACGGCCATCACGACTCGGTCCAGGTGTCTGTCGCACCCGGTGCCGACGCGGTCGGCACGCGGCACAAGCCGAACAGCGTCCCCGCCTCCACCGGCATCCCGCGGGCCATCACCGACCTGACCCTGGTGGCTAACTTCAACGACCTGGACAGCGTCGCCCGCCTCCTGGACGAGCACCCGGACGAGGTCGCCGGGATGATCCTCGAGCCGATCATGATGAACGCCGGGATCATCCCGCCCCGGCCCGGCTACCTGGCCGCCCTGAAGACCCTGCTGCACTCCCGCGGCGCGCTGCTGACCTTCGACGAGGTCAAGACCGGCCTCACGGTCGGGCCGGGCGGGGTCACCGCGCTCAGCGGCGTCCAGCCCGACCTGGTCTGCCTGGCCAAGTCCCTGGGCGGCGGCGTGGCGGTCGCCGCGATCGGCGGCACCGCGTCGGTCATGGACTACGTGGCCAGCGGCCAGTACGACCAGGTTGGCACGTTCAACGGCAACCCGCTGGCCATGGCGGCCGCCCGGGCCATGCTGACCGAGGTGGCCACGCCCGAGGCCTACCAGCGGATCGACCGGCTCCGCGCCCGCGCCGCCGACGGCATCGAGCACGCCATCGCCGAGAACGGCCTGACCGCGCACGTGATTACCGCGGGGGCGAAGGGCTGCGTGGTCTTCGCCGCCGAACCGGTCGCCGACTACCGGGGCTACCTCGCCATCGACGACCGGTACAGCCACGCGCACTGGCTGTACCAGCACAACGGCGGCGTCTTCCTGCCCCCCTGGGGCAAGAGCGAGCAATGGCTGATCTCCGTCCAGCACGATGAGGGGGACATCGACCGGCTCGTGAACAACTTCGGCACCTTCGCCCGTGCCGTCGGAGCAGAAGAATAACCACTACGGGACCGATACGATCGTCGCCAACGGAGCGGGAATCGGGAGGGGTGACCAGGATGATCGCGATGGGTCGTCAAGGGCTGGCGCGCGCCGCCTTGTTCGTCGGCGTGATCAGCCTGGCCGCTGGCTGCGCCAGTTCCGCGTCGTCGAGCAGCGGATCGGGGACGACGACTCCGGCCGGCGGGACGACAAGCAGCACGGCCGCCGCCTCCGTGGCGGGGTTCGTCGACATCGTGGAGCCGTTCGATCCCGGCCACCCGGCCCGGCCCCGGTCCGCCCCGGCCAGCTGCGCCAACCAGCCCACCACGCTGGCCTTCGAGCAGTGCTTCGAGGCCAAGACGGAGAACACCGACGCCGAGATCGACGCGGTACAGCAGGCCAAGTACGCCGCGGCGTCGCCGGCCGGCAAGGCCGCGATCCTGGCCCAGGACCAGGCCTGGCTGAACGCGCGCGCTCCGGTGTGCACGGTGGCCTTCAACACCGGCGGGACCCTTGACCAAGTCGAGATCGGGTCCTGCCTGCTGGACGAGAGCACCTCCCGCCTGTGGGCCGTAAAGGGGCTCGCCCGGCCGGTGGACATGCTCAAGTCCACCGACAACTCCGACCCGGACTTCTTCTCCTGGTACACCACCCCGGAGGGCTCACGCATCGCCGAGCTGTCCACCCAGGGCGACCAGTCCGGCACCGGATCGATCATCGCCTGGACCATCGTCGGCGGCGCCGACGGGTTCGTCATCAACCCCAAGCAGTTCTACTATGCCGACGGATCGTTCACCGACAGCGGCACCATCATCGGTCCCAACCCGACCTACCACCGGGTCGCGACCGGCGTGGAGTACGTGTTCGACATCGACTACTCGCACCTGAACCAGGCGCCCACGGGCAATCCCGATTCCGGGTTTGAGTACGTCCCCGGCACCCCGGTCGCCATCTGGCACTGACTTTTGTCAGCTAGCCAGCACTGACTCTTGTCAGCTAGCCAGCACTGACTCTTGTCAGCTCGCGAGCAGAGCCCCGGTAAGAGGGCGTAGCGGCGCCGCTGCTCGATCAGCCGCCGCGCGTTCCGCATGGCCAGCGCGATCACCGTCTCCATCGGGTTGATGCCGATCGGGCCGGGGAACACGCTGGCGTCGCAGACGAAAAGACCGCGCACGCCGTGGAAGGCGCCGTAGCTGTCGACGACGCCGCGCCGCGGGTCCTCGCTCATCCGCGCGGTCCCCATCAGGTGGATCGAGTACAGCTCGACCGACCGCCTGGGCACCGGGCGGGTCAGCAGGCGGCGCAGGTCGGCGGGGTCGCGCACGTCGGGCGCCCCGTTGAAGGGGAGCACCACGCGGCGCGCGCCCGCCGCGAACAGCGCCTCGGCGGTCAGCTCGACACCCCGGACCACCCGGGCCGCGTCCTTGTCCGTGACCCGGTAGAAGACCTGCGTGCCCAGGCCGGGGACGTTGCGGACCCGTCCGGTTCCCGTGTCCTCGATCAGCGGTCCGGCGGTGACGACCCGGTTGTAATCGGCCATCATCTCGCCGAGCTCGCGGCCGTACCCGGGTATGACCCCGGCCAGCATCGATGGCGTCAGGTTCTGCGCGCTCATCATGATGCCCTCGGCCAGGAACTCGCGGATCTGGAAGGCCTGGTGAACGCCCTGCCAGCCGGTGACGTCGGAGTCGAAGAAGGCGACCACGTTGGCGTTCGGGTGCAGCGACAGGTTGCGCCCGAGCTGCCCGGAGGCCGACCCAAGGCCGGACCGCAGCAGCAGTGCGGGCGTCTGGATCGAGCCCGCGGCCACGATCACCGCCCTGGCCCGGACGACCACCCGCGGGCCCCGGACCCCGCCGGGCCCGACCACGTGACCGGTGACACCGGTCACGCTGTGCCCGGAGCGGGTGACCCGGTCCACCCGGCAGCCGGCGATGATCCGGGCGCCGAACGCGAGCGCCCGCGGCACGCTGGTCACGGCCATCGAGCGCTTCGCGCCGGTCGGGCAGCCGTTGCTGCAGTTGCTCGTGCCCGCGCAGTGCAGCTGGTTGCGCCGGTTCGGGAGGATGGCCCAGCCCTCGGCGTCGGCGCCGGCCTTCAGCAGGAGCGAATTGCGCCCGATGGTCTCCGGGTCCTGCGTCCCGACCGAGTTCCGGGCCTCGAACCGGGCGAAGTACGGGGCCATCTCGGCCTCGCTGATCTCCAGCACGCCGTCCTGTTTCGCCCAGCGATCGAGCACCCCGGCCGGCGTCCGCCACGACATCCCCCCGTTGACCACCGTCGAGCCACCGACGCACCGGCCCTCGGCGAACAGGACCGACGGCCGCCCTATCGTCGCCCCGCCGCCGCCGTCCCGGTACAGGGTGCGCAGTGCCCGCCCGGTCTCGGGCCGGAACGATTCGGTCGGGTGGTAGCCGCCTTCCTCGAGGACCACCACGTCGGCCCCCGCCTCGGCCAGGTCAGCGGCCACGGTCGCGCCGCCCGCCCCCGATCCGACGATCACCACCCCGCACTCCAGGCTCAGGTCTTCGGTGATGTCGGCCTGCGTGGTCAGTCCCGCGGGAGTGCTCACCGTCGCGAGCCCCCTTCCCTTGCGCCCTCGTCCCCTGCGCCCTCGTCCCCTGCGCCCTCGTCCCTCGCGCCCTCGTCCCTCGCGCCCGCTACGTCCCCGGCGCTCACTACGCCCGCCGCGCCCGCTACTTCTCCCGCCCGCATTACCTCAGGGGCGGTGACCGCGGCCTCGCCCGCGCGGATCTCGGGCCCGTAGGACTCCAGGCGACGTTTGGATACGGCCGCGATGTAGGGGGCTGGGTGGTATCCGATCTCCCGCTGGACTACGGGGAGTTCGTAATAGCACATCACGACCAGGCTCTTGAGCCGGCGGACGAACTCGGCCGGGACGCTGCGACTGGCCAGGACCGACCGGACGTACGCCTCGGCGGCCTCGTCGTCCAGCTGGGAGAAACGCCGCCCGCGTGACCGCGGGCGCAGGCGCGCGGCCTGGTCAAGGACGACGAGCGTGAAGGTCAGGGCCTTCCGCGCCTCGGGCGCCACGGCGGCCAGCATCAGCTCGAGTTCGCCGAGCACCCGGTCCGTCCGGTGGTGCGCCGCCATCTCCGGCGGGCAGACGATCTCCGCGAAGCGCCGTGCCGCGCGCCGGGCCCTGGCGGGCAGGTGCGGCGCCGAACCCCCAGCAGTCATCAGAGTCGCGGCGTGGAGATCCTGGCGTTGGCCCGGGGTAGACGCCGCTTCACCTCCTCGGAAAGTCGGTGGTCCTCGCTAGTAGGTTCGTATATCCAGGTACCGGCTGCTCCCTAATCCCGCCCAGGAGGCGGTGCTGCGAGGTCACTGCGCGCATGCCCGGTACATCTGGAACCTGGCCGTGGAGCAGCACGCGCACTGGCACCCGGGCCGGGCGGGCGCGCCGGGCTACCTGGAGCAGTGCCGGCAGCTTACCGCGGCGCGGGCGCAGCACACGTGGCTGGCCGCGGGCAGCCACACGGTACAGCAGCAGGCGCTGCGGGATTTCGCCCGGGCGATGGCGGCGTTCTTCGACCCGCGCAACCCGGCCCGGCGGCCTACCTGGCGCAAGGCCAGGCGGGATGAGGGCTTCCGCATCGTCGATAAGGCACCCAGCCGGGTGCCTCGTCGTCAGCGGCCCGCCGTTGTTGCAGTCGTGCTAGCTTGGATGCCGGGTCGGCGACATGGCATCTCTGGCGGATCCTGGTCGGTGAAGGCGAAGGGGTGTCCATGACCGGCTTTGTTAATTTGCTTTCCTTAATTTCATTCGTCGGAGACTCCGATGGCCAGCTCTGGACTGGTCATTTGACCATGGGGAATGGGCAGCCCTCGGCCTCCGTGCTTGAGCGCTACGGCGCGGACTATGGCGTGCCACGACGCGTCCCCGAGTTGGCAGGCGCGTCGGCCGTGTCGGCTCCCGCTAAGCCCGACGGCAGGAAAGGGAGGGCTCGCGTGTCCTGGAGTCGCGATGGGAGATGAGAAACCGGGCGCCTTCGGGTTCTCGGCCGGCTTCTCCGTCGGCACGCGGATCGCCGGGTATCGCCTAGAGGAGCAGCTTGGCCAGGGCGGAATGGCGGTCGTGTTCCGGGCCCAGGATGAGCGCCTTCAGCGGCAGGTGGCGCTCAAGATCCTCGCACCAGCGCTGGCGACCGATGAGGCATTCCGGCAGCGCTTCATTCGTGAATCCCGGTCTGCGGCGGCCGTGGATGACCCGCACATTATCCCGGTGTTCGAAGCCGGCGATGCGGATGGGGTGCTGTTCATCGCCATGAGGTATGTGCCTGGCGGTGACGTAGGGACACTGGTGCACCGGGAGGGCCCGCTGGCCGCTGCGAGAGCCGGTGCGATTATCTCCTCGGTGGCCTCAGCCCTGGATGCTGCTCATGCCGCCGGGCTTGTCCACCGTGATGTCAAGCCGGCCAACATGCTCGTGGATGCGCGGCCCGGTCGACCCGATCACGTGTATCTGTCGGACTTCGGGCTGACCAAAGGTGCGCTGTCCTCGGTGAACCAGACAGGATCTGGTCACTTCCTCGGGACGCCGACCTACTGCGCGCCCGAGCAGATCCAAGGTCGCCAGGTCGACGCGCGCACGGATGAATACGCGTTGGCGTGCTCGGTCTACGCCATGCTGTCCGGCGAGCCGCCATTTCCCCGGGACACCGGCGTGGCGGTGATGTTCGCGCATCTAACGGCGCCGCCGCCGCCTTTGACGTCGCGGCGCCACGACCTTTCGCCAGAAGTAAATGACGTCCTGCTGCGCGCCCTGGCGAAGGCTCCCGAGGATCGCTATGCCAGCTGCGGGGAGTTCGCCGACGCGCTGCGAATGGCGCTCGGGCTCCAGCGGTACGACTCCGACGTGGCCATTGCGCTACTCCAGCGGTCCCTGGTGGATCAGCAGCACAAGCTGGGGCTGGATCACGCTGACACCCTGGCGACTCATGCGAGCCTGGCCTCGGCCGACCGTGAGGCGGGAGGCTCGGCCGACGCAATCGCGCTACACCAGCAAGATCTGGTCGGCCAGCAGCAGATGCTGGGGCCGGAGCACCCGGACACGCTGAGTACCCGGTTCAGGGTCGCCCAGGACATGGCGCTGCTCGGCGAGAATACCGCGTCGGAAAACGAGTTCCGGCAGGTGCTCGAGGCACGGGAGCGGACGCTGGGCCCAGATCACCCGGATACGCTGGCCACCCGGTTTGCCATCGCTCAGGGGATGGTGGCGCGCGGCGACCACCACGGAGCAGAGATCGCGTTCCGGCAGGTGCTCGAGGCGCGGCAGCGGACGCTGGGCCGGGATCACCCGGATACGCTGACGACCTGGTTCAATATCGCCCGGGAGATGGCGGCGCGCGGCGATGGTGCCGGGGCGGATAAGAGGTTCCGGCAGGTCCTGGCGGCCCGGCAGCGGACGCTGGGCCCGGATCATCCGGATACGCTGGCCACCGGATTCGCCATCGCCAGGGAGATGGCCTTGCGCGGAGATCATGCCAGGGCCGAGGACCAGTTCCGGGATGTGCTTGTCGCCCGGCAGCGGACGCTGGGCCCGGATCACCCAGACACGGTGGCCACGCGGTTCAGCATCGCCCAGGAGATGGCGGCGCGTGGGGATCACGCCGGCGCCGAGGATCAGTTCCGGGATGTGCTGGCCAGCCAGACGCTGGCGTTGGGCTTGGACCACCCGGACACGCTGATCGTCCGGTTCAATATCGCCAGGGAGATGGCCGCGCTCGGGGATCACGCCGGGGCCGAGGACGAGTTCCGGGACGTCCTGCCCGATCTGGAACGAAGGCTTGGGCCGGATCACCCCGATACGCTCGCCACCCGGTTCAGCATCGCCAGGGCGATGGCGGCGCGTGGGGATCATGCCGGGGCCGAAGACGAATTCCGGCAGGTGCTCGCGGCCCGGCAGCGGACGCTTGGCCCAGATCAACCAGACACGCTGATCGCCCGGTTCAGCATCGCCCAGGAGATGGCGGCGCGCGGCGATCACGCCGGGGCCGAAGACGAATTCCGGCGTATGCTGCCCCATCTGCGGCGCAGGCTCGGGCCGGATCACCCGGATACGCTGGCCACCCGGTTCAGCATCGCCAGGGAGATGGCGGCGCGGGGCGATCATGCCGGGGCCGAGGACGAGTTCCGGGAGGTGTTGCCCCACCTGGAGCGGAAGCTGGGCCGGGATCACCCCGTCACGCTGGTCCTCTGGTTCAGCATCGCCAGGGAGATGGCGGCGCGGGGGGACCATGCCGAGGCGGAGAAGGAGTTCCGGGACATGTTGCCCCACCTGGAGCGAAGGCTGGGCCCAGACCACCCGGACACGCTGGCGGCTGCTGAGTGGATCGCCGACATGCAGGACAGCAAGAGACCCTTATCTTCGGCGCGGTCATGGAAGAGCGCTACATGGCCGGAGTCTTCCCGGACACGTCTCCCCAATATAAGAAGTCAACCGAAATGGTGATTCCTTTATCCCCTGGACGCCGGCTCGTTTCTCTGCGGTCAGTTCTCCAGCCCGCCCAAGAAGCCCAGGATGGCCTGGTTCACTTCGTCCGGGTGCGTCACGTTCGAGGCGTGCGGGGCGCCGTCGACGGCGACGAGGGTGACCGGACCGCCCAGGCCGGCCCGGACCGCTTCCGCGCGCGTCATCGGGATCGCGGCGTCCGCCGTCCCGTGCACGATCAACGCGGGGCAGGTGATCCCGGCGAGCCGGCCCGTGATGTCGTCCCGGTCCATCAGGCACCGGAACGGCCAGGTCAGCTGATCCAGATCGTCCGGCGCCCACTCCGCGTACTGCTGGTTCCATTTGGCGTACCAGTCATCCCACCGGCCCGGGCCCAAGATGATCGAGGCGACCGCCTCCTGCACCGGCCCGGGTCCGTTATCCAGCCAGACCTGGTGCATCTGCTCGTAGGCCGGCGCCGCGGCCGGGTCCTCCTGGCCGGCCTGGCTGTCGATCAGCACGAGCGCCCGCACCCGCTCCGGGGCGGTCAGCGCCGCGCGCAACGACAAGAAGCCGCCCTGGGACATGCCGGCCAGCACCGCGCGCTCGACACCTAGCTGGTCGAGCAGCCCGAGCACGTCGGCCGCCGAATCCCAGTACGTGAACTCTCCGGTAGCCCGGGTGTCGCCATGCCCCCGCTGGTCCCAGGTGATGACCCGGTAGTGCGGCGCGAGCGTGCTGGCCTGCTGATCGAACATCGTGTGGTCCATCAGGAACCCGTGGCTGAGCACCACGGCCGGGCCCTCGCCCCCCGAGTCGCTGTAGCTGATCTCAATCCCGTTCACTGCGGCTACTGGCATAGCCGGAAGCTAGCGCACCAGGGCGCCGGCCGCCAGGGGTGACTTCGCCGGCGTTCCGCCGCATGGCTAGGTACTGGGGTGCCCGACGCTGCAGCTAATGTGCGGGTTCACTCCCGCGTAGTTGAGGGGTCCGACCATGATCGTTACCGCGGCCGTAGCTGCCCTGCTGCAATTGACGGGTCCCTGGTAATCACCGCGCTGCCCGGCGGCGAAGCCGCCGATGATTAGCCAGATGACAACAATTACCGATCCGATGTGCACTTGAACCTCCGCGCCATCATCTGCATAATATGAATAGACCGTCCGGTCGCGATTGCCTGGTCTTTCTATTCCCGGAGCATACCCGCGTATAGCGGTTCCGGGTCCAGCGCGCATTGATCCCGTGTATTTTCCAGAAACCTGGAAGTCGAGCCGGCCACGCCGATCACCGGCAACTTCCAGATATCTGGAAACTGCCCGTAATTCCTTGACCGACGGCGGCGCTGGCCCGCATCCTCAGTCTCAAGTACTGCGGAATCAGGCGATCAGAGCACGTATGAATACGTCAAGGACGGTGCTCGATGACGGGAGGCAGGCAAGGGGCGCGTCGGCCGGCACGCGCTCCGCTGCCGCGGCGCAGCCGCCGGCGCTGGGCGGTCGTGGGCGGCGTCGCTGCGGGCTGGCTGATCCTAGAGCTCATGACGGGTTCCGTCGTCTCCGCCACGATGGTGCTGATCGTCCTCGTGACCCTCGCCGCCGCTGGCGTGGTCGGCCTGCGGACCATGGGCATCACCAGGGATCATCCGTGGATCCAGCGGATGGCCTCCCGGCCGTGGCGCGACGGACAGGACGTCCTGCGGGTGGCCATGCGGCATCTGGCGGACGTGTTCGTGGTCACGCCCAACGGGGCCAGGCTCGCGCCGAACCTCGTCGAACTGCAGTTGAACCCCGATGACCTCGACTCACTGTGCGAGCGGATGGAACTCGGCGTGATCAACACGAGCATGACCGAGGTCTACCAGGAGCAGGTAACCGCGTACGGTGCCCGCCTCGCCGGGGCAGGCAGGCCCGAGGTATACGTGGTCGCCGCCCCATCGGTCCCGCCGGGCCGCTACCGCCTGCGGCAGGGAGATCCGGTGAGCATCGGCGCCCAGCCTGACCATTACTCGAGCGTCGCGCCGGACTGGGCCTACGCCATCCCACCGCACGATTACGCCGAGTCGGGCAGCCACGCGCGGGGGGAACCGGGCCAGGGCCTGACGGTCGGCGGGGGGATGGCCACGATGCTGGAACCGGTCCCGGCGTCGGTCCCGGTGCTGCGGCTGGTCACCGGCTCCTCGGTAGCGCAAACCCGGCTGTCCGGCGCCCGCGCCGGGCGCGGGCCTGTTGAGCTGGTACTCCCCGACGTACTGACGGTGTCAAGGGAGCACGCGACGTTCACGTTCTCCGACGGTCGCTGGTGGATCACGAACCAGGGCAGGAACGGGCTCACCCTCAACGGTGCCTCGGTCGTGGGGGAGCAGCCGCTCAGCGACGGCGACACGATCCGCTGGGGGGCAAGCCCCGACGCGCCGCTGTCCCGTGTCGAGATCGGCTGACGCCGGGTAATGCGACAATTGTCATTCCAGACACGGCAAGACGGGACGGCCGCGCGCGGCGGCCGTCGTTCAGGAGTGGCGACGCAGTGGTGGCGGGTCGGCTTTTCCTGTGGTCAGCGACACTCGACGAATGGGTGAGCTGTCGGCCTGACGAGATTACCTGGCTGGACCGGCGACTGCTCAGCCGCGACGAGGATCTCACCCTGCACCGTGCCCCGCGTTGTGCGGGTCTGCGCTACGTCCACCACCGGTGGGAACTGTTCAGCCGTGACACGACCTACCGGGTCTACCTAGCGCCGCAATCGCCGGGGACCCCGGTGCGCGCCGAAGCCGTGCGGCAGACGGCATGCCACGTCCTGCCCGTCGCCCCGGCGCGCTACGAGGCGCAGCCGGTAACCCTCACGGAAGGCTCGTGGCTGGTCAGCATCGGTGCCTGGGTGCTGCGACTGCGGCTCGACACCGCGGCGCGCACGCGCGCTGATACGGCTGCCCCGGACGGTGACCAGAGCCCCACCACCCAAGCCGTGACGCTAGCGCGGCGGATCAGTGAGCCAGGGGCGGACGCGGTCGCCCGCGTGCGCGGTTACTTCGAGCGCAACGCCACCGCGCGTCTGGCCATGGCGTACTACTACCAGGACTACATCCTCGGTCTGGCCGCCCCGCAGCCGGTGCCGATGATGAACGTGGTCATCGCCCTGGACCTGAGCGGAGAGGGAGCGGTATCGGACTATAAGAAGCTGCTTCAGGGCTTCATCTGGAAAGAACGAGGTCACGCCCGTGATCTGGCCGACTTCCTGCTCTCCAACGGCCTGCTGACACCGGCCGACGTGGATGAGGCCAGGCAGACCGCGGCGAAGAACGAACGCGACGGCGTCTGCGAAAGGGCGCGGAAACGGCTTCAGTACCGCCCGAAAGACACATGACGTATCCCTGGCGGCCCGAACCTGCGGGGTGGGTGTGACGCGGTGGCGGCTGAACGGGAACTAGGTACGTGACCCAGAGGACAGCAGAAACGCGGCCAGCGGCGGCGGGCGCTGACGCGACCGCCGAATTCGAGCGGCTCTACCGGGCGAACGTGGCTGCGGTAACGGCGTACTTCGCCCGGCGGAGCGCCGACCCGCACGTGGTCGCCGACCTCACCGCGGACACCTTCGTCGCGGTGATCACCGGCTTCGGGACCTTCGATCCGCGGAAGGGCACCGCGCGAGCCTGGGTGTTCGGCATCGCCCGGCGCGTGTATGCCTCGTACTGCGAGGCGTACAGCCACGAACAGCACAGAGTGCAGCGGCTGGCCGGCCGCCGCGACCTAGACCCGGACGAGGTTGAGGAGCTACTCGACCGGGTCGACGCCGAACGAGCCGGACGAGCCCTGGTCAGCGGGCTGGCCACGCTTCCGGAACGGGACCGCGCGGTGATCGAACTGGTGGACATCGCCGGGCTAGGGCCGAAAGAGGCGGCGACCGCGCTCGGGCTGCCGCCTGGCACGGTGCGGATGCGCTTGATGCGGACCCGCAGCCGCCTGCGCAAGCAAGCCGGCCACGCCGCCACGGGGACAGACACCACAACCACGAACCAGATCAGGGGTAACAGGAATGACTAAGTTCGCAGATCAGCTCTACGCCGATCTGATCCGGGAGCACGGATCGGCGCTGGCCCACACCAGCCCGCCCACAGCATCTCGGCGGCCCATCACCTCACGCCGGGTACTGCTCGCTACGGGCGCAGGCGGCCTGGCCGTCGCGGCCACCGCCGGTGTGCTGATGGCCGGCGGCGGAACCCCGGCCTACGCGCTGACCATGAACCCCAACGGCACGGCCACCCTGGCGGTCTACCAGGCATCGGGGATAGCGCAGGTCAACGCGAAACTACGGCAACTCGGCGACAACGTGGTCGTGGTCCCGGTCGAGCCCGGGTGCCCGAGCCTCGCCTCGCTGCCCGCGCCCGCCGTGCAGCCCAGCGGCCCGATCAGCGTAGAGGGATCCGGGTCAGTCGACGGCTCAATCACCGTAAACGCGACTGGTGTCCCAGCCGGAGACATCCTCGTCGTGGGCGCCGAGATCACCATGCAAAGCAACGGCCATGTGGGAGGCCAGACGGGAGCCAGGCTGACCTCGCCTCCGACGCCCAGCTGCGTGAGCCTGCCCGCCCTGCCCGCCAGCGCCGGCCCCGGATCCGGATCCCGGACCGTGAGCGGATCGAGCGGCGGGCCGGCCGCGGGCACGGCACACGGCGGAGGGTCCGGTCCCGTGGTGTCCAGCAACGGCTGAGCCACCAGACGGGGGCGCCCAGCCGCGGGGGCTAAGTCAATTGCGCAATCGCCCTGCCCAGCGGGATCGGTTGCGCAATTGGCGCGTCACAGCCCGTCTGCGGCGTAGGGGCGACCTGGCCAGTAGGGCCACTCCTCGAACCAGGTGCAGCGGCCGTCATCCGCGAGCCGGATGACCCACAGATCGCGATACTCCTGGCGCAGCGGATCGCCGTAGCGGACCTCGGCCCGGACTACCGCGGTCTGGCCGTCGACGGCGAGGATATCGGTGGCCAGCGTGAAGACCTCGTCCGGGCCTTCCCTTTCGTCCTCCCACATCCGGCTGATCGCATCCACGCCGGTAACGGGTTCTTCGTACGGGGACTTCAGGTAGGCGGCGTCGCTGGTGAACAGGCTCGCCAGGCCCTCGGTGCCCGCCGCCCGCCACGCGGCCTCGTATCCGGTCAGCCACGAGCTCACCGTTGCGCGGTTGATCACCTGCTCCATGGTGCCGGTCATCGGCGCATCAGCCAACTCGGTCCGTGCCAGCCTGGCCCCGGCCGCCGGTCACGCCACGCGGCCGCTCGCCCGGGCCCAGCGAGGGCATGCCAGCTCGGTCACGAGGTTCTGGCCGAGCCGGTGACAGGTAATCGCTTGGAACACCTCGCGATCATTAGGGCCGGAGTAGGCTCGGGTTTCGTGACGGCCGATAAAGGGGCGGGAATGCGACGGCGACCGGTTGCGATTTCGGCTTTGGCAAGCTGTGCTGCTATCTTGCTCGCGGCCTGCGCCTCGTCGTCTTCCTCCGCGGTCTCGTCATCGAGTGCGTCGACGTCATCGAGTGCGGCGACCACAGGTGCGACCGCGGCGCCTTCTCGGTCGGCCCCGGCTCTGACCGCGGCCGGTAACTTCGACTCCTGCTCGGTGGTCACCAGGGCCGAGGCAGCGAGCGCCCTCGGCCAGGCCGTCACTGCGGGAGTGCTCGGCAACGCCACCGTCGAAGGAGGCCTGGCCTGCGTTTTCTACGGGCCGTCGGCTTCCATGCCGAGGGACCCGAATCTGGCCCAGGCAGACTCGGTGCGCGTGGTCGTTGTCTACGGCCCGAAAGCCCGCACCTGGTTCCGGAACTACAAGTCCAAGGTGAGCGCCCAGCCGGTGACCGGGTACGGCGACCAGGCCTATTACGACGGCTACGCCTCGCTCAGCATCCTCCAGGGCGACTACTATCTGCGAATCGCCGTCGCGCCCGCCGATGCCCCGCCGTCCCTGACCGCTGAAAGGCAGCTGGCCGCCGCAATCTTGCCGAAGCTGTAGCCACGACACGACCCCCAAGCCCCGCGGGCGAGGGTAGATCACGGTGCCGCGAACCCGGGCACCAGCACGCAGGCACGGGGCCATCGCGGCGGAGACGTTCCTGCTTGCCTTCCGGCAACGGGACTCCTATGACCAGGCCCGCGCCGACGCGCGACCCTGGCTGTACGGCATCGCCACCAACCTCATCGGCCGCCACCGCCGCGCCGAGATCCTGCTGTACCGTGCGCTGGCCCGGACAGGGGCCGACCCGGTCATGGAGCCATTTACGGACCGGGTTGATGACCGGGTCAGCGCAAGTACGGTCAGCCGGCGGCTCGCCGCCGGCCTCGCCCGGCTGCCGCAGGAACTTCGCGACACGCTACTGCTGGTGGTCTGGTCCCGGAGCACGGCCGTAATTGGCGCACGGCGGGCTATGGGTGAGGCACCTGGCGGCAGGTTCGATGAAGGTCGTCCTCCCCGGCTGCGCCGGCCAGATCAGGCGGGTCGTCATCCCCCCGAGGCGAGCTGGGCCAGTTGCGCCCGCGCGGCCGCAACCAGCTCCGCATTGGTGTTGGCGTGGCCGGCCAGTCCCCAGGCCCCGTCGGGCGCTTCGGTCAGCAGCACCCACGTCCGCTCTGGCAGTGACGGGTCTCCCGCCGCCGCCGCGATAAGGTCGGTCAGCTGGCGCACGACGGCGAGCTGCTTGTCGCGGTCCAGCGCCGCCGCGTTCGTCAGCACCTGTACCCGGACGTAGGTGCTGTCACCGTCGACGTTGGATAGGCAGTCAGCGGGCAGCTCGTGGACAAAAGCCGCGGTGTTCTGGCGGAACATCGGGATATCCGGTACCTGCTCGATCGTCATCAGCGTGCCGGCGAGATCACGCGCGAGCTGGTGCTTGTCACCGAAGGTCCCGGTGGCTGCATACACGTCAATCATGGGCATGGAGTGCCTCCCGGGGCAGTGGGTCACGACTATGTAGGCTAGCCGACATAGTAGCGAGAACTATGATGCTCTGCATAGAGCTTCCATGATTGAAGGCATACCCAAGGAGGTCGCGGGCGATGGCCGGCCAGGTGCGGGCGCGGATGGTGGAGGGCGCAATCGCGCTGCTGGCCAGCCGCGGGCTCGAAGGCACCTCGTTCGCCGATGTGCTGGAGCTGACCGGAGCCCCGCGCGGCTCGATCTACCACCACTTCCCCGGCGGCAAGGACGAACTGGTCAGTGCCGCGGTCGACGGCGCCCTGCGCCGGGCGCTGGACCTGATGGAACCGAAGGCCGGGGCCTCCGCGGTCGAGGTCACGGAGTTCTTTCTCGCGGCCTGGCGGGCGACCCTGACCAGTTCGGACTTCAGCGCCGGGTGCGCGCTGGTGGCGGTAGCGGTGGCCACTGGCTCGCCCGCGCTGCGCCGCCAGACCGCGGCCGCCTTCATCACCTGGCGAGATCAGCTCGCCCGGCTGCTCGAAGAAGGCGGTCTGAGCCGGCCCGCAGCAGGCCAGCATGCGGCCCTCCTGCTGGCCGGCAGCGAGGGCGCGGTGGTCATCAGCCGCGCGATGGGTGACCTCAGTGCCTTCGACAGCGCCGCGGCGGCGCTGGTCGAAGGCGTCCGCCGCGAGCTGGCACGCACACCCACCGCAGGGTGACCAGACGGCAGCCGTTCCCTCGCCCGGGAACAGGCACGATCACCAACCGTCACGGGATCTGACAGCACAATATCCCGGCAGGAAGTTACCGACTGGTCCATGAGGGATCTTCGGCCAGCTTCTCGGCTATGCGGTCGTGGAAGCTCTTGCGGGCCAGCACGGCCGCGATGTCCTCGGCGACGCGGGTCATCGGGTAGGGGATCTCCGCCTCGATCTCCGCGACCGACGCCTCGGTGGCGCGCCACTCAGCGGCGAGCCTAGCGACGATTTTCTCCGCTTCGGGGGTGAGCGTTACGTTCTTGCTGCGCGCGTCGGGTCCCGGGGTGGTCTTCACCCAGCCGGCGGCGTGCATGGCCGCCACCTTCTGGCTCATCGCCGAGTGCGTCCGGCCCACCGACCTGGCGAGCTCCGCGATCGTCATCGGCCCGCGTGCGTGCAGCCGGATGATCTCCATGACCCAGTTCGGCTTGAGGCCCTTGATGCCGTTCTCGGCGTAGATGCGGGCGATCTCGTCGTCCATGCCGGACAGCAGCCGGAACACCTGGCGCCACCGGCTCTGCTCGGTCGGGTCCCGCGAGACGGCCAGGTCCGGCATCACATCGGCGTCCACGACATCCATTATAGACGTGACAGTACTTATACAAGCGCCATTACAGTGGTGTCGTGAAGTTGCTCACCGACATCACCCCCCTGCGCGAGATCCCCGCGTTCCGGCGCCTGTGGCTTGGCACCATGCTGTCGAGCACCGGCAGCGCGATGACGATGTTCGCCATGACCCTGCAGGTATGGGACATCACGCGGTCCACGGCGGCGGTCGGCGGGCTCGGCGCCGCGACCCTGGTCCCGATGCTGGTCATCGCGCTACCCGGCGGGACGCTGGCCGACCGGCTCGACCGGCGCAAGCTCGTGCTGGCCATGGCCGCATGCTCGACCGCGGTGTCGGCCCTGCTGTTCGTCCAGGCGCTGACCGGCCTGCGCTGGCTGTGGCTGCTGTACGCGCTCGAGGCGGCTGCCAGCGCGATCGGCGCGATCAGCGCGCCCGCGCGCCGCACGTTCATCCCCGTGCTCGTGCCCGCCGGGCAGCGGGCGCCGGCCATGGCGCTGAACCGGATCGTCATGCAGACGATGCTGATCGCCGGTCCCGCCCTGGCCGGCGTGGTCGCGGCCGGGTTCGGAGTGAAAGGCTGCTACCTCATCGACACGGTGAGCTTCGCCGGGTCGTTCTACGGCGTCACCGGGCTCCCGGCCATGCCCGCGGCCAAGACCCGTGACCCGCAGCGGTCCGGGCTGGCTCTCACGCTCGAGGGCCTCTCGTTCATCAAGCGCAGCCAGGCCCTGGCCGGCGCGTTCCTCACCGACCTGAACGCCACGTTCTTCGCCCTGCCGCTATCGCTGTTCCCGGCGATCAACGCCGAGCGGTTCGGGGGCGACCCGCGGACCCTAGGGCTGTTCACGGCGGCGATCGGCGCCGGCGGTATGGTAACCGCGGTGCTGTCCGGGCCGCTGAAGCACATCCCCCGTCACGGACTCGGGATGCTGGTGTGCTCCGCCGTGTGGGGCGGCGCGTTCGCGGTGTTCGCGGTCGCGCCGTCGCTGTGGCTGACGCTGCTCGCGCTGGGTGTGGCGGGCGCGGCGGACACGTTCACCGTGGTGTTCCGCGGGGTGATCGTGCAGGCGGTCACGCCGGAGGAGTTCCGCGGCCGGGTGAACGCGGCCGACTACGTGGTCGGCGCCGGTGGCGCGCAGCTGGGGTCACTGGAGTCGGGCCTCGTCGGGGCGCTGGCGACGCCGCAGATCAGCGCGCTGGCAGGCGGCGTGGCGACCATCCTCGGTACGGTCGTGATCGGCGCCGCGCTGCCGGGCTTCCGCCGCTACCGCGAAGCTCCCGCCAAGGCAGGACCTGCCCCGGCGAAGGCCCTTAAGGACGTCGCGGTCTAGCGGAGCCGTCCTGCGGGTGGATGAGAGAATGATGATCTCCACGGTGGTCAGCCTTCCGGCTGAAGACCTCTATTTGTCCGGCGCCGGGCTGGCCAGGGACCCGCGCAGCGCATCGGCGAACTGGTCGACGTGGCGATGGCTGAACGGCAGGGGCGGCCGGATCTTGAGGATGTTGCCGTGCGCGCCGGTCGCGCTGATCAGCACCCGCCGTTCGCGCAGTTCGTTGACGATGTTCAGCGCGGCCTTTCCGTCCGGCTCGCCCGTCTGCGGGTCGGCGAATTCCACGCCGACGTACAGGCCCGCCCCTCGGATGTCCGTGACTCCCGCGCACCCGGCCGTCGCCTCGGCAATGGCGTCGCGAAGGGCGGCGCCGACGGCACGTGAGTTCTCGGCGAGCTTCTCATCTTCGATCACATCCAGGACAGCCGAGGCTGCGGCCACACTGATCGAGTTGCCGCCGAACGTGTTGAAGTAGCGGATCTTCTGGCCGAATTCCGCCAGTAGCTCGGCGCGGGCGGCCACGCCCGCGATCGGCATGCCATTGCCCATGGGCTTGCCCATGACCACTAGGTCGGGAATGATGCCGTGCCGCTGGAATCCCCACATCGACTCGCCCGTCCGGGCGAATCCCGGCTGCACCTCATCAGCGATATATATCCCGCCCGCGGCGTGCACGGCGTCGACGACGGGCCGCAGGAATCCGGCTGGCTCAGGGATGATCCCGTCGGTCGAGAGCAGGCTGTCGGCGATGAAAGCGGCCAAACCGATACCGTGCCGCTTCAGGTCCGTGACGGCCTGGGAAATGCGCGCCGCGAAGGCCTGGCCAGCTTGCTCGCGGTCCTGCCGCGGGTCCGGCGGCGCGACGGTCCGGACCTGCGACCCGATGGGCGCCTCGGGGCCGAGAGAAGGCGAGATCTCCGCCGCCGCGGTGGTGACACCGTGATAGGCGTTGCTCGTCACGATGACGCCCGATGCCCGGGTGACAAACCGCGCCACGCGCAGGGCCAGGTCGACGGCCTCGCTGCCGGTGCAGGTGAACATGACATTGCCGATCTCGCCGGGGAACGTCGCGGCCAGCCGCTCGGCGTACTCCAGCAGGAGATCGGTCCCGTAGCGGGTATGCACATTGAGCGTCGCCGCCTGGCGCGTGATCGCCTCCACCACGCGCGGATGGCAGTGTCCGACGGACGGGACATTGTTGTAGGCGTCGAGGTAAGCATTTCCCGCGGCGTCATACAGGTACACGCCTTCCGCTCGGACGAACCGGACCGGATGCCGGTAGAACAGCTTGTAGGCCGGGCCGAGGACCTGCAGCCGGCGCGTGACGTGCTGCCTCATGTCCGGTTCGAGGTCGTCGACGGTACCCGGGTCGAATCCGTTCACCATGTACGCGGTACTGGCCATGCTCGCCTGGTCAGGCATCTCGGGCTCCGGTGGGACACGCTTGTGCGATTCGCTGGCAGATCTGCTCATCGGGAAGGGCAAGAAGGCCGTTCAGCTGGGTCCAGGCGCGGGCGGCATTTCGCAGCAGGTACCGCCGGTTGGCAGGTGACTGCATCGCCCGCCATTCCGGCACGATGACCCGCATGACCATCCTGGCGATGATCAGCCGGGGCAGCAGGCCAAGTTCGTCCGCGCTCAGCTCGGTTACCGCGTGGTACCCGGCGATCGCATCGATCGCCGTGGCGACCGGATCCGGTCCGTCACACAGCTGATAGGCGGCCATGACGGCGACATCGTTCACCAGCGCGGTGTAGACGGCGTCGCCGAAATCGAGGATGCCGCTGACCGAAACGCCGTCCGGCCCGACCAAGATGTTGTCGGAGTTGAAGTCGTTGTGCACGACCTGCGCGCGCAGCTTGCCCATCGCGGGCGCGGTCGAGTCCTCGAAGCGGTCGATCTCGCCGAGCAGTATTCGCCGCCGGTCCGGGGGATCGACGACATCGGCCATCGGACGCAGCGCGCTCACCTGCTGGATGTCCCATACCAGCCGCCGGTGTGCCGCCGGATGATCATAGTCACGCAGCGCCCGGCCGAGGACCGCGAGGATGCGGCCGATCTGATCCCGGAGCGGCCGCGTGCTGCGGACGATCCGGAGCGGCTCGCCGGGCAGGAACGAGATGACGCGGATGATTCGGCCCTCGAGCGGCCCGGCCTTGGGTATCAGGTAGCGCGCCCCGTCCGCCGTCTGCCGCAGCCGCGGCACCGGCAGCCGCGGAGCAGCCAGCTGGAGATGATCCAGCAGGCCGGTCTGAAAGGTCACCGTCTCTTCGGCCTCGCCCGCCTGGGCCAGCTTGACCAGGAAGGCAGTGCCGTCCGCGGTGTCGAGGCGGAAGGACTCGTCGACCTCGCCCTCCAGCCGGCGGATCATCCCGCTCAGGCCAAACGCCCGCGAGACGACATGGGCCACCGCCTCCTCGGTACCTGGCTGCGGTGACGGCAACGGGCGGCCGCTTTCTCTCATGTGGGTAAATTCAATTTTCAACGATACGGCCCGGCCTCCCGGTCGTAGCGCCTAGCAGGGGCGGGCGGTGCCCTGCGGGGTCGGATTCAGGTCCGGCGCGTCAGGGGCAGGCGTCTTTCGCGCGGTGACCCGCAAGTCATCCGCGATCTCGCTGGTCTCGTCGCCGCGGGCGCGCCGCTCCGCAGCCCGCAGCCGCACCTGCTCGCGCCGCCGCTGCTCGCCGGGGGTGTACCCGGCCCGTTGCGCATACCGCATGCCTCGGTCATACGCCCGCAGCCAGCCAACGACACCGACCCGAACTCTACGAGTTCAGTTTGGGTAAGCGATGCTTTTCCTCCAGCGGGCTGGTCTGTGCGTCCGGGCTCCCTCGCGCAGATGGCTGCCTGCTTCGGGCGGCGCAGCGCTGAGCCGGTCAATAGCCGGTGGAGGGAGCGCGTCCTCGCGCTGGATCTCGACGAGCTTATGGCGCGCGGTCGCACCCGAGACGATCGCCACCTGAGACGGCGCGACGCCGGCCCACCGCGCCAGGGCGCGGATCACGGCAGCGTTTGCCCGCCCGTCGGCAGGCGGCTCGCGGACCCACAACTGGAGCGTCGAACCGTCCCACTCCAGGCGCTCGGTACGCGCCCTCACGTGGACGCGCACGGCCAGCCGCTTGCGCGTGCACCCGTTCACCGCGGGCCGGCCGCAGCTTGCCGCAGGGTGCGGAACGTCATCGACCACCGCTCCTGCGTAACCGGAGGGATGTGATGCTGCCATTGTGCCCGCGCCGGACCAGACAGGAGGTATGCGGAGCGGGGCTCGAGGGTGAGTTCGGCCGTCTCCCAGGCGCGCGGCCGGCCGCGGCGGAACCGCATCCGGCACGCGGTCAGCAGCGAGACCCCGCTCACCTCGCCGAACTGCGGCGCATCGCGGTGCCAGCCGATGCCCGCGCCGGGCGGGTAGCGCGCCACGAGCAGATCCGCCAGCTCCCCGGGTTCGCGTCCCATCAGCCCGGCGCAGCGCTTCCGGAGCCACTCCAGCTCGGCGGGGATCGGCGCCGCGGGGCCGGCCTCGTATGCGCCGGCGACCAGGGTGAGGCCGAAGCTTCGCACCAGCCGCCGCGATGGCGTGTCGTGCAGCACATAAGGATGCAGCTCGAACGCCGCCAGCACCGCCAGCACATCGCGCTCCTCGGTCTCGGTGAGGAAGCCGGACACGTACATCAGACCCTCAGGCAGCGTCATCGCGGGGCCTCGCCGGCTCGCCGCCGCAGCGCGGGCATGGGCGAAGATCGTGCGGCCACCGTGCTCATACCCGTCCGGCCCATTCGTCGCGGGGGCCGGCTGGGGGCCGCCGCGGCCTCGGCGTCGGTGGTCACGGTCAGGCGGTGGGGCCGCTGCCCAGCCAGCCGCGCCGCCTGAACATCATCACCAGCAAGGTGATCGCGACCAGCTCGGAGCCGATGCCCAGGAACAGGAAATAGGGCAGGCTGGTCTGCAGATGGCCGGTCAGCCACGCGAAGTTCTGGCCGAAGAACCCGGTGAGAAAACCTAGCGGCAGGAAGAACGTGGCCACGATGGCCAGCTGCTTCATGATCACGTTGAGCCGGTTGGACACCATGGACAGGTGAGTGTCCATCGCCCCGCTGATCAGGTCCCGGTAGGAGTCCACCATGTCGGTGACGCGGATGGTGTGCTCATAGACGCTGCGGAAGTAAACCGAATCCGTGTCGGTCAGGCCAGGGATCGACACCATGCCGCCGTTGAGGCTCTCGATCATGTCCCGCTGCGGCGCGACCACCCTGCGGATCGTCATGACCCTGCGTTTCATGTCGAACAGCGTGCCGAGCTGTTCCTCGGTCGGGTTCTTCAAGATCGCGCTCTCCAGGTTGTCGATGTCGTCGTCCATCTCCGACAGCACCGGGAAGAACGAGTCGATCAGGCTGTCAAGGATCAGGTAGAGCAGGCCGACCTGGGGCGGGATCTGCGTATCGCGGTGGTCGCGGATCCGCTGGAGCACCACGGCCAGCAGCGCCGGACACTTGCCCTCGTGCAAGGTGACGACGAACTTCTCGGTGATGAAGCAGTGGATCTCGGCCACCTCCTTCCCGTCGCCCGCCATGCCGAACGTGATGACCTGCGTGAAGTCGTCGAAGTCGTCGATCCGGGGCCGCAGGCCGAACTTCACGGCCGACGCCACCGCCAGCGGGTGGAAGTGGAAGGTGCCGGTCAGCAGCCCCTCGACATCGTCGTCGGGTCCCGGGTCGTGCAGGTCGAGGTCCAGCCAGAAGAACTCACTTCCGGCCAGGGTCTTCTCGATGTTCTCCTGGGTGGCGTCGGCGTCCTGGCCGACCTGCCTGATAATGCCCTTCATAGTGACGGCGCTCCTGTGCTCATGAGCCGGATCCTCCGTCATCGACCTGACGGCCCCCGGCCTGGCTTCATTGATCTCGGCCGGCCCGTCCCGGCCGCATCGCCTCCCGAGACTCCTGCGGGAACGCGGGAAAGGCTCCCAGCCCGGCCTCCAAACACGCTGGCGATGCTTGCACCCGCCTGGTCTTGTGACGGCGAAGGTCAGCGCGTAATTCGTTCTTCGAGCCTCCGCCGTCACTTTACGGGTACCAGCCGCGGGATCTTCACACCACCGCCAGAATTGGGACGATCGGAGCGCTGTCGCCCAGTAAAGCGGGCCTAGACGAGAGCCGCGGGCATTCGCCAATCAGGTCATCGGACGCTCTGAAGAACTCGCCGCATTCCGTTGCCACCCCGGGGCCCGCGGCCGCCGCTGGCAGGCGCATTGGCTGGATCAGCGGCATTAGGATCTGATCCGCGATCTCGGTGAGCAGCTCATCGGGAGGCGGTGAGCGCGGCAGGTGGTGACACCCAGTTGGCGTGCCAGTCAGGCCTGTTCCGGCGGCTCGGCCGGACTAGAGCCACCGGACGCCTTAGGGGCTGGGGCGATCTTGTTCAGCCAGCACAGCGGGCACAGCACGTTCGGCCGTCCGTGCCGGCCCTTCTCGTGCTCCGACGCGAAGTACGCCGCGCCAGCAACTAGCACCAAGTTGAGGCCTCCGCCGAAGGGAAGGCCCGGGGCTCTCAGTATGGGGCGAGGCATCGCGGTTCACCTGTCCATCGATAAGGGCGGCGCGATCGGGGCCGATCGCAGGGAGCCGGCCCACGCCGGCCCCTTCCAGTGTGACACCGCTGAAATGCCCGCGTGCCGGTGACCGGGGATGGGCGAGGTCTCCGGTGGATGAGTCAACGACCAAGTAGAGCATCTGCGCGCAGGCCTCGTGGCTACCTTAACGGTGACGGGGCGGGCGGACCTGACGGACGAGCAGTGGGCGGTGCTGGAGCCGCTGCTGCCGCGCGGTACGAAGCCGGGCCGCCCGCCGGAACGGTGTCACGACATCACGTGTACCCACCGGGCCGTGGCCACCTGCTAGACAAGCGGTCGCCGACTGCGAAGCCACTGGGCTTGGCTTTCGAACCACGTGCCTGCTTGCCGGGGCCTCGCCGTGGCGTGGCTCAAAAGAGGGGCGCGAGCGCCGCTGTAATACCTGGAATTGGGCGTGCCCGCCACGGTCCTCATCCCCCGGTGGCGGAAGGAGACGCCAGTCATGGCGGTGGTAATGATCGGGGTGGATCCGCATAAGGCCTCCCGCACGGCGGTGGCGATCAGCGCCGCTGAGGAGCCGCCGGGCCAGCTGCGGGCGGCGACCCGCCAGTGGCCGCTGAGGGCGGCGGGGACTGGGTCGCCGACAGCCAGGCAGCTGCCCGCCGCAGTGCAGGACACGCCCTGTCAGGGACCATTCAGCTGTTAGCTCGCTGAAGTGCCGCTGGTGGCCGGCTGCTCCCAGGTCGGCGCCGTCGGGTCATCCCCGTGCAGGGCCTTCATGAGTTGCTGCTCCGAATCGCGGGTGAGCGAGGACCGCAGCACCGCCCCGCCGTAGGGCCGCAGCGCTTCCTCGACCTTGTCCGGGGTGGCCTTGCGGACGATGACCAGGATCGCCGATGTCCCGGGCTGCACCAGATCCTGAACGCGCTGCTTGAAGTCGTCCTTGATGTCAAGGTTCCTGGCCTCGCCGAGCGCGGCCCCTATCAGCCCTCCCGCCACTCCGGCCAGCGCCGCGATCGGGAACAAGAGCAGCAGCCCGATCAGCACTCCCCAGAACAGGCCGCTCAACGTTCCCCAAGCCACCGCGTGATGGGCTGGCGTCGTGACATGCAACTTGCCCTTCATATCGCGCCTGATGACAGCCGCGTCCTCCAGGTCCACCAGATAGTCGTGCTCCAGCTTGACGAGTTCCTCCCAGACTTTCTGGGCCGTGGTCTCGTCCGGGTAACCGATGACAATCAGGTCACTCATCGCGGGGGACTCCCTCACTAGGAAACATCCGGCCCAGCGGCACGGCCGACGCCGGGTGGCTGCTGGTGTCCATGCTGCCGGTGGTTATCGTGGTCATGGCACCTTCACCCCCCTCGCGCGACCGTTGCCCACCTGGCCGCTCGGGCACCTCACCCGGAGCCTACCGAGAAACGCCAGCACCCACCACCGAACCAGGACCGCGGCTCAGTACCGGCCACGTCGGCTCTTTGGCTGCGCTCCGCGATGGGAAGGGCCGCTGCTTCGCCGGTGCGCGTGAGGTGGAGGAGGGGCCCGGTGAGTGCCGTTCGTGCTAGTCCCGCCGCTTCGGGGTCGGGCCGGGGTGTCCCGGCCGATCCAGTCCGTGCCTTGCAGCATGCGCTGTACCGGGTGGCCAAGGCCGATTCCGGGCGGAGGTTCCACGCGCTATATCACAAGGTCAGCCGCAGCGAAGTGCTGTGGCGCGCATGGGTCGCGGTGCGCCGGAATGATGCCGCGCCGGGCATCGACAAGATCACCCTGGGATGTCTGCGCTCTCGGCGTGTTGCTCGGGCGCGCCCTTGAGCGCGATCGCCGCGTTGGGCTCCAGAGCCGCGTCGAAAAGCTCGGCCACCGACTTGCGGATCTCCTCGCGCAAAGCCGCCCTGTCCTGGCAGAGGTTCTCGATGTTCCGCTGATAAAGAACGAACCTGGTCCCGAAGGAGACGCGCGAGCGTGCCCCCGCAGCGAAGTCCCCGCCCAGCCCGCCGAACAAGCTGTCCGAATCGCCGCCCCCAGTGCTGGGCCCTTCCAGATGCCACCGGCGATCCGGATCCACACCCCGCTCGACCCGCGCCTTGTCCGGCAGCAGCGCCACGTCCGCAATGGCGCCGGAGGAACCGCCCGTCTGGGCGTCATGAACCTTGATCTCTGCATCAGCCTGCGCCTGGAAGTCGCCGCCCGCCATCCGGTACGGCACCACCCAGGTGCCCGGACCGGAGGTCAGGGCCGCCGCGGCGGCGAAGTCGGCCCGCCCCGCCTCCGGGTTGTCCGCGTCGAGCCAGACCTTGACCTGGCCGCGCAGCGCCCACCCGGGAGCGAACCGGCTGGCCGATTCCAGGAGGTCATCGAGGCGTCCGCCCGCCTCCTCGAACCGGCCCAGGCGGTACAGTGCGACCGCCAGGCGCCACAGCGCCTGCGCCGACGCCGGATCAGCGTCGGCCGCCGCCTGGGCGGCGCTGCGCGCATCCTCAAAATGCCCGAGCCACCACAGCGCCTCGGAGGCGAGCACGAGCGACGCGATCCGGACCGCTGGCACCGGATCCCTCAGGTGGCGATGAGCCACCCACAGGGCTCCAACCGGATGATCAGGGCAGCTGCGCGTGTGTTCCCGCAGCGTCTCCAGAGCAGCCTTCGCCGATTCCCGGCCATCGCGGCGGTGTCCGGCGGGAACAAGGTTGAGCCACCGCGCCGCGGCTTCTCGCAGCGGCTCGTCTAGTTCGAAGTCGGGCGCTTTGGGGTTCGCCACATAGCCGGGGCCGGAATGATGGGAGGGCCGGGACCCTGCGATAACCGGGGATGTCATATCATCTCCGGGCATGGGGCACATGATTCGTCTCCTTGCCTCGGGCCGCGGCCGCTCGATTGCGGCAAGACGTCCATCCACTGTAGTGGGCCGATGCGCCGCTTAACCTGTCCGCGCCCGGCCGGGGCTCGGCCGGGCGCCCCGGATGGGCCGCCCGCTGGGCAGCACTCGGAGCGACCCACCTGACCATCAACACCATGGGAGCGGGGCTGAGAAGCGTCACCGACCACCTGGCGGCCCTGCGGGAGGCGATTAACGCCCTGCGCGCACAGCGGGGGAATCAGTCACCCCTGGCCGATCCGCGGGATCTGTGGATTTGACGAGATGAACCCCCCGCGCGCTCCGGCGTCGTGCGCCCGAACGGCCCGAACGGGCCGAACCGCGCGAACAGGTCGAACCGCGCGAACAGGTCGAACCGCCCGAACCGCCGGTGACCCTGCGGTCGTCCCAGCCGGACATTACGCTCGCGGCCCTCGGATCTGCCGCGACATGCGGGGCCGCACAAGTCGGGTCGGCGACGCACTGCCTACCACCCGGACCCGCGACCCTTGAGGCCTACCCCGTCACAGCTGGCCGACGTCGGTGATGCGCAGCACGGCCGTGCCAGCCTCGTCCGAGGCGGCTAGGTCGACCACCGCGCTAATACCCCAGTCGTGGTCGCCCGCCGGGTCGTCGAAGATCTGCCGGACTACCCAGCGCCCCGGCTGCTGGTCGATGATCAGCAGCCCAGGGCCGCGCGCGTCGGGTCCGGTGCCGATCTCGTCGTGTACGTCGAAGTAGCCATCAAGCGCGTCGGCCCAGGCGTCGCAATCCCAGCCGCTGTCCGCGTCCAGCGCGCCAAGCTCGTCGTAATGTCCGAGCCCGGCCAGCCTGACCCGCCGGAACAGGGCGTTGCGGACCAGCACCCTGAACGCCCGGGTGTTACCCGTGACCAGCGCAGGCCCCGCGTCACGCCGCGAGGCCGGGTCGTCGGACGGATTGCGCAGCCGCTCCCACTCATCGAGCAGGCTGGAGTCGACCTGGCGGACGATCTCGCCGAGCCACTCGATGAGGTCGGTCAGCTCCTCGGTCTTCGCGTCGTCGGGCACCGTCTGCCGCAGCGCCTTGTAGGCGTCGGCCAGGTAGCGCAGCACCAGCCCCTCGGAGCGGGACAGGCCGTAGAAGCCGACGAACTCGGTGAAGGTCAGCGCCCGCTCGTACATGTCCCTGACCACGGCCTTCGGCGACAGCTCGTAGTCCGCGACCCAGGGATGACCGCGCCGGTAAATCTCATACGCACCCTCGAGCAGGTCCTCCAGCGGCTTGGGGTACGTGACCGAGTCCAGCAGCTCCATGCGCTTGTCGTACTCGACGCCGTCCGCCTTCATGTGCGCGACCGCCTCGCCGCGGGCCCGGAACTGCTGGGCGGACAGGACCTGCCGCGGGTCATCAAGGGTCGACTCGATCACCGACACCACGTCCAGCGGGTACGAAGGCTCAGACTGGTCTAGCAACCCGATGGCCGCCAGCGCGAACGGCGAGAGCGGCTGGTTGAGGGCGAAGTCGAACTGCAGGTCCACCGTCAGCCGCACCCGCCGGCCCGAATCATCGGGCGGAGCCAGGCGCTCCACCACCCCGCCGGCCAGCAGCGCCCGGTAGATCGCGATGGCGCGGTGGATGTGCTTGCGCTGGGCGGCGCGGTCCTCGTGGTTATCGGTCAGCAGGTGGCGCATCGCCGCGAAGGCGTCACCCGGACGTCCGATGACGTTGAGCACCATGGCGTGCGTGACCTTGAAGCTCGAGGTCAGCGGCTCGGGATCGGCGGCGACCAGGCGTTCGAAGGTGGGCTTCCCCCAGGAGACGAAACCCTCGGGCGGCCTCTTGCGGACCACCTTGCGCCGGGCCTTCGGGTCGTCGCCCGCCTTGGCCAGGGCGCGCTCGTTCTCCACCACGTGCTCGGGGGCCTGGACGACGACCCGGCCGACCGTGTCGTAACCCGCCCGCCCGGCCCGCCCGGCGATCTGGTGGAACTCACGGGCCTGGAGCAGCCGGGTCCGGTTCCCGTCGTACTTGGACAGCGCGGTGAACAGCACCGTTCGGATCGGCACGTTGATGCCCACGCCGAGGGTGTCCGTGCCGCAGATGACCTTCAGCAACCCGGCCTGCGTGAGGGTTTCCACGAGCCGCCGGTACCTGGGCAGCATCCCCGCGTGGTGGACGCCGATGCCGTGCCGCACCAGCCGGGACAGGGTCTTGCCGAAGCCCGCGGAGAACCGGAAGTTACCGATCATGTCGGCGATGGCGTCCTTCTCCGCGCGGCTGCACACGTTGACGCTCATCAGTGCCTGCGCCTGCTCCAGCGCCGCCGCCTGCGTGAAGTGCACCACGTAGACGGGCGCCTGACCGGTGGAGAGCAAGTCCGAAATCGTCTCGTGCAGCGGCTCCACCACGTAGGAGAAAACCAGCGGCACCGGGCGCTCCGTCGAAGCAATCACCGCAGTCGGCCGCCCGGTACGCCGGGTCAAGTCCGCTTCGAACCGTGAGACGTCCCCCAGGGTCGCCGACATCAGCACGAACTGCACGCGGGGCAGTTCGAGCAGCGGGACCTGCCAGGCCCAGCCGCGCTCGGGGTCGGCGTAGAAGTGGAACTCGTCCATCACCACCTGGCCCACGTCCGCCTCGGCGCCGTCCCGCAGGGCGATGCTGGCCAGGACCTCCGCGGTGCAGCAGATGATGGGCGCCTCCGCGTTGACGCTGGCGTCTCCCGTCATCATGCCGACCTGAGCCGGGCCGAACGCGTCGCACAGGTCGAAGAACTTCTCCGACACCAGCGCCTTGATCGGCGCGGTGTAGAAGGTGCGCTTGCCTTCCGCGAGCGCAGCGAAGTGGGCGCCCGCCGCTACCAGCGACTTCCCCGAGCCAGTGGGGGTCGACAGGATCACGTTCGACCCCGACACGATCTCGATGAGGGCGTCCTCCTGATGGGGGTACAGGGCCAGCCCGCGCCGCTTCGCCCATCCGGCGAAGGTGTCGAAGACCGCGTCGGGGTCAAAGGCCGCGGGAAGGAGGTCGGTGAGCGTCATGGCCGTTCTATCGTGCATTGCGTGGGGGACTACCTGATACGAAACGCCTGGCGCGACCGCCTTATTCGCTAGGGTCATGCTCCGTGAGGACTGTATTCATCACCGGCGCCAGCTCGGGCTTCGGCGCGGCGACCGCCCGCAGGTTCGCCGCCCGCGGGGACCGCGTCATCGCCGCGGCGCGACGCACCGACCGGCTCAGCGATCTGGCCGGCGAACTCGGTCCCGACGTCCTGCTGCCGCTGACCCTCGACGTCCGCGACCGCGCCAGCGTCGAGCTGATCCCGAAGACCCTGCCGGAAGACTTCGCCGAGGTCGACATCCTGGTCAACAACGCAGGGCTTGCCCTCGGGCTTGAGCCCGCCCAGGAGGCCGATGTCGATCAGTGGGAGCAGATGATCGCGACGAACTGCACGGGCCTGGTCTACATGACCCGCGCGCTGCTGCCGCAGATGGTCGCGCGCGGCAGCGGGCATGTCGTCAACCTCGGCTCGATCGCGGGCACCTACCCCTATCCGGGCGCCAACGTCTACGGCGCGACGAAGGCGTTCGTCCACCAGTTCAGCCTCAACCTGCGCTCCGACCTGCACGGCACCGGGGTCAGGGTCACCAGCGTCGAACCGGGGCTCTCCGGCGGCACCGAGTTCTCGCAGGTCCGGTTCGGCGGCGATCGTGAGAAGGCCGCGGCCGTCTACGCCGGGACCCAGCCGCTGACCGCGGACGACGTCGCCGCCGCGATCGAGTGGGCCACGAGCCAGCCGCCGCACGTGAACGTCAACGTCATCGAGCTGATGGCGACCAGCCAGAGCTTCGCCCCGTTCCAGGTCTACCGGAGCTGACAACCGCCCCCGGTGCGCGTGCGCGCACCTGCGTCGGCGGGTCGTTCCTCCTGACCCAGGGTTGACGCGGCACGGCCGGCCTAGCCCGGCTCCGCCGCGGCGGCCCCCGCGCCGTCGTCCGAGTCCGGGGCGCCAGGGGCACCTGCGATACCCGGGACACCGCCGGCGGCCAGCCGCGCATCGGCGATGTGGTCGGCGCGCCGCGCCGTGGCGGCATGGCCGACGACCGCGGTCAGGAAGAGTTCCCGGTTGAGCTCGTAGACGGTGGCGGCGGTGTGCGCGACCACGCTGGCCGTGCGCGGGATGGCGCGCAGCAGGGCGATTTCCCCCACTCCCTCGCCGCGTCCGCAGCGCCGCAGGAACTGCCCGTCCTGCACCGCATCGAGCTCGCCCGACGCGACCGCGTAGTAGGCATCTCCCTGGTCGCCCTGCTGGATCAGCACGGCACCGGCCGGCACGTCGACCGGTTTCAGCGCCGCCGCGAGCCCCTCGATCGCGGGCGCGGGCAGTTCGGCGAACAACGGGAGCGACCGCAGCAGCGCGATCTCCACCACGGGTACCGGGACCCCGGCGTCCAGGGCGAACAGCGCCCGCCCGCCGGCCACGGCCGCGACCGGCAGGACCAGGGCGATCCCGAGCAGCGCGAGCCGGTTGCCGCCCAGGTGCACGAGCAGGGGGACGAGCAGCACGCCCACCGCGTACCCGGCCATCGTCAGCCCCTCGAGGACGCCGAACACCCGGCCCATCAGCTGCGGCGGGACCGAACGCTGCAACAGCGTGCGGAGGCCGACGTCCTGCAGGGTGCTGGCGGCCCCGGCCACCGCGAGCAGAGCCAGGGTCCCGGCCAGGCCCAGGCCGAACGCCAGCGCGGCCAGCACGCCGCTCAGCACGAGGGCGGCCCCGAGGATGGGCGCGCCGAGGCGGCGCCCGATTAGGATCGCGCTCACCGTCGCGGCCAGTACCGCGCCGACGCCGTAAGCGCCGTTCAGGTAACCGGCCCACGCCTGCGAGCGGTGCAGCACTCCGAGCGCGAGGATAACGAACAGCAGGTCCAGCGCGCCCGCCACGATGGCCTCGGCGGTCAGCAAGGCCAGCATCAGCCGCAGCCGCGGCCGGCTCACCGCAAGCCGCAGCCCCTCCGCGACCCCGGCCAGCACCGCCGGGCTGCCCTCCCGCGGATCGGCGAGCGCCGGTACCCGGAGCCCGGCGACCAGCACCATGGCGAGCACGCCGAGGCCCGCGCACGCGACGAACACGCTCCCTACGCCGGCCAGCGAGATCAGTACCCCGACCAGCACCCCGGCCGTCACCAGGCCCGCCGCTTCCAGCCAGCTCACGACGACGTTGGCCGCCGTCAGCTGGTCGGCGGTCACGGCCACCGACGGGATCACCGCCGACTGCGCCGGGCGGATGGTGGTCACCGCGACGGCGGCGACCGCGGCGAAGGCGTACGCCAGCAACGGCAGGCCGGTGAAGACGGCCGCGGCGATCACGGCCATCGCCGCGGCCTGGAACAGGTATCCGCCGGCCAGCACGACCACCGGTGATCGCCGGTCCGCGAGAGCCGCCGCGACCGGCGCCAGGACCGCCCCCGGCACGAGCTGCACCAGCGCGACCAGCCCGGCCGTCGTGGCGCCGCCGTGGCTGTAGGCGTAGACCAGCACGGTGATCCAGGCCGCGCATTCGGTGAGGATGAACAGGGCGTACCCGCCCAGGACGCGCAGCAGCGCCCGGTTGCCCGCCAGCGAGCGGAACGCGTGCAGGCGGCGGCCGCCGGAATCGCCACCCACCGGCTATCCCTCCCCCAAGCGGACGATCTGTCCTGATTACACCGCCACGCCTCGGCAACAGGCAACCCCGCGCCATCGGCCCAGCCGGCCCCAGCCGACACCCGCCCAACGCGCCAGCATGGCTCACGCAGTGAAGTGACGTTTAACGTATTCACTCGCGTGACAGCCGCCGGCCAGGGCGGTCATCTCCCGCGCCGGTAGGATGGCACCCGTGGCCTCACGAGTGTTCGCGGACGGGAACGGCGACCCGTCGTCGCTGGACCGCGGCATGCTCATCGGCCCGAGGCTGCGCCACCGCAGGCTTGAACTCGGCATGACGGCCCGTGAGCTCGCGCGCCGGGTGGACTGCTCGCCGAGCCTGATCTCCCAGGTGGAGCGGGGCCGGGCCGTTCCCTCGGTGAGCACGCTCTGGGCGCTGGTCACCGCGCTGCGGATCTCGATGGACCGGCTCTTCGACCCGGCCCAGGACGGCCCGGCCACCAAAGAGGAGGACGAGCCGGAGGACGACGCGCAGGCCACCGCAGGCGGCCCCGTGCTCCGGCGGAACGCCAGGCCGCGGATCAGGCTGGAGCGCGGTGTCGTCTGGGAACGGCTCACCGCCATGGCCGAGAAGGAGATGGAATTCCTCGAGGTGTGCTACGGCGTCGGGCAGAGCGCCCCGGAGGCCGAGCACGCGATCCAGCACAACGGCCAGGAGTACGCGGTCATCATCGAGGGCGCCCTCTTCACGCAGATCGGCTTCGAGCGCTACGTCCTCGAGGTCGGCGACTCGCTCACGTTCGACTCCACGATCCCGCACCGGTTCTGGAACGCGGGAGACGTTCCGGCCAGGGCCATCTGGGTCATCATCAACCGGCATTAGCCGGCCGCGCCGAAGGCAGCCGCGCAAGCCCGGGGGCCGCCCCACGCCACAGGCCCGGATGAATTAAACGTTACTCACCCGTGTCCCGAACGATGTGTAGTGATCTTGACCACTCTGTTTAGTATTACTAAAACTCCAGCCGCACCCGGGCTCATCATCCGGGCGGGCGGCTGGGCGTGCAGGTCGATCACACAAGGAGATGCGGCATGCACTACGTGGGGCGCGTCGAGTGGGAATTCTCGCAGCCGCCCGCGGGCTACGCCGGCTCCGCGGAGGGTTACTCGAGTTCTTCCCTGGTCGGCAGCCACACCGGCGCGGTGCATACCGACCTGTCCGTCAGCAAACTCGAGCCCGGCGGCTGGACGGGCCTGCACCTGCACTCGTTCGAGTCGGCCGTGTACGTCCTGGCGGGCACTGCGGTGCTCAACATCGACGGACACCATCATCAGCTGCGCACCGGCGATTACGCGCTGCTGCCCATCGGGATGCCGCACGGCTGGGCGAATCCAGCCGGCGAGCAGGCCCGCCTGCTTTCCCTCAGCACGCCGCAGCGCCGCCCGGCCGGGCAGCGCCCAGGCGATACCTTCTTCCTGCCCGCGGCCCAGGGAACCAGCCAGAATTCGATCAGGCCCGCGCTAAAGAACCCGGTCAGCCGCTACGTGGGCCACTACGCGGGCACGCCGCCGCAGCAAGAGGCGCTGCGCGTGGACACCAGAGTCCGCGAGCGGGAACCGGCCGGCATGGATACGGCCCTGCTCGCCTACAGCGGCATCTCCGTCAAGATGATGGTCGACCGAGGCCTGGGGGCCGAACTCCTCACGATGTTCATGGTCGACTACGAGCCTGGCGGCGCCGCGCAGGCCCACGATCACCCGTTCGAGGAGGCGTACTTCTTCCTCGAGGGGCAGATCGAGGCGGAACTCGACGGCATGGCGTACAAGCTGGGTGCCGGCGATGTGCTGTTCGCCGGCGTCGGCTCGACGCACGGTTTCTACAACACGGGCAGCGGGCGGGTGCGGTGGATCGAAACCCAGGCGCCGCAGCCGCCCGGCCGCCATTCCTATCGCTGGACCGGACCGTGGCAGCGCGTCGAAGCCCAGACGCGCGGCAACGCGGGCCGGCCCTGGCTCCGTACCTGACCTAGCCCACCACACGACGGCTGGCGCGTCCCTGCGGCGACGGGCCGTCACGGATCAGTCCTACTCACCACTGGAGTCTGGCCGTGCAACCAATCACATCCCTGCCGCGGCACTGGCGCCGCGGCGTTGCCCTTGCTGCCGCGGTGTCCATGGTCATCACCGTCGCGGCCTGCAGTTCTAGCTCCTCGAGCTCCGCGACGTCATCCTCCTCGCCGGCGGCAGCGAGTTCGTCGACCAAGCACCTGACAATCGCCTACCTGTCGTTCGCCGTCGAGAACAGCTACGACGCACCGATGCTCGCCGCGGCGCAGGCCGTGGCCGACGTCAGCAACGCGACGCTGAAGGTCTTCGACGCGAACAACAGCCCGCAGACGCAGTACTCCCAGCTCCAGGACGTCATCGCCTCCGGCCAGTACCAGGGCATCATCCTGCAGCCGATCTTCGGCACCGGCCTGATCACCCTGGTCAAGCAGGCGATCGCCAAGGGCATCAAGGTCGTGAACATGGACCAGGTCCTCGGCCCGAACTACTCCACCGACGCCCCCCAGGTTCCTGGCCTGGCGGCCAACGTGATGTTCGTGCCGACCGAGATCGGCACCAAGCTCGGCAATCTCGTGGTCCAGGCGTGCCAGTCGAAGAACCTCAACCCGTGCAACGTCGGATACCTCTACGACATCAAGGCGTCCGCGCTGGACGTGGCGATCTCCGGGGCGTTCGACAAGGCGATCGCGGCGGACCCGGGCGTGAAGGTCGTCGCGCAGGGCCAGAGCTTCTTCAGCCCGACCGACGGGCTGACCGCGGTCCAGGACATGCTGGCCGCCAAGCCGGACCTGAACCTGATCGTCGGGTCTGACCAGGGCATCGAGGGCGGCGTCGAGGCGGTGGCGGCAAAGCACCTGACCGGCAAGATCATTCTGGTCGGCTACGGCGCGAGCGCTGCCGCGCTGGCGGGCGTGGCCTCCGGCGCCTGGTACGGCGACGTCGCCCAGGCTCCGGCCAGCGAGGGACGCCTCGCCGTGCAGGCGATGATCAAGGCGCTGCGCACCGGCCAGGACAGCGGCGGCATCGACCCGGTGGCTGAACTTCCGGACAACGGCATCGTGACCAAGGCCAACGCGTCCCAGTTCACCGCCGAGTGGCCGGGCTGACCGTGCCCCAGCCGCCGGCTATCCGGGGCACGCACGCCGAGCTTGTGGAGGTCACCAAGTCCTTCGGCGGCGTGCGTGCCCTGGATGAGGTCAGCCTGAAGATCGCCCGGGGGGCGATCCACGCGCTCGTCGGCGAGAACGGCGCGGGAAAGTCCACCCTCGGGAAGATCATCTCCGGCGTCCTGCCCCCCGATCGCGGTCAGCTGCTGATCGACGGCGAGCCGGTCGCGTTCCGCTCCCCCCGGGAGGCCATCACCCGGGGGATCGTCCTGATCGCCCAGGAACTGGCGGTCGTGCCTGCGCTGTCGGTCGCGGAGAACGTCTTCCTCGGCGACGAGCCGCGCCAGGCGGGCTTCGTGAACCGGAGGGCGCTCCGCCGCCGGTACGCCGAGCTCGCCGCGACGGCGGGGTTCGAGCTCGCCGGTGACCTGCGCGGCCGCGGCCTGCGGACGGCGGACCAGCAGAAGGTGGAGATCCTGCGCGCGCTGGGACGTAACGCCAGGCTGATCGTGATGGACGAGCCGGCGGCCGCGCTGCCCAGGCCCGACGCCGAGCGCCTGCACCAGGTCATCAGGCGCCTGGCGGCGGGCGGCACCACCGTCGTCCTGGTCTCGCATTTCCTCCGCGAGGTGGCCGAACTCGCCGACGAGGTGACGATCCTGCGCGACGGGCGCATCGTCCGCACCGCGCCCGCCGTGGACGAGACCGAGGACACGATGCTGAGCGCCATGCTCGGCCGGTCGCTTGGCACCACGTTCCCGGCCCGGCGGCCGGTACCGGCACAGGCCAAGATAGTGCTCGCGGCGCGCTCGGTGTCCGCACCCGGGGTGCACGACGTGTCGCTCGAGGTCCGGGCCGGGGAGATCGTCGGCCTCGCGGGCCTGGTGGGCTCCGGCCGGACCGAACTCGCCCGCGCGCTGTGCCAAGCGCAGCGGATCACCGCCGGGACGGTAACGACCAGCGGCGGCAAGCTGACCGGGGGCCCGCGCGGGGCGCTGCGCGCCGGCCTGGCGATGATCCCGGAGTCTCGCAAGGAGCAAGGCCTGCTGCTCGGCCGCCCGATCGCGGAGAACGTGAGCCTGGCCAGCCTAAGCAGGCTCAGCGAACTCGGCCTGGTTCGGCGCGGCAAGGAGCGGCAGGCGGTGGCGACCGTCCTCGGGCAGGTCGGCGTGCGGGTTCCCGCGCAGGCGGCGCCGGTGAACACGCTGTCCGGAGGCAACCAGCAGAAGGCGCTGTTCGCCCGGGTACTGCTGGCCGGGCCGCGGGTCCTGGTCGCCGACGAGCCGACCAGGGGCGTGGACGTCGGCGCGAAGCGCGCCATCTACGAGCTGCTGTCCTCGCTCGCCGCCGAGGGTCTCGGGGTGCTGCTCATCTCCTCGGACGCCGAGGAGATCCTCGGGCTGGCACACCGCGTCCTGGTGATGCGGGCCGGCCGGATTGCCGCCGAACTCACCGGCGACGCCATGACCGAAGCCGCGATTCTCGGGGCCGCGTTCGGAACCCCGGAAATAGGCAGAGGAAGAGGTGCGTGATGGACCAGCAGGACATCACCCAGGCGCCTGCGCCCGCCAGCCGGGGCGCGCGAAGGCCGCGGCCTTCGCCGGCGCTGGTCGGCAACCTGCGCCGGGCGGGGATCCTGTACCCGTTCATCATCTTGTTCATCGTGCTGTCGCTGTGGAGCGGGCCGTTCTTCACCAAGGTCAACCTGCTCGACATCCTCGACCAGCAGGCGTCGACGCTGATCATCGCCGCCGCGGGCACGCTGGTGCTGGTGGCCGGGGGCATCGACCTGTCCGTCGGGGCCATCTACGCGCTGGCCGGGGTGACCGCGGCGCACCTCGCCCTGTTCTCCTCGCCGGCCGTGGCCATCATCGCCGGCATCGCCGTCGGCCTGGGGGTGGGGCTCGTCAACGGCGTGATCACCACGGTCTTCAGGATCAACGCCCTGATCGCCACGCTCGCCATGTCGTTCGTGGTCAGCGGCCTGGCCAGCCTGGTCACCGGCGGAAACCTCGTGATCGACTACAGCCGTCCCGGCTTCGCGGACCTGGCCCGCACGTCCTTCCTGAGCGTGAACACCTCGACCTGGACGATGCTCGCCGTGGTCGTGGCCCTCGCCATCGTGCTCGCCAGGACCACGGCCGGCCGTTACATCTACGCGAGCGGCAGCAACTCGGAGGCGGCGCGCCTGTCCGGCGTGCGGGTGCAGTTCATCAGGACGATGACCTTCGTGATCAGCGGCGGCGCGGCGGCGCTCGGCGGGGTGATCGACGCCTCGCGGGTGCTGAGCGCCCAGGCGTCCAACGGGGAGACCACGCTGACCTTCACCGTGCTCGCGGGCATCGTCGTGGGCGGGACGAGCATCCTCGGCGGCGAGGGCGCGATGTGGCGCACGGTGGTCGGCGTGCTGTTCATCGCGCTGATCGGGAACGGATTCGACCTCCTCGGCCTCAACCCGCTCTACGAGCAGATCGCGCTCGGCGGCATCCTGCTCCTGGCCGTCGGCGCCGACGCCTGGTCCCGCCTGCACCAGAGCTGAGCCAAGCCCTTGACTTCAAGCGCTTGAGGCTTGATTTGCCACGACCGGCAAGGTCAGGCTAGCTCTCCTCTTCTTCCTTCCACGCGGCCGCGCCGGTGTACGTGTACGGGTTGGAGAGCGTCTCGTGCTCGGGGATCTCGGGGTTCATGCCCTCGTTCCAGGCCTGCTCGCCAAGCTCGCTCTTGAGGTACCCGATGGTCTCGTCGATCGCCCGCCTGGCCTTGCCCAGGTCCACGCCGATCAGCTCGTGATCGAACTTGACCACCCGCCCGTTCACCACCACGGTGTGCACGTCACCGCGCTGCGCCTGGTAGACCACGTGGCCGTACGGGTTCAGGACCGGGAAGCTGACCGGCGAGTCGTCGTTCTTGATCAGCACCAGGTCAGCCTTCTTGCCCTCCTCGACGCTGCCGACGGCCGAGTCCAGGCCGATCGCCTTCGCCCCGCCGCGGGTGGCCCAGTCGACGACCTGCTCGGCCCGCAGGTGGTGGTTGGTGACGGCCTTGCCCTCGTTGTGGTTCTCGAAGTGATCCATGACCCGGTCGGCGGACAGCGTGGCCCGCATGGCGGAGAAGATGTCGCCGCTCCACCAGACGCTGGTGTCCTGGGAGAGCGATACCGGGATGCCGTACTTGCGGAGCTTCCAGGTGGGCGGGTACCCCTGCCCGGCGCTGCACTCGCTCTCGGTCGAGACCGACACCGAGCCGCCGGTGGCGGCGATCATGTGGTACGAGTCGGCGGACAGGGACGCCGAGTGCACGTAGACCGTCTGCGGCGTGCAGAAGCCGTTCTCGTACATCTTCCTGACGCCCGCGTCGAGGGTGATGCCGAACACCCCGGCGTGCGTGGTCACCGGCACGCCCATCTCCCTGGCCACCTCGAAGGTGGCCTTCTCCGGGAACGCCGGGTCGTCGCCGGGGATGTCGAAGGCGATCGCGAACCCGAGCATGTCGCCCTTGCCGTCGAACCGCCGCACGTAGAAGTCGCGGAACTCCGGTGTAGTGCTCCACTCCCAGGATCCCTGCTGGATGTTCCCGTAGGCCAGGACGAAACGCCCGGGCACCTCCTCCAGGGCGTCGGTGGCGGCGTCGGCGTGCTCGGTCGTCTGGAGGCCGTGCGACCAGTCCACCGTGGTCGTTACCCCGGCGTCGATCGACTCGATGGCCGACAGCAGGTTCCCGGCGTAGACGTCCTGCGGGCGGAACTTCTTGCCCCAGTTCAGGTAGTACCAGACGAAATACTGGGTCAGCGTCCAGTCGGCCCCGTACGCCCGCATCGCGGTCTGCCACATGTGCCGGTGCGTGTCGATCATGCCGGGCATGAGGATGCCGCCCGCCGCGCCGATCTCCACGGTGCCGTCCGGCACCGCCAGGCCGTGGCCCACCGCGGCGATCCGCTCCCCGCTGACCAGCACGTCGGCATCGGCCAGGACCCGGTGCCCGCCGTCCATCGTGAGCACCGTCGCGTTGCGGAAAACCAGCGGCCGTCCCGCTACCAGGTCCGCTGCCGTCGTCATGGGAACCTCCCCTGTGGGCGCTGTCAGGTTGTAGCCGCGCTGGCGGACAAATGTTTAACCGGACTAAACGCGGCCTGATCGGAAGCCTGGCCCGTCTCCCCGGCCGGTGTCAATGGGGGGCCCATAACGGCGCTAAAGTGCGAAGAGATCACGCCGCGCATGGCCGAGAACCGCAGACAGAAGGGGCCTCATGACCGGTCAGAACGGGTCGGCCCCGACCGCTCGTCCCGGCCCGCTGGCTGGGCTGCTCGTCGCCGACTTCTCCCGCGTCCTGGCCGGCCCCTACTGCACGATGCTGCTGGCCGACCTGGGCGCCGACGTGATCAAGGTGGAAAGCCCGGCCGGCGACGACACCCGCAACTGGACGCCCCCGGCCGCCCCGGACGGCGTGTCCACGTACTACCTGGCCATCAACAGGAACAAGCGGTCGGTCGCGCTGGACCTGAACGACGAGGGTGACCTGGTGCTGGCCCGCACGCTCGCCCGCCGGGCCGACGTCCTCGTGGAGAACTTCAAGCCGGGCGGGCTGGCCAGGTTCGGCCTGGATTACGACTCGGTCAGCGCGGTCAACGCCCGGATCATCTACGCCTCGATCAGCGGGTTCGGCAGCGGCGAGGGAAAAGACCTGCCCGGCTACGACCTCATGGTGCAGGCCATGTCCGGGCTGATGAGCCTGACCGGCTCGCCGGACGGCCCGGCGTACCGTGCGGGTATTTCGCTGTTCGACGTGATGGCGGGCCTGCACACCACCATCGCCGTCCTCGCCGCGCTCAACCACCGGGCGGCCACCGGCGAGGGCCAGCACGTCGAGGCCAGCCTGATGGCCTCGGCCCTGTCCGGGATGGTGAACCAGACCAGCGCGTACGCGGCGGGCGGGGCGGTGCCGTTCCGGATGGGCAACGCCCACCCCAGCGTGTACCCCTACGAACCATTCCCCACCGCCGACGGCGACCTGGTCATCGCGGTCGGCAACGACACCCAGTTCCGCAAGCTGTGTGACGTCCTCGGTGCGCCGGACCTCGGTATGGACCCCCTCTTCGCCACCAACCCGGCCCGCACCGGAAACCGCGAGCAGTTGCGCTCCCTGCTGATCGGCCTGCTGGCTGAGCGCCCCGCGGCGCATTGGTTCGGTATCCTCATCGCCGCCGGCGTCCCGTGCGGCCCCATCAACACGGTCGACGCCGGCATCGAATTCGCCGCCCAGATCGGCCTGGACCCCGTCGTGACCGCGGGGGAGGGGGCAGCCGCCCGGCGGGGGATCCGCCACCCGGTGACCTTCTCGGCCACCCCGCCCAGCTACCCGCTCCCGCCCCCCAAGCTCGACGAGCACGGTGACCAGATCCGCGCCTGGCTGGCGCGCCCCAGCTGAGGTCCCGCCGCCTGGCCCGCTGCCCCCGGTCGTCAGCCCATCACGCCGAACGCGCTCTCCGGATGGGCTTCGCGGAGGCGTGAGTAGTGCCCCAGGTTGATGGCGTTCTTGGTGAAGCGCCCGTGAAACACGACTGGGTCGGAGTCGTGATCATGCCCGTTCTCACATGCCTGTATCAGGGTCGCCATAAAGCGCCCAACGACAGGAGCATTCTTGAACTGGTTGCCGCTCGTGCCCATGGCCACATAAAAGCCGGCCAATGATGTGCGGTCGTAGATGGGAATCCAGTCATCGGCGACGTCGTACAGCGCGCCGAAACCAATAGGACGAGGCGGGATGCCCAGCGACGGGATTCTTCGCGCCAAGCGGAGTACTTGCGCTTCCCACACCGGCATGGTGGGTTGCGGGTCGGATGTATCAGGATCATCTGTCCAGTGCAGGGTGTCGCAGGCTGGCTCTGCGCCTCCGACGATCAGCTGCCCGCCGAGGTGCGAGCGGAAGTAGGTGCCCAGGTCCCCGTCCGCGACCACCGGACCCAGCTCACCTCGGGCATAGCCAGCCGGCGCGGGCACGGAGTGGACCTCCTGTCGCAGCGGACGGGTTCGGATTCGGAATTCCCCGGTGACACCCGCGAGAGCGTTGACCTGATTTGAGTACGGCCCCGCCGCATTGACCACGATGGGGGACTCAACGACGCTTCCCGAACGCAGACGTATGCCCTGGACCCGCGCGCCCTGCTCGAGGATCGCCACCACCTCTTCGTGCAGCCGGACTTCAGCTCCGTGCCGCATTGCCGCGGCCATAAGATTCCTGGTCGCCAGCTGCGGGTCGTCGATGAATCCACCTTCAGGCGTGAAGTAGGCACCGAGCTCGCCGTCAGGATCTGCCCAGAACGCGTCGTCGGTGACCGGCTTGGGCGGACCGTACCGTCCGGGGTCCAAACCAGGCACTTGCTGCCGGATGGTCTCGGCGTCCCAGCACTGGTACGGGATACCGATCTGATCAAAGAGCGACAGAACCCGCTCACGATCGGTGCTGCCGTCGAGGATCAGGCCACCCACCCTTAGCAGCCGTACGAGGGTCTCATCCGCTGGAGCGCCCAGATAGTCCCGCCAGGTTTCCCATCCGAACTTTGCTTCCCAGGAAGCGGCCACTCCCTCGAAAGTCGAGTAGTGAAAGCGGACGATGCTCGAGGAGGAACTCGTAGAGCCCGAACCGACATCGCCCAGCCGGTCGACAGACATGACCCGCAGTCCGGTCAGAGCAAGCTCGTACGCGACAGCGGCACCGATGATGCCGGTTCCGATGACGATTGCATCGGCTGTGTGCGCCACTGCGTAGTCCTCTGGGAGCTCATTCTGCAAGTACGCTCGTCCACAGGCCAGGATGGGCGGAGCGCCCACACTGTACCAGCGCGGGTGGTAACTAAAGACGTACTTTGGCGTGCAGGCTGATCCTGGTGGCAAAGGTGCCTTCGGTGGACCGAACGGACAGCGCGCCGCCGTATAAGCGCTCGAGCAGGCCCTGGTCCCGCAGCCCGCGCAGGTCGCGCCCGATCGTCTCCAGCGACACGCTGAGTCGGCAGCGTAAGGCTCCTGAGTGACCGCTGTCTATCGATCCCGACCCACTTGTGTGTCCGGGCCGATCGCCGGTTGCTGCACGTTTTGGCCACAGCCGAAAGGCTTTGCGGGCAGGTTGCGCCCAGGGCCATTGTTGGCAGCGGAACCACATGCCGGTGGTCCGATCCGAAGGAGGGCTGGCCGCTGTCCGGCCGACGGTGGCCAGCCCGCTTCGCTTCGGTACCGGTTAACCGGTAACCGGCTTGCCGTTCCGGTAAGCCTGCGTGCAGTAGCTCGGCTCCCAGCGGGGTCAGCACGTGCAGGACCGCGCCGCCCTGGCGGAGGGTGATGACCAGGCCCGCGTCGCGGAGGACGGACGCGTGCTGGCTGGCCGCCGCGAGGGAGATGCCGACCCGGTCGGCTAGCTCGGTGGTCGTGCAGCCCTCGACGACCGCCTGGAGCACCGCCGCCCGGTTCCTGCCGACCAGCGAGGCCAGCGCCGTCCCCTTGGCCTGCGGCCCGCTCCACAGGTCACCCTGCCGGAGCCCCCCGTCCACCGCGGGCATGATCAGCCTGGGCGGTTTCCGGGGGTCGCTCGGGTCATGCGTCAGCTGGGGGGCCCGGCCGACGAAGACCGAGGGGACGATCGCGATACCCCGGCCGCCCAGGTGCAGGTCCGCGTCCCTCGGATTGGCCACCTCGAGGACCGGCGCCCGCCAGCGGATGTGCTGCCCCTGCAGCGAGGCCAGCACCCGGTCAGGGCCGCCGCGGGCGAGGATACGGCTGCGGACCACCTGTTCGGCGTGCAGGCGGGCGTGAAGGCGGCTCCAGTACGGTTCCAGCAGGGCCCGGTGGGCGGCCCGGGCCGCGTCGGCGAGCTCTTCCCTGGCCCCCGGTTCTGCCATGGCCCACGCGGCGGCCGGCAGGGCGTACCACCGGTCCGTGATCCCCATCTCCACGAGCACGTGCTCGCGCGGCATGGCCAGCAGCGCGGCCAGGCCCTGCCCGATCGTCGGCGCCTCGCCGGTGAGCGTCAGCAGGTCGACACCCGTCGAGCCCGGCGGGATCAGGTTGGTCAGTGCCGTCATCCTGCTCGTGATCGTGCCCTCGACCTGACTGCGCCACTCGCCGAACATCCTCCGCGGCGCGCACGGGGATCTGAGCAGGACCAGGCCCATCACCGTCTCGGCCAGCGGGCCGAGGGTGGGGCTGATCTGGATCCGCGCGAGATCCTCGTCGGTGAAATGGATCCGCCAGGCCATGGCATTCAGCCTGGCTCGCCCCGGTAGGGCGGTCAATGGACATACACCTACCATGGCGTTGTCCGCTTTGTCCGTTAACCCGCCTGCAGCAGCTCGGCTCCCAGCGGGGTGAGCACGTGCAGGACGGCGCTGCCCTGGCGGCAGGTGACGACCAGGCCCGCGTCGCGGAGGACGGACGCGTGCTGGCTGGCCGCCGCGAGCGAGATCCCCGCCCGGTCGGCTAGCTCGGTGGTGGTGCAGCCCTCGGCCACCGCCCTCAGCACCGCCGCCCGGTTCCTGCCGACCAGCGCGGCCAGCGCCTTGCCCCGCGCCCGTGGCGCGTTCCATAGGTCGCCCTGGCGGACCTGCTCGTCGGCGGGCATGATCAGCACGGGCGCCGCCGACTCGTCGTTGGGGTTCGTGTGCAGGCCGGGGAGCGCGCCGACAAATAGAGAAGGCACGATGGCCAGGCCTCGCCCGTCCAGGTGCACGTCGATCTCGCACGGCATGAGCAGTTCCAGGACCGGCGGCCGCCAGCGGATCAGCTGGCCCTGGAGCGAGGCCAGCAGCCGCTCGGGCCCGGCGCGGGCCAGCGCCCGGCGGCGCGCAACCTGCTCGGTGTGCAGGCAGGCCTGGATCCGGGTCCAGTATGGTTCGACCAGCGCGCGGTGGGCGGCCAGCGTCGCGGCAGCGAGCTCGTGCCGGGCCGGCCCGTCGGGCTCGGCGATTGCCCACGCGGCCTCGGGCAGCTTATGGTCCTTGGCCACGTACTCGATCTCGACCAGGACGTGGTCGCGCTTCATGGCCATCAGCGCCGCGATGCCCTGCTCGATGGTGGGCGCCGTGCCGATGAGGGTGCACAGGTCCACGCCCCTGGTGTCGGGGGGCATCAGGTTAGTCAGCGGCGTCATCTCGGTCGTGAGCTTGCCCTTGACTTGATCCCGCCACTGACCGAACAGGCCGCGGGGCTGCATCGGGCACCGGAGCAGGGACACCGCGAGCACGGTCTCGGCCAGCGGGCCGAGGGTAGGGCTGACCTGAATCCGCGCCAGATCCTCGGCCGTGAAGTGGATCCGCCAGGTCATGGGATTCAGCCTGGTTCACCCAGGTAGGGCGGTCAATGGAGATATACCTACCTTGCCGGCCGGGCCGGGGCAGCGCTCAGCAAACGCGGTCACCACCCTCCCTCCCGGGGAGGTCGCTCAGCGGAACAGGGCGCTGTAGGCGTTGAGGGCGGGCTGCCCGCCCAGGTGGGCGTAGAGGACCGTGGAGTCTCGGCCGATCCGCCCGGTGCGGACCAGGTCGATGAGCCCGGCCATCGACTTGCCCTCGTACACCGGGTCGATGATTATGCCCTCCAGGCGCCCGGTCAGCCGGATCGCGTCCAGCGTGGACTGGACGGGGATGCCGTAGTAGTCCCCGGCCCACCCGGGCAACACAGTGATCTCGTCGTCCCGCAGGTCCCGGTCCAGCCCGATCAGTTCGGCGGTGTTCCTGGCGATCTTCTCGACCTGAGCCCGGGTCTCCTCGATCTTGGCCGACGCGTCGATCCCGATCACCTGCCGTGCGCGGCCCTGTTCCCCAAGGCTGGCGAAGCCCGCGATCATCCCGGCGTGGGTGGATCCCGTGACGCTGCACACGATGATCGTGTCGAAGAACACCCCGAGTTCCCGCTCCTGCTGGACGACCTCGTAAGCCCAGTTCGCGAAGCCCAGGCCGCCCAGCCGGTGGTCGGAGGCGCCCGCCGGGATCGCGTACGGCTTGCCGCCCGCCGCGCGTACGTCCTGGAGTGCCTGCTCCCAGCTGGACTTGATGCCGATGCCGAAGCCCTCCTCGACCAGGCGGACGTCGGCGCCCATGATCCGGGAGAGCAGGATGTTGCCGACCCGGTCGTTGACCGCGTCGGGCCAGTTCACCCAGCTCTCCTGGACGAGCCGGCACTTCAGGCCCAGCTTGGCGGCGACCGCGGCGACCTGGCGGGTGTGGTTCGACTGCACCCCGCCGATGGAGACCAGCGTGTCGGCGCCCGCCGCAAGCGCGTCCGGGACCAGGTACTCGAGCTTGCGGGTCTTGTTCCCGCCGTAGGCGAGCCCGGAGTTGCAATCCTCCCGCTTGGCCCACAGCGACGCTCCGCCCAGGTGCGCGGTCAGCCGCTCCAGTGGGTGGACCGGGCTCGGCCCGAACAGCAGCGGGTACCGCGGGAAATCGGCCAGCGACACCGGGCCTCGCCTCCCTAGAACAGCACGTACAGCTTCCTGATCGGCTCGTGGATCTGCCAGGTGCCGGTCCAGCCGCGCGGGAACACGGCGGTGTCACCGGGGCCGATGTCGGCCGGCTCGCCGCCGTCGGGGGTCACGGTCATCCGGCCGGACAGAATGTGCACGAACTCGTTGTTCTCCAGTGTCCAGCGGGACGGCCCGGCCGTGCACTCCCAGACGCCGGCTTCCTGCGCACCATCCCCGGCCCAGAGCGTCGTTCCCGAGGTGTGCATGGGCTCGCCGGTCGCCTCCGCGAGCGGCCCCCAGTCCTCGAGCTTCGCGTCGAATGCGGCGGCCAGGAACGGGGTGTCGGTGATCATGACGTGGTGATCCTTTCCGGGAACGGTAGGGCGATGGGGTCGGTGGCCAGGCGGCTGTGCCCGGCCTCGTCGAAACGGTCCAATCCGAGGATTGAGACGTCAACCACCTCGGACGTCCCGGTCAGCGCGACGTCGGCCGCGGCCTTGGCGACACCGGGGCCCCACATCATGCCGGCGCCGCCGGCGCTGGCCACGGTGACCCCGTCGCGGTCGGGGACGGGGCCGATGATCGGCAGGTGGTCCGGGGTGTAGTCGATGGTGGCGGCCCAGACCCGGCGCAGCCCGAGCCCGGCGGTAACCGGGACCAGCTTGGCCAGCCTGGCCCGCATCTTGGCCAGGTAGTCCTCGTCGACCTCGCGGTTGTCACCCGGTGGCTCGTCCGGGTTGCTCATCCCGAACAGCAGGCCCCCCTCCTCGGGCCGCCAGTAGAGTCCCGCGGGCAGGTCGAACACCATCGGGACCCGGGCGGGGGCCAGGTCAGGATGCCGCTCGGTCACCGCGACCTGATGTCGGGCCCCGCCGGCTGGTATCCGCACGCCGACCAGCCGGCCGACCTCGGCGAGCTTCGGCCCGCCCGTCAGGACCACCAGGCCAGCGACGATCGGGCCATGACTGGTATCCACGGTCAGGCCGTCCGGTCCGGTCAGGCCGAGAAACTCGGTGCGTTCGGCGATCTCGATCTCGGCGCGGAGCAGGGCGGCGGTGTAGGCGGCGACGTTGCGCGGCGGGGAGATGAACCCGTCCTCGGCGCAGAACGTGCCGCCGAGCGTCAGCCCGGGCGCCAGCGTCGGGTTGACGGCGTCCACCTCATCGGCGTCGAGCCAGCGCACGGGGACGCCGAGGGCGACCTGCATGGCCATCCGCTCATGCGCCGCGGCGACCTCGGGCTCGGTGAAGCACGGCAGCAGGTACCCCTGCTCCGTGAACCCGGAATCGGTCCCGATCTCGTCCCGCTGGCCCAGGTAGAACTGGCGCGACCACTGGCCGAGCCGCACGGCCTCCGGCGTCCCGCCCTGCATCCGTACGACGCCCGCCGCCCGGCTGCTCGCCCCCTGCCCGAGCAGGCCCCGTTCCAGCACCATGACCCGGTCCAGCCCGGCCTGGCGGAGGAAGTAGGCGCACCAGGCCCCCACCGTCCCCCCGCCCACTACGACGGCGTCCGCAGTCCTCATTGGCACAGGACCGATGCTGGCATAGACTGAACATTCAGTCAACACAATGCGCTCGGTCACGCGCCCTGGAGGTGCCACGGGATGTACGGACTTTCCGAAGAAGACCGCCAGATCCAGGCCCGGGCCCGCGGCTTCGCGGATGAGCTGATCCCGTTCGAGGAGCAAGCCGAGGCCTCGGCTGGCGAACTGCCCGCGGACCTCACCGCCGGACACGCCAAGCGGGCCCGCGAGCTTGGCCTGGCCGCCACCAACATGCCCGTCGACCTTGGCGGCGGTGGCTGCACCACTGTTCAGCAGGTGCTGGTGCAGGAGCAGATGGGCCGGGTGACTAACGCCCTCGGCTGGGTGGCGACGACCCCGCCGTCGTGGCTGCCCGCCGTGGCCACCCCCGACCAGCTCGAGCGCTACGTCCGGCCCGCGATCGCCGGGGACCGCGAGGAGTGCTACGCGATCACCGAGGAGGGCGCAGGGACCGACGTCGACGCGATCGAGGCGACCGCGTACCTGGACGACGGCCAGTACGTTCTCAACGGCGTCAAGTGGCACGTCACCTCGTTCAACACCGCCGACTTCGCCTTCTTCCAGGCCAGGCTGGCGGGCGGTCCGCACGATGGCGAGCACGCGATGTTCCTGGTCGACCTGCCGACTCCGGGCGTTCAGGTCGTCAGGACCCCGGCGTACTCGCACACGATCAGCCACCATCATCCGATCGTTGCGTTCACCGATGTGCGTGTCCCCGCGGCGAACCTGGTCGGGGCGGAGGGTGACGGGATGACTTTCGCCTACGAGTGGTTCAGGTTCGAGCGGCTGATGGTGGCCGCCCGCTGCCTCGGTGCGGCCGGTCGGCTCACCGAGGAGATGACCGCGTTCGCTCGCACCCGTCGCTCCGGCGGCCAGCCGATTATCGAGCACGGTCTGGTGGCCGGGATGCTCGCGGACAGCCTGACCGAGCTGTTCGCCGGCCGGTCGATGGCCTACGAGACCGCGCGCGGCGTCGACCGCGGCGCCGACCTGAAGGTGTCACACGCGCAATGCTCGATGGCCAAGCTCTATTGCTCAGAGATGGCCGGCCGGGTCGCCGACCGGGCCGTCCAGGTCTTCGGCGGCCGAGGCTACATGCGCGAGAACGTGGCCGAGCGGTTCTACCGCGAGCTACGCGTCGAGCGGATCTGGGAAGGCACAAGCGAGATCCAGCGCATGATCATCGCCGGCCAGATGGCCAAGCGCGACCCTGCCATCCTCGCCTAACCCCGCCACCCTCACCGCGCCAGAACTGGCCCCTACGAGCGACAAGCCAGCCAGTTGGGGCCTGATCACGTTGGCTCGCGCCGAGAATGTGCTGTCAGCGGGCAAGCAAGTTCTCGATGTCCCTGATGGCCTGGGCGTTGTCCCGATACAGCACCGCGTGAATGCCCGCCTGCCGTGCTCCTTCGACGCACGGCCCGACGTTGTCGAGGAACACCATCTGGGCTGGCTCGACCCGGAGACGCCCGCAAGCGAGGGCATAGATCCTGGGATCGGGCTTCCTCAGTCCGCACTCGTGGGAGTAGATGATCTCGTCGACGAGATCTTCGAAGCCGTAGGCCGCCTGTTCCCGCTCCCTGGCGCCGACGAAGCTGTTACTCAAGATTCCCGTGCGGCATCGCGTGCGCAGCCGGCGAGCGTACTCGATCAACTCGGTGTTGGCGGTGCCGAGGTACTCACGCCAGACGTCGGCCATGAACTCCGCGAGCTGCCTGCCGTCCAGGCCGAGGCGTTCGGTGACCGCCTGGCGTACGCCCTCTTCGCTGACCGCGCCGACGGTACCGCCACGCCAGGCGTCGTACATGAGCCGGTTAAGCTCGCCGGCAGGCAGACCGAGCCGGGACTCCCACATCTCGGTCACGCCCAGGTCCGGGGTGATCTCCAGCACGCCGCCGACGTCGAACACGACCGCCTGGATGGTCATGGCAATCATTATGCTAGTTACCCCAGGGCTAAAACCCGACGGCGAGCAGGCCGATTGGAGTATTAGGTTCGCCCCGTTTGGCTTGAACAACCCGGAATGGAACGGCTCCGCCTACCACGACCCCGCAGTGCTGCTGTCGGGTGCTGATCCAGGAGCAGATCCTGACGTGGGATCCGCCCGATATCCGCACCAATGAGATACGCATCCGGCGCCCCGCAGACCGCGCTAAGCCCTAGCCACGTCAGCGAGCGTCGTGGCTGATCATCAGGTAGCCTCCGGCTCTCTGGCAACTCACCGAAGGCTCTTGACGGCTCGGCAGCGCCCCACCTATCCAGCCAAAAGTGTGCACTTACGGGAACATCCCCCGAGCCCGGAGCCACTAGTCATCCGCTCGCCCGGTGACGCGACCGCAATCCGTTCGTGCCCAATCCATTGCCGGCTACGTCAGCCACCTCAGGAGACGACCCGCCAGAGCTTCTGGATCTCCGCCTCACGGTCGTTACAACACATAGGAGCCTGAATGCCAGGTGGGATATGGTTCCGCCGGTGCTTGCGATCGGGCGCTGGCCGCCGCGAAGGGCTCCTCGGTAAGTGTCGACAGGGCAGCTGAGGCGGTACGGTAGTATCCAGGGTTGGTGAGTCGCACCGCTGTGCCTGCAAATGCAGCGGCCGTTCTTAGCCCGGTGTGCGCTGCGGTGAATGGGATCGCCCAGCGAAGACCTGGAGGTCAGCATGGCTCACGCCACGGCTGCGACAGCTAGTGTCGCCGGCGGTGAGCCCGGCGCCGCGCCCGATCGCGGGGCGGACCTTGCCCGGCTGCTGAAACTGAACGAGCGGCGGGAGCCGCTGGTAGTGCAGGTGGCAATCTGGGTAGGCCTGGGCGTGATCGAGGGGCGGCTGCGCCCCGGCCAGGATCTCAACAGTGTCGACCTGTCGCACCGGTTCAACTCCAGCCGGACGCCGGTTCGCGAGGCGCTGATGCTGCTGGAGCAGGAGGGGCTGGTCGAGATCCGGGCCCGCCGGCGCCCCCGGGTGGCTGAGTTCACCCCGGAGCGGATCCGGGAAATCTATGAGGTGCGCGAGCACCTGCTTGCGCTCGTGGGCAGCCAGGTTGCCGTCAAGATCGGCGAGGCGGATCTGGATGACCTGCGGCGGCGGGTGAAGGAGATGCGCCAGCAGGCCGACAACGGGGACGTGGATGGCTACTTCTGGTCGCACGTTGCGCTGCAGGAGCGGATGACGGAGATCGCGGGTAACAGCACGCTGAAGGGAATCCTGGACTCGCTGGCGCTGCGCACGCTTATCCTGCGGCACGCCAGCCTGCAGATGCCTGGGCGGCTGCCGCCTAGCGTGGCTGCCCAGGAACTGATCCTGCAGGCGATCGAGGACCACGATCCTGAGCTGACCGCCATGCTGCTCGCTCGGGCCACCCGCGCAGCGCACGCGGCAATCGAGCATAGCCCCTGGGCGGAGACACGGGGCTGGCCGGACCAGGCAGATGCCCAGCCGGATCCCCAGCCCGAGGTGACCATAGCCGCCCCACTGTCGGAACGGCGGCACAAGGCAGGGGAAACCCGGCAGGTGGTTGACGCCGCAAATGACAGCCCCGGGTCCCCGGCCGGCCGCGGCCCCAGTACCACGGTCCGTAGCGCACGCACGGCCAAGGGCGCCCGCGGACCGAGCGTCGCGCCGCGGTAGATCACACCTTGAGTTCCGCAACGAAGCCCAGCCGGTGCCACTGCGGCGATGCTCGCCGACGCGTCGGTCGAGTCGCTGTCGGCATCCGGGCCCGAGCTACGGCCACGCCTGACCCGGTCCCGGGGACTCACGGGAACCCGAAGAACTCCGTGGGGTTCTGCACCAGCATCCGGCGCAGCTGATCGTCGTGCGGGGCGATGAGGGCCAGCAGGTCGACTAGCAGCCCGTCGTCCGGGGCCGGCCCGGTGATGTTGGGATGGGGGTAGTCGGTGCCCCACAGCATCCGTTCGGGGGCGTGTGACACCAGCCGCGCTGCGAGCTGCACGGCGTCGGTGTACGGCGGGCCGGTGCGGGACAGCCGGTCCACCCCGCTGGTCTTTACCCATACCCGGCCGGTGTCGAGCAGGCCGAGCAGGGCAGCGGCCTCGGCGCTGTCCGGGCCCTGGGCCAGGTCAAGGCGGGCCAAGTGGTCGATGACCACCGGGATGGGGAACCATCCGATCAGGTCGGCGTACCGGGCGATGTCGGCGCTGTGCACGTGGATCTCGGCGTGCCAGCCCAGGTCGACAACCAGTTCGACGGTAGCCCGGATCTCGGCCAGGGTCGGCGGAGCCCCCAGGTGCGGCAGGAAGTGCAGCCGGAAGCCGCGCACTCCGGCCAGGTGCAGCTGGTCGATCTCGGCTCGGGGCGTGGCCGCGCCGATCAGGGCTACCCCGCGGTACCGGCCGCCGCCAGCGGCCAGTGCGTCGAGCAGGACCCGGTGATCGGTGCCGTAGCACGAGGACTGCACGATGACCGCGCGCTGCAGGCCGAGGTGCCGGTGCAGCGCGGCCAGCTGCCCGACCGGCGCGTCCGGCGGGGTGAACGTGCGTTCCGGGGCGTACGGGAATCGCGCCGCCGGGCCGAATACGTGGCAGTGCGAGTCACAGCTGCCCTCGGGCAGCCGCAGCACGGGCGTGCGCGGGGACGGGTGCGGCGGCGGGCAGGAGAGCACGACGAGGTCACGCTGGGCGGGAGAGACGTCAGTCACAGCGGACGGTCATTCCGCCGTCGATGATGATCTCGGTCCCGGTGATGAAACGCGCCTCGTCCGAGGCGAGGAACAGGCTCGCGTAGGCGGTATCGCGCCCGTCCCCCATAAACCCCAGCGGGATCCGGGCCTGCCGATCCCGGAGCAGCTTTTCCACGTCGCCGTCGGCTCGCTGGCCCGCCAGCCGGGCCTCGACCATGGGCGTGTGCAGCTGGCCGGGCACCACCGTGTTCACCCGGATCCCGTCCGGGGCGTGCTGTACCGCTACGACCCGAGAGAACTGGATCACACCGGCCTTGGCCGACGCGTACGCGACCTGGGCCGCGCCGGTCCAGCGCAGCCCGGAGCTGGACGCCGTGTTCACGATCGACCCGCCCCCGCCCGCCCTCATCACCGGGATCACGTGCTTGCAGGCCAGGAAGACACTGGTCAGGTTCACCGTGAACTGGGCCTGCCAGTCCCGCTCGTCTAGCTCGACCGGGCCGCCGGGAAAGGAGCCGCCCACGTTGTTGACCAGCACGTCCAGCTGACCGAGTTCAGCCGTGCACCGGCCGACCATGGCCGCTACCTGGCCGCCGTCCGTGACGTCACACTCGTGGGTGACGACCCGGCCGCCTTCGGCCCGGGCCGAGTCCGCGGTGTCCGCCAGGGCGGTGGGGTTACGGTCGGCCAGGAACACCGCCGCGCCTTCGCGGGCGAAGATGACGGCGGTGGCACGCCCGTTTCCCCAGCCCGGCCCGACGCTGCCCGCGCCGGTGATCAGCGCGACCTTGCCAGCCAGCCGGCCGGTCACGGCCGGCCGCCGGTACGGCCGGCGGTGTCCGGAGGCGTCCCGTACTCCGCCCCGCCCACGTCCAGGGCCACCAAGAAGCGGGACACCATGTTGTAGGCCGCGGCGATCGCGGTCAGCTCGACCAGCTCCCGCGGGCTGAGCAGCGCGGCCGCCGCGGCGAAGATCTGCGGCGCGACGCGCACGTCGATGGTCATCGCATCGGTGTAGGCCAGCACCGCCCGCTCGACCGGGCCGAAGACCCCGGCATCAGGCTCCTGGCCGGCGTCGCAGCACAGCCCGCCGAGCGCCGCGTCGGTGAGTCCGAGACGCCGGGCCACGGGCTCATGCGCCCGCCACTCGTAGTCGGCGCCGTTGAGCACGGCGATGCGCAGGATCACCAGCTCCCGCAGCGCACCGTCCAGCTGCAGCTCGCCGCGAATCGCGCCGAGCAGCACGCTCCAGCCCTCAGCCACGGGCGGGCTCAGCAGCAGGAGCTCATCAAGCGGGCGCAGGTCGCCGCCCCGGCGTTGCCTGATTAGATCAGCCACCGGTCCAGTGCCGGCAGCACCCCGCAAACGCGCCATGCCGATCCTCTCGTATGGTGATGACCAGCCAGCGAGCCATCAATCTAGTGTCGACACCCATGCCGAACCTTGTCCGTACCGGCGGCGCTGCCTGCGAGCGCCGGGTGTCCGCCAGTACGACCCTTCCACCACATACTCTTGCCAATCTTAGAACGCCGCGTGTGGGCGAGCTCGGCACCTCGTATACCGCACGATAGTCTAAAAAGTGTCGACACTCAACCGTGGCTTTGCCGATCTGTGACATGTCTTCGTAGCCGATTCCTTCGGATTAATATGAAATCATTGTCGGCAGTAGTGTCGACACAAGTGCTGGAGGTGCGCGGTGGAGTTGCCCAGGGTTTTCACCGACGAGGAAGTCAGCCGATTCCGGGCCGAGCTGGCAGCCAAGCGACGTCCCGGTGCGTACCGGCCCGGCCACTGGTCGGTGAGTCCGCTCAACCGGGACCCGGCGGTGACGGGCCCGATGCCGGAGCGGATCCGGCTGCGCGACGCGACGCTTCGCTCGGTCGAAACCCTTCCCGGCGTCGTCGCCTCTGACCAGTCCAAAGCCGATTACCTGCGGCAGCTGGTCCGGTCCGGCGTCAGCGAGGTGGTGACGGCGGGCGTGCGTGGCCGGGACGAGGCCACCCTGCGCGACGAGATCGCGGTGATCAAGTCCGAGAATCCGGACTGTCAGGCCATCTGCCCGCTGGTGTCCACTACCGAGGCTATCGACCTGGCCGACAAGGCCGGTTACGACGGAGTCCAGGTCTGGGTCCAGGGGTTCGGCGAGGCATCACTGATCTACGAGCGCATCTACCCGACGGCCTGGCAGGGCGAGGACTGGCGCCGCCCGGAGATGCCCCGCCGCCGGGCCGACTTCGTGGCCCGGGCCGCCCGGCTGGTGGAGCACGCCCGCGGGCGGGGACTGCAGGTGGCCACGCCGCTGCTGATGGTGTCCTACCTGACTCCGGAAATGCTGACCGAGGCCTGTGCCACGCTGACCGGCGCCGGTGTAACCGAGCTGACGCTGTTCGACGGGCCCGGGGCGGTCAGCCCGGAGGCGTTCGCCGCGTTGGTATCCCAGACCAAGGCGCTGGCTCCGGAGGCCTCCGTGGGCCTGCACCCGCACAACACATTCGGACTGGCCGTGGCCTGCGCGGTGGCCGCGGCCCGGGCGGGCGCGGACGTCATCGAGCTGTCCGTGAACGGCTACTGCGGCGGCCCGGGCAACGCCGATCTGGCCGCCACAGCGCTGGCCTTCGAGGCGCTGTACGGGGTGCGGACCGGGATCGAGCTGAGCCAGCTGACCGCGCTGGCCCGGGCGGGTGAGGCGCTGACCGGATACCACGTGGCGTGGAACCACCCGGTGACTGGCCGGCAGGCGTTCGGCTGGGGCGGGATGGACATCATCACCCAGGAGACCGTGGTCGACCCGCTACTGCACAACTGCGTCGAGCCGGGTCTGGTCGGCAACCAGCGGCAGGTGCCGCTGACGCTGGATACCGGCGGCTACACGATGGCCTACATCCTGGGCCAGCTGGGTGTCGAGATCACCAGCACCGGGCAGGTCGACGAGGTGCTGCGCCGCTGCCACGAGGCGATGCGAACCGAAGAGCGGTTGCTGACCGACGACGACATCCGCGCCATCGCCGCTGCCGTCCCGGTCGCCTCCCGCTAGCCGCGTACCCCGCTAGCCGCGTACCCCGGTTACCGGGCGGCCAGGACGCCCGGCCGGGTGCGCCGGTCGGTGGCCAGCTTGTGGAAGCGGCCGCCGGTGACGATCGCGGCCAGCCGTCCGGCGTCCTGCAGGATGCTGATGTCCTCCAGCGGGTCGCCGTCGACCAGCAGCAGGTCCGCCAGGTACCCCTCCCGGATCAGGCCCAGCTCGTCGCCCATGCCCATCAGCTCGCCGCCCACGGCGGTCGCGCAGTGCAGTGCCTCGGCCGGGGTGAATCCGAACCAGTCCACGAACAGCTGAAGGTCCCGGGCATTCTTGCCGACCGGGTTGAACGAGAAGCCGTAATCGCCGCCGGGTACCGTGCGCACGCCGCGGGCCTTGAGCTCCGGCACGACCGCCTTCACGCTGTCCATCGCGTCTCGCATCTCGCCGGGATCTGCGGGCGGGAAGGCCGGGTCAATCAGGTGCGCGTAGATGATGCCGGGCGTGGGCGCCACGAAGACCCGGTCGCGGGCCTGCGTAAGCAGGTCGAGCGCTTCGTCGTCGGGGAACGTGCAGTGATAGATTGCCCGGATCCCGTGCCGTACCGCCATCGTGATCGCGTCCGCGGAATGCGCGTGCGCGGTGAGCCATATGTCGCGCCGACTCGCCGCGGCGCTGGCCGCCGCCACCTCCTCGTCGGTGAACTGGATCACGCGGGAGGTGCCCGCCACGACCGCGCTCTCCCCGGTCAAGGTCAGCTTCACGATGTCCACGTCTAGGTCAGCCATCTCGTCCACGAACCGGACCAGCGACCCGGGATCGGATGCCCGGCCAGCACTCCCGCGGAACTCGTAGACACCGGGTTCTACCAGGCCGGCGCTGCCTTCCCAGGATGCGGCGCGCAGCCGGGGGCCAGGCAGCCAGCCCCGGGCGAACGCGGTCCGGGCCGCCACCTCGGCCTGAGGCAGCCGGTTACCGCCCGAATAGGCGCTGGTGAAGCCCGAGTCAAGGAGTACCCGGCCGGTATGGGCAATCAGGAGCCCGCGCTCGGACTCCGTCTCCTGCCGGTCCGAGGTGTACTCCACCGTTGAGCCGAAGCCGAGGTGCGCGTGCCCGTCGATGAGCCCGGGGATGAGCGTTGTCCCGGACCCGTCGATCACCCCCGCGTCCGCGCGCAGCGACGGCGTGACCGCACGGCCGACAGCAGCGATCCGCTGCCCCTCGATGAGGACGTCTGCGGCGAATGATTCCGTGCCGCTGCCGTCGAAGACCTGGGCTCCTGCTATCAGCGTGCGATCCGACATGGGTCCTCCTCCGCTGTGCTGCTCCCACGGCGGACCTGGTCTGCGCCGCCGTTCCATGCTGTCATCTCAGCGGTATTCTGTCGACACTCAGTTGAGAACACGACCGGATAGCTCGTCGGTCAGGTGCGGGCTTGACAACGGATAGCCATGCAAGGCAGGCTCACCAGCAGTTTACGATACCGTCCGGCGGCTCGTCCGACCGAGCGCTCTCCCTATCTGTCGACAGATTAGGGAAGATGTCCTCGCGATCCCGAACCAGCCCGCCCGAGGAAACAGCGAGGTGACCGCGATGTCCGCTAGCCAGACCCGTTTCGATCATGTCGGCATTTCTGTCGCCAACCTAGAGCAGGCCCGCGACTGGTACTGCCGTGCGTTCGAGCTCAGCGTCGAGAACCAGTTCGCCGTCACCGGAACCGACCTGCGCGGGATCATGCTGCGGCATCCCAGCGGATACCGGATCGAGCTGCTGCACCGGCCCGGATCCGCGTCCGGCATCGAGCCGGACAGCCCGCTGGCCGCGGCGGGAACCCGCGGCTACGGTCACTTCTGCCTGTGCGTGCAGGACGTAGACGCCGAGTACGCCAAGCTGATCACGGCGGGGGCGACCATGCGGATGCCGCCGTCCCCGGCGCCCCGCGCCGGGGCCAGGGTCGCGTTCCTGGCCGACCCGGAAGGCAACCTCATCGAACTCCTGGACCGCAACGACTGACCGGGCCCCGGACAGCTACTCCTCGCCGCTCCTGGGTCTGTCCCCGGCGTAATCGTCCATCCCGATGTAGAAGTAGCTGAACCGCCAGCAGCCATCCGCCTCACGGACCAGGTCCGCGACGTACAGCACGCTGGCTCCGAGCGTGAGCCCGTCTGCGGCGACCGACACCTGTCCGTACGCGATCGCCGACGCCGTCTCTGAGGACAGCCTTTCCACCAGCACGTTGGTGATGGAGTGCCGTCGCTGGTCAGCCTGCTCGGCGACGATCGCGGTAATCCGCCCGATGATCTGCGCCCGGCCCTGATCGTGCACGAACGGCTCGCCCTGGCCCCGTGCGACCTCGAACACCGCGTCCTGGGTGAAGCAGGACCCCACCACGTCGGCGCGCGCCTCGTCGTGCCCCGTGCCGAACCGGTAAAACGCCTCGGCAATCTGCAGCCGCGCGGCAACGGCCTCGGGGCTCCAGTCCGCCGCTGCCAGCGGCCGCATGCTGATCTTCTTGTCCACGTGCGCCCAAGCCTGACGCGGCTGCGTGACCATGCCCATCGACCGTCCTCTGCTCGTCTGCTCGTCTGCTCGTGTTGCGACCGGCGTCGGCGGTGCCGCCGGTACCGCCACCCGGATCAGGCCGCGGTCACGCCCCCGTCGACGGGGAAGTTCGCTCCGGTGACCCACCGTGACTCGTCGGAGGCCAGGTACACCGCGCACCAGGCCACGTCTTCGGGCTCACCGAGCCGACCGAGCAGGGTCCGCGCCGCGATGGTCCGGGCCAGGTCGCCGTCGGTGGCCCCCGCCGCCTGCGTGGCGGGAGTCTGGATGAGGCCGGGGGCGATCGTGTTCGCGCGCACCCCGTCCGGGCCGCCTTCGACGGCGAGCTGGCGGGTCATGGCGAGGATCGCTCCCTTGCCGGCGCAGTGCGCGGTCATGGCCAGCTGGCGACTGCCGCGGAACGCGTTGACCGAGGCGAAGTTGATCACGGATGCCTGGCCCGCTGCGACCAGGTACGGCCAGGCCGCCTGGCAGGTCAAGAACACCAGGTCGATCTCGCCGGTCAGGGTGGGCCGGAACTGGGCCTGGTAGTCCATCTCCCAGACCGGCGCCATGTGCGGCTGGATGGCGGCCGCGTTGACCAGCACGTCGATCCGGCCATGGGCCGCGGCGGCGGCGTCCACGTAGTGCTGAACGTCGGCCGGGTCGGTGAGGTCGCAGGGGTGCACCGACTCGATCGGCGTGCCCGCCCGCGCCGCGGCCTCGACCGTCGCCGCGGCCGCCTCGGCGGCGATGTCGCAGCCGATCACGGTCGCTCCCTCGGCCGCGAAGCGCAGCGCGATTCCCTGGCCGATACCGGCGCCGATGCCGGTGACCGCGGCGACCTTGCCTAGCAGCCGACCGGGCATGGGTTCCACCTCTCGAGTGATGGATCAGGCCCGGTCACCGCTTGGCCGCCAGACCGAGTTTCATGATCATGTTCAAGGCCTCCTCATCCGGCAGGGCAACGCCCGGAATCTGCAGCGTCAGTTCGGCCACGCCGCGCTCAGCTAGCTCCTGCTCCTTGACGGCGATGCGCTTAGCGACGTCTCCGGGCTTGCCCGCAATCGCCAGGCCGTCCAGCATCTCATCGGGAACCAGCCTGACCCCCAGGGACAGCCATGGCCGGACTCCCGAGCCGAGCCGCGCCTCTTCCCTGAGGCGGGCGGCAACCACTCCCCAGGGAGTCCGATCGAGGAACGCCGCGAAGCCCGGCTGGGCCGCGTAAAGGGCGACCTGAGCCTTAGCCAGCCCGCGGGCCCGGTCGGCATCGTCCATCGCGCAGGCGATGCACCAGGCGGCGAGGGCGGGAGGGCCGTCCTCGGCTGCGCCCGCGGCGACCGCGGGTAGCACTACCTCGTCCAGGTAGTCGGGCCAGAGGCCGAACGGATGCAGGGCGATGCCGTCGCAGGACTTGCTGAGGACGGTCAGGGTATGAGAGTTCAGCGCGGCGCCGTAGATCCGTACCGAGTCGGGGACGCTGTCGTCGTGCCCGAACCGGAATCCGGGCATGGAAACATCGTAGAAGCGACCGTGGAATTCCAGCCCGCCCTTGGCGCGTAGCGCCGCCCGGATCAGCTCGGTGTACTCGCCCAGCCGGGCGGCCGGGTGGTCAAAGTCGATACCGAACTCGCCGCGGGTGTGGGGTGTCCCCGCCCCGATGCCCACGACCAGGCGGCCCCCCGAGGCGGCCTGCCCCTCTACCGCCGCGGCGGCCATGGCCACCGGATGCCGCGTGAATGCGTACGCGATGCCGGTGCCCACTGCGATCCGGCTGGTGCGCGCCGCCATGTGCACGGCCCGGATGAGAGCGTCCCTGGAGCGCAGTTCCGTCGCCCATACCCGGTCGAAGTTCATCGCCTCGAGGTGGCGCGCCGCGTCGCCGAGCGCACTGAACGAGGACACGGCTACCGCGAGCGACCTCTGCATGGCGCGATTCCTTCGCTGGAGGGCACCGAGGCCCAGGTTCTGGACTCGGGTAATGTAGCAGGGTATCGACAAACTGTCGACATCTTGCAACGGGCCGAGTCGACTCTGTCGACCTTCACTAGACCTCGATCGACACTCTAGCCAACAGGTGTCGACAGTAGCTAGGCTGGGAAGGGTTACGGCCGACGCGGACCCGCCGATCCGGCCGGGTGGGCGGGTTGCATCGGGGCCGGCCAACGAAACCGCGTTGCGCGTGGAAATAGGAGATGCAGTGCCTGGAGATCTCTACCGCAGTCCAGCCTCCGCGGACCGCGGCAGCCGCCACGACGCGACCGCGGATCAGGCCAGGGGAGTCACCGCCAGCACCGACTGCGGTGAACTGGCTGGCCGATGGCAGGGTGGCGTCGCCGCGTTCAGGGGCGTGCCGTACGCGGCACCTCCGGTCGGGCCCGCCCGATGGCGGCCGCCGCAACCGCCGTCGGCGTGGCCGGGTGTCCGCCCGGCCACTGACTTCGCCGCGGTGCCGGTGCAGCGCCAGCCCCGGCGGGACTCGATCATGTTCCAGCTGAATTTCGCCGACCGGCGCGAGCTGACGATGAGCGAGGATTGCCTCTATCTCAACATCTGGAGCCCCGAACCGGAACGGCACGCGGGTCTGCCCGTGATGGTCTGGCTGCATGGCGGGGGGAACCGCTTCGGCCACGGGTCGCAGGACATCTACGACGGGCGCTCGTTGGCCCGACAGGGGATCGTCGTCGTCACGCTGAATTATCGGCTGGGCGCTCTCGGCTTCCTGGCTCATCCCGGCCTGTCCCGCGAGAGCTCAGAGCGCGGCTCTGGCAACTACGCCCTGCTGGACGTGGTCGCCGCTTTGGAGTGGGTCCAGCGCAATATATCGGCCTTCGGCGGCAACCCTGGCCGGGTCACGGTGGCCGGCAACTCGGCCGGAGCGGCATTCATCGCCCATCTGATGGCGGCCGAGCGCAGCCGGGGCCTGTTCTCTCAGGTGATCGCACAGAGTTCCTCGGGGGTATACCGCGCGGAGGGGCCGATGCGAAGCCTGGCCGAGGCGGAGGCGGCGGGTGAGCGGTTCGCGGCTGAGGTCCGATGCCCAGACGCTGCCGCGTTGCGGCAGCTCAGTGCCGTCGAGCTGATGGCCGCGGGCGACTTCGGGGTAGTGATCGACGGGCGTATCGTGACCAGTGACACTCAGCGCGCCTTCGAGGACGGCCGCCAGGCGGCCTGCCCGATGATCGTCGGGACGAACCTGGACGACGGCGCGAACTACACTCCGGCCACCGCGGTGGCCGGTCTCGGCGCGCAAGCCAGCCAGCTCGGTGAGCTGGCCGCCGGGTTTCGCCTGATCTACCCCTCAGCTGACCCGGACCAGGCCCGCGCCTCGGCGCGGAACTTCGTCTCGGATAGTAAGTTCGTCTTTCCCGTGTGGCAGTGGGCGGTCACCCACGAGAAGACCTCGGGCGCGCCCGTCTGGATGTACCGGTTCGATCGCGAGCCTCCGCTGCCCGCCGGGCTCGTCCTGGCGCCCCCGACGGACGGGGGCACCGAGTACGGAGTCTTCCACACCGCCGAGCTACCCTACGTCTTCGACAGCCTCGGCGCTCGCGACTGGGACTGGGCCGAAGCCGACCGCCGCCTGGCCCGGGTTATGTCAGGCACGTGGGCGAGGTTTGTTGCCACCGGTGACCCCAACGGCGCTACCGTGCCCAGCTGGCCGCGGTTTACTGGCCGCGACGACGCGGACGTGATGTGGTTCGGGACGGCAGTCCGGACCGGACGACATGATCGCATCGAGGCCATGCGCCTGCACCAGGCCCTTCAGGGGGTGCCCGGGTGAAGCTCGGCGGCTGGCACCATATCGCGCTGCCGGTACCTGATCTCGACGCGGCGGTGCAGTGGTACCAGCGAGTCCTGTATGCCCAGGTCCAGCGCCGCACCGATGTCGACCAGCGGGACGTCCGCTCCGGGCGCAACCGCCAGGCGTGGCTGTCGGTCGGCGCCACCGTCGTCAACCTGGCCGAGGCGGATCCGGTTCCCCGGCGGTTCGAGCAGCACTTTTGTCACTACGCCATCGCCACAGGCGGCGGGGACCTAGCCGAGTGGCTCAGCCACCTGCGCCGCGAGGGCGTCGCCATCCTCGGCCCCTACGGCCACGGCGGCCTGCCTTTCCTCTCCGTCTACTTCGATGATCCAGACGGATACCGCTGGGAGCTGGTCATTGACTATCCGGACTATGAGACGGCCCACAGAGAGGGGCTCCGGCATGGCGGAAAGCTCGGCAACCCAACCGCTACCTATGAATGGGAGTAACCCCGGCAAGGGTGCGGGGGAGGCCGATGACGGCGCCCTGCCCGATCGGGCGGAGCAGCTGGTCCGGTGGCTGAAACTGAGCGAACGGCGGCAGCCGCTCGTGGTCGAGGTAGCCACGTGGGTCGGGCTCGGCATCATCGAGGGCCGCCTGCGGCCTGGTGCCGACCTCAACAGCGTGGAGCTATCCCAGCGCTTCAGCACCAGCCGTACACCGGTCCGCGAGGCCCTGATGATCCTGGAACAAGAGGGCATGGTAGAGATGCGGGCCCGGCTCCGGCCCCGGGTCGCGGCCTTCACGCTGGACCGGGTGCGCGAGATCTACCAGGTGCGTGAGCACCTGCTGGCCGTCGTCGCCCGCCTGGTGGTCGAGCGGGCGCAGGAGACGCAGGTGACGGAGCTCGGGCGGCGGGTGACGCGGATGCAGCACCAGGCGGCGAGCGGCGACATCGAGGGATTCTTCTGGTCGCACGTGGGGCTTCAGGAGCGGATGACCGAGATCGCAGGCAACGAGTCCCTGAAGGCGATCCTGGATTCGCTGGCGCTACGCACCTTGATCCTGCGCCACGTCAGCCTCGAGCAACCGGGCCGCCTGAAGGCCAGTGCCGACGAGCAGGACCGGATCTTCCGTGCCATCGAGGCGCGGGATGCCGACCTCGCCGCCATGCTGATCTCCCGCCACACCCGCGCCGCCCTGAAGATGATCGAGCGCAGCGGCTGGATCCAGTTCGCCGGCCTGCCGCAACGACCCCGCCGCCGGTCCCGCGACGGCACCACAGGACCGGCGCGCTAGGCCCGTCTGGTGTCGTCAGAAAGGACCAAGTGCGGACACTAGGGCTCATCCGTGTGCCGATGGCCTCCGTAGAAGGCCGCACGTCCGGCGCTGCCGCCTGCCCCCACTATGCCAAACCCGCGGAATCCGAGAATTAGCCAACTCGGTACTAGACACATAAGTGTCGACACTCTATGGTTTAGGAACCAGGCACTCGGATCAGAACCCGGGTCCGCCACCTGAGCGGCGAGGACCGCCAGGACACGACATATAAACGGCACGCGAAAGGACAGGCATGCGAGCCACCCGGAGCTCAAGAAAACTTCCCGCCAGACGGCTCGGGGCTCTCGCGCTCGCAGCCGCTGCCGCGATGATCGTGGCCGGCTGCTCCAGCAGCTCCTCCTCCACGTCATCGTCTTCCGCCTCATCGTCCTCGTCCGCGACCTCGTCCGCGGATGCCTCGAACACGTCCTTGGCGCCATTCGAGGCGGCTCTGGCGGCGGGTTACAAGGGAACCTCAGTGGCGCCGCCGGCCACCTCCCCGGCACCCAAGAAGAATGTGACGGCCTGGATCATCTCCTGCGGGCAGTCCGCGCCGGGCTGCTCCTACGTGGTGGCCGGAGCCGTGCAGGCGGCCACTGCGCTCGGGTGGAAGACCCGGGTGTTCGACGGCCAGTTCGGGGCCAACGGCCTGTACAACACGGGGATCCGTGAGGCCATCGCGGCCCACGCGTCCGTGATCCTGCCGGTAGGTATCGACTGTGACCAGGCGCGGCCGGCCTACCTGGCCGCCAGGGCGGCGGGCATCGCGCTGGTGAGCGTCAACTCCTACGACTGCAACAGCCCGCTGATCAACGACGGAAGCCCGGTCTTCAACGCCGGGATGGAGTACAACGCGCAGACCCCAACCCCCGCTGAGTTCAGCCAGAATCTGGGCAAGCTCCAGGCCGACTGGCTCATCGTGCACAGCGGCGGCAAGGCCCAGGTCGTGGACTTCAACCTCACGGCCGTCACCGGGCTGCAGGAGGAGCAGGTGGGCTTCAACAACGAGCTGGCCAAATGCTCGGGCTGCAAGCTCCTAGCCCAGGTAAGCGTCAGCCCACCGGACGAGGCCAACGGCGTCGCGGCCAAGGTCTTCGCCTCCACGCTGACCAAGTACCCGCAGGCCACGGCGATCTGGACGTCCGATGACTCGCTCATTGACGCCGCCGACATACCGGAGGCCGTGGCCAGCGCGGGCCGGCTGAGCACCCTGCAGGTCCTGGGCATCCAGGGTTTTGCCGCCAACCTCGCCCTCATCCGCGAGAACCGGGGCCAGAGCCTGGCCGTGGCCTATGACCCGTACCGGTTCGGCTGGGCGGCGATGGACGAGGCGAACCGCGTGCTGAACGGCCAGCCTGCCGTGCCGGAGGGCATCGGCATCCAGATCATCGACGCCACGCACAACCTGCCGCCTGCGGGCCAGAACTACACCGACCAGGTGAACTACAAGGCGGACTACGAGAAGGCCTGGAGTGCAGGCTGATCCGACGGCCACCCGGACCGGGCCCGCGCCAGGGAGCGTGAGATGACCAACGAGGCTAGCCGCCACAGCGCGCTGTCCGTCCGCGACGTGTCCAAGACCTTCGGTGCCGTCCAGGCGCTGCGGTCAGTCAGCTTCGACGTGCAGCCGGGCACCCTGCACGCCCTGCTGGGCGGAAACGGATCAGGCAAGTCCACTTTGATCAAGATCCTGGCTGGCGTCGAGCACAGCGAGCCAGGCGGTGAATTCCTGGTCCAGGGCCGGGTGGTGCGCGGTGACCACACGACGCCGGCCCTGAGCAAGAGCGCGGGCCTGCACTTCGTCCACCAGGACCCGGGCCTGTTCCCGCAGCTGACCGTAGCCGATAACCTGGCGCTAGGCCGCGGCTACGCGACCGGCCCGGGCCAGCGGATCAAGACAGGTCAGCTGCGGGACCGGGCCGTGCAGCTGCTGGCGACGTTCAACATCGAGGCCAGCCCTGCGCAGCTGGTCGCAGAGCTGTCGGCCAGCAAGCAGACCATGATCGCCATCGCCCGCGCGCTGCAGGACGCCGACGCCGGCTCCGGTGGGATCCTGGTCCTGGACGAGCCGACTGCCTCGCTGCCCGAGCAGGACGCCCACTTGCTCCTGCACCGGCTCCGCGCCCTCGCGGAGTCCGGGCAGAGCGTCCTGTACGTCACCCACCGGATCGACGAGGTAGTAGGCGTCGCCGACCAAATCACCGTGCTGCGGGACGGCGCCCACGTGATCACCAGGGACGCGACGGGTGTCACCGAGGCCGACCTGATCGCGCTCATCACCGGACGTCCCGTCCGGGAGGTGTTCCCGCAGATGCCCGAGCCCACGGAGGCCGAGACGGTACTGTCTGTCTCGGGCCTGTGCGCCGGGCCGCTGCGGGACGTGTCGCTGACGCTGCGCCGCGGTGAGGTTCTCGGCATCGGCGGCCTGCTCGGCTCCGGGCGGACGACGCTGCTGCGCGTTCTGTTCGGCGACCTCACGCCCTCAGCCGGGGAGATCGTGCTCAACGGCAAGCCGGTGAAGTTCCGCTCGCCCGCCGAGGCGATCGGACGCGGCGTCGGTTACATTCCCGAGGATCGCACCGGCGAGAGCGCGTTCCCCGACCTGACCGTGCGCGACAATCTGCTGATCCCCTCCATCCTGGAGTACTGGCGGCGGCTGAAGATGGCGTCGTCGCGGGAGCGGGCTGACGCCCGAAGGTCCATCCGCCGGTTCGGCATCAAGGCCAGTAGTGAGGCAGCGCCGATGTCCTCACTGTCGGGCGGCAACCAGCAGAAGGTCATCCTGGCCCGCTGGCTGACCCGCGGCCCGGCCCTTTTGCTCCTGGATGAGCCCACCCAGGGCGTCGACGTCGGCGCCCGGACAGACATCTACCACCTAGTCCGCGAGGCGGTCGCGGCGGGTACCGCGATCCTCATCGTGGCATCGGACCCGGAGGAGCTCAGCCGGGTCACCGACCGTGTCCTCGTGCTGCGCCGCGGCCGCGTAGTCGCGGAGGTCAACGGCCCCGACATCGACGCCAGCCACCTCACGGCACTGGCATTCGCGGGAGAAACGAAGACGTCATGAGCGTTCCTGTGGAATCCGAGAACGAAAGCCGCGCCGCCGTCGACGACACGGCCACGACCGCCGCACCGGGTCGCCCCCGGCTGCCGGCGGACCTGGCTGAGCGCTTCGGGCTGGTGGTGCTCTTTGCCGCCATCGTCGCGTTCTTCGGGGTCTGGAGCAAGACCAGCCTGTTCCTGACCCACGCCAACCTCGTGGCGATCCTGAGCGGGAACATGATCGCGATCCTGATAGCACTGGCGGCCATGTTGCCCCTCACGGCGCACCAGTTCGACCTGTCGCCGGGCGCCATAGCCGGTGCCTCCTCGATCACCTGTGCGGCCGCGTTGGGGAAGTATCACCAGTCGCTGCCGGCCGCCATTGTCCTTGGTCTCGCGATGGGCGTGGCCCTCGGGGCCGTCAACGGCGTGCTGGTTGCGCGTTACAAACTCAGCTCGGTTATCACCACCCTCGCCATGAGCACTGCGCTGACCGGGGTTATGGAGTGGTACACCGCGGGCGGCACGCTCACTAACGGGATCCCGGTCACCCTGACCAACTTCGGATCACTGAACTGGTTCGGTATTCCCCGGATGCTCTACCTGGTCCTGCCGGTAGCGGTGATTATCTGGTACCTTCTTGAGAAGACGCCGTTCGGACGGTACGTTCGCGCGATCAGCTCAAACAACAGGTCGGCCCGCCTCGTCGGGTTGCCGGTCGACCGGACCACGCTGTCGACGTTCGTGATCGGCGGCTTCCTCGCGGGACTGGCCGGTGTCCTGCTCACCGCCAACGCAGGAGCCGCGGACGCCACCACCGGGCCGAGCTACCTCTTCCCGGCGCTGACCGCGGTGTTCCTGGGGGCCACGATGATACGCCCGGGCTGGCCGAACACGCTCGGGACCGTGATCGGGGTCTTCTTCGTGGCGGTGGCGGTCAGCGGCCTCACGCTGGCCGGCGCAAGCTCGTGGATCTCCGACCTTTTCGACGGCATCGTGCTGTTCGCCGCCGCGGGCCTGTCCACCATATTCGCCCGCCAGCGCGGCGGCAGCCGGATCTTCTGACCCGACCGCGCAGGCCATCCGGCCATGACAACTGACAGGAGTCCCATGACCACCTCCGTCGACCTACCTCAGGATTTGCTCATCCGACGTGGCGATGCCCGGTACGAGGAGGTCCGGACCGACGCGATCTGGAATGCGCGCAAGCCGGACCGCTACCCGGACGCGATCCTGCTCGCGCGCACGGAGCAGGACGTGGTGGCGGGCGTGCGCTGGGCGACGGAACAGGGCCTCAAGGTAAGCGTCAGGTCAGGCGGGCACAGCTGGGTCGGCAACGGGATCCGCGACGGCGGGCTGCTGATCGACATGTCGCGGATGCAGGACATCACGGTCGACGCGGCCGCCCGCCGCGTGCGCGTTCACCCGGCGGTGCGCGGCCCGGAGATCAACCGGCGGCTCGCGGAGCATGGCCTGTTCTTTCCCACCGGGCATGCGCCCACCGTCGGCATCGGCGGTTTCGCGCTCGGCGGCGGATACGGTTGGAACTCACGGAGCTGGGGCCCAGCATGCCTCAGCATCCTGGCCATCGATGCGGTGCTCGCCACCGGCGAACTGGTTCACGCCACCGACGAGAACCACCCGGAACTGCTCTGGGCCGCGCGCGGATGCGGCCCCGGCTTCTTCGCGGTCGTCACGCGATTCGAGCTCGCCACCTACCCGGTGCACCAGCGGATCCTGCGCAGTTCCTACACCTACCCTATGGACCTCCGGGACGAGGTCCTGGCCTGGACCTACGATCTGCTGCCCGAGACACCGGCCGCGGTGGAGATGTCGGTCAAGGTCGGCCCCACACCCGCCCTCGGCATCCAGGCGGCGTCGATCACCTCGACCGCGTTTTGCCACGACGCTACCGACTACAACCTGCTCGAACCGCTGGAACATGCGCCGTTCCGCAAGCATGCACTGCGCGAGAGCGTCAACACCGAAACCACCCTGGCCCGGTTGTACGATATCGCTGACGCCCTGACCCCGCCCGGTCTCCGGTGGGCCCTGGACGGTATCTGGTGTGACGCGCCGGCCCGCGAGATTCTGACCGCGGCCGCACCTCTGCTGGACAACATCCCCGATGACGACTCCTTCCTGCTCTGGATGCTCTGGGGCCACTACCCGGTCCGCGACAACGCGTGCTGGTCGGCACAGGCTCCGCTGTACCTGTCACCGAATGCCGGCTGGACGGACCCGGCGGAGGACCTCATGCATGAACGATGGGTTCACGAAACGCTGGCCGGGATGCAGCATCTGTCGCGAGGGTTGCAGTTCTCAGACAACAACCTGGCCGACCGGCCCGACCTGGGGCTCAGCCCGGAAAACGCCGCCCGAGTCGAACGGATCCGCGCTCAGTACGATCCCGACGGGCTGTTCCGTAGCTACATGCGCCCGGAGGAATCGACGACGGCCCTGGCGCGCGCGGTGTCGCATTCGTAACTGACGCCAGTCATGCCTGATCCGCAGACGGCCGAACGTCCCTTCGCGCTCGATGCCGCGGTGGATATGCACGCCCACTTCCTGCCGGATGAGTACCGGAGGGCACTGAAGGCGGCCGGCATCGATGCCCTCGACGGCATGCCCACGGGGGTGCCGCCGTGGACCACGGGCGCGGCGCTCGAGTTGATGGATAAGGCGGGCATTGCCATGGCCGTGCTCTCCATCTCCTCACCGGGAGTTCTGCTCGAAGCCGGTGAGCACCCGGCTGTCCGCCTGGCCAGCCTCGTGAACGATGCGGCCGCGGAGATCTCGCGGGCGCATCCGGATCGCTTCGGCTTCGTCGCGACCCTGCCGCTGCACGATGTCGATGCTTCCCTGGCCGAGCTCGACCGTTCGCTGGCCGAGCTGTCCGCCCGCGGAGTCGTCCTGCTGACGAATTACCGCGGCTACTACCTCGGCGACGCGCGGTTCGACCCCGTCTTCGAGGAGCTGCACCGCCGGGGCGCCGTAGTGGTTCTCCACCCGACTTCACCCTGCGGCGGGAGCAGCCTCGCGCCGGGGTACCCGCCGCCCATGCTCGAGTTCATCTTCGACACCACGAGGGCCGTGATCAACCTCATTATGAGCAGGACGGTTGATCGGTATCCGGGTATCAGTTTCGTCGTGCCGCACGGCGGGGCCGCGCTGCCGGTGGTCGTGGACCGGGTGGAGCGGGTCGGGGCGAGCATCGAGCGTGCGGCCGGCCGTGATCCCGTGGACGTCAGGGCCGCCCTCGCCCGGCTGCACTATGACGTGGCCGGCGGGACCCCGGACGGGCTGCTCCCCGCCCTGCTCCGCATGGGCCGGCCGGATCATCTGCTGTACGGCTCGGACTATCCCTTTACCCCGGGCTCGCGCGTGCTTGATCTGGCCGCTTTGCTCCGGACGACCGACCTGCTCAGTGCGGGGGAGCGCCGCGACGTGCTGGCCGGCAACGCGCGCAGGCTGCTGCGTCGCCCGCCCTCAGTCGCCTAGCTGCCCCGGGAACAGCAGCGCCAGTTCCCGCCGGCCCAGACCGTCCCGTCCGCTAACGCCGCCGCCTGGGCGTCCTGGCAGGCGGCTCCCGCCGCGCTCGCGGCTGCCCGGGGCCCCGTAAGCCCGCGCGCCCGGCCTGGCACGCTGCCGCTTCAGCGGCCTGGCTGTTTCCGATCACGTTCGTGTCCTCGGCGTTCGCGCCGATTTCGACCATGCCGGGATGGCTGCATGCCTTCCTAGGTGCCCGCGATGGCGGCGACCAACTCGGTACGGCTCCGGCTCGACCTGTCCGCCGTGCTCGCGGCCGCCCGGAACCTTATCGACGGCATGGTGGACTGCATCCCGTCGCCCCGCCCGCCCCCCGCCGGCTCCCCATTCTCGACCAAACCGGTGAGCGCGCAGCTGTTCAAGGTCACCCGGCTGGGAACCCCGTGACATCGCGTTGGCAGTGCTGTCCCTGGTCGGGCGGGCCGGGGCGTTCAGCACCGGCGAGGTCCTCACGGTTGGCGGAGGGTGCAGCTGGATCATCCGGGCGCCGAACTCGTGGGTGCATAGGAGCGTGCCCTTCAGATCGACCGCGAGGATGTGATCGATCGACTCTTCGGTGAGGTCACGCCACGACATCTGGTCACCGGCGACATGCCCACGTTGTTAAACGCCGCATCAACACGCCCGAACTTCGCCCAGACCTCATCAGCACGCCGCCGGATCTGGGCGTAGTCGGCCATGTCGGCCTGGACCGTGAACGCGTTGCGTCCGAGCGCGCTGATCCGCTAAACGGTCTGCTCGGCGCCCGGCCGGGAACGCCGGTAGTGGACGGCGACATCAGCGCCCTCCTGCGCCGGCCGCACGGCGATCTCCGCACCGAATCCGGTGCCAGCGCCGGTGACTAGCACGTTCTTGCCAGCGAACCGGTGTGAGCTGGGACTGGTCATGCTTCCTCCATATGACTGGCGTTCAAGATCAGACCAGGGTGCGGCCGCCGTCGATGAAGAGAACCTGGCCGGTTACGAACGCCGACCTGTCTGAGCACAAGAACAGCGCCGGGCCGGTAAGGTCCCCTGGCGTGCCAAGACGCCCGGCAGGGACCAGGGCCTCCATCGATTGCCGCATGCCGGGCTTCGCGAGATAGTCCGCCGTCAAGCCGGTTTCTATATAGCCAGGCGCGATGGCGTTCACCGTCACGCCGTGCGGCGCCCATTCCCGGGCCATCACGCGCATGAGCTGATTGATGCCGCCTTTGCTTGCCGCGTACGGCGAGTGGTCCTTGTGCGCGAGCAGGGCGGATACCGAAGACAGATAAACGATGCGCCCGTGACCGTTGGCCACCATGGCTGTGCCCGCAGCCTGCCCTAGCCAGAATCCGCTGCTCAAATTGATCGCGATGATCCTTTCCCAGACCTCGTCGGGAGTGTCCAGGACAGGACGGCGGTCATTCATGCCGACGGCGTGGATGAACACATCCAGGCCGCCGAGGCGCTCGCTCGCCTGGCCCATAGCGTCGCGGCACGAGCGCGCCGAGGTGAGATCGGCCGCGACGGTGACCACGCAGCCGCGGCCCGCATCTTTGGAGGATGCCACCGCGGCGAGACGGGTCTCGTCGACGTCGAGCACGGCCACGTCGGCGCCGGCATCCGCAAGCGCCCCCGCGAGGCAGGCACCGATTCCGCCGGCGCCGGCGACCACCGCACGGCGCCCGGTCAATCCCAGCCAACTCGTCATATATGACCCCTAACAGCTGCGGCGCCGACGCGCCTTCAACGCGGCCCGCAGGCCGCAGGTACCTGACCATCAGCCATCAGCATAGCAGAAAGTGTCTACACTTGACGGGGAAGGACCACAGGGTGACGGTCAGCTGCGCACCGACCAGAGGCTGCCTTTCCATAGTGCCGCCATTGCTGCCCTGCTGGCCACGTGAGCGCTTGCCGAGTTTACGCGGCCCGGTCCGCTCAGCCTCGTAGCCTGGCCCAGCGCGCACGTTTGCGCGGATTGCCCGCCTGTTGCCGGGCGGTCCCGGCGCACGTCTAGTAGTTCGAGGCCTTGCGCTCCAGGCCATGGACTTAGGACTCCTCTTGACTTCCGCATGTGATGACGCGAAGATTAGTGTCGACAGTTCTATTCTCTTGACGTTGCCCCAGCGCTTCGGTCCCCACGGAGGACGCATGAAGCTAGTCACCTTCGACGACGGCCTGGTCGGCCGGATCGCCGACGAGAACGCCGTGGAACTCGACGTGCCAGGCATGCGTGAGTACTTCGAACGCGGCGGTCACGCCGGAGGCGTCCGTGAGACGGGCCGGGTGTTCGCGCTCGCCGACGTCCGGCTCCGTGCCCCGATCATCCCGAAGAAGTTCTTCCACACGGCAGGCAACTTCCGCGAGCACCACGAGGACCTCACCCGGGTCGACTGGTCCGGCCCGGCTCGGCGACATCGTCTTTGACAAGGAGGCGATATCCGTCATTTATCAGCGCCACGATCCCGGATCCCGATTCTCGAGAAGGACACCAATGGCAGGGCTGACTTGGAAAGGCGGGCGACAATCCGGCATGCCGGCAATGACCGGGCCGAGGTCGACATCAGGCGCGAGAGGGCGGCGATGGACAAGCTGGTAGCCAGTCCTGCCGAGTCGGTCAGTGACGTACCGTCCGCCGCGTCGCTGGCGGTCGGCGGGTTCGGGTTGTGCGGCATTCCGAGCGTCCTGATCAGCGCGCTGGCCGACACCGGTGCCCGTGATTTTGAGGTGGTGTCGAACAATTGCGGGGCTGATATGTGGGGGCTGGGGCTGCTGCTGCATCAGCGCCGCATCCGCCGGGTGATTGCCTCCTATGTCGGGGAGAACAAGGAGTTCGCCCGGCAGTACCTGGCCGGGGAGGTGGAGGTCGAGCTGACCCCGCAGGGCACGCTAGCCGAGCGGCTGCGGGCGGGCGGCTGCGGTATCCCCGCCTTCTACACCGCGACCGGCGTCGGGACCCAGGTCGCCGAGGGCGGCCTGCCGTGGCGCTACCATCCCGACGGATCTGTCGCGGTCGCCTCGCCGGCCAAGGCAACCGCCACCTTCACCGTCGGCGGCATCGAGCGCAGCTACATCCTGGAACATGCCATCGTCACCGACTTCGCCCTGGTCCGCGCCTGGAAGGGGGACCGGCACGGCAACCTGGTCTTTCACCGCGCGGCGCGGAACTTCAACCCGCTGGCAGCGATGGCCGGCCGGATCACGATCGCCGAGGTCGAGCACTTCTTCGACGCCGGCGAGCTGGACCCCGACGAGATCCACCTGCCCGGCGTGTTCGTCCAGCGGGTGGTGGCCCTCACCCCGGCGCAGGCGTCCGCCAAGCCCATCGAAAAACGCACCAGCAGAGGCGAGCGGTCCCTCGCCGGCGCCCACTCCGGGCAAGGGACCGGTGGGTGATGGCCCTGACCCGCGACCAGATGGCCGCCCGCGCGGCCCGCGAACTGCGCAGCGGCCAGTATGTCAACCTAGGCATCGGGCTTCCGACCCTGATCCCCAGCCACCTCGCCGCCGACATCACCGTCATGCTGCAGTCCGAGAACGGCGTCCTGGGCGTCGGCGCCTACCCCTACGACGACGAGATTGATCCCGACCTGATCAACGCGGGCAAGGAAACCGTCACCGTGCAGCCCGGCGCCAGCTTCTTCGACTCCGCGCTCAGCTTCGGCATGATCCGCGGCGGTCACATCGACACTGCCGTCCTGGGCGCCATGCAGGTCTCGGCGGCCGGCGACCTGGCCAACTGGATGATCCCGGGCAAGATGGTCAAGGGCATGGGCGGCGCCATGGACCTCGTCCACGGCGCCCGCCGGGTCATCGTCTTGATGGAGCACACCGCCAAAGACGGGTCGGCGAAAATCGTCAGCGAGTGCACCCTGCCCCTGACCGGCCGCGGCGTGGTCAACCGCATCATCACCGACCTGGCCGTCATCGATGTCACCGGTCACGGGCTGATGCTCCGGGAACTGGCCCCCGGCGTCAGCATCGAGACTGTCCGCGACCGCACTCATGCGCCCATTAGCGCCGCCCGGGCCATCGACACCATCGACCGGGGAGAAGTACACCACCGCCCGCCGGATGGTCATCGCCGGGCGTGATCCTGGCCAGCCGCCGGTGGCGTTGCGGGTGTACCTGAACCCGTACGTGGACCTGGAGCTGACCGACGAGGCCGCCCGGGCGTATGCGGCGGCCGATGAGCCGGGCCGGCGGGGGATGGCGAGCCGGCTGCTGGCGGACCATATCGAGCTGGCCGGGCCCGAGGAGGCCGGGGCCGCCGCAGGCTCGGAGATCCTCACGGTCCAGGCGCTGCGCATCGAGGAGATCAATGACCTGATCCGCCAGCGGATAGGACAGACGGCCGGGGTATCGGCGGTGGGAGTCAGCGACGACCTGGACCACGTCCGGGTCACGATCCGCGCCGCCCGGCCGGGTGTGGTGCACGGCCATGGCCACGCCGGATCCGACCGGCTCCGCGCCGAGCTGGAGGAGCTGACGGGCAAGCCGGTGGTGCTGAACACGGTGGACCCGCCTGGCCCGCGGGAGCGGCCGGGGGACGCAGGGTCCGGGCATACTGCGCGCTGAGGACCGGGGCCGGCGTCTGTGCGCGGCGCCGCGGTCCTGAGTGCTGCGGCCGGCCCGGCGTGTCGCCTTGATCACGGCGGGCCGGCCGTGGCGTGCGGCTTATGGCCGGTGAGTCAGCGAACCCCATAACCAAAGCCATAACCCAGGCCAAAGCCCGAGCCAGATAGTTCAGCCGAGGGCGGCCTCGATGGCAGCGAGCACCTCGGGGGAGTCAGGGGTAGTACCAGGCCGGAACCGGGCCGCAACCGTCCCGTCGGAAAGCACCAGGAACTTCTCGAAGTTCCACTGGATGTCCCCGGCCTCACCGTCCGCGTCCGGCGCCTCGGTCAGCGAGGCGTAGATGGCGTGCCGCCCAGGCCCGTTCACCTCAACTTTTTCGAACATGGGGAACGTGACGCCGTACGTGGCCGAACAGAACTCGGCGATCTCCGCAGGACTGCCGGGCTCCTGGCCGCCGAACTGATTGCAAGGGAACCCCACCACGGAAAACCCGCGTCCGGCGTAATCCGATTGCAGCCGCTCCAGGGCCCCGTACTGCGGCGTGAGCCCGCATCGCGAGGCCACGTTCACCACGAGCAGCGTCTTGCCGTCCAGGCCGAGCGAGCCGAGCGAGGAGTCCTCGCCGGCCAGGGTCTTCACCGGGATGTCGTAGATGGTCACCCGGTCAACGTTACCGGGCGGCGCCCTTGCCCATCCGCATTCCGGACGCCAACCGCAGCGGCGAAGCGGACGGAGCCCACGGGGACTGCCCCAGGTAAGCCCGGGCGAGGGTGGTGACGAAGTAATACACCGCGTCCTCGGTCGGCGACAGCGGCCCCGGCCGCGAGTGCGGCGAGGAGAGGCCGCGTTGCACCGACTCGCACGCCGCCCAGTCCTGCCGGTTCGTGATGTCCCAGAACTCCACCGCGTAGCCGGGATCGAAGTCCGGCTGCGCCACGGCCTCGGGCGCGAACGCCCAGGTGCACTCGATCCTGGTCCGGTCGGCGGCGACAGGGATCATCCGGTGCGTCATCACGTAGTCCGGGTGCAGGCTCAGCAGGACGTTCGGGAAGATGTTGACGTAGATGACGTTCCGCAGGGCCTCCTCGCCCAGCCCGCGGAGGGGCATCCCGCGGCTCTGGCCGGATACCGACATGGTGTCCATGCCGTCCCGCAGCTTCATCCAGCCGCCGACCCAGGGACCGTCGGTGGCGTAGTTCTCGCCGCTCTGCGGCGGGGTGACCCGGCACAGCTCCGGGTGGATGGACGAGCAGTGGTAGCACTCGTGGTAGTTCTCCGTGATGATCTTCCAGTTCGCCGCGGCGTCGTAGCTGTGCGAGGCCGCGGTCACCAGGCGCTCGGGCTCGTAGGGCGCGACCAGCGCCTCGAGCTTGCCCAGCGCCTCCTGCAGCGGAGGGACCGCCCCGCCCGAGCCGTCCACGAAGATCAGGCCGTGCCACTCGGTCACCGGCAGCGGCACCAGGCCCCACCCGGTGTAGTCAAAGCCCGGCTGGTTCCTGAAGCCCGCCGCCGCGTACAGCTCGCCGGACAGCTTGTACGTCCAGGCGTGGTACGGGCAGATGATCATCTTGTGCCGGTTGCCCTCGCCGCAGGGCAGCAGTTCGTGCCCGCGGTGGCGGCAGCTGTTCGCGAACGCCCGAAGCTCGCCGTCCTCACCGCGCACCAGCAGCACGCCGCCCTCGCCGGCGGCCTCCGCGCGCTGGTCGCCGGGCAACGGAAGCTGCTCGCTCCGGCCCACGCACATCCAGCCGCCGTCGAAGAAGTACCGCTGCTCCCAGCCGAACACCGCCGGGTCCACGTACGCCGCACGAGGCAGCATCACGCTCTCCCCGAATGGCCGCAACGCCTCGTCTACCTCGGCCCGGTTAAGTGGAGCCGGCACAGCCCGTCCCGAAGTTTGACTGATCATACAGTCAAGAATACGCCCCGCCTGACGATCTTGTCCAGCTCAGGGCGCGGTATCCGGAGTAACCCCCACGTCCACGGTGACCCACCCCTTACTCCCCGAAGGCCCGCTGGCGTAGATCCGGTAGTACCCGGCGCTGGGGAACGACACCGAAAAGGCCGCCGTCCCGCCCGCCATCGTGACCGTCTTCGGGAACGAGCCCGGCACGGAAACGCCGGACGGCGGCGTCAGCGTAAGAGACACCGTCCCGCCCATGGCCGTATCGAGGACCAGCCCGCCGGTCTCCGCCTCCAGGTAGATCGAAACCGTTTTGCCGGGGCTCGCCGGCCCGATGTCGGTCAGGATGCCGCCCGAGGCGTGGAACCCGATGGTGTCCGCGGGCGCGACCGGCACGGAAGGCGCCGCCAGGGCCTTCTGGCTGAAGTCGAACGCAGAGTACAGGTCGTTCTGCGCGGCGTTCAGCGGCGTCAGCGCGGGCATGTCCCACAGCTTCTGCATGAACGACAAGATGGACACGTTCGTGGTCTGCTGGCCGAACACCCCGCGCTTCGCGTACGGGCTGATGATGATCATCGGGGTCCTGGCGCCGTACCCCGTGCTGACCGGAGGCGGCACGTGGTCCCAGAACCCGCCGCTCTCGTCGTAGGTGACGAAGATGGCCGTGGAGTTCCAGTACCCGCTGTGCGCGACCGCGTTGACGAGCTGCCCGATCCAGGCGTCGCCCTCCCCGATGTCCTCCGATGGCTCGGTGCTGTAGCCGACGCCGGGCCGGACGAAGGAGAAGTCCGGCAGCGTCCCGTTCGCCAGGTCGGTGAAGAACGCAGAACCCGTGGTCAGGTCCGCGGCGTACCCGGACGGGATGAGCTGCGGCCAGACCGTGCCGGCCAGGGCCGAGGGCGGCAGCGCGTAGTAGATCTTCCAGCTGCGGCCGTGCGCGGTCAGCTCGTCGAAGATCGAGTCCCAGGCCACCGTGGGCGCCGGCTGGAGGTTGTTGTACACCCAGCCGTGGTCGGTGCCGTTCAGCGCCGTCAGGACGTTCGGCTGGGTCGGCGCGATGACGGGCTGGAAGTTCATGTCGGCCAGCTCGTATGCGGACGCCAGGTACTGCTCGTTCGGGTCGAACTTAGGTCCGAACTCAGTGATGGCGGACATCCCGTCCTGCGGGAAGACGGTGTAATGATCCATCTGGTAGCCCTTGCCGGGCTGGTAGTCCATCGCCATCTCCTCGGCCACGGTGCTGTTGTTGATCGTGCCGTCGATGTCGCCCTCGTTCGGGGTCGCCCAGACCGGCTGAACGTCCGGCTCGGAGACGTAGTAGGCCTGCGGGTTGAGGAACGTCGTATCCGCCGGGATGCCGTCCGCGCCGGGAAACTGGCCGAACAGATTATCGAAGGAGTGATTCTCGATCATGATCTCGATGACGTGCTTGATCGGCACGGAAGTCGAGGAAGCGACCTGTTCGAGAGGCACGAAATGGGCCGATGCGCGGTCGGTCGTGAGCGCGGTGGCTCCAGACGCCGCCGTCGCCGTCGCGGCCAGCAGGCTCAGGCCACCGACCGCCGCCAGAACTCGAATATGTCTCACCCGACCCATTGTGGCCAGGTCAGGGCCTTGAGCCCCGTTGCCACGCCCACGCTTTCTTGCGGACCCGCCGCAAACCTGCCGATACTGCTGGCATGGGCGACCTTAATGTTCTCGGCGGCGAACTCGAGCCGTGTGGGACCGATCCGCTGACCGGGTTCTACCGGGACGGGTGCTGCACGACCGGGCCCGAGGACCTGGGCAGCCACACGATCTGCGCGGTGGTGACCGCGGAATTCCTCGCGCATCAGCGCAGCATCGGCAACGACCTGTCCACGCCGGTGCCCCAGTTCCGCTTCCCCGGTCTGGTACCGGGCGACCGCTGGTGCGTGACGGCGGCGAACTGGCTGCGGGCGCACCGTGACGGCGCCGCGGCCCCGGTCGTGCTGGCGTCCACCCACCAGCGCGCGCTTGAGATCGTCCCGCTCGAGATCCTGCGGCAGTACTCCGTCGACGTGCCTGCCGACGCAGGTGCCCTGGACGAATGACCTGCGCCCTTCATTTATCCCGAACGGGCGGTGGTATCACCCCAGCGACCGCCCGCCGCACTTGAGGGGACGCCCATGGACTCCCGCACCGTCCGCACAGGCTCACCGAACCGGCTGCGCTCCTTCGATCCGGTCCGCATCGCCGGCCTGGAGTACTACGCCTGGACCGGGTACTACCTGCGCCGCTGGCCACAGGTGCTGGCGGCGAGCGTCGGGCTGGTCCGGCTGGGCTTCGGCATGGACCTGGACCGGAGCCTGCAGGGCGCGTGGCTGGTGATGCGCGCCAACCAGCTGTGGGCGCCGTTCCCTGACAACGACCCGGACGGCGCGCGGTCCTGCATGCAGCAGTTCTACGAGCTGGTCAGGCTCAGCTACGGCGAGCCTGCGGACCCCGCCTACGCCGCCGCCCTGGAGGTCGAGTGGTGGCGCGTGCACCGGGAGGTCCAGCGTGCGCCGGATGCCACCGAGCCCGCGCAGGAGCTGGTCGCGTCGCTGACCCGCCTGTACTCCTATCTCTACGACGAACCCCAGGAGGCCGTCCGCCCGGCCGCGGTGCACCGGGCCATGGCGATGGACCTGTCCGATAAGTGGGTCCGCGAGGGCTGCCAGCCCGTCAGCCCGTTGCTCCCGCAAGAACGCGCGTCCTTGGTCCGGGCCTACGCCGCCCTGCTCGCCGCGGTCCACCACTGACGGAGGAATGTCCTACAGTCGCCGTATGACCGGGGCGTCACAGCGGGCGGGGGATGCGGACCGGGACGCGATCGCGGAGATTCTGCGCGTCGCCGCCGCCGAGGGCCGGATCGACCTCTCTGAGCTCGACGAAAGGCTCGGCCTGGCCTACGGCGCGAAGACCTACGGCGAACTCGACGCCCTGGTGGCGGACCTGCCCGCGGGCGCGAAGCGAGGCACGCTCGCCCTGCGCACCACGACGGCCGACATCAAGCAGGCCGGCCGCTGGGTCGTGCCCGAGCTGATCACCGCGGAGTCCACGACCGGCTGGATCACGATCGACTTCACCCAGGCCACCTGCGCGCACCGCGAGGTCACCGTGGAGGTGGTCACCAAGACCGCCTGGATCGAGCTGATCCTGCCCGCCGCGTGGGGCGCCCGCGTCGGCCCGCTGGGCACCTACACCGGGCACATCAGCAACAGGGCCGCCGACACGCCGGAACCCGGCTCGCCCCTCGTCACCGTGACGGGCGACCCGGTGTTCGGCTACATCAAGATCAGGCAGCGCTACGGGAGGCGATAACCATGGTCGCGAGCGTCGCGGTCCTCTCGGACATCCACGGCGTGCTCCCCGCGCTCGACGCGGTGCTGGCCGAGCCGGACGTCAGGAAGGCCGAACGCATCGTGCTCACCGGTGACATCGCGGCCGGGCCGATGCCGGTGCCGGTGCTCGACCGGCTGCTCGGGCTCGGCGACCGTGTCACCTGGGTGCGGGGCAACACGGACCGGCAGCTCGTGGAACTGGCCCGCGGCCAGGTTGACCAGGCGGATCACCCGATCGAGCCCTGGGCCGCGCGACAGCTGTCCGCCGGCCACGTGGACTGGCTGGCCCGCCTGCCCTACCCGGTGACGCTCGACGTGGCCGGCTTCGGCCAGGTCGTGTTCTGCCACGCCACTCCGCGCGACGACCAGGAAGTCGTGGTCGTCGATTCCCGGCTCGAGCGGTGGGCCGAGGTCCTGCAAGACCTGCCCGGCGAGGTGATGACCGTGGTCTGCGGGCACACCCACATGCCGTTCACCCGGCTGGCGAACCGGCGCCAGATCATCAACCCGGGCAGCGTCGGCATGCCCTACGGCCGTCAGGGCGCGCACTGGGCGCTGCTGGCCGACGGCGCGATCACCATGCGCCACACGCCCTACGACGCCGCGGCCGCCTGCGCGCTGGTCACCGAGCAGTCGTCCTATCCGGACGTGGCGCAGTGGGCCGACTACTTCCTGCACGCGCGGGCCAGCGACGCCGACGCGCTGGCGCGCATGGCCCCGATGGACGGGCGCCAGCGGTGACCGAGGTCACGATCGGGCTCGCCCGTGACGGCGACCTGGCCGAGATCCTGCGGAACTTCGAGCGGTTCTGGGGCGATCGGGAGTTGCCCCGTTCCCTGCACCACCCGATCTTCTTCTGCGAGTTCGCCGACACGGCCTTCGTCGCCAGGAAGGACGGGGAGATCGCCGGGTACCTGCTCGGCTTCGTGGCGCCCACGGGCGACGGATATATCCACTTCGTGGCCGTCCGCGACGACGCCAGGACCCTCGGACTGGGGCGGCGCCTGTACGAGACGTTCGCCGCCGCCGCCGAGCAGCGCGGCGCCACCGCGCTGAAGGCCCTCACCAGCCCCGAGAACGCGGCGTCCATCGCGTTTCACCGGCGGATGGGATTCACGGACCAGACGCTCACGCCGGACTACGCGGGCAGCGGCCGGACCAGGATCGTCATGCGCCGCCCGCTGCCGCTGACGACCGGAGCAGCCGCACTCGCGGCCGAGGCGGCCAGCCACTTCGCGGCGTACCGGTTCTGTAACGCCGTGGCCCGCTACCAGGACGCCATCGCGCGGGACCCGCTGCTGGCCGCCGCGCACGCCGGGCTCGCCCGGGCCCTGCTGATGCTGCCGTGGCGGAACAGGAGGCCGGGGGAGCAGGAGGCGGCGGTTGAGGCGGCGTGCCGGGAGGCGATCCGCCTGGACCCCGCCCTGGTCCAGGCGTACGTCACCCTCGGCGAAGCCCTGGGCTCGCTGGCGGTGGGGCGGGACGCGGAGGCCGAGGCGGCCTGCCGCGAGGCGGTCCGCCTTGACCCTGGCCTCGCCGAGACGCACGCCACGCTCGGCGACTTCCTGCGCGAGCAGGAGCGCTACGCGGAGGCCGAGGCGTGCTGCCGGGACGCGCTCCGCCTCGACCCGGGCCACGGCCGGGCGCACGACGTCCTCGTCAACGTCCTGGAGCGGCAGGGGCGCTATGCCCAGGCTGTAGCGGCCTGCCAGCAGATGGCCCGCCTGGACCCGGCCGCCGCCCAGGGGCGCGCCGGTACCCTCAGCAGGCTGCGTCGGCTGGCCGAGCGGGACGCGGCCTGCCGCGAGGCGGTCCGCCTTGATCCGGCCAGCGCGAATACGCACACGGCGCTCGGCGACTTCCTGCGCGAGCAGGGGCGGTACGCGGACGCGGAGGCGGCCTACCGGGAGGCGGTCCGCCTCGACCCGGGCCACTCCGGGGCGCACGTCAAGCTCGGCGGCCTCCTGCGCGAGCAGGGGCGGTACGCGGACGCGGAGGCGGCCTACCGGGAGGCGCTGCGCCTGGACCCGCGCAACGACGACGCGCATGCCGGCCTTACCGCGCTTCTGGGCTGGCGCCGCCCGTACAAGGAGGTCGAGGCCGCCTACCGGGAATGGATCCGGCTGGCCCCGGGTAACGGGGACGCGCATCACGGTCTTACCCGTCTCCTGGACCGCCAGCACCGAGATGAGGAGAAGGAGGCCGCCTACCGGGAATGGATCCGGCTGGCCCCGGGCAACGACCACGCGCATTACGGCCTGGCCGGCCTTATGGAGCGCCAGGACCGCCATGAGGAGGCCGAGGCCGTCTACCGGGAATGGATCCGCCTGGACCCGGGTAACGCGAAGGCGCACGCCTGGTTCGGCGACTTCCTGCGCGAGCAGGAGCGGTACGCCGAGGCGGAGGCAGAGTACCGGAAGGCGCCAGACTACGACCGCCTCGGCGACCTGCTGTGCGAGCAGGAGCGGTACACGGAGGCGGAGGCCACATACCGCGAAGCGATCCGGCTCGGCCCTGACCCCGAAGCGGCGCATCTTGGCCTCAGCTCCGCCCTGCGGGGACTGGGTCGGCACGAAGAGGCACGCGCGGCGTACCGGGATGCTGTCCGCCTCAACCCCGACGCTACCAACCGCCGCGGCGCCGTCTGGGTGCAGCAATTGGGTAGCCAGGAGGCGGAAGCAATCTACCGGGAGATCCTCCGCGACGAGCCGGACAATCCCGAGGCACGCCATTACCTCGCCCAGGCCCTGGTGCGCCAGGGCCGGTACGCCGAGGCGGAGGCCGAGTACCGGGCGGCGATCCGCCTCGCCCCTGGCCGAGTCCATCTGCATTTCTGGCTCGGCACTGCCCTGCTGAATCAGGACCGGTACGCGGAGGCGGAGGCCGAGTACCGGGAGTTGATCTCTATGGCCCCGGATTATGGCGACGCGCACGCCCGTCTCGGCGCTGCCCTGTTGGGCCAGGGCCGGCCCGCGGAGGCGGAGGCCGAGTTCCGGGAGGCGATCTATATCTACCCGGATGACACCCAGGCGCACGCCGGGCTCGACGATGCCCTGGAGCGGCAGGGCCGGCAGGCCGAGGCTGAGGCCGCCCACCAGGAGGCGAGGCGCCCGCTGCTGCCGCCGCGCGGCTCCCGCGCGACCTGACGTCACCCGGGTAGCCGGTACCGCGGCACCGGCGTGGGGAGCAGCAGGAAGAACCCTGCGACTCCGCCGAGGGTGGCGATCCACAGCGCGGGGCGCAGGCCGATGGCCGCGGCGATCAGCCCGCCGAGCAGCGCGCCGACCGGCCGGGTGCCGTAGTTGACGGCCTGGAACGCGCCGGTCACCCGCGACCTGAGCGTGGCCGGGATCACCGCGGCGAAGATCGCCCCGATGGTGATGTCGAGCACCATCAGCCCGAAGCCCGAGCAGAACTCCGCCACGAACAGCACGGCAAGCACCACCGGTAGCCTCCCGTGCGCCAGCGGCCAGCCCACCAGCGGGGCGGTGAACAGCAGGCAGCCCAGCGCGTACGCCCAGCCGTCGCCGATCCGCACTGCGATGCGCTTGGTGGCCAGCGCGCCGAGCAGCCCGCCGATCGCGGCCATGCCGATGAGCAGGCCGACGACCCCAGCCCGGACGTGGAGCACGCGCACCGCGTAGAGCAGGTACAGCGCGTTGAACATCAGGTTGAAGAAGTTGACTGTGCCCACCGCGATCAGCGACCTGCGGACGATGCCCGAGCCGGCGATGAACCGCGCGCCGGCCATGATCGACCCGCTGCCCTCATCGCCGGCCGGTTCAGTCGGCCGGATCCGGCTGAGATAGAACGCCGAGCCCAGGTACGACACCGCGTCCGCGATGATCGCGAGCGGGGCGGTAAACACCTGGACCAGCACGCCCCCGATGCTCGGGCCGCCCACGAACGACAGCGCCCGGCTGCCGTAGACCAGCGACTGCCCGTCCACGTACTGCTCCGGCGCGACGATCGAGGTGAACAGCGTCCCGTCCGACACGTTGAAGGCGATGCTCAGCGTCCCGGCCGCGAACGTGACCAGGTAAAGCTGCGCCAGCGTCAGCGCGTGCAGCGCGTAGCAGACCGGGATGCTCGCGAACAGCACGGCCCGCCCCAGGTCGGCCGTGATCATCGTCAGCCTGCGCCGGCCGCGCCGGTCGACCAGCGCCCCCAGAGGCAGCCCGAACAGCAGGCTGGGCAGCCACTCCAGCGCGGTCAGGTAGCCCATCTGGGCGGCGCCGGCGCGCAGCGCGAGCACGGCCGCCAGCGGCAGCGCGATCCCGGCAATCTGGTCGCCGAACATCGAGATCGTCGAAGCGCCCCAGTACCGCCGGAACACGCGGTCGCGCAGCAGCCCGGGCACTAGCGAGCGGCCCTTCACGTCACTGCCTCCCTGTCCTTCTCGGGTTCACGTCCGGGAACGCCAGGTGCAGGTACGTGACCAGGCGAGCTCCCGCCGGCCGCAGCTCCGGCTTGAGCTGGCGCTCGAAGTAGACGTCCACCAGTTCCCGTACCTCGCGCCCCAGCTCGGCCAGCTCGTCGGCGGTCACGTAAAGGAGCCGGTCGCCCAATTGGACCGCGTCCTGCCACTCCTCCGGCTCGTTCGGGCTGGCCTCCAGCCATCGCATGAGCTGGTCGAAGTACTCTTCGGCCACGATCGTGTTCAGCAGCCCGGTCGCCGCGGCAGCCTCAGGCGTCTTCGCGACCGCATCCCAGCCGGTCGACGTCGTGGTCGCCCGCCACGGCTTCTGCCGCCCAGTTCCGCCCCCGGCCTCCTCGACCAGCCCGTACTTAGCGAGCTGCCGAAGGTGGAACGAGCAGGTCCCTGACGACTCGCCAAGCAACTCCGCTGCGCTGGTCGCGGTCAGCGGCCCTTCCGTCCGGAGCAGTCCCATCAGCTTCATCCGGATCGGATGGGCGTATGCGCGAAGCGCCCGCGGATCCGTCAGCCGGGCAATAGTCCGCCCAGGCACGCCATCCTCGTCGTCCGGCCCAATCTCCGCTGCGCCCGGCTCGGTCCCCCCTCCGCGCGGCTCGGTCCCCGCTGCGCCCGGCTCGGTCCCCCCTCCGCCTGGCTCGGTCCCCGCTGCGCCCAGCTCGGTCCCCGCTGCGCCTGGCTCGGTCCCCGTCTCGTCCGGCTCGGCGCCGACGCCGCCCACCACATCCTCAGCCGTCATAATGCCAAGATATCTTTGCAAAGATATCTTGGCAATAAGAGCACGCAAGGTGAAAGCATGCCAGGACAGCCGCTCACCGAAGGTGAGCCTGGCTCAGGACAGCGATACGAGGAAGGCGCGCAGCGCGGTCACGCCGGTGAACAGGTGGCCGGTGATGCCGAGCGCCTGGGCGCCGCGGACGTTGGCCTCGACGTTGTCGACGAACACGGCCCCGACGGCGCTGATGCCCAGGTCGTCCAGCACATGCTGGAAGATCTCGGGATGCGGCTTGAGCAGCTTGAGCTCGCCGCTGACGTAGCACGCCGCGAAGAAGTCGCCGAGCGGGCCATGGCGGAAATAGCTGCCGAAGTCCGGGCCTGCGTTGGACAGCAGCGCCAGCCTGGTTCCGCCGGCCTTGAGGTCGGCGAGCACCTCGATGGTGCCCGGGTTGATCGATAGCCAGCTGCGAAAGTCCGCCGCCCACAACTCGTGCACCCGCGCGTCGTCCCAGCTGACGCCGACGTCGTTGGCGATCGCCCGCCAGTACGCTGCGACACCTGCGCTGCCCTGGTCCAGGCCGTCCCGATGCGCGTGGTAGGCCCGCCAGAACGGCCCGCTGGCGTCCCTCACCCCGGCCAGGCCGGCGATGACCTCCCGGTCGGCGGCGGACGGCGCGAGCGAGATGACCTCCCCGTAGTCAAAGATGACAGTCCGGCCAGGCAGCGGGATGGGGGCACGAGTCACTTACGCAAAGCTACCGTGGCGTGCCGCGGTAGGCGGTCCGAACCAGGTGGTCAGCGCGTTGGGGAGCCCGGGGTCGGCGAGGTCTCCCACCCAGGCCACATATCCGTCGGGCCGGATCAGCACGGCCGGGGGAGCGGTGACCTCGCCCAGCACTGGGAGTTCCCACGACCCGGCGAACGCAGCGTCGACCAGCTGCAGTCGAGCCGCCCACGGGGTGATGTCGAAACCCTCAGGCTCACCGAGGTTCAGCAGCACGGGCCGGGCATCGTGCAGCCAGGTGAACACGCGAAGCGGGCCGTCGGTGGTGACCAGGTCCAGATCGGGCATGCGCCGCCCGAGCAGCGGGTGCCCGTCCCCGAGGTCATAGTGGATGTCCAGACCGCAGATCATGCCGGCGATGCGTTTGCGGGGCCCGTCCATGCGCAGCAGATCGGCCATGATGTCGCGCAGCGCCCCGGTGCGCTCGTCGGTGGCGGTCAGCGCGATCTGCGCCATGGTGTTGTGCAGCACCCGGGCACCGACCGGGTGACGCTCGGCGTGGTAAGTATCCAGGAGGCTGTCTGGTGATGTCCCGTTGACCACCTGGGCCAGCTTCCAGCCAAGGTTCACGGCATCCTGCACACCGGTATTGAGGCCCTGTCCGCCTTGCGGGGGATGCACGTGCGCGGCGTCGCCCGCGAGCAGCACACGTCCCTGGCGGTAGGACGCCGCCTGCCGCGTCATGTCGGTGAAACGGGAGATCCAGGTGGGGTTATGCACCCCGTAGTCCCGGCCGTATGCGGCGATGAGCGCCTCGCTCAGATCCTGCAGGGTGGGCTCGCTGGCGTGTTCGACGTACTGTTCCGGCAGGACGATCCGGACTCGCGCCCCGTCCGACGCTCGGCCGATGCCACCACCCTCGCGGCGGATGCCGAATTCCGGCTCCTGGTCCGTCTCCGCCTCGGCGATGAGCCAGCCGGTCGTCGGATCCCACCCGGGGAACTCGATACCGGCCCCCTTCCGGACCACGCTGCGTCCTCCGTCGCACCCGACGAGATAGTCCGCCCGAAGCGAAGTGCCGTCGGACAGCTCGACGTCGACGCCACCCTCATCCTGCGCGAAGCCCGTCACCTCACGCCCGCGAACGATCGGCACCTCCAGCTCGCTAACCCAAGCGGCCAGGATGCGCTCGAAGTGGCTCTGCCACAGCGCGAGTCCGTAGGGATGGCGGGTGGGGAAATCGCTGATGTCCAACGGGATCCCGGCGAAGTGCTGGACCTGCATCGCCTGCCCCTCCGCGAGGAACCGGTCGGCGATGCCACGCTGATCGAGCACCTCGATGGTCCGCGCGTGCAGCCCGCCGGCGCGCGAGCCGTCCACCTGCTGGCTGGCACGCCGCTCGACGATCGCGACATCGACCCCCGCCAGTGTCAGCTCGCCCGCCAGCATCATCCCGGTCGGACCTGCGCCCACGATCACCACGGCACGGTCAGTCATCGCCGCACCCCGGTCGCTACGCGCGCAGCACATCTCCCGGCCTCGACGCTGACCGCGCGGCACCGCGCCCGGTCCGACCCGTTCGCCGACGACAACACGCCCACTACGCGCCCCATTTCCGGCCGGTTCTGGTCCCGGCCCGCCATTCTGGGGCATGACCCGGGTCTTGCCGCAAGCCCCCCGGTGCGCTATAGGTTAAAACTGAGGGAGTGTTAGTTGCCCTTTCGCGAGTGACCGGCCCCTGCCTGTTACCAGCCGGCCTGGGACAGCGTGCTCTTGATGACGTGCAGGACGAGATCCGGCTGACGCAGCGGCGGCAGGTGGTCCATCCCCGGCACCACGGTCAGCTCACATCCCGGGATGCGGGCGGCGGCCTGCCGGTCAGCGGCGATCAGCGGGGGAAAGTCGGCGTCACCGACCAGCAGCGATGTCGGCACCGAGATCTCGCCCAGCCGGTCGAAAACCGGCGGATCGGGTTGCTGCAGGTCACCGGAGGAGATTTCCGCCCGGGCGGCCGAACGGAGTTGCTCCATGACGGCGGGAGTGGGCCCGGCCGCGGCCCACACGCGCTGCATCAGGCCGGCCAGGGCCTCCACGTCCCCGGTCTGCAGCGCACGCTCGTACGCGGCGTCCAGCTCATCATCGGGTTGCTCAGGCCACCGGTAGCCAGGCACGCCCGGGCACAGCAGGACCAGCGCGGATACCCGCGCCGGATGCTCCACGGCCAGGCCCAGCGCGGAACCGCCGCCCTGGCTGCAGCCCACGATCGCGACACGATCCAGGCCGAGGTGATCGAGCACCGCGATCAGGTCGGCGAGCAAGGTGAACTTCACCGTCGGCGCGGGCGACCGCCCGAAGCCACGGGCGTCGTACCGGATTAGCCGCCCGGACGCGGCCAGTCCGGGCAGCACCGGTTCCCAGATCCGCGAGTCGCCGACACCCGGGTGCAGCAAGACGACCGGCCGGCCGCTGCCACCGGTGTCGTCGGCCCACACCTCACCGCCGTCGACGGCGATCATCGTCTCAGCCACGAACCGGACTATCGCACACCGCCCCGGCCACGTCACCAGGTTTACGGTTCGCCGCACCGCCAGCCTTCCTCGCTAGCCAAGCCGGCCGAGGCGATGAAAGCTCAGTACTCACCTCGAGCTAGTACCCTGGCGGGCGCTTCCCTCCGCCTTGCCGAGTCGGCCCCGGCGGCGCCAGCGCTCGGCCCGACGGTCGGCGAGGACTTGCCGGACCACGTTACGGCCCGGTATGCCGGTTACGCCGCCGCCTCCGTGCGTAGCCGAGCCGGCCTGGTAAAGGCCGCGGACCGGGGTCCGCAGGTCGGCATAACCGGCCGCGGGCCTGGCGTGGAACATCTGGCCCAGCGACAACTCGCCGTGGAAGATGTTCCCGCCGACCAGCCCGTACTCTTCCTGCATCTGGTGCGGCCCGATCACCTGCCGGTGCAGCACCGAGCCGGTGAACCCCGGCGCGACGGCCTCCACCCGGGCGAGCACCCGGTCAGCGTACGTCTCCAACTCCGACTCGTCGGGGGAGTCGGCGTAGGTGTGCGGTACCCACTGGGTGAACATCGACATGATGTGCTGCCCCGGGGGCGCCAGCGAGTCGTCGAACACGCTGGGGATGCAGATGTCGGCGAACGGCAGCTCGGCCGGCTTTCCCGCGACGGCCTGCTGGAACGCGTTCTCGATGTCGTCGAGCGACTCGGCGAGCACGATAGTCCCGCCGTAGACCGACGGGTCAGGATCCGGATACGCAGAAAACACGGGCAGCCGGTCCAGCGCCAGGTTGATCTTCACGGTGCCGCTGCGGCTGCGCCAGCCGCGAATGTCGTCGACGAAGTCGGCGGGCAGGTCTGAAGGGTCCATCAGGCGGAGGAACGAGATCTGCGGGTGCGCGGTGGTGACGACCACCGGAGCGTCGATCTCCTCGCCGTCGGCCAGCGCCACCCCGGTGACTCGGCCGTCCCTGGTCCGGATGCGTGCCACTTCGGCCCCGGTCCTGATCTGAGCGCCGAACATCCGCGCCGCCTCCGCTAGCGCCCCGCTGATCGCGCCCATGCCACCGCGCGGGAACCCCCAGGCCGTCTCGCCGATGTGGTGGTGCAGCATGACGTACGCGGTGCCGGCCGACCGCGGGCCGGCCCACGTACCGATCACCCCGGACACCGAAAGCAGGCCACGCAGCGCGTCGCTGTCGAAGTAGCCCTCGACCAGGTCCGCGATGCTTCCGGTGAGCAGCCGGGTCACGTCGACCGCGCCGCGTTCGTCGACTCCCCGCAACTGGGTCAGCAGCCGCGCCTGCCGCGCCAGGTCCAGCGGCCGCCGTGACCCGAGCCGCGGCGGGATCTGGTGCAGCAGCGGACCCAGCACCTGGCCGAGATCGGCCAGGTGCCGGTCGTAGCGCGGGTACGCATCGGCGTCGCGTACAGAGAACTTCGCGATCTCAGCGTGCCGCTGCGCCGGATCGTCGGGCAGCCGCAGGTACCGGCCGTCCACGCGCGGCGCGAAGTAGGGCCCCTGCGGGTACACGTGGTAGCCGTGCTGGTCGAGCCGCAGATCACGGACGAGGTCCGGCGGCATCAGCGAGACCACGTACGACAGCGACGTCACCGTGTAGTCCGGCCCGAACGGATGCTCGCTGACCGCCGCGCCGCCCACCACGTCCCGCCGCTCGCACACCACCGTCGTCAGTCCGGCGCGGGCCAGGTAGGCCGCCGTGACCAGCCCGTTGTGCCCGCCGCCTACCACCACGGCATCCGCGTGTACCGTCACCGCCAGCCTTCCTTCCGCCGAGCCTCTCCGTCGAAGGTACGGGATCCCGGCGAGTGGCCCCGCACCCGCTGGTGCTTACATGGCTCTACGCCCAGCCCGCCGCGACCACGAACGGAGCGCATGGTGGACAGCCCGCAGGACTCCAGCTCGCACCAGGACCCAACCGCCGCGGCCGCCCCAATCAGCCCGGCCGCCCCGGCGGAACCTGCTGCTGCTGCTGCCGTCGTCGTCGCCGTCGCCCAGCTGGCGATCACCATCGGCGAGCCCGACGCGAACCGGCAGGCGGCGACAGCCGCCGTCGCCGAGGCAGCGGCCGCTGGCGCGCGCCTGGTGGTGCTGCCCGAGTTGTGCGACTCGGGCTACGTCTTCGGCGATGACGCCGATAAGGCCTTCGCCGAAGCGGACAGCCTGGCCTCTCCCGCCGACGACAACGCCACCCTGCGCCAATGGCGCTCCCTGGCCGCCGCGCATGACCTGGTGATCGTCGGCGGCTTCTGCGAGCGCGGCGACGGCGGCCGCCTGTACAACAGCGCGGCGGTAGTCGACGCCTCGGGTACCTTGGCGGTCTACCGTAAGGCGCACCTGTGGGACAAGGAGAAGCTCGTCTTCACCCCCGGTGACGAGCAGCCGCCCGTCGTGGACCTGGAGTTCGGCCGGGTAGGCGTGATGATCTGCTACGACCTGGAATTCCCCGAGTGGGTCCGGCTGCCCGCGCTAGCGGGCGCCGACCTCATCGCTGCCCCGGTGAACTGGCCCCTCGCGCGGCGGCCGGCCGGCGAGCGTCCGTCCGAGGTGGTCAAGGCGCAAGCGGCGGCGGCCGCCAACGGGGTTTTCGTCGCGGTGGCCGACCGCTGCCAGGTCGAGCGCGGCGTCTCGTGGATCAGCGGCTCGCTGATCGCGGGTCCAGACGGCTACCCGCTGGAAGGGCCCGTTCTAGCGGACCGTCCCACGGTGCTGACCGCCGCCTGCGACCTGCCCCGCGCGAGGGACAAGGCCCTGGCCGGCGACAACGACCTGCTCGCCGACCGCCGCCCCAGCCTGTACACCCCCGCCCAGGACGTTCGCGACGAGCGGGTCAGGGCGGCCAACGCGCACTGGGCGGCGCGCTTCGTCGCGAACGGCACCAGCTACGGAGACTTCCAGGCCACCATGGCCCGCATCTCGGTCTGGGACGACTGGTGCCGGGAGTGGGGCCGGACCGCCCGCCACTATGAGCAGCTGGCCGAGACCGCGGAAGCGAACGGTCAGACGGCGACGGCGGGGGAGGCCTGGCGGCGGGCGGCCCTCGCCTGGCACTGGGGCAAGTTCGTCTTCGTCGATCACCCGGCCGAGCAGCACGCGGCGCACGAGCGCACCGTGGCCTGTTTCCGCAAGGGCGCCGGGACGCTGAACCCGCCCGCCGAGCCCGTGCAGGTCCCCTACAAGGACACGACGCTGGCGGCGTACCTCCGTCGTCCACCCGGGCCGGGCCAGCCGGCGGTGGTGATCATGATCCCGGGCCTCGACTCGGTCAAGGAAGAGCTGCAGGCGACCGCCGAATACCTGGTGAGCCGCGGCCTCGCGGTGATCGCGATCGACGGACCGGGCCAGGGCGAGGCCGAATACGACCTGCCCATCGAGCCCGCCTACGAGCAGGTGACGGCGGCCGTCGCGGACTACCTGCAGGGCCGCGACGACATCGATCCCAGCCGGATCGGCGGGTTCGGCGTAAGCCTTGGCGGCTACTACGCGGCGAGGTCCGCGGCCTGCGAACCGCGGCTGCGGGCCGTAGTGGCGCTGGCCGGCCCGTACCGCTGGGACCTGGACTGGGAGACGCTGCCGCCACAGACCCGCGCCACCTTCCAGCGCCGCTGCGGCGCAGCCACCGAAGCCGAGGCGCGCGAGCGGGCTGCCGCGCTGACCCTCGAGCACGCCGCCGCCCAGATCACCTGCCCGCTGCTGGTCGCGCACGGCGGCCAGGACCGCCTCATTCCGCCCTACCACGCCGAACGCCTCGCCCGCGAGGCCCCGGGCGCCGAACTGCTGATGTACCCCGACGGCGGCCACGGCTTGACCAACCTCGCGTTCGAGTCCCGTTCCGCCATGGCCGACTGGCTCGCCGCCCACTTGAAAAGATCTTGAACAAATTTTCGTTATCTGGCAAACCAGCTGGCCTTTGTGTGTTAGACTGTACGCAGAGGATGCTCCCTGGCTTTCTTCCGAACGGGCGGTGGTGCATGCCCCGGGAATCGTTCCCCAATCGCACGCCAGACGGCGAGGAGCCGGACGGCTCCGAACCACTGTCCGCCAGGGATGAGCACGAGTCCGTCGGCCGGGTCCCGGGAGATGATCCGCAGGGTCTGGAGCAGGGCCTGTTCCTCTGCCTGCCCGCGGGGTCGCTGGACCCCGATCAGTTCGCCCAGTGCGGCCCGGCCGCGGACATGCCGCCGGATCCGCTGCTGGCCACGATCATCGACACGGTGACCGGCGCGGATGGCAGGGGGCTGGCCGGGTTGTCTGATGACCAGCTGGTCGGGGTGATCGCGGCGGTGCGCCGGCTGGAGTCGCGGGCCGCGTGGTACCTGCTGTCGGCGGTGGGGGAGTTCACCGCCCGCCATACCGGTGCGGGCTGCGTGGCGGAGTTCGCCGCCGATCAGCTGGCTCACGAGCTGCACCTGACCCTGGCCTCGGCGGCGGCGCAGATGGACTATGCCCGCGCGGTGGCGGGCCGGCTGCCGCAGACTTTTGCCGCGTTGGCTGCTGGCCGGTTGCATCCGGTGCACGTGCGGATCATCGAGGATGAGACGGCGGTCCTGTCGGCGGCGGACGCGGCCCGGGCTGATGCGGTGCTGGCCGGGGTCGCGGGTTCGCTGACGTTCGGCAAGCTGCGGTCGGCCGCGCACCGGCTGGTGCTGGAGCTGGATCCGGAGTCCGCGCAGCGGCGCAAGCAGGCCGCGAAGCAGGACGCGCACGTGCGCCGGTTCCGGGAGGAGTCCGGCAACGCGGGAATGGTCGCCCGCGAGCTGCCGCCCGATGAGGTGCTGGCGTCCTGGCAGCATGTCGAGCAGCGGGCGCTGGACCTGCGCGCCGCCGGCGTCCCCGGCACCCTGCAAGAACTCCGCGTCCGCGGCTACCTGGACCTGCTCCAGGAGCGTGACAGCCGCCTGGCCCCGGCCGGCGCCGGTGACACCGGTGGGCCCGGTGGCCCGCCGGACGACGGCACCGGCGCGTCCGGCAACGGCGGCAGCAGTCCCGGCGGTCCCGGCCGCGGCCCGGCCGGCCGTCCGGGCGGGCCGGGTGGTAGCGGCCGCGCCCGCCGTCCGGGCGCGGACTCCG